>Ga0116221_1000069_pt1 | contig 73832 bp, 53 predicted proteins | sample Sb_taG_5_FD_88965 | JGI IMG/M metagenome (GOLD analysis project Ga0116221, IMG submission 88965) | Peat soil microbial communities from Weissenstadt, Germany - Sb_50d_8_FC metaG | ecosystem: Environmental > Terrestrial > Soil > Wetlands > Peat | place: Germany: Weissenstadt | collected 2010-09-21 | reverse complement strand
CCGGCGCGCCCTGGCGAATCCGGCTGACCGACCAGATCCGCGCCCTGCTCGCCGACAGCGCTCCCCCCGACTGGGTCCCGATGCAAGTAGCCACCCGCGCCCTCGGAGTCTCCCGCCAGACAGTGCTGCAGCGTGTCAAGCGCGGCGCCCTCCGCGCCGTCCACATCCGCACCGGACGCAGGAAAGGCCTGCGTATCGAGCTACCAGCCCTCCAAGACGGCCTGTTCTAGACCCCCCGCACAGTGAAGGATGCAGTGTGATGACTACTCCACTGGGTCCGCGACGTCACCCTGGGCGAGGACCTCTCCCAGGTACGCACCGGCACCGGGCCCCATGTCATGGCCGCGATCAGGTAACCTGGTCATCAGCATCCTGCGCCTCGCCGGGCACGCCAGCATCGCCCGCGCCCTCCGGCACATCGCCCGGAACCCCGAACGCGCGTTCCGCCTGTTCACAGAGGTAGGTAACGGTAAGTAATGGAACAACGCAATGGCCCTGGCCGACGTCTCGTCATAATTTAGGCTCTCTGAGACCTCCCGGCATGTCCGCAGACTGCGCCCACGTGCACCGTGCTGGGCGGGTGGCTGCATCGAGGGCGGCCCGCTATGCTTGCGTCGGGAGCTACAACGGGAGTAGTGAGTTGGAGCGGCGCATTCACACGACCGGGCTATTAGAGGTCGATCACCGACTTGTCTCAGCGCCGTACCTTCGGGTGGTCGAGCAGCGTACGGATGGGACGACGCTGCTGACTCAGTGGGACTTCCGTGTGACACAGCCGAACGTGCAGCGTATGAGCACCACCACCGCTCATTCTCTTGAGCACTGCCTGGGCGTCTTCCTTCGCGAAGCAACCCAGAGCGTCCTGAACGTCGGCCCGATGGGATGCCTTACGGGCTTCTACATCACGACGGTCGGCATGGATGGGTACGACTCGATGGCAGAAGTTCTCGAGCAGGCGCTCAGCTTGACCACCTCGATCGAGTCTGTTCCGCTGGCGAACGATCGACAGTGCGGCTGGGCCCGTGACCACAGCGCAGAAGCAGCCGTCCGAATCGCCTCCGCTCTCTTGGCATCTCGCGCGGAATGGCATCAGGTCATGGCTGAGTAGCCAGCTGATGGCGATCGAAGCGTTCTCTTCGAATGGTCGAGCCGTCGCCGCTCTCGTCGGCGCCGGTCGCATGGGGGAGATTCATGCCCGCAACGCGACGGCCACGCCGTCGCTTGAGCTGCGCTACGTCGTGGATCAGGTGCGCCTTCGCGCTGACCGGTTGGCGACCTCCGTCGGTGCGCGGCCGTCGACGCTCGGTGCCGCGCTGGCCGATCCAGATGTAACAGCGATGATCGTCGCGACGTCGACGGACGCGCATGAGGTCGTCGTCCGCGCAGGAATCGGCCGTGGTCTCGCCGTGCTGTGCGAGAAGCCACTGACCGGCGATGTCAGCACCTCGACCGTGCTCGCCCACGAGGCGGCCGAAGCGAGCGCTGCTCTCATGGTCGGCTTCCACAAGCGCTTCGACCCTGCGATCGCGGAGCTACAACGAGTTCTCCTGAGCGGTCAGATCGGTGAGCTAGTTTCGTTGTCGCTGATCTCTCGGGATCCGTCTCCGCCTGCGGACATCTACGAGGTCGGCGGCGACGCGTTCTTTGACATGATGATCCACGACTTCGATCTGGTCGGCTGGCTCATCGACGACCCCCCGGTGTCCGTTCTCGCGGCCCAGTCGCGCGAGGTGGCGCGATGTGTCATCGATCTGCAGGGCGGTTCGTCGGCGTACCTGGAATGCGGCCGGCGATCTGTGTCGTCCTACGACCAGACGATCGAGGTGATCGGAACCGTGGGTGCCGTGCGGATCCTTGACGACGAGCATGTGGTGTCGACCACGTTCCGCGGGGCCGCGGACCGGCGACAGCGCTGGGACGCACCGCGCCCTAAACGCACTGCCGATGTTTGCCACACAGGGGAGAACGTCGAGCCGTTCTTTCTCTCTCGATACTCCGAGGCTTTCCAGGCGGAGACGAGAGCATTCGCAGCGATGGCGCTCGGAGGTCCGCGCGCGGGGGCGACCGCCGAAGACGGCCTGCAGGCGGCACTTTTGGCGGCGGCTGCCACCGAGTCGTCCGAGGCTTCGACTCGCGTTCGCCTGAGGTCGTCTCAGGCCGGACGAGCGTCTGCGATGCGGTCAGCCTGATGGCCGTCGAAGCACCCGCTCATCGCGCTGAGACTGTGATAGTGACGGGCGCGACAGGCGGGATCGGTACCGCCCTGACCCGTCGCCTGGCCGCCGACGGTCACCGGCTCCACCTTATGGGGCGCTCCATCCAGGTCCTGCGTGAGCTTTCACTCGGGACCACCGCTACTTGCAGCTCGGTCGATCTGCGCGACGAACGCGCCATACGCGAATTCTGCCGCGGCTGGACGGAGCCGCTCTACGCGCTGATCCACAACGCAGGGGTGGTGCACGTCAGTGCGGTTGACGGTCCAGACGCCCTAGACGAGTGGAACGACACGCTCTCGGTTAACCTGCTCGCGCCGTATCTGCTCACCAATGGATTGCAGGATCGGATCGTGAATGGCGGTCGGATCGTGACTATCTCATCGCAGCTTGGCCGTGTCGGTCGAGCTGGTTACGGCGCTTATTGCGCCTCGAAGTTCGCGCTGATCGGCGCGACAAAGTGCTGGGCTCACGAGCTTGGAGCGCGGCAGATCACGGTCAATGCTATTTTGCCGAGCTGGGTATCCACTGCTCAGGCGCTCGGTGATGCTCAGCGGCAATCCGAGCAGCAGGGCATTTACCTCGATGAGCACCTTGCCGCGGTCGTGAGTCAGCTAGAGCTGCGACGGATGACTCGGCCGGAGGAGGTGGCCGCGCTCGTGGGCTTCTTACTCTCGGACGACGCCGCCGGTATCAGCGGTCAGGACTGGCTTCTCACGGCAGCGCCCGGCTGAAGGCGGCGAGTTTCTTGGACGGTCCGGCGGTGAGACCGGGTGGCGATCTTGTGGCCAGCATCGACATCAAGCGGACGCGCACGTTCACGATCATCCGCACGTCCGACGTCTTGGATCCGGAGAATTTTGCGCTGCATGAGGCGAGCGGGTTCGCCAAGCGCCAGCTAGTCGTGGTCGACGATGGCATTGGGTCCGCGCAGCTGACTCGTCTGGACGAGTACTTCCGGTGCCGCTCAGTAGCGGTTGAGATCGTCGTGCTGCGTGGCGGCGAGCACATTAAGCAATGGCGGACCGTCGAGCGACTTGCCGATGCCTTTAGTGCCTTCGGACTGATTCGGCGAAGTGAGCCAGTCGTCATCATCGGCGGCGGTGCTGTCATGGACTTGGCTTCATTCGCGTGCAGCATCTACCGCAGAGGTGTGCCGCACATCAAGGTGCCATCGACGGTGCTTGGTTATGTGGATGCGTCGCTCGGGATCAAGTCCGCGGTGAACCTCGGCAGGTCGAAAAACCGGCTGGGTTCGTTTGTCGAGCCCGCCGCGGTGCTGCTGGATCCGACCTTCTTCTGCACGCTTTCGCGGCGAGACCTGGTGAGCGGGCTCGGCGAGATCCTGAAGCTGGCCGTGGCGTGTTCCTGGCCCCTGCTCGACGACCTGCGAACGCACGGACCGGCCGGGTTGACGACCAAGTTCCAAGGTCCGGCCCGCACGTTGCTGGATCGCGCGGCGGCGATCATGGTTGACCAACTCGGCGTTGATCTCTACGAGGACAATCTCGAGCGAGTGCTCGATCTCGGGCACACCTTCAGCACCGTGATCGAGTCCGCCGATCCTCCGCGTCACGGTCACGGAGAGGCTGTCGCGATCGATGTCGTGCTCACTGCCATGATCTCGGCCGGCAGAGGTATGATCAGCGTTGACGATGCGGCCACGATCCTCCGGCTTGCCATGGCTCTCGGTCTGCCGGTCTCGCCGCCGGATGAGATGGACAGCGTGCTCTGGCAGAGCGTCGAAGAGCGGTCGCAACACCGCGACGGGCAACAGAGACTGCCCCTGATCGCCTCCGTCGGCGAAGTTCGCTTCGTGAACGACCTGATACCGGAGGAGGTGCACAGCGCGTTGCGACGCGTCCGCGCACTGGAGAAGTCCGAGTTGGTCTGCTGATGCTCGCGATCTTAGGTGGCGTGCCTGCCTGTCATGTTGACTGGCCGCCATGGCCGCGGCTTTCCGACGAGGGTCAGCGTCGCGTGAACGCAGTCTTGCGATCCGATCGTTGGTCGGTGTCGGGACGATCCCGCGGCGAGAAGTCGCTGGAGCGGCAATTCGCTGAGGCTTTCGCTGCGTATTGCGGTAGTCGCCACGGTGTCGCCACCGATCACGGTTCGAGCAGCCTCGCGCTCGCCATCGAGTCCCTTGGCCTGCCTGCGGGGGCCGAGATCCTTGTGCCGGCCATGACGTGGGTTGCACCGGCGACTGCCGTGTACGAGGCGAACCTCGTTCCGGTCGTCGTCGACGTGACGGCGTCGACAGGATGCTTCGATCCGGCAGCTGCGGCAGTCCGTCTGACGGACAGGACGAAGGCGCTCATCGCGGTTCACCACTACCGCTCGTTGTGCGACATGCCCGCAGTCCTGGATTTCGCTCGCGGTGCCGGGCTCGCTGTGATCGAAGACTGCGCGCAGGCGCACGGAGCCATGCTGAACGGTCGACGAGTCGGGACGTTCGGCGATGTGGCGGCCTTCTCGATGCAGCAGGGGAAGGTCCTCGCCGCGGGCGAGGGCGGCGCCGTGCTCACTGATGACGCCGGCAGGTACGACCGGCTCGTGCAGCTCAGAACGGACGGACGTCGATACGTCGAGAATCCCGGATTCGATTCCATGGAGGTCGTGGACGGTCGATCTGTGATGGGGACCAACCGCTGCATGACGGAGATGCAGGCGGCGATCCTGCTCAGCCAGCTGCCGCTGCTGGACGAACAGCATGCTATACGGGCGAAGAGCTGCGCCATCATCGGCCGTCGGCTTGAAGACCTCGGTCTGCCACCTTTCGGGCAGCCGGCCGGGGTAGAGCAGGAGTCTGTCTACAAGTACGCGTTTCGGTGGCCGGTCGAGCGGCGGCGGGGAGTAGGGATCGAGGCGATCGCGGCAGCGATCTCGGCCGAGGTCGGCTTTGCCGTCTATCGCGCCGACCCGCCCCTGAACGAGCATCCGCTCATGCGGCCCTGGACGCGGCTACGCTACCGGGCCATCGATTCAGTCGGCGCGTTCGAAGGGATACAGTTCGACACGCCCGTCGCTCGCGAGCTCGCAGAACAGACCCTCCTGTTCCACCACGCTCCGCTGCTCGCACCCGAGCACGCTGCTCGCATCGCGGACGCGATCGAGAAGGTGGCCACGTCGATCGACGAACTCGCCGCTCATGGCACGATCGAGGCTCCCGACCCCGACTGAAGGACCTCAGGGCAGATCATCTAGTCGCCTGGTCACCGTCTCGAGTGTCGGCCAAGGAGGACCCTCGCGCAGCGAGCGCAGGAGTTCTTCTCCGAATCGCCTCCCGTTCGGAAGCTGGTCGCCACGTTCAAAGCGCCACGCTGCGACCATCGCGAGAACGAGCTGCCGGCACTCGTCCAGCAGTCCTTGACTAAAGTTCGGGTAGTGCTCGCAGACCTCTTCGGCAACATGGGCGAGATCGAACTCGACAGGTCCACGGCAGCACGTCTCAAGGTCGATGAACAACGGGCCATTCTTCGTGCTGAGCACATTGCCTTTGTGCGGCTCGCCGTGGAGCAGTTGCTCCGCGGCACTGCGGTCGTCGATCATCCGTCGTAGTCTTCCTAGCATGCTGCTGAGGAACACGCGGTCTTCGTCGGCGAGTTCTGGCGAGAGCTCCGGGCTGGAAACGACTTCTTCCGCCTCCGCGATTCGATCCGTGAACCGCGGGCTCGGCCCGTCAACCTTGCGCATGCCGGCGTGCAGCCGCTCCAGCGCCCTGGCGTAGTCGGCTGGTGAGACGTGAGGTGTCACGGGCTCGTAGTAGATCCACAGCGTCGCTTCGAAGCCATCACGCGGGTACACAAGCGGGTCGACCCGAGGCTCCAGGAGGGCTATCGGGCATCCGGCCTCGGCGAGCCGTCGAGCGAGCTCGACTTCGAACTGTGCAGCCTCATGCCCCGTAGGGGCGACCCGGGCAAGGACGTCGCATGGCCTCAGCCGCAGCGCCAGCCTGTTCGAGTTGTGGACAACGATTGCGTCGTTGACTGGCAGGTCGAGCGATGCGGCAACCGAAGTCGCAGCCGCGATCCCGCGCGTGACATTGGACATATCCACCCTCGAATCTTGGCATAGATGAGCGAAGGACGGTTGGCACTGGCGACCGCGGGGAGCGGTTGCGGCCGACGACCTGAGGTTGAGTAGTCAGAGGGAGCGCCAGCGAAGGCGGGCTCGGACCTCCGCTTCGGACATCGGCTCCCACGGAGTCACAGTGATCACGCGAGGACGGCGGGGCAGCAGGTGGAAGAAGTTGTCGCTCCAGGTGGCGTCGGCATCGTCGAGCCAGAGCATCACCGACGCGGCCAACACGTCGGAGGCGATCATGAGTTGCGCCAAGCCGTCGTCGGTAGAGGTCCCCGTGACGCTCAGGCGGGGAACCGGGAGGCGGAGGTCCTTCGGCTCGACGAGGAGTGCCGTCGCCTCGGTCCCGGCAAAGGTAGCGCGGACGACGGCCCGACCGGCAACACTGAGCACCTTGGCGGGGATGTCGATCTCCAGCACTCGGGCGGCGCCTGGGCCGGCCACGGACGCAGCCCCCTGCGACCGCCACAGTTCAGTGCCGTCGGCATCGAGGACGTCGAGGACCAGCTCGCCGTCCACCGCGATCGAACCATCGTTCACGAGGTGCACGCCCAGGCGGTCACCGTCGCGTACCAGGCTCACCAGGAGCGAGGCATAAAAGCGCTTCGCCGCGTACCAGACAGCTTTCGGCCGGAGCCGGTGGTCGATCCATGCCCAGCTGTGAACCGGCCAGCAGTCGTTGAGCTGCCACGCCAGCGTGCCCATTGTGTGAGGTCGCAGCCGACGGAAGTGTTCGACCGCGAAGCGCAACGTGTCTGCCTGGCTGAGCTGTCCGTAGTACACGAGGTCCTCGAGCGTGGCGGGCATCGCGTAGTGCCGGGTGATGAAACTCAGGTACTTCGGGTAGCCCTTACCGGTCTTGTCGTGCCAGCGCATGCCCGGTGTGTCGACGGCGAGGTCCTCGCGCTCGAGTACCTCCTGCAGCGTGCGCAGGGCCGGCGGCGACGCGAAGCCGAATTCACTGACGAAGCGTGCAGTGCAGGCCGCGTAATGGCTTATGTCCCCGTCGCTCCAGGCGCTCCACGTGTGGCAGTTGCCGCTCGCCTGGCTGTTCGGCTCAGAGCCGCCGGTCGGGCTCCCTGGCCAGTAGGGCGTGCCCGGGTCCTCTTCGGCCACGACCGCGGGCAGCGTCTCGTCGTACAGCCGCTCGCCGAGCACGCGGGGCAGCGCGCCCCATTCCCCCCGCTGCGCCAACCACTGGTTCTCGTTGTTGCCGCACCACAGGGCCAACGACGCGTGGTTGCGGAGCCGTCGCACCGCGGCCCGGGCCTCGGTGGCGGCGGCAGCCACGAACGCATCGTCTTCCGGGTACAGCGCGCAGGCGTACGCAAAGTCCTGCCAGACCATGAGCCCGATTTCGTCGCAGATGTCATAGAAATCCTCGGACTCGTAGAGACCGCCGCCCCAGACGCGCAGCATATTCATTCCGCACTCGCCGGCCATCGAGAGCTGCCGGCGCAGCCGGTCGCGCGTCGAACGGCCAGGGAAGGAGTCGTCAGGAATCCAGTTGGCGCCTTTGGCGAACACCTCGACACCGTTCACCCGGAAGCAGAAGCGTGCGCCGACGTCGTCGGGGGTGCGCACGAGCTCGATCTCGCGCAGGCCGATTCGAGCTGTCAGGCAGTCGCACACCGTGCCATCGGCCGCGACCTCGATCGTCAGCGTGTAAAGCGGCTGACCCCCCGATCCCGCCGGCCACCAGCGCTGGGGTTCGGCGACGTCAACGCCCATGGTGGCAGAGCCGTCGATGACCGCGGCCGACATGCGCTCGTCGACGCCGTGGCCCGAGATCCGTGCGCTAACTTCAGAAGCATCACCGTCGACCGACACGGCCACGGTCACGTGGCACGAGCCATCGGCGCGGAACGAGGCACGCGCCGACCAGTCGCGCACGCAGGCCCGCGGGACACTGACCAGGCGGACGTCTCCCCAGATGCCGCACCCCCGAAGGCACGGGCCCCAGTCCCAGCCGTACATGTACTGGGCCTTCCGCACGAACGACCGGGGCAACAGCCCGTCGGCGAAAGGCGCCAAGCCGGGATCAGCGGCGAGCGCGGCGGCGCGGCGCTCGTTGCCGACCCGCTCGGCCGCGGCCAGATATACCTCGAGGACGTTCTTGCCGGCCCGCAGGATGCTTGTCACGTCCAGCTTCTGTGGGACAAGCATGTTGTCAGTCTCACCGGCCAGCTCGCCGTTGAGAACGATGCGCGCGACGGTGTCGATGCCCTCGAAGCACAGGAAGTGGCGCGTCCCGTCCAGGCCGGCGCCATCGACGTCGAAGGTGCACTGGTAGGTCCAGTCGGTGTGGTCGACCCATTGCACGGTCCGCTCGTACATGCGCCTGAAGGGATCAGGGATGACTCCCGCCCGCAACAGGTCAAGGTGGACATGGCCGGGTACCTCGGCGTCGAGCCACTGCTGCAGGTCCGTATTCGGGTGGTACCCAGGATCCGTCTGCCGAAAGCGCCATCCCTCGTGCAGCAGCCGTCTGGTCGTCCTCATCCGATGCACCGTCTCAACCGTCGATCCAGCGGCCGCAGCGAGGCCGCCTGAATGACTTCATCCTGCTGGCCCCCAGTAGCGAGCCGGTGAGGGTGTCGCGCCAAGCGGCTGCGTGCGATGATGAACATACAAAATGTCGAGTGCGGAAACAACCTGCCCGAGTGGGTCAATCCAAAACAGCTCATAAGTGCCAGCCTCGATGAGCCGACGACACGCCTCCGCAATCTCGGAGTAATAGACGGCCGGGTCAAACACGAATCTGTCAGCAGTCCACGGGGTCAAGATAACGACCTGCGGCCACTTCGTAGCGAGTTCGCAGAGCCCTGCCGGACTGTCCAGCGACAGCATGCTGCCAGGAAATCGCAGTGTTTCCGTCTTCCTCATGGCACACAATGTCGGCGTACCCAGCCGCTGGTCGCGAAGAAGAACGTCTATGGCGCGCTGCACATAGTCTGAGCCTGGGAGAGCTACCAGGAGTGTGGGCTTATCACGGAGCATCCGGCAATTGACACTAAGCGGATCAAAGTCGCTCGCCAGCGCGTTCCGCTTGTCTTCGAATACCCAGTTTCCGATTACCACGACATCCATGCCTGACGATACGAACAGCCGAAGCGCCTGCTCGCATGTCTGCACAAGAGGCTCCCCCCTGTCGTTGAACGATGTATTCAGTACCATGCCGATCCCGGTCCGAGCCTTGACCTCATGAATCAGCCGATAAAAGAGCGGATTGAATGACTCGCTGACAGAGCCGACCCGCGCAGTGCCGTCGATGTGGCTAATAGAACTCAGCTTCCCGCGCCACGGGGGACGGAGCGCTGCGACAATGGTCATATACGGCATTGACTCGGTCACCTCGAAGAAGTCGTTCATATCTTCCTCGAGAACGGACGGAGCGAACGGTCTCCAATCTTCTCTATGTTTCACTTCGGCGTTGATCCGAGTCTTGATACCTGGCGTGAGCGGATTTCCGAGGATGGACCTGTTCCCCAGCGCTCTCGGTCCGATCTCGGCACGGCCTTGGATCCACCCTACGATCCGCCCCGCTGCGAGCTGGTCGGCAGCGAATACAGCCGGGTCACGGCATTGAAACCCCTTGACGCCGACCGTCGCCGCTGCCTCGTGTACCTGGGCCAGGTCAATCTGCCGCCCGAGAAACGGATGCCTCATCTGCCAGTAACGGCGCGGATGCGCCTGCTTTTGATGGTGGACGTAGAGTGCCGCGCCTAGGGCCGTACCTGCATCAGTCACTTGAGGAAAGACAACCACCCGCTGGAAGATTCCCTGACTTCGGATAGCACCATTACTCACCGAGTTCGAAGCGACCCCTCCGGCGAGAAGTAGTACGTCCGATCCGGTTTGCTTCTTAAGCGTGGCCGCCAGCCGGACCATTGCTCGCTCGCACAAGTGCTGAGTGGCGGCGGCCACATCCTTGTGACGCTGCTCAAGGCCATCGGTGCGCTTACGACGCGGGCCGAACAGCTCCTCAAAGACTTGGCTGACTAGCTCATCAGTAGAATATGAAAAGGAGCCGTCAGTCAGCCCCGGGTTGAATTCGAAGAAGCCGTCCGCATCTATTCGGAACACGTCAGACAGATCAGCTAGATATCGATAGGGGTCACCGTAGGCAGCAAGCGCCATGGTTTTCCCCTCTTCGCCGAATGACCATCCTAGCCAGTGCGTCGCAGTTTCGTAGAAGCGGCCGAGTGAATGCGGCATGCCGATTGTTCGCAAGATCTTGATGCCATCACGTCTTGAGCAGGACGCCAGCATGGCGGTGTCGGCTTCCCCGCTACCGTCGACGCTCAGTACTGCAGCATCGCCGAATGGGCTCGCATAAAACACTGAAGCGGCGTGACAAAGGTGATGCCTAACGCCTACGACACGATCTTCCGCGAATCCGGCCGCGATCAGTACTCGCTGGAAAGCCGGATGTCGCCACTCCACACTCTCAGCAGCTCTCGCGAACGCCGGTCCGGATAAGTACCCGCTTATCTGCTGAAGCCGCTTGGGCATGAGGCTTGTATCGCCGCAGTTTGCTACGACATCAACGTCACCTGGGGAAATGCCATAGTCCGCGAGGCCCTGAAAGAGGACGGTGGGGTCGCTTGACATTCCGTGCTTCACGCGGTTAAACCGTTCCACTTCATATGTAAAGAGCGGCTCGCCGTCCTTGACTAATGCGAAGCACGCGTCGTGCTCACCACCCTTGGCGCCGACCACAATCATCGCGACGGCCTCGGGCTCACGGACCGGCCGACGCGAGCGATGACGAGGTCCGGTCGGTGCCGAATAATGTATCCCGGAGTCAAGTTATCTCCCGAGAACATGCCGTTTACTATCGTCTTGGTGATGCCAGCTTAGCCTTGGAAGCTGACGCCGTGGAAGTTGAGGCGGAGGGTAAACCTCATAGATCTTGTCGAACTTGAGGCCGGGCTCGACCGTGAACGACGCGGAGGATCGGGCGGGCGGCTCGACGATTCGTTCTCGCCAAGCTAGGCGCTCAGCCTGCCCGCCATTGCGCAGCCTGCCGCACGAACTGCTTCAGCACCAGCACGTCGAAGCCATGCCAGAGGATGCGGTATCCCTTCTCCATGAGCGCGCGCGTCTGCTCGCGGGTCTGGGCCACACCGCCGAGCGGGATGCCTGCTTCGTCGATCACCCGCTCGGCGTGAGTGATCGCTTCGATCAGCTCGGGCGCGTCGAGTTGCCCGGATACCCCGAGGTCGGTCGACAGGTCGAACGGTGCGATGGTCAGGCAGTCGATTCCTTCGACCTCGCAGATCTCCTCGATGTTCTCGATGGCGGACCGGGTCTCGATCAGCAGGGCGCAGATCGTCTCCCCTCCTCGACGTTCGAGGTAGTCGAACAGTTCCACATCCCACCGTGAGTGGGCGACGAACGGTCCCCAGCCACGTCGCCCGCGGGGCGGGTACCTGACGAAGGACACGCACTCGGCGGCCGACTCAGCAGTAGTCACCAGCGGGAACACGATTCCTTCTGCACCAGCGTCCAGTGCGGTCTTGACGCACGCCATGTCACATCCTGGGACGCGGACCCATGGCGAGCAGTCGGTTCCCGCGGTGGCGGCGATCATCGCGTGCAAACTCTCCGGCCCGATCGGGCCGTGTTCGGTGTCGATGGTCAGCACGTCCGCACCCGCGGCTCCTAGCGCCTGGGTGACGACCGGCGAAGGAATCAGGTTGAGGAACCCGGCGAGAGGTGGCCCGCCGTGCAGCCGTTGCCGGATGCTCGCCACGATCTTCCCTTCCTGCGTACTGAATTGATCATATCGAGCTATTCACGGTGTCCCGGGCACCAGCGCTATATCAGATGCCCCAGGGACTGGCTGATCTCCTCATCACTCGGTGCCACGTCTTTCATCTCACCCGCGAGGTACTGTTCATAGGCGCCGAGGTCAAGGAGCCCGTGACCGCTCAGGCCGAAGAGAATAACCCGTGGCGTGCCCTGCTCGCGCGCTGCCAGTGCCTCGTCGATCGCGCACGCTACCGCGTGCGCCGATTCGGGGGCGGGCACGATGCCCTCCGTCTTGGCGAAAAGGGTGCCGCTTTCGAAGACGCGGACTTGCCCGTAAGATCTCGCCTCGACCAGGCCATTATCGTACATGGCGCTGACAATCGGCGCCGCGCCATGATAACGCAGGCCGCCCGCGTGGATGGGATAGGCAGAAAATTTGTGACCCAGGGTATACATCTTGACCATCGGCGTCACGCCAGAATAATCGGTGTGATCCATGAGGTACTTGCCGCGCGTCATTTTCGGGCACGCTTCCGACTCCACCGCGACGAGCCGCGTAACCCGATTTTCCTGCCGCGCGACCCGGTAGAGCGGAAAGGCGATGCCCGCGAAATTGCTGCCGGCCCCCATCGCACCGATGACGATATCGGGGAATTCACCGGCGCTCGCCATCTGAAGCAATGCCTCCTCTCCGATGACGGTCTGGTGCATCAGCACGTGGTTCTCCCCGCTGCCGATCGAGAACCTGGCGTGGCTCGCACTGCTCGCGTACTCGATGGCCTCGGCGTTCGCCAGGCCGAGGCTGCCCGGCGAGTCCGGATCTGCGTGGAGGGCCTCCCGGCCAGTCTCCGTGGCCGTGCTCGGACTCGCCAGTACCCTGGCACCGTTCAGCCTCATGAGCGTCCCGCGGTAGGGCTTCTGCTCGTAACTGCACCGCACCATGAAGACCGTGCAGTCCATTCCGTAAGCCCGGCAGGACATCGCGAGCGCGCCGCCCCACTGTCCCGCGCCCGTGCCGGTGACCATCTCACGTATTCCGGCCCGGTGGTAATAGTAGACCTGCGCCAGTGCCGTATTAAGCTTGTGACTGCCCGAGGGGCTCGTGCCCTCGTGCTTGAAATAAATGTGAGCCGGCGTGCCAAGAGCCTGCTCAAGCCGGGCCGCACGATACACAGGGGTCGGCCGCCACCGCTGATACTCGGCGCGTACCGGATCGGGAATAGGAATGAAACGGGTACGCCCTGTGCTTTGCCGGTACAGCGACAATGGCAGCTGCGGCCGCAAGACCGTGCCGCCGCGCCCGGCCGGGGAGTTCCGGGCATGCTGTGGGTCCCGCCGCGGCTCTGGGATTTCGATCGGAAGGTCAGCGAGCACGTTGTACCAGTACCGAGGTACCTGGTCCTTGCCGAGGCATAGCACCATTCCCGCATCATTCATCGGTCACCGCTCCGCCCGCCTGCCTGACCATGTCGACTAGGTTTCCTACCGTCTCCAGGTTCGCATTCATGACATCTTCGTCATCGATCTCGATGCCGAGGTCACCCTCAAGCGCCACCAGCAAGTGGAGCAGCGAAAGCGAATCCATCTGAAGCACCGACGAGTAAAGCGACGTATCATCCGCAATCTGTTCGGGGCGGAGCTCAAGATCCAGCACATCGACGAGGATTTCCTTGATCTTGGCCCCCAGTTCGGCAACGCTCAGCTCGGCCATGCCGCAGATCTCATTTCTTGGTTCGGAAAATCGGGACACTATGTCGCTCGCCCCTGGCTAGGCAACATCAAAGGTTTCGCCGGCTGGCCAGGCCGGAGGCGACGCCGTGATCCGCTCGATCTCGCGGGCAAGTTCCGCGACCGTCGGGTGCTCGTAGAGCTGATATGCGGCCAGCCTGACACCAAGAGCGGTCCCGATCTGGTCGACCAGCCGCATCGCGGTCAGTGAGTCTCCGCCAAGCTGGACGAAATGCTCATCGCGGTGAATCGCCCGATTCTTGAAGGTCTGCTGCCACACCTCGCGCACGGCGACCTCGACGGCGCTGAGAACCTCAGGTGTACCAGCATCGCGCTCCGCCTGCACGGAGCCAGACACCACCGGCTCAGCGCTTACTGACACCCGTGCTCCGCTGAGCACAGCCGCGACAGCCGCGCGCACCTGCTCGCGCGCTGCGGCCGGGCCATGGAACGAGACGCTCACGTCGAGCGGGCCGAGCAAGGCGGGATCTATCTCCCTGGCCATGTGCTCGTTGCGATCGTTGACGCCGATGAGGATATGCGTCACGGGCTGCGCCAGCGCCCCGGCGAACAGCCGCGGGCCATGAGCAGGGTCGATGCGGGCGAATCCGCGGCGTTCGACGACCTTGTCGCCTGGTCCGGCGGCATCGGGCTCCGACCAAAGGCTCCACGACTGGCACTGCACCGGCCGGCCGAGCCGATGCCAGTACTCGGCGAAGGCCGGCAAGAACGCGCTGGCCGAGGAGTAGGCTCCGAACGCCGCACCGCCGAAGTAGCCGTTGACCGAGGAGAACAGCACAAGCAGCGCATCAGGCCGGTCACGCAGCAGCGACGCCACGGCCTGCGTACCCAGCAGCTTCGCGTGGTACATCCGCAGGAACTCGGCGTGCGACTCGCGGACGAGCAGGTGCGACTGGAGATCATCCCAGTAATCCGAGATGGCGCTGCCTGCCAGGTGCAGTACGCCGTCGAGTACCCGGCCGCCTCGGCTCTCCGCGGTCAGCACCACCTGACGCAAGGCCGCAGCGTCGGCCACATCGGCCTGGTGGTAGGTCACGTCGCCAAGTTCACGAAGCCGGGCCAGCCGCTGCGCCCGCTCCCCCGCCGGGATGGAGCGCCCCGTCAGCACGAGCCTGGCCGCATACTCGGCCAGCAGGAACTCAGCCAGCCGGAAACCGATGCCGCCGAGCCCGCCGGTCACCAGGTAGAGGCCACCGGGCCGGATCGCGCGGCTCGGTGCCTGACCACCCGCCTTCGCATCCGGCGCGGGCAGCAGCGGCGACAAGCGAGGGACGAGCCGTTTGCCCGCTCTGCGCGCCACCACCTCGGCACCGTCCCGGTCGGCCAGTTCGGCAAGCACCGCCGTGGCGACATCGCCATCCCCAGGTGACAAGTCGAGTTGGGCGGCACAACGCTGACCGCGTTCTGCGTTCGCGGTGCGAACCAGGCCGGTGACGGTCGCCTGGAACGGCTCTACTTGGTCCGAATCGCCGGCCGCGCAGGCGCCCGTCGTGACGACGAGGACGTGCGGGTCGGTATCGGCACACGCCACCAAGGCGCGATGCACCGACAGCGGCGCCAGCTCGAGTCCGCTCGCCGGGACCAGCGCGGGCTCCGCGACGCGGTCCGCCGCCCATGCGTGCACGATCGCGCCCACCGGGCCGTACTCACGCGTGACCGCTGCCACCACTGCCGCGTAGTCGGCAGCGGAGGAAGGCGCGACCTCGTAGTCCAGGCCAGCTCGCCGCACGTACGCGGTACCTGGGGTCACGGCGATGGTGGCGCCCGCGCCGCTTCCCCGCCCGGCGCGAAGGCGATTGGCCAACTCCCCTCCTGCCCGGTCAAGGACCAGCCAGGTGCCGCTCGGCAGCACGCCAGGCGCTCCGGGGTCAGGAAGCCACGCCACCCGGAACTGCCCGATGGACCCGGCATCGTCGTCGAGCGTGTCGCGGGCGACGTCCGCCACGGCCGCTAGCTGGGCGTCGAATGACCCGGCCCGGTAGGCGGCGAGGAGCTGCGCGCGCTCGATCTTGCCTGCGGACGTCTTGGGAAAGTCTTCCTTAGGTACCGGCACCACGTGGCGCGGCGGGAAGCCTATTTCCCTGGCTAGGCACGCGCTGATGGTTTCGACGACGCGACGGCGCGCATCGGCGTCGTCCGGAGTCAAGACGCAGAAGACCACGAGCTCGTCGGTGCCGGTGCCGGGGTCAAGGTCACCGCAGGCACCGACGTAGGTCGGCAGCACGCCATCGATCCGGCCCACGGCCGACTCGATCTCGTGGCAGGAGTAATTGGCGCTCCTGATGACAATCTGGTCTTTCTCCCTGCCGGTCATCACCAGGCGGCCGTCATGGACGAAGGCGAGATCTCCGGTGTCGAACCAGCCGTCCTCGGTGAACGACCTGCGGTTCGCCTCAGGGTTCTTGTGGTAGCCGGCCATCTGGGTCACGCCGCGTAGCTGCAACCGGCCGATGTGATCCTCTGGCAGCAGCCGGCCGCCAGGATCGACGATCCTTACCGAGGTGCCCCCGGCCGGCGTGCCCACCTCGGTGAACGTTGGATGGCCGGGGGCGGGCGCAGGAAGGATCTCGACAGGCTCATCCATGCGCAGGTCCCTGACCGTGATGACGCCCGCCGTCTCGTCGTCGCCGCGCAGGGTGGAGTGGATTACGCCGCCGCACATTTCTGACATTCCCCAGGCCGGGCGCATGACATCAGGCGCCATGCCGTGCGGGGCGAGCAGCCGCAGGAAGGTGTGCGTGGTGCTGCTGATGACGGCTTCGCCGCCGTTGGTGATATCGCGCAAGGTCGATAGGTCCCAGTGCCGCCTGGCGATCTCGTCAGCAAGCGTGTTCACCAGCGTGATGACGAAGTTGGGCGCGGAGGTGTTAGTCACCCGGTACCGCTCAATCCAGTCGAACCAGCGCAGCGGGTCGGCGAGGAAACTGTCGGTGCGCGCGTTGACGTGCTCGCACCCGAGTATGACGTCGCGCAGGTTATGCATCACCATGCCGGCGACATGGTCAAGCGGCATGAAGTTCAGCGTGACGTCCGCCGCGCCGAACCCGTTGGCCTCGGCGTTGACGTAGGCGCGAGTGATGACGCTGCGGTGGGTGTGGCGGACGCATTTCGGGATGCCGGTGCTTCCTGACGTCAGCAGGTGCACGGCCGGGTCGTCGGGGCGCGCCTGATACAGATCGGTGGCCGGCCCGCGGGCGCGCAGCTCTTCAAGCGCGACGACCCGCAGCGCATCGGTACCCCAGAGCGACCTCAGCTCGATGACCCGCGGCCGCAGGCTGGCATCGGTGAGGACCGGCGGCTGGTCGAGCAGGTCCCAGGCAGCGCGCAGCCGCCGCGTGGTCGCGTTTTCCCACCGGTACCCCGGAGCCGTCGCAACGGGCGTGGGCACGAAACCGCCGAGCAGGCAGGCCCAGAAGCCGGTGACGAAGTTGCGGTTGTCGTCACAGTGCAGCAGCACGGAGCCGCCAGGGACCAGGCCTTGCGCTCGCAGCCCCGGCAGCGCACGCGCCGCGTCGGCGAGCAGGTCGTGGTACGACTGGCGATCATGGCCGCCATCGGAGAGCACGTACGTCGTGCCGCGATCGCCGACCGCCTCAGCCGCTCGGGCGAGCGCATCGACGAGGGTGGGCGGCGCGTTGCCGGGCAGGACGAAAGGTCCGCCGTCGATCTGGGCCATCGGCCGCCGGGCGGGCCTGGCTCGGCCTTCCGTCCGGCGGGCGGGCTCGGCAACGGACGCGGAAAGCTCCGGTAAGGCCGCGGCCGGGAGGGCGGCGCTGCGGCGCCTGACCACTACCGTGGCGTCAGTGACTCCAGGGACCTCACGGGCAGTCGTTTCTGCCGTCGCGGCGATATCGGCGTCAGATCGGTACCGCACGTCCACCAGCACCACACACCTTCTGCGACCCGCCTAGCGCATCGTCCGTCTCGCGCATCGCGCAAATGCGTTACCCCGGCCGACTCTACGGCATGAGGCGCTCGGGCAGCGAGCCAGCCGCGGCTAGCTCAGTGCCGCGGAATGCCTCGGGATAGTCCGGCTCAAGCCACCTGAGCAGGACCGGGATATCCCCCGCGGCGCCACGGGCGTGCCACAACCGCTCTGACGGTGATGGAATAGCGGCTATGGGCTCCCGGCACGAAAACACATCGCCAGCTTTAGGTCGGCTTGTCAAGTGCATCGCACCAGGTGCCGTCGCGGCTGCCTGGCCGTCCATCTGCCTGATCTGGACGATCGGACAGCCTGAGCTGGAGGACGGATGACCAATTGGTGCGGCGACGACGCCATCGGTGACGAGCTGCACGAAAGGTTCCTGCGGCTGGGCCAGGAAGGGCTGGGCAACGATGTCGCGGCCCGCGAGCGGGACGGTACCTTCTGCCTCGACGACTGGATGCGCTGCGCCGACAGCGGTGCGCAAGGGCTGCTGTTGCCTGCTCGCTACGGCGGTGGCGGATACGAGCCCGCAGCCTACGTCCGCGCGATGGAGGGCCTGGGCCGCGGCTGCCTCGATAACGGGCTGCTGATGTCGCTCGGCGCGCATACGCTCGCGGTCGAGGTGCCGATCTGGAAGTTCGGCGATGAGCGACAGCGCCAGTCGTATCTGCCCAGGCTCGTTTCCGGCGAGCTGATCGGCGGGAACGCGATGAGCGAACCCGGCAGCGGCTCGGACGCCCTCGCGCTGGCAACCACCGCCGAGCGAGACGGCTCCGGTTACCGGCTAAGCGGTCACAAGCGCTTCGTGACCAACGCGCCCGTAGCCGGCCTGCTCGTTGTCTACGCCACGATCGACCCGCGGCTTGGTTTCACCGGGGTCACGGCGTTCCTCGTCGAGCGAGGCGATGCCGGGGTCACCGTGCGCGAGGGCAGCGAGAAGATGGGACTGCGTACCGCGCCATGGGGCGAGGTCGAACTGGACGGCTGTTACGTTCCCGCCGCCCGGCGGCTGGGAGCGGAAAAGCAGGGCTCAGCGATATTCGCGCTCACGATGGCGTGGGAGCGAGCGCTCATCCTGGCTCCCTGGCTTGGCGTGATGAGCCGGGTGATCGAGGAATGCGTGCGGTATTCCGGTCAGCGGCGCCAGTTCGGCAAGCGGATCGGGAACTTTCAGTCCGTCTCCAACCGGTTGGTCGATATGTGGATGCAATGGGAAATATCGCGCACCATCACCTACCGAGCCGCGGCCGAACTTGGCTCGCCGGAACCTGGCGTCTTCCCCGAAGTCAGCAAGCTCTACACGAGCGAGGCCGCGGTGCAGGTCATGACTAACGCCATGCAGGTATACGGGGCGCTTGGATACACCGCCGAACTGGGCGTCGAGCGAATCCTGCGGGACGCGCTCGGAATGACGATGTCGTCAGGGCCCTCGGACATCCAGCGCATGATTATCGCCAGGCGGCTGGGCGTGGGACATCCCGAGCGGCGGGGCACGAGCTATGCCTGACCTGGCCAGCCCGGTAACGCGCTGGGCAGCGGAACGACCCAACGCGCCAGCCGTGCAGTACACGGAAACCTGGATCAGCTACCGCGAGCTTGACGCCGGGAGCTCGGCTCTCGCGATCACCTTGCGCCGCCGGGGAATCGGTCCGGGTTCGCGCGTGGGGATCTGGCTGCGCAAGTCCATCGAGTCGGTGGTGGCGGTCTACGGGGTGCTGCGGGCTGGCGCGGCGTATGTCCCGATCGATCCGATCGTGCCCGCGGGCCGTGCCCGCCGCATGATGGCCGACTGCGAGATGGCGTGCTTGATCACCAGCGGCGAGCAGCTCGGCCCGCTGCTGTGCGCTCCGGCGCGCGACCAGACCAGCTTCGTGGTCATCGCCGTGGGGGACCATGGCGGCGCCAGTGCGGGCGCGGAGGTCAGCGAGATCATCGACTGGGATGAGGCGGTCACGGCCAGCGCCGAGGCGGACGCGCTGCGCGCTGTGCCCGACGCGGACCCGCGCAGCCCCGCCTACATCCTCTACACCTCCGGTTCGCAAGGTGATCCCAAGGGAGTGGCACTGTCGCACGCCAACGGGCGCTGCTTCGCCGAATGGGCCGCCGCCGAGTTCGGCCTCGGGCCCTGCGATCGGGTCAGCGGCCATGCTCCGTTACATTTCGATCTTTCTATTCTTGACCTGTTCGCGACGAGCCTGGCCGGCGCGTGCCTCGTACTGGTACCGGAAAGCTGGACCGGCCTCGGCGGCGCGCTCAACCGGCTCGTTGCCGACGCGCGGGTCACGGTGTGGTATTCGGTGCCGAACGCCCTGACCCGGATGCTCGGTGCCCGCAACAGTGCACTGCTGGCCGGATCCTCGCTGCGGACCATCCTCTTCGCCGGCGAGCCGTTCAACGTCAGCCAGCTCAGGGAGCTGCACCGGCTCGCCCCGGCCGCGGCGCTGTACAACCTGTACGGGCCGACCGAGACGAATGTCTGCACGTTCCACCGGCTCCGTGCCACCGATCTCGGGCCGGACCGGATCGAGCCACCGCCGATCGGGCGTGCCTGCCCGTATGCGACTACCTTCCTGATCGACCAGAATGGCCAGCTCGTCGCCCATGAACCAGGAAACACAGGCGAGCTGTGCGTGGCCGGGGAGTCCGTGATGCTCGGCTACTGGCGCGCTTGCGAACTCACCGCGGCCAAGACCGTCACCATCTGCCATGACGTGGCCGGCCCGTGCGCCGCCTACCGAACGGGAGACCTGGTGAGCATCGATCCGGACCTCAATTACGTATTCCTCGGCCGTTCGGACGACATGGTCAATATCCGCGGGTACCGCGTCGCGCTTGGCGAGGTCGAGTCCGTCTTGTCCGGCGCACCGAACGTTCGCGAGGTTGCCTGCGCCGCGGTGGCCGGCCAGGACGGCGAGAAGCGGATCGAGGCGTTCCTCGTGCCCGGTCAGGAACCTTGCGATGAGCTGCAACTTCGCCGCCACTGCCTGGCCGTGCTGCCACGCTACATGGTGCCTGAGCGGTTCCACGTGGTCACTGCGCTGCCGCGAACCCGTACCGGCAAGCTCGACCGGCGCTCGCTGCCATGCGGGTCCTGACAAGGACGTGGTGGAGCCCGTCGGTCGGGCGAGAAAAGTCGGTCACCGTCATGCTCCCGCCCGCGTATTCGCCGACGGCCGCGCCGTCGCCCGTGCTGTACCTGCTGCACGGTTACGGCGGCGACCGGACGACCTGGCTGCGGTGCACCGACCTGACGGAACACGCGGCGAGGCACAAGATGATCTTGGTGCTGCCCGAGTCAGGACGCTCCTGGCTCATCAACGACGCCCGGGGCCGACGCTACGAAGACTATTTCGTGCACGAAGTCGTGACTTACATCGACGAGAACTTCAACACGGTGACCCGCCGGGACGGGCGGGCCATAGCTGGTTTCTCGATGGGAGGCGCCTGCGCGCTCATTCATGCGCTGCGGCACGGGTCTTTGTTTTCGGTGGTGGGCAGTCATAGCGGCGCCTTCGAGGCGCCACTGCGTGAGGGCGACCCGTACGCGCGGTTCAGGGGGGACCGGAGGCTGGCCATTCCGACTGAGCGAGATCACCAGCGCGTATGGGGGCCAGCAGGGAGCCAGACCCGGCGGGCCTATGACCCCTACACGCTGCTGGCCGCGCGCGATCCGGCACTGTCACTCCAGGTATACCTCGACATCGGCCTCGATGATTACGCCCGCATTATCTCGATGAACCGCAACATGCGGGACGCTCTTGCCACGCGCTCGGTTCCGCATTTGTACCGTGAACGCTCCGGCGGTCACGACTGGGCGTTCGTGAATTCTGGCCTGCCGACGTTACTCGCATTCATACGAGATCGCCTGGCCGCCCCGTGAAACTTGCGATCGGTGAGCAACAGGGGCATCGTGAAGGCAACGAGCGCAAGGGATCGCGATGTGCGGGATAACCGGCTGGGCCGACTGGAAGCGAAACCTGGCGCAAGCGCAGCCGGTCGTCTCCGCCATGACCGGGACACTGGCACCGCGAGGGCCCGACGCGGAGGGCACGTGGGTGTCCGAGCACGTAGCGCTCGGACACCGGCGGCTTGCCGTGATCGACATCGAATGCGGCATTCAGCCGATGACGCGTGCCGGCCGGGCCGGCCAGCCAGTGGCGGTCACGTTCAGCGGCGAGATCTACAACTTCACCGAACTGCGCGACGAGCTGCGCTCCCGCGGGTGGTCATTTGCCACGCGATCAGACACTGAAGTGCTGCTGACCGCGTACCTGGAGTGGGGCCACGACGCGGTGGCCCGGCTAAACGGCATGTTCGCCTTTGCCGTGTGGGACGAGCAGAAACAGCAGCTGCTGCTAGCCAGGGACAGGCTTGGGATCAAGCCGCTTTACTACGCGCAGGTGGACGACGCTCTGGTTTTCGGTTCCGAGCCAAAAGCCCTGCTGGCCTACCCAGGCCTGACCGCCGAGGTGGGCAGGGACGGCATCGCGGAGCTGATGGTCGTGCCGCGTGCCCGCACGCCCGGCCACGGCGTGTTCGCAGGAATCAGCGAGGTCAAGCCTGGGCACCTGATCCTGGCGGACCATGCCGGCTTCCGCCAGGCGCGGTACTGGAAACTGGTGGCGGCGCCGCACGAGGCCGGACCCGCCGCCACCGCGGCGCACGTGCGGGACCTGCTTGAGGACATCGTCGGCCGGCAGGTGATCTCCGATGTTCCGGTGGGCACGCTGCTGTCAGGCGGCATCGACTCGAGCGCGATCACGGCGATGGCCGTCCCGGCGTTCGCCAGCGAGCTGACGAGCTTCTCGGTGAGCGTTCCCACGGGGCGTCCTGGCACCGACCTGTGGCGGCCAAGCCCGGACGAACCCTACGCGAAGCTGGTCGCCGAGTGGCTCGGCCTCAAGCACGTCGTGACCGAGGTCACCGCGGATGACCTGGTCGACAACCTCGACCGTGGTCTCGTCGCACGCGACCTTCCGGGCTGGGGAGACCTCGATACGTCGATGTACTTGCTGTTCCGAGCCGCCCGCGAGCGATGCACCGTCGTCTTGTCGGGGGAAAGCGCCGACGAGGTCTTCGGTGGCTACGCATGGCAGCTGCGCGAGGAGTATGTGCGGCACCGGTCATTTCCGTGGATGTCGGGCAAGACCCAGCCGGAAAGCCTGCTGCGCGAGGAAATACGCCGCGAGCTCGAGCCGGAGCGCTACGAGGCCGACCGTTATGGCGAGGCCCTCGCTGAGGTTCCCTTGCTGCCCGGCGAGGACGCGCGATCGCGCCGAATGCGAGAGGTGTTCTATCTCGGGCTGACTCGCTGGCTCGGTGCCCTGCTTGACAGGAAGGACCGGATGAGCATGGCAGTGGGCCTTGAGGTGCGCGTGCCCTTCGCCGACCATAGGCTGGCGGAGTACCTTTTCAACGTCCCGATGGCCATCAAGGCCGCGGGCGGAGTGGAGAAGGCACTGCTGCGGAACGCGTGCCACGGCTTGCTGCCGCAGGAGGTACTCAGGCGCCGCAAGAGCGCCTATCCCGCGAGCCGCGATGTCTCGTACCTGCACCGGATGCGCGAGCTCGTCGCCGATTTGCTCGCTCAGCCGGCCGCGCCGGTCTTCGACCTGGTGGATCCGGCCAAGGTCGCGGGCGCGCTGGGGTCCGATACCGTGCCGGGGCCGATTACCGCAGCGACTCCCGCCATCGGCCTGTCCTATCTATGGCAATTGAATCGCTGGCTTGAGCTGTACCACGTCCGGGTCGTCATGTGAGACGGTAGAAAGCGGGCATAGCGCCATCACTCGACGGGAGGTTCTGGCCTATGAGTACTGTCCTCCTTCCTGACCGGGTCGCCTCGCTTGCCGCCGCTACTCCGGCCCGGCCAGCGGTGGTGGGCGACGGAGGGCAGTTCACCTACGCCGACCTGATCCAGCGGGCCGACGGCGTAGCCTGGTCTCTGCTGGGCAGCGGCGTACGTCCGGGGAACATCGTCGGGGTGTGCCTGGAGCGCAGCCCTTTAGCGATCGCCGCTTTGCTCGGCGTGCTCCGAGCGGGCTGCGCCTACCTGCCGCTTGATCCCGAGTACCCGGTCGCTCGCCTGCAGTTCATGCTGGAGGACAGCGGCGCCGCCGCGCTGCTTGGCGATGCCACCACGCCACACGCATTACTCACCAGTCAGGCCAGGCATATTGACGTCATGGCGACGCAGGCGGTCACAGCGGGCGGCACCGACTTGCCTCGGGGCGACGCCAGCGATCTCGCGTATGTCATCTATACGTCTGGGTCGACCGGCAAGCCCAAGGGCGTGGCGGTCGAGCACGCAAACGTAGCGCGATTGTTCGGCTCGGTGGCCGAGCATATCCCCGTTGATCGTCAAGATGTATGGTCATGGTTTCATTCCGCTGCGTTCGACTTCTCGGTCTGGGAGATATGGGGCGCCCTGGTGTCGGGGGGCCGCGTCGCCGTGGTCGGCCGCGCCGAGGCGCGTGACCCGGCGGCGTTCCTCGAGATCCTGCGCCGCAGCGGGACGACGATCCTCAGCCAGACCCCGTCGGCGTTTTTGCGGCTGCTCCCGTTGCTGCGGCCGGGTGAGCAATCGTGGTCGGTCCGGGCCGTGATACTCGGCGGAGAGGCGGTTGGCGTCGACGCCCTGGCTGAACCGCTGACCGGCGGGATCGCGCACGGCTGGCCACGGATCTACAACTTGTACGGCATCACCGAGGCGACCGTGCACGCGTCGGTCAAGGAGCTAACAGCGCGCGACCTGACCGCTGGGGTCCGCAGTCCGATCGGGGTGGCTCTGAGCGATCTGCGGTTCGCCGTTCTCGACGCGTCCGCGAGGCCGGTTCCCGCCGGCGAGCAGGGCGAGTTGTGGGTCGGCGGCGCAGGAGTAGCCCGGGGCTACATTGGCCTGCCGGAACTCACCTCCAGGCGCTTTGTCACTGGCCTGCTGCCCCAGCATGGCAGCATGCGGTGGTACCGGTCAGGCGACATCGTCCGGCAGCTTGCTACCGGAGAATTTGAATATATCGGGCGGATCGACCGGCAGGTGAAGCTACGCGGGTTCCGCATCGAGCTGGGCGAGATAGAGGCGGCCATCGTCGGGCATCCCGATGTCTGCGCGGCAGTAGCTGATCTCTTGCCGGCAGGTCCGCAGGAGGAGCGCCGCCTGGTCGCGTATCTCGTGCTGAGGCAGTCGGCTGAGCCCACGTTCGACGCTATCCGCGAATGGCTCGCCGCCAGGCTGCCCGGCTACATGGTGCCGTCATCGTTCTGGGTGCTCGACTCGCTGCCGCTCACCGTGAACGGCAAGGTCGACAGGGACGCTATGCGGCACCTGAACGCGACCGAGTTGCGCCGTGACGCGAGCCACGATGGACCGCTGACCATGACCGAGGCGTCGCTGCAGCCGATCTGGGCCGACGTGCTCGGCAGCGACTCGATTGGCAGGGACGACAACTTCTTTGCCGTCGGCGGTGACTCGATGCTCGCGCTGCGGCTGGTCACCCGGTGCAAGGCCGCCGGGATGCGTCTCACGATGCGGGATCTGTACCAGAACCCGACGATTTCCGCTCTGGCCGCGGTCGCCCAGATCAAGGCCAGCCAGGATGCCGCGGAGCCGGCCCGCCACGACCCGGTGGCACGGCCCGTCCCCGCCGACGTCGCGATGCTCATCCCGGCCAGCCGGATGCAGGTGGGCGTGGTGTTCGAGTACGAGCGGCAAGCCGATGCGGGCACTTACCATGTCGTCTCCGCGTGCACGCTGACCTGCCCCGCCGAGCTCACAGAACTCAGCCTGCTTGCCGCCCTGCGGCGGCTGGCACAGGACAACATTGCCCTGAGGACGAGCTTCGACTTCCTCGGCCACGATGTCCCGATGCAGGTGATACACCCCAACGCCGACATCCAGCTTCGCTACCTCACCGAGCCTGCCAGGACCGGGGAAGCAATGGCTACCGATGCTCGGTCCACGGCGATCGGCGATGCCGTCGCCAGCGAGCAACAGCACCGCTTCTTGAGGACTGACTATCCGCTCTGGCGAGTCACGTGCGTCAGGACGTCCGCGCGGTCGGCGTCGGTCATGCTGACTCATCATCACGCCATCATGGATGGCTGGAGCGTCGCGACCTTCTTCGACCAGCTCCAGGAGGCGATCGCTGGGCGGCCATACCAGCCCGCGTCGCCGGGGGTGAACGTGGAAGCCGCACGTCTTGAGGCGAAATCGATGGGATCGGCCAGGGACGAAGAATACTGGCGTGCCATGGCGCAGGGCTGGAAGCCGCTGCCGGTCGCCGAGAAGGGCGGATCGGCGAGCCTGGGCCCGATTGTCAGGCAGGCCGTCATCGACTCAGACATGACGAAGAAAATAGGAGCCGCCGCGGCCAGATGGGAGTGCTCGCCCAAGCACATCCACGTGGCCGCGCACCTCAGAGCGCTTGCCCAATTCGCACGCTGGGACGATTATTCGGCAACCAGCCTCGTGGTGAACGCCAGGCCGGAAGAAACCGGAGCACATCATGCGCTTGGCCTGTTCCTCAATATCGTTCCGCTGGTGATCAAAGGAATGGGGTCAAGCTGGGCGGAGCTGTCCCGGCTAGCCATGGCTGCCGAGGAAAGCCTGCTGCCGCACCGCTGGTTCCCGCTGGCGGCAATGATCAATCGGTTCATGATTCCGTCGCCGAATGTCTGGATCAACTATACGAATTTTTCGACTACGGTCATGCGCGGCTTTCTTAGCCAGGTCAGTGAAGTAAGCCCTACTGGAATGCCGCTGACCGTCTCGGTGGTCGATGATGGCCTGATCGTCGAGGCATCGCCGCGGTACTTTTCAGCGAACGAGTGCACCCGGTTGCTCGACGCGCACCTGGCCAACGTGTGGCAGGCGCTGGCCGAGTCGGAGCGGACGTGACGGCTGGCGGCGACGACAGGCGCACGGAGCTTGAGCGGCTCGCCTCGTCGCTGCTGCGCGGTGACGAGGTATCCGATCTCCGGGCGCGGTTCGCAGCCGCGAGTTTCGTCAGCCTGGGCGGCGACTCGCTGCTCGCGATGGCACTGGCAGCGGCGGCTGATGAGCGGATGGACGTTACGCTCGGCGTCCGCGCGCTGATGAGCGGGACGCCGCTCGGGCAGGTCCTGTCGCGGGCACTCGAAGATACCGCCGGGCCTGGGCCGATGCGCCGACGGCGAGCAGATCGAGCCGAGGACGAGCGAGGATCCAGGGCCGAGGCGACCGAGCCGTCCGCCGCCCAGCGCGGGATGTGGCTGCGTGAGCAGGCGTTCGGCCCGCTGCCGTACAACCTGGTCTTCATCTGCTTCATGAACGGCCCGCTCAGCGTGCGGACGCTGACGGCGGCGGTAGAAGCGACGTTTCGGCGGCACGACGGGCTCCGCACCGTCATCACCGAGGCCGGCGACCGCCTTGAGCGGCGGGTACTTGACTCGTTCGCGCCGATCATCGAGTTCCGTGCCTGCGACCTCGCTGCGACGGATTTCGAAGGCCACGTCCGCGCGGCTGCCGCGGAACTCGGGTCCATGCCCTTCGACCTCGACAGGGTGCCGGCCCGGTTGACGGTGATCAGGGGTGACGCTGAGCGGCAAGCGCTCATTTTCGGCGTCCACCACATGCTCCTGGACGGCTGGGCGATCGGCCTGGTACTCGCGGAGATCTTCGACCGCTACGACGCAGGCGCGGCCGGCCGGCGCCTTGACCTGGAACTGGCGGTCCGGCCCGAAGCGCACCAGGCCCGGCTGCATCTCATGCGCGCCGCCGGCGAGCTTGACCGGCAGGCGCACTTCTGGCGGCGCCACCTCGACGGTGCGCCCACGGTGCTTGAGCTCCCAGCCGACCACCGTCGGCCAGCATTCGCCGAGCCAGGCGGCGCGCGCATCCCCTTCGGCCTCGAGCCGAGCATCAGTAGCCTGGTCAAAGATCAGGCCAGAGCGCTGGGGATCACCACGACGGCGTTCTTGCTGGCGGCATACGGCCTCACCCTCAGCCGCTATGCCGACGCCACGACCATGCTGATCGGGACTCCGGTGGCCGGCCGGCCGACGCCAGAGCTCGCGAAGCTCGTGGGTGTCACGATCAACCTCGTGCCGGTTCGCGTTGACGTGGACGATGGCCGGGCGGTGGCTGAGTACCTGACCCACGTCCAGCAGTCGCTGGCGCTGAGCATGGAGAACGCGGCGCTGCCATTCGACGAGATCGTCACCGCGACGGGCACCGGCACGGTCGTGGACCGCCATCCTCTCGTGCAAGCGGCATTCGGCAGGCACGACGGCCTGATCGCAGAGCGCGTGCGGGCCGGCGGACTTGACATCAGGATCGAGGAAGCCCACGGCGGCGGCGCGCAGTTCGACGTGGAGCTGTTCATCCGGCAGAGCACGCCATCCTTCGCCGGGAGCCTGGAGTACGCCACCGGGATCTGGCAGGAAAGGGAGGCCGCCGGGTTCGCCGCCGACGTGGCAGCAGCGGCGGCGGAACTGGCAACCGCGCCTCAGGCCCGGCTGGAAGAGGTCCGCTGCATGTCCGCGGAGCGGCGCGGCGTGCTCGCCCGGGTCAACCAGACCGCCAGGCCCTACGCGCTGACGTCCATCGACGAGCAGTTCCGCGCCCAGGCCGGCAATGCGCCTGACGCCGTCGCCGTCCGCGAGGGCGAACGATCGCTCAGCTACGCCGAACTGGCTTCGGCCGGGTCGGCGCAGGCGAGACTGCTGGCCGACAGCGGTGTGGTTCCTGGCAGCACAGTCCTGATCACGACCGGGCGGTCGATCGCAGAAGTAGTCGCAGCGCTCGGCGTGGTGTGGGCGGGAGCGGCATACGCTGCCGTGGAGGCCGACACCCCGGCAGCCCGCATGCGGCAGATCTTGTCGGCGCTGCGGCCCGCTGCCGTGATCGGTGAGCCGTTCGGGTCTGGTGAGCCGGCCGGCCAGAACCTGCCATCGGTGGCACCCTGGCCATGGCTGTCCGCCCAGCGGCTCGCGCCGCTGCCTAGCGAGCCGGACAGGCTAGCGTACGTGGGATTCACCTCAGGCTCGGCCGGACGCCCGAAGGGAGTGGCCGTCCCGCATCGCGGCGTCTTGCGCCTGGTTGCCGGGCTCGGGGACTATGCCCCGCTCGGACGCGGGGACCGTATGCTCCGGCTCTCGCCGCTCTCTTTCGACGCCTCCACCCTGGAGCTGTGGGGCGCTCTGCTGACCGGTGCCACGGTGGAGGTCTTTCCCGCGGGCATGCCGTCGGCCGCGGACATCGGCCGATTCATAGCGGAGCGCGAGATCACCGTGGCCTGGCTGACAGCGGGGCTGTTCCGGCTGGTCAGCGAGTTCGCCGTGAACGACCTGGCCGGGATGCGATACCTGCTCACCGGAGGAGACGTGGTCTCGGCCGAGCACGTAAGAAAGGCACTCGGCGGCCATCGCGACCTGGTGATCATCAACGGATATGGCCCGACGGAGAACACGACCTTCACCACAGTGCACCCGATAGCGGACGCGGCGGCGGCGGAAGATCCGCTGCCGATCGGCACGCCGGTCGCGAACACCCAGGTCTACCTGCTTGACCGCCGACACCGTCTGGTCCCGCCCGGGGCGGTCGGGGAACTGTACACGGCCGGTGACGGCCTCGCCACTGGCTATCTCGGCGAGGAGGAGCTGACTGCCCGGGCGTTCGGGGAATTCTCGCCGGACGTGGCCGCCCGCCTGTATCGCACTGGCGACATGTCCAGGCTCGATAGCAGGGGCCGGATCCAGTTCCTCGGCCGCTGGGACGATCAGGTCAAGATCAGAGGATTCCGGGTCGAGCTCGCCGAGGTTCGCGGCCTGCTCACGAGCCATCCAGCGGTGTCCGCCGCGCACGTCATGGTGTCCGGGGATGGCGCAGCCGCGAAGCAGATCCTCGCCGCCTGCATCCCCCGTGGGGATGGCCTGAGCGTCGCGGACCTTGTCGAATTCGTGTCTGCCCAGCTTCCCCCCTACATGCTTCCGGGCCGCTGGGCCATCGTGCCCGAGCTGCCGCTGACGGCGAACGGCAAGGTCGATCGCCGGGCGCTCGAGCGCGCGGCACGACCCGCCGCTGACTGGCAGCGCCGCCAGGACGACGAAGGAGGCATACCGGGTGACTAGCACGGCGAGCGAGCGCGGCACCCTGTCCTGGCAGCAACTTGGCCGCCTGCGGCGCGACGAGGAGCGCAAGGACCGCTCGAAGAACATCAACATCGGAACGTTGTTCGCCATCGGCGGGCACACGACGGCGGATCAGATCAGGGACCGGCTGACAGCGCTGGTCCAGCGCGAGTGCGCGCTCAGGATCACCGACGCCTCGCTCGACGACGGCGGGTACGTGGGTTACTCCTCCAGCCTGGATCTGCCATTGCGGGTCATGAGCGCCGGTTCCCCGGCCGAGCTCAAGGCGATCGCAGCTCGGATGTCGCATCGGGCATTCCCTCGGCAAGGCGGTCCCATGTGGGAAGTGGCCGTCATCGAGCATCCTGACGACTTCGGCAGGCCGCGGCGCAGCCTGTGCGCTGTCTTCGATCACCTCGTCAGCGATGGCTGCAGCCTGCAGCTCTTCCGGGACGAGATCATGGCAGGGAACCATCGCCCGGCTGGCGGCCAGAACGGGAGTTACCTGGACTGGGTGGACTGGCAGCGCGAGCAATTCCCCGTCGACGCCCCAGAGATTCCGACAGCGGCACGCGATTTTTGGCGCCGGTACCTCGACGGGACCACCTTGTTTCGGGCTCCGGCGCTTCCCTTCTCCGTCAAGGAGATGCGGCCAAGTGGCTCCGTGCACGTCATCCGCCGTGACCTGCCCGCGTCGGCGGCCACCTTGCGATCAGCCGCGGGCACGCTGCGGACGACGCCTTTCTTGCTCATCCTCGGTAGCGTGGCCTGCGCCATCAGCGAGGCCGGCGGGGAGAACGACGTCACGTTCGCGGTGAGCGTCAGCGGCAGGCGCTCCGGGTTCCTTGACACCCAGGGCTGGTTCGCGGGTCCCGTGCCGGTCAGGGTGCGTGATAAGTCACTTGGCTCACTGCGTCACGCGGTCCAGGCCGCGACGAGAGCATGGGTCACCACGCTGGAGTTCCAAGACACCCCGTGGGATTACATATCGCTAGTATGCGTTGCCCCAGAAGCCCCGGTGACCATTCGCCAGCCGCAGGTGGATATCAATTTCCTGCCGTTTGATATTGAGGAAATCGCGTCGCACGGTTATGAGGATCAGACGATACCGGGAAACCTCTCGACGCTACGTCTAGGGGTCGTCGCTCAGGACGGCGGGACGTACCATCTTGATTGCCAGTTCGACCCGGAGCGCTTCGTGGTGACTGAGGTGCATGCCTTCCTCAGAAGGGTGGCCGACAACTTGATACAGCTCACTGGCTAGTACTGCTGTCCACCCATTGGCCGAGTTCAGCGATCGTCGGATGGTCGTACAGCGTGCGAACGCCTATATTCGTCCTGAATTCGTAGCTCATCAGCGACAGCAATCTGAGTGCCAAGAGCGAGTCTCCGCCTAGCTCGAAGAAATTGTCACCGGCGGCCACTTGCTCGATCTGGAGAACCTTCCGCCACATCGCCGCGATGCGCATCTCCGTCTCCGTCGGCGGCGTCGCATCCTGCTGGCCAGGCTCGGGTCGCTCCAGCCCCGCGGCCGCCAGTGCCGTTCTATCCACCTTCCCGTTGGGCGTCAGCGGCAGGGCGCTAAGGCAGACGAAGGCCGTCGGGATCATGTGGGCGGGCATCAGTGCCGCGAGGTAGTCCTTGAGTTCGCTGGACGGCGGGCTGGAGTCACTATTCGCCGAGAAATAAGCGATCAGGCGTTTTAGATTGCCTTCTCCGCTCGCCACGACGACCGATTCGCGGATGAGCGGATGCAATGTCAGGGCGGCCTCGATCTCGCCCGGCTCGATTCTGATCCCGCGTATCTTCAGCTGATGGTCGCTTCGGCCAAGGAAGTCGATGTTGCCGTTAGCCAGGTACCTGGCGCGGTCGCCGGTCCGGTACATGCGCGCTCCTGGAGCGGCGTCGAACGGGTCTGGCACGAAGCGCTCCGCGGTGATCTCAGGGCGATTGAGGTAACCGCGCGCGACGCCGGCGCCGCCGATCCACAGATCTCCCTCGACGCCCACCGGGACCGGGGTGGCGTGCTCATCGAGGATGTAGACCTTGGTATTCGCGATGGGCCGGCCGACAGGTAGCCGCCCGGCCGGGAATCGGTACCGTGCCTGCGCGGTCGCGTGCTGATCGGAGCGCTCGGCGTAGGTGCACGAGTAGGTGGTCGTCTCCGTCGGCCCGTAGCAGTTGGTCACCATGCGCCGCCCGGGCAGCGCGAGCATCCGGCTGAAGTGCGCGAGCGAGACGACGTCGCCGCCGGTGAGCAACTGGTCGACGCCGGAGATCTTCTCGGCGTGGTGGTCGACGATCTCATGAAACAGCGGGGATGTTAGCCACAGCGTCGTGACGTGCTCGTCGGCCACGATGCGCGCGAGTAGGCCAAGGTCGACCAGGCCAGGGGGAGCGATGACGAGCCGGGCGCCGTGCAGCAGGGCACCCCAGATCTCGAAGTTGGCGACGTCGAAAGAAAGCGGAACGAACTGCAGGAACGTCCGGTCAGGGCCGAAGCGCGCGTAGGTACCGGCGGTCAGGAGATTCACTATGCCCCGGTGCTCGATCATGACTCCCTTGGGCCGCCCGGTAGAGCCAGAGGTGTACATGACGCAGGCGAGTTCGTCCGCGCTCATGACGTGATCCAGGTTGGCGTTCGAGTGGCGGGAGATCTCGGCCCAATCAGCGTCGAGGCGGACAACCGTGGCGCCGCTCGGCGGTAGCCGGTCCGCCAGGTGCGCCAGCGTGAGCACCACGGGGGCTCTGGTGTCCTCGATCATGAACGACAGCCGGTCCGCTGGGTAGCTGGTGTCGAAGGGCACGTACGCGCCGCCTGCCTTCAGCGTGCCGAGCATGGCGACGACCGCCTCGATGCCGCGGTCGGCGAAGACGCCGACGAGCGTTCCGACACCCGCGCCGCGCGCGCTCAGGTAGTGAGCGAGCTGGTTGGCGCGGGCATTGAGCTCGCCGTACGTGACACGGTCAGTCCCGCAGACGAGCGCGACGTTCCCTGCCGCGTCCGTGGCCCGCTCCTCGAAGATCCGGAACAAGCAGGCGCTGGGGTACGGCCGCGCTACGTCGTTCCACTCGACAAGAATCTGGTATCGCTCGGCTTCGGTCAGCATCGGCACGGCAGATACGCGCGCGGCCGCGTCACTGGCCAAAGCGCCAAGCACCGTCTCGAGATGGCCGATCAGGCGGCAGATCGTCGCTCGCTCGTACAGGTCGGTGGAATACACGACCTCACCGAGAAGGCCCCGGGCCGATTCGGTGAAGGCGAACTCCAGATCGCCGTGCGCGGTGGCGGCATCGCCGGCGCCCCGTGGCCGCGCTTGCGCTGGCTGAGCCGCTTGCGCGGCGTCAGGCAGCGCGAGCCTCACCTGGGCAAGCGGCGTCGTGCTCGCGTCAGATCGCAGTCCGAGCTCCTCGATCAGCTCATCTAGCGCAAGGCCCTGATGCTCGCGAGCGCCCCGGAGAGTCTGGTCCAGCCTGGACAGCAATTCGCGAACGGTCGGGTCGCCGGTCAGATCGGCTCGCAACGGCACGACGGCGCGCTGCGCCGCATCGCGCGCCTGCGGATCGCCGACCGCACCAGGATTCGCGGCCACGCTAGGCGAGCAGATAACGAAGTCCTCCTGGCCGCTGCTCTTGCGCACGACCACGGCCAGCCCGGCCAGCAGGACCGTGATCAGGGCGACTCCCTCATCGCGAGCCAGCAACAGCAGCCGGTCCGCCAACCCGGACGCCAGCTCGACGGGCTCGCGTGCGCCCGCATAGGTCCGAACGGCGGGCCTCGGGCGATCCGCTGGCAGCTCAAGCAGGTGGGGCACACCCTCGAGGTGGGCGGTCCAGTAGGCGAGTAACGCTTCCCGACGGTCGGGCATGGCGCAGTTACCTTTCCACTCGCGTTGGAATAGTCGGGCTCATCGCGGATCGAGTCGCTAGGTCACGGGTGCTGCTCGCGGTCAGCGAGGTGGTGCGTGGGCGTTCCCGGCCAGCCAGACCAAGCCGGGATGGCAGTACTCGACTGGTGCCGGATCCGGATGCTCCGGAGCAAGCCGACCGCCGTGGGTGGTGTAAATGACGGGGTACGGCGCATGACCGGTGATCGGCCGGCCAGCCGTGGAGACGGGCCTAACGGTTCAACGTGCGAAATCTGGCGCGACGCTGTTCTGGTCATTACCCTCCTCATCAGTGCCCGTCTTCAGCCTACATTTCGATTCTGGCAGGCAGGGTGCACATCGGACCACCGTGATCGAACGCGCATTTAAGCAGCCCTTCGCCGCGGTATGGCAGCACGAGTCCGCCTGACCATGCGCCGCGCCTGAAACCAGACTAATGTCTGGACACATGTCCGACTTGCTGACCGAGGCGACCAGACGGCAGCTCACGCCACGGCAGGCCGAGACCGTGCGACGGCTGACCGAGGCCGGGATCGCCGAGATCCGCGAGACCGGTTATGAGGGACTGAGCATCCGCGACGTGGCACGGCGGGCCAAGGTGGCAGCCGCGACGGCCTACACCTACTTCGTGTCCAAGGATCACCTGCTCAGCGAGATCTTCTGGCGGCGGCTGCAGGCCCTGCCGCCGGTGGACGCCACCGCCGCGCCGAAGAAACGGGTCGTGACCGTGCTGCGCGAACTTGCGCTGCTTGTCTCTGAGGAGCCCGAGCTGGCCGCGGGCTGCACGGCCGCCCTGTTCGGCAGCGAGCCCGATGTCCGCCAGCTGCGGCTGCGAATCGGCACCGCGATCCATCAGCGGATCGTGACGGCGGCTGGAGGCGAGAGCCAGGCGGCCGGCCTGCTCGAGCTCGCCTACTTCGGGGCGATGGTGCAGGCCGGGCTCGGCTACAACACTTACGGGCACATGGCCGACCGGCTGGCGCAGGCAGCCGGCCAGATCATGGGGTAGCGCGATGACCCAGCCCGTAGTTGGCCGACCCGCCGTCGCTTTCAGCCCTTACGACTACGCCATGCACGAGGACCCCTATCCGGTGTACGCGAGGCTGCGGGACCGCCGAACCCTGGCCCGGCATCCCGATCCGCAAAGGCAACAAGAAACCAAGGCCGCCGACCTGGGCGAGGCCACCTGGCCGAACCTGACCGGCAAATTCAGGCCCCACGACGACCGGCACTCCCACGCCACCTGGCTCGACGCCGCGAACCTGCACAAGGTCATCCAGATGGACCGCCGCGGCCACGCCATGCCCGGCATGGACGCCGTCTACAACCACGTCACCAACGAAATGCGCCAGCAACTCTGCGACGCCCTTCAGACCCTCTGGCACGACGCCGTCGCCCAGCGGCTGGACCTAACCGAGCACTCAGCTGTCTCCATCCTCAACGAGACCCTCGCCGCCTTCTAGCGGCGGTCATTCAGACGACTATCCACGAGCCCAACACCGGACAGCGCCTGAGTCTGCCACCGCCATGGCCATGTCCTGAACTCGCCGGGCCCAGCATACGGCGTACTACGTGGTCCCGTACATCGGCGAGCGTGACGTCCAGGACGTCAGCGGGGAAGTTTGCGATGCGCTGTACAAGAAACTGCTCGCTGAGGGGCGCGTCAAAGCGAAGCCAAAGCCCAAGCGCGCTGCCGAAGTGGTCCACGTTCGCCGACTCGGCCAAGACGGCCGCGTGATGCCGTGCCGGCCCTACCGCTACGACGCCGTGCGGTGCTACCGCGAGCACGAGGAGAACGACCCTCTTGTCGGCCAGCCGGTCAAGACGAAGAAACTGGGTCGCGCGGCGGCCGACGCCCAAGCCTCCCGCCCGGCCATTGCGCCGGGCCTGGAGCCCAAGACAGTCGTGAACACTCACCGGATGCTCCACCGCGCGTGGGAGGACTTCACAGTCTGGGGCTGGGCGAAACGAAACGTCGTCAGCGACGCACACCCTCCGCGCGTGCCGCGCAAGAGCCGCAGGTTCTGGACGGTCACCCAGCTCCGGACGTTCCTCCAACGCGCACGCTCCGACCGATTCTTCGCGCTGTGGGTGCTGGAAGCCACCTCGGGCATGCGACGGTGCGAACTGGCGGGCGCACACCGAGACCTGCTCGACCTCGACGCCGGAACGCTGATCATCGACGTGACCCGCGTCGTGGTGGACGGCAAGGTGATCGAATCAGACGGCAAGACCGCGAACGCTCAGCACGTCCTGGCGCTCGACCCGTTCACCCTGGCCGTCCTCCGGTCGCACATCGAGATGCTCGACCGGGAACGCGCAGAGTTCGGGCCCGACTATCACGACTCCGGTCTGCTGTTCTGCTGGGAGAACGGCAAGCCGCCGCACCCGGACACGATCACCCGCCGGTTCAAGCGACTGGCTCAATCAGCCGGGCTGCCGGAGATCGACCTACACGACGTACGGCGCAGCTACCTCACGGCGGGCCGCAACGCGAAAATCGACTGGAAGGCGCTCAGCGAGCGCGTCGGCCACTCGGACGTAGCCTTCACCATGCGGCAGTACGTTGAGACCGACCTTGAAGCTGACCGCCAGGTTGCGAACACGCTCGCCGAACTGATCATCGGCGGGTCGCTCGCCTCGGTCGAGATGGGCACCGACGGGACCGGAGTCAGCTCAGCCGACGAAGGCGAGGGCGCGGCAGCCTGAGCGGGACGTTTACAAATCCGTTTACAAACCTCATGCAAGAGGCCGGTTCTCTGTTCGAGAACCGGCCTCTGACCTTGGTAGCGGGGGCAGGATTTGAACCTGCGACCTCTGGGTTATGAGCCCAGCGAGCTACCGAGCTGCTCCACCCCGCGTCGGTACGACTATTCTACGGGCCCTGGTGCCTTCAGGCAAATTCCGGCGTACCCCCTTCCGCGCCTACCGCCCCTGCCGCCGCGCTACCGTCCCGGCTGAACCGACAGCCCGGCGCAGACCCGCAGGCTCCGGTAGTAGGTCAGCGCCTGCCGGGCCGCCGGCCCGGTATCCACGATCGGCTGTCCGGTAGCGGACACTGTCGCAGGCACGAAACGCGACGTCAGCGGTCCATGCCGGTGCAAGGTGAGCAGCAGTACTCCGGTGGCAGTGCTGTACGACGTCTCCCACCACAGGAAGTTTGCCATCCCGTAGGCGACGAAGGTGTGCCCGAGCCATCCTGATCCCTGCAGCATGTGGGCGTGCGAGCCGATGATGATGTTGGCGCCAGCCGCCGCGAGCTTCGGCGCCAGGGCGAGCTGACTGGCGTTAGGGCAGGCTACTCCCTCAGTTCCCCAGTGCATGATCACGATGACGACGTTCGCGATCTTCTTTGCCGCCCGGACTGCGGCGAGAGTGCGCCCCAGATTGATCGAGTTGGCCTCGCCCGAACGAGAGTTCGTCGCCACCCACGACGAAGCGAGTTCGGTGACCTGCGACACCCCGATCAGCGCGATTCGGATACCCTTGATCGTGACGACGTAAGGAGCCCAGGCGGCGTCCGCGTTGGCGCCAATGCCGATCACCGGGAAGTGCGCGCTCCTGGCGGCCGCCAGGGTGTCGGACAAACCAATCCGGCCGTAATCCAGCACGTGGTTGTTGGCCATGTTGGCGACGTCGACGCCAGCGTCCCTTAGCGCCGTGAAGGCGACCGCTGTGGTACGGAAGTGGTACTGCTTCGGCTGTGGCGCGCCCCGGCTGGTCACCGCCGTCTCCAGATTTACCAGGGTCAGGTCGGCGGAACGCAGCAGCGAGGAGATCGGCCCGAAGGCAGTCGCCGGATGTAGGAGCAGTTTCGTGGTGCGACCGGTGAAGTGCACGTCCCCGGCGAACGCGAGCGTGATGTCCGACGAGCCGGCACTAGCCGGGCCTAGGCTCGGCGATGGGCCGGCGAACCGGCTGCCATGACTGCCTGGCATCCGGCTCGGGTGGCTGGCCGCCAGCGCGGACGAATGCCCGGTGCTTCGCGGTGGTGCCGCCGAGCCAGTGCCGCAGGCGGCGAGCAGCGTACAGCACACGACCAGAATGCTGACCAGGATCCGCCGACTCAGCATCTGCCCAGCTTAGGGGCCAACAGGGCGCGGGGCACGCACCATCGCACACCTCGCGCGACCGACCCGGCCGCCGACTGCCCAATACCGGCCACCAGCCGCGGCCATATCCGCAGCCGCTCAGACGCCGACATTCGGTGAGCTGTCGACCGCCATCCAGATCACGTACCTGACCGACCACGGCGCTCCCGGTGGCTGCGTCAGTTCGTGCGAGTCCTGTGTGGTCACCAGGTTCAGCACCAGCATCGGCCGGCCGCCGAATATGGCGACCTGCTCCGGCGTGGCGCCTAGTACCACCGGTCGCCGTCCAGCCCTTGCAATCCCGTTGAGTACCGCATCGATCTGCGCTGCCTGGGTTCCCTGCGGAATCCAGGCCACCGGCACACCGCACATTCCGCGGATCACCTGAGCGAAGTTCTCCGCCACGCGCCGGTTCACGATCAGCACTGACGAGTCCCGGCCGATCGACGAGCACAGCGTCCGAACCGCACTGGCCTCGCCGACCCGCACCCGGTGCTGCGCCATCCCGCCGGCGCTCGGCGACAGACCGCCGCCGCTTCCCGAGTGGGTCAGCCCGACCCCGAACGAGGTGCTCGCCGAGGGAAGCAGCATCGCGCCCACGCAGAACACGCCCACCGCGGCCGCTGTGACCGTCCCGGCGCCGTGTTCCCTGGCCCGTCGAGTCAGCCACCCAGCCGCGAAGGTGGCGAACAGCACCAGTCCGGGAATGACCACGGGCACCAGCCTGCGACTCGCCCATGGGTGATCGGGGACGGTATGCGGCTGCCAGAGCATCGCGGCGGATCCGCCGACTAGCACCGCAAGCGGCAGCGCCCAGTTCAGCCCGGCGCCGGACGGATCGTGCCAGCTCAGCAGCGCGCGAACGCACCTGCGGACCAGCACGGCGGCGCCGAACCCGCCGAGCAGGACCGCGGCGATCCCGACATACCAGATCACCCAGTACAGGGTGTCCTCCGCATACAGCCGGGTTGGGTCCAACTTGAGATGCTCGATCCGCTGCAGTGCCGCGACGTAGTGAGCCGTCGCCGCGCTCGTCGTGCCACGCACGGTCTGCAGATATGGCCGGATCGCCAATCCAGCGAGTGCGGCGATGACCGCAGCGCCGACCAGGTTGGGCAGCCAGCGCAGCGGGACCCTGGCCAGGCTCTTTCGAACGACTCCGGCTATCCGCGCCGACCGCAGCAGCCTGATCACCACGGCCGCGAGCACCAGCAGCCCGGCCCCGACAATGCCGACTAGCTCCAGGTCAGGAGCTAGGGAATCCATTAGCTGTGGCGTGAGCAGGTATCCGCCGGCGATGCCGTACCCGGTACCGATCACAACTCCGATGCAGAACGCAACCCCTACCGCCCGCCTGGCGACCACCAGGACTCCAGCCACACCGATGGCCGGAAGGAGATACACCAGCGAGCCCGGGCCGACGAGGGTGGCGAGCCCGAGGCACAGGCCGCCGAGCGACGCGAGCATGCGCTCAGGTGTCAGCGAGCGCACTGCCCGCACCGCAACCCCGCGCCAGCTGATGGTTTTGAGCCAGAGCACCATCCGCCGGCTCAAACCGCCGGGACCAGCCGGCTCGGGCTGCTCCGGCTCGGGCTGCTCCGGCTCGGGTTGCCCCGGCTCGGGCTGCCCCGGCTCGGGCTGGCTCGGCGGCCCCGTCTCGGGCTGCCCAGGCTCGGGCTGGCTCGGCTCGGACTGCATGGGCACGCTCGGATCGGCCTGCGCCGGCCGCCGGTCGCCCTCCCCTGCTCGGTGCGCCGTAAGTGCGTCGATGACGAGACTAAGACCGCCGAAAAGCAGCACCTGGACCGCCGGCTCGCTGAACGAGTCCCGGCTGGTGTAGATCTCCGGCAGGGTCAGCGCAAGGACGAGCGCACCTGCGGGCGCCCATTGCCGGCCGGCGAGCCGACCGGCCAGGCCACCGAAAGACAGCACCGCCAGTCCGCCGAGAAGCGGGCCAATCACCGCACCGCCGCCGATTCCGCTGGTCCAGAATCCGGTAGTCAGCAGCATCGGCAGCCCGGCAGCCACCGCCGGGACAATGGAATTTCCGGACTGCAGAAACCCGGTGCTGGCGAAATGCAGTGCGGGCAGCGGGCCGCCGAACGCGGCCAGCGATTGGCTGATTGGCAGCGACCCGTGCTGAGCGATCCAGTAGCCGGTCTGGAAATAGGCACCAGGAATGCGCGTGACGATCACCGACGGGGAGTTGAGCGCGAGCTGCCAGGCGGTGAATCCAGCCGCCACGACCACCGTGCCGATCATTGCCCACCATGACATCCAGCTACGGTCTCGCTGCGGACCTGGCAGGACTGTCGGCCAGCGACAGGGCACCCGATGCAAGGTGTTCACTGCCAGCGCCGTCGCCAGCGGCGCGGCGATCAGCAGCATCGGGACCGGCAGGAACTGCCCGGCGATCAGCAGCGGCAAGCCGGGCAGCAGCCAGGCCACGACCCCGATCGCCGGTGCCAGGGTCAGCCGGGCGAACCCGTGGCCGACCGCGTCGGCCAGCCCGGCGGACCTGGCCGAGCGTGCCGACTGGGCCGACGGGTCCGACCTGACTGCCCCGGCGGAGTTCCTTCGACCGGGCAGTCGCAGCCTGTTCCGCCACGCGGGCCCGCTCGACTTGGCACCCATCGGGGGCCGGCCAGCCGACGCGGTCGTTCCGGCTCGGTCGGCCAGCCCGGCGGGCCCAGCACGCCCGCCCGCCGCACCCGGCCCAGCACCCCCGCCTGCCGTCCCCGGCCCACCCCCGCCGACCGCCGCATCCAGTTCTGCATCCTTGTTCGACGCAGCCGCCCCAGAGCCCCCGCCCGGCGCACGGGCCGGACCCGTCCCAACAGCCCCGTCCGGCGTACCCGGCGCGGCGTCCTCGCTCTTAGCCGGCTTGGTTTGGTCAGCAACCGAACGCAGCCGGAGCCGCGCGCCAAGTCTGACCCCAGCGCCGTGCCATCCGGCCCTCCTGCCCGCCGGACGCTCGAACGCGGCGGTGGTGTCGCCAGCTGGCGGCTCAGGCAGGCTCACGGGCACCACTGTAAGGGCGAGCGTCGCCTGCCGCGCAGAAGGTGGCCTAGCCGAAGGCCTAGCCGGGCTAGCGACACGCGATGCCCCCGAGCAGGACTTTGAACGCTTAGCGGGAATTTCCGTACGTGCGGCCGCGTACGATGAGACACGCTAGCGGCCAATTTGCGGCGATGGCCGTCGGATCGCGATGCTCGGAGGATGGATGAGGCGCTCTGGCTCCCGCCGCAATCGGGGCTCGCGCAACTACTCACTGGGCATGCTGCTCACCGGATGGGCAGCCATCGGCATCGCGCTCTTGCTGGTGGGCGGTACCCTCTTCGCCTACTACCAGTACCGAAGCGTCTTTGATCGGATCAATCATGTCACTTTGGCCGGTCTCGGCCATCGCCCGCCCAAGTACAACAATGCGCTGAACATCCTGCTGATCGGCTCCGACAGCCGGTCAGGCAGGAACGCCAAGATCGGCGGCAACGCCCAGGGCCAGCGTTCGGATACGGTCATGGTCCTGCACATCTCACCGGGCCGCAGCCGCATTTCGGTGCTCAGCTTTCCGCGCGACTCCGTGGTCCCGATCCTGGCGTGCCCTGCGGAGCCGGGGTTCGCGGGCCAGCCGGCTCAGCCGGGCGCGATCGAGCAGCTCAACTCGACCTTCGCCTTTGGCGGGCCCAACTGCCTGCTGCACACCCTTGAGCAGACGACGCAAATAAGGCTGGATGACTTCATCCAGCTCAACTTCACCGGATTCATCAGCGTGATCAACGCGCTCGGCGGAGTGGAGGTCTGCCTGCCGGTCGCCATCCATCCGACGTACTACGACCATCTCAACCTGTCGGCAGGCCCGCACCTGATCAAGGGCTACCAGGCACTCGAGTTCTGGCGGCTACGCGAGGACTTCGGCCTCGGCTCGGACCTTCAGCGGATCCAGCGCGATCAGCTTCTGATGGTTGGCCTCGTCCAGCGCATCCTGAGCAGAGGCGTCCTGCACAGCCCGACCCAGACCTACTCGATCGTGAAAGCTATCGTCGCGGCCCGCGCCCTGACCACGGACACCGGCCTGACGCCCACCAAAATCCTGAGCATTGCCACCAGCATGAGCGGGATATCCGGGAGATCCATTCAGTTCGTCGAGGTACCGACCATCACCTACTCGGGGAACGCTAACTGGGTTCAGTTCGATCCAGTTCAGGCGCCCAAGCTCTTCTACGCGATCGCCCATGACAGCCGGTTGCCCAAGATCAAGAAGGTTAAGAAGACGGCCAAGAAGAGCGCGGCGGCACCGAAGCTGCTCAGCGCCTCGCAGGTCAGCGTCGAGGTGCTCAATGGTTCGGGCGTGTCAGGGATCGCCGACACCACGGCGACTGCACTGGCAGCACGCGGCTTCCACGTAATCGGGTCGGCCAGCGCTACCACCGCCAGCGGCGCACCTGACTTCAGCTACACCACGTCCGTGGTCGAATACAGCTCGGCCGCCGACCTCCCGGCCGCCCAGACGGTCGCTGCCCAGCTAGGGAACGTCACACTGCGCGAAGTCAGCACGGTGACAGCAGGCACGGTCACCCTGATTCTTGGCTCCACGTTCAAAACGCTCGGGCCTCAGCCATCGCAGGCGGTCAGCAACCTGTCCGGCCAGTACGGCGGTTACACCGGCAGCACGAACGTCTGCAAGGACACCGGGACAGCATTCGTCGGCGCCACCGGCTGATCCGGCTCACCGACCCGCTTGCCCGCTCGCCCTCTTGTCCGGCCCCGGCCTTTTCTGCCCTCGCCGGCCGCTCTGCGCCCACTAGCCTGACCGGGTGGAGCTCTTCACGAACTGGCATAGTCTGGCCGTCGCCGAGTCGGGCCTGCGCGAGCGACTACCTGAGCAGACGGTCGGCCAGCTAACCGAAGCCATCAGGTTCGCCTCCGGCCAGCATGGCGGCCAGCGCCGGCCCACCGGCACGCCCTATCTTGAGCACCTGCTCGAAGCACTTGAGGTTCTCGTCCGCGGTGCCGGGATCACTAGCCCTGACGTGCTGGCCGCCGCCGTGCTGCACGATGTCGTCGAGGACACCAGCTGCACGAGCGCCCAGATCGCCGAGCGGTTCGGCCGCAGCGTCGCCGAGCTGGTTAGCTGGGTCACCATTCCTGAGCCCGCAGCGGGCCAGGACCGGTCGGCGGTCAAGCAGGCTAGCTTGCGGCGACTAGCCGGGGCGCCACGTGACGCGATCCTGGTCAAGCTGGCCGACCGGATCAGCAATGTCCAGACCCTGCGGAACCTGCCCCTGGATCGGCAGCGGGCGTATTACGCGCAGACAGTGACATACATCGTCCCGCTCGCTGCCGATGAGCCATGGTTCAGGAGGTGGTACCAGGAGTGGCAGGCCAAGCATGCCGACCTCGCCGACAACGAACGAGCGACTCAGGCCTCAAATTAGCGGCGGACGGCCGGCCCTGGTCATCCGCCAGGCAGTTCGCAGCGATATCGGCTGCCGTCGGCCCGGATCCATCCGCCAGCCCTCGGCAAAGCCCGAGAGCCAGGCACGGATGGCGCCCACCGAGCGCTCCCGCGCAACCGTCAGCACCAGCCAGTCGGCCAGGTAACCGAACGCCAGCGGCCAGGGCAGGTTACGCCGGGCGAGCAGCACCCGGTTCCTGCCGTCCAGCCGATACCACGCCGCATGCCGGGCGTTCGGCACTGCCGGATGGCACATGGTCGCTGCGGCGTCGTACTCCAGCCGGTAGCCGAGGTCGATCAGGCGCCAGGAAAGGTCGGTCTCCTCGTGCGCGTAGAAGAACGCGTCAGGCAGGCCACCGGCCTCCAGGTACGCCGAGCGCCTGATTGCGCAGGCCCCGCCGGCGAACGTGGTTACCGGCGAGGACCGCTCCGGATCCCCGGCCCGCAGGCGCGGAACATGCCATCGCGCGCCAGGGCCGCCGGCCGGATCGACTACCCGGAAGGAAAGCACGGCTAGCGCTGGATCCGCGCCGAACCGGCCCGCCACGTGCTCACCGAGCGCCGCCGGGTCCGGATACCAGCCGTCGTCATCGAGAAACAGCACCACGTCTCCGCTGCAGGCCCGCACTCCGGCGTTGCGCCCGCCCGCCACGCCCGCGTTCTCGGCCAGCCGGATGGTCTGCACGCCGTCAGGGACACCGAGCACGTCGGCACCGTTGCCGACCACCACGAGTTCCGCGCCGGCCAGGCGCAGCTCAGCTGTGCTCTGGATCGCCCGCTCCAACTCGGCCGGACGATTACCCATGGTCAGGATCACGATGGAGAGCTTCACCGGAGCCGCCGGGATGCCACGATGGCCACCAGATGCGCCACCACCATCAGCGCCGCCACCGCCAGGCAGGCGAGTACGAGCACCCGCGTCGCCGTCAGGTCACCGCGGATGGCATCGATGATCGCCGCGACCAGGATCAGAATCGAGAGCTCAACGGCCTGGATGATCCGGTGCACTCGAAGCACGCTGGCCAACCGGCGAGCTAGCGCCAGACCTGATCTGGCCGGCGCCAGCGCCTCGTCGGCATGCCCGGTCGGCAGCCCGGCCTTTGCCCTGGCCACCACGACGTTGTCGGTCTCCGCCTTCACCAGCATCGCGAGCAGTGCCGCCGCGATGCCAGCCGATACGTAGTCGCCGGCGGCGGTGAGCTGGCCCTGCGCGCGCATGCCCAGACCGACGAGCAGGGCGCTCTCACCCAGGTAATGACCGACGCCGTCTAGGTAGATCCCGGTCGCCGACGTCCGCCTGCTCCATCTGGCCAACTCGCCATCCGAGCAGTCGAACACCAGATACAGCTGGATCAGCAGCGCCCCGACCACAGCGGTTGCCAGGCCGCCGAAGGCGATCACCACGCCGGCCGCGACCCCGCACACGATGAACGCCACGGTGACGGCGTTCGGCGACCAGCCAAGCCGAACGAATACTCACGTCGCGTAAGGCGAGATCTTGCGTCCGTAGAGGCGGCCAGCCCAGTGCTCATCGTTCAGCCGGTCGAGCACCGCCTGCGGCTGGCCCTGCGCCCTCAGCTCAGCCAGGGATGGCCCGGACATACTCCTCCACTCGCTTGGCGACCTCGGCCTCGGACAGCGCGAGGCGCTCGAGAATGGTGTACCGGCCTGGCCTCGTTGCCGGGGCATGCGCGACGGCCCTGCTGAACTCGGGCAGGGAGAGTCCGATATCCCGCGGATCGCGCGGCAGGCCATGCCGACTCAGGCACTCCGATATCGCCGCGAACTGCTGGCTATCCTCTCGCAGATAAGCGCAGAACAAGGCGCCCAGGCCGGCTAGCTCGCCATGGCTGGCAGTATCTGGATACAGCTGATCGATCGCGTGCATGATTTCGTGATCGCCGCCACTGGCCGGGCGGCTCGAGCCGGCTACCGCCATGGCCATTCCGGACAGGATCAGCGCCTCGGCCAAGACCGTGAGGAACTGGTCAGAACGATCTCCGCCGGGCTGCCAGAGCACGGCCTGCGCGGCCGTACGAGCCATCGCCACGGCGAGCCCGTCGACCCGCTCACCGGTGTCCGCAGCGGAGAGCTCCCAGTCCGAGATAGCGGACAGGTCGCTGACCACGTCACCGACTCCCGCGCAGGCCAGCTTGCCCGGAGCGCTGCGTACCCGGTCCAGATCGACCACCACCGCGACCGGGGAGGCGACCCCGTACGAGCCCTTGCCGGCCTCATGCGCGAGGGTGCTGACCGGGGAGGCGATCCCGTCGTGCGACAGGCTGGTCGCCACCGCGACCATCGGGATACCGGCCATGTGGGCGGCGAACTTCGTCACATCGATGGTCTTGCCGCCGCCGATTCCAGCGACGGCCTCGAAATGGTCCGCACGCAGCCGCAACCCAAGCTCGACGGCGCTGGCGTGGCTGCCGTCCGGCACCCGGAAGAACTCGGCTCTGCTAACCCCCAGTTCCGCTACCACGGAATCGCCCTGGCCCGGCCCGACCGCCACGGCAACCCGGCCTGCTGTGGCGATCCGCCGGTCAGCAAGCAGCGCGCCCAGACCGGCGATCGCACCCGGCCGGACATCGATGACAAGCGGCGTGGCGACCATGCGGGCCAGCAGCGGCATCGGTCTCCTCCGGCGGGGCAAGTCCGTGAGCGTGCCTGGCGATCTCGCGGTGGCCGGATCGCACCAGGGTTTCCCGCGAGATTAGCAGCGAGGAGCGATCTCGCGGGCTCGCCGCAGGTCCCGGTGGTCGTCCACCTCGACCCACTCGACCGCGCCGATCGGCACCGCGCGGACCTCGCCGCCCCGCTCAGCGAATTCGGCGAACCCGTCTTCGTAATATAGGCCGGGATCGCGGCGCCACGTGGCCTCAAGCGCATCGGCGAGCCCGAGCGCGGCGGACGCCTCGACCAGCGTTGCACCTATGTACTCACCGTGCGCCTGGGACGGATCCATCCGCTTGGTGATCCGCAGCAGCTGCCCGCGCGCGTCAAGGATCACCTTCATCTCCTCATCTCCGAGCAGCTTGATGTCGTCGATCGCGATGATCAACCGGCCGAGAAACGGCTCGCCGCCCCCATCCCGCCCGCCATGACCTGCCTTGCTCGCCGCACTCGCGGCACCGGCCGCGCTCGCCGCCAGCAGCGTCTTCTCCACGCTAGCCGGATGCACTGTGTCGCCGTTCACCAGCATCGCACCGCGGCCGAAGTACTCGCGTGCCAGCCAGAGCGAGTAAGCGTTGTTCCAATCCTTCGCCCGCTCGTTGTGCACGAGTTCGATCGCGACCCCGTAATCGCGTTCCATCCCGCCGACCCGGTCAGCGACCAGGTCGGCCGCGAATCCCACTACGATCACGACCTCGGTGAGGCCGACCGCTGCCAGGTTCCGCACCACGATGTCCAAGATGGTGGTCTCGCCCGCGACGGGCAGCAGCGCCTTCGGCAGCGCGTCGGTGTCGGGGCGCAGTCGCCTCCCCGCACCCGCGGCCAGAACCATGCCGATCACCGGCGGTCGTCCTCCAGAGGCATCAGGCGGCCGGCCGTGACTCCCCGGCCAATAAGCACTCCAAGATACGCGGCCAGCGCTAGGTAGGCGAACGTGGCCGCGCCGAGCATCGTGCCCAGGCAGATGGCGAGCATCCGGCCCTCCCAGCCAATCAGGGTGCCAGCGGATGCCGAGGAGCTTGCGGCTTCCCGGTCCTGCCGCTTCGCAGCCGATCCGCCAGCACCGGCTGCCAGACTGGCGTACCAGACCGCAGTCAGCGCACACAGGGCGTAGCTGACCGGTCCGGGTACGCCCGAGGCGAAACCGAGGGCGGCCAGGTAAATGTACTGCCCGACTTGCAGCAGCACCGGCGTGAGCCAATCAAATCTTCTGTCGTGCGGATGACTGGAACCAGGCGCGGCCAGCATCATGACCGCCACCGGCGTCAGCGCGATGACTCCAGGCAGGTTCTTCAGGCCGAGCACCGTGAGCATCACAAGGGCCGCCACTGCGGCCAGGGCCGGGGGCAGCGGGAGGAGATTGCCCTGGACGAGCCGCCCGGCCCACCGTGCCACCGCGCCATCATCGCGACTGGCCAGCACCACGTCCTGCCGAGCCGGAGCCGCCTCCGGCGGCGCAGCCAGGTCGCGGCTGACGACGAGCGAGTCGTCCGTTCGTGCGGCGGTTCGACGGCTGCCGGTGCGCCGTGCGGCTCCCGCCACTGCGCAGCAGATCGATACCAGCTGCACGGTCAGGATCACGAAGAGCGCTAGCCGTGGCCCGTGCACGGCCAGTACCACGGCAGCGATCAGCACCCGAGTGCCAGCCGCCGGCGCGAGGACGGCCCCGATCGCGCGCCTGACCGCCGCGCTCCGCGGGTGGTGCCAGTCGCCGACTTCGGTTCCGAGCCGCGCATGCTCGGCGGAAGCGCCCGGCGACCGGCAGGCGCCGATCGTCCCCCGGACAGCGACCGCGATGACTGCCATGACGGCAAGCGGCCACATGTCCGTCCACCCGGCCGACTGTCCGCCCGCCGCGATTCCGCCGTAGATCGCGCACTCAGCCGCGGCCGTGCACACCTCCGCCAGGCGGGCGCTGCTGGCAGCGTCGGTCCCGCGGACCCGTGCCCCATGGTCCTGCCGGTCAGCGGACGGTTGCCGCGGTGAGTCAGCCAGCCGGTCGGCGTCGTCATCCCAGATCGCGCCCGGCAGGACGAGCCAATCGGTAGTGCCAGCGAGCGGCCGGGAGAACTCCGGGCCGCGAGCCTGCCGACGAGAGCCAGCGAGCCCGAACACCGTGGAGACGAAGCTCGCGACGCCGCCGCCAGCGACCTCCGAGTCGGCGGCCGGGGATGCGGCAACCGGGGAGCCAGCCGACCGAGGGGCCGCCGACCGAGGGGCCGCCGACCGCCAGCCCGCCGACCGCCAGCCCGCCGAAGGAACGGCGGCCGGCCGCCAGCCGGCCGGCCGCCAACCCGCCGACCGGGCGCCTGCCGACCTATCAACTGCCGTCCGGGATACCGCGGACTCGGATCGGCCGACCGGCCCGGCGGTGCCTGCGGCGAGCCGCCGACCGCTAACACGGGCCAGGGACCAGCCGCACAATGCCAGCGTGCCCCAGAGATTGTCGCTCCCCGTGCCGCCGCTGAACCAGGCCGTGGCGCAGAGCGCCAGCAGCAGCGAGATTCCAAACAGCGAGCCAGGGGCCAGCGCGCGCCCGGCCGCCCAGTCGGTCAGCCGCCTGAACCAGGCCTGAAGAGCGAGCGTCACGGAACTGCCGAGGTCGGCCAGGCTGGGCGCGGTCGTGCCCTGCCGACCCCGGGCACCGGAGCCGGCTGTCCGGTCGGCCTGCCGCTTAAGTCCAGCGACGATCAGACCCTCCAGAGCACGAGATGATGATCAAATGTAATTGGTCAATAACTCAGCGTACTTAGCTGGTGCGAGATAGGCTGACAGCTCGTTCAAACCCGGCGCGTCTGCGCAACGCGGATCTGCCCGGCATCCGACGCAGCGTCGCGATCCGGCCTCGGGCGGGCACGGCACAGACCCGGGTAAGGTCCTGCCATGCGAACTGTCGCCGTGGTGCTGGCCGGCGGCTCCGGCCTTCGGCTCGGCGGTACCGCGCCCAAGCAACTGCAGTTGCTGGCCGGCCGGACGCTGCTTGAGCACTCGGTGGCTGCGTTCGACCAGGCTCCGGGCATCGAGGACATCGTCGTGGTGATGGCCGCGCCCCTGCTCGGCCAGGCGACCGAGATTCTCGGCGGCCGGTACGGCAAAGTCATCGCGATCATCGCTGGCGGCGAGGCCAGGACCGATTCAGCCCAGCGCGCCATCGACCTGCTCAGCGGCCGAGGCGAGGACTGCAACGTGCTGTTTCATGACGCTGCCCGGCCACTGGTCGACCAGCGGATCATCGCGGACTGCGTGACAGCGTTGGCAGCCTGCCAGGCGCTGGGAGTCGTGCTGCCGACCTCGGACACGATCGTGGAGGTAGCTGACGGCGTGATGACCTCGATACCGCCGCGTGAGTCGCTCGGCCGGTGCCAGACACCACAGGGCTTTCGCCTCTCGGTGATCCGGCGCGGTTATCAGCTAGCCGCGGCCGATCCGGGCGCGTTCACCGCGACGGACGACTGCGGGATCGTGCTGCGCTACCTGCCTGAGGTGCCGATTCGCGTCGTGCCTGGCAGCGAGCGGAACATGAAGATCACCTACCCCGATGACCTGCGGATCGCCGAAGCGCTGCTCTCCGCCGACCAGCCGACCCGGTGACCACCGGCCACCTGCACACACCGGCTGCAAGACCACCGGCCACCTGACCGCCGACCCGGTGACCGCCGAAGCCGACCAGATCACGAAGGCAGGCTGCTGGGCCGCAGGTGGCGCGGGCTGGTCAGGAACCCGGCTCCCCAGCACACGTGCATCGTGGTGAGCACCACCGGCAGGCAGGCCAGCGCCCGGCCGCTGATCTGCCTAGCCGCGATCACGCACACCCCGAGCACCCCGGCGAAGTAGAGCGCGGGCACCGCGAATCCCGCGGCCAGCAGCACCGGCATCAGCCCGCCAGCCCCGGCAGCCAGCGCCGCAAGCCCGGCAATCCCGGCGAGCGTCCCGGCCAGCATCGCGAGAACAGCCGTTGGCGGAGCGAGGTAGCGCAGATTGATCGTGCCCGCATGCTTCCTGGCCACTACCCGGCGCCACCGGCCGTAGTGAAAGTACTGAGCGGCCAGCGCCCCGACGGTGGCTCTGGGCCGGTAGGTGACCCGCAGCGCGGGCTGGAACCAGATCAGCCCGCCGGCCTGCCGGATCCGGTGGTTCATCTCCCAGTCCTCGGCGGCCAGGTACTGCTCGTCGTAGCCGCCCACACCCTCAACCGCCTCGCGGCGAAACGCCCCCAGGTAGACCGTGTCCGCTGGGCCGGGACTGCCACCGGTGTGGAACCTGGCCGCGCCCACCCCAGCCGGTGACGTCATCGCCCAGGCGACCGCGCGCTGGAACGGCGTGATCCCCTCGGCGGCCATGATTCCGCCGACGTTGACCGCTCCGGTCTCCCGCAGCGTCCGCACGGCGGTAGCGATATAGCCGGGCGGCAGCAGCGCGTGCCCGTCCACCCGGACGATGATCGCGTGCTGCGACGCCTTGACCGCGGCGTTGAGCGCATTCGGACGCTGCCCGGACGGGTTGGCCACCACCGTGATCCGGGAGTCAGCCGCAGCGAGCCGGTTTGCAATCTGTTCGGTTCTGTCTCTGGACGGGCCGACCGCCAGCACCAGCTCCAGGTCACCCGGATAGTCCTGGCCCAGCACATGGCTGACCGATTCGGCCAGGTGCCGCTCTTCATTACGGACCGGCATTATCACCGAAACGGGCTCGGCGACGCCGGTCTCGGCAACCGCCGCCGGTGATTCCGGGGTCAGGCCCGCCTGGTCCTTAGCATCGCAGATGTCGCTCATGACGCTGGTCACGGTACCGCGCCGGAGCTACTGCCAGGGTCAGGAGGCGGCAACGTCACGGCAAGAAGCCGCGGCCGGGCCCCAGCCGCGCCGACGGCCGGCGCCTGGCCAGGCGCGGGCTGGTTAGAGCGTGGCATCCTCCAGCATCTCGGTCACCAGGGCGGCGATCGGCGAGCGCTCCGAGCGGGTCAGCGTGACGTGAGCGAACAACGGGTGGCCCTTGAGCTTCTCGATCACCGCGACCACGCCGTCGTGGCGGCCTACTCGCAGGTTGTCCCGCTGGGCGATGTCATGGGTGAGCACCACCCGGGAACCTGAGCCGATCCTGGACAGGACGGTGAGCAGCACGCCGCGCTCCAGCGACTGCGCCTCGTCGACGATCACGAACGAGTCGTGCAGCGACCGGCCCCGGATGTGGGTCAGCGGCAGTACCTCGAGCATGTCCCGCTCAAGCACGTGATCGATGACATCGCGCGAGGTGACGGCCGACAGGGTGTCGAAAACCGCCTGCGCCCACGGGCTCATCTTGTCGGACTCCGAGCCGGGCAGGTAGCCCAGTTCCTGGCCGCCGACCGGATACAGCGGCCGGAAGACGACGACCTTGCGGTGCTGATGGCGTTCCATCACCGCCTCGAGTCCGGCGCAGAGGGCGAGTGCCGACTTTCCGGTCCCGGCCCGGCCGCCCAGCGACACGATCCCGATCTCGGGGTCGAGCAGCAGGTCAAGCGCGACCCGCTGCTCAGCGCTCCGACCACGCAGGCCGAATACCTCGCGGTCGCCCCGGACCAGCCGGACCGACTTGTCCGGCTGCACCCGGCCGAGCGCGCTTCCGGTGCCCGAAGCAGCGGAGATCAGCACCAGGCCGGTGTGGCACGGCAGATCCCTGGCCGGGGCCGACTCCAGCGTGCCTGAGTGGTAAAGCTCGTCAATCTCGGCCGCGCCGACCTCAAGCTCGCGCATGCCGGTCCAGCCTGAGTCCGGAGCCAGTTCGGCGCGGTACTCCTGCGCAGCCAGGCCGACCGCAGCAGCCTTGATCCGCAGCGGGAGGTCCTTGCTGACCAGCACCACGCTCTCGCCCTCGGCGGCCAGGCTGCGCGCTACCGACAAGATCCTGGTGTCGTTGTCACCCAGCCGGAAGCCGGCCGGCAGCACCGCGGGGTCGGAGTGGTTCAGCTCGACCCGGACGGTGCCGCCGAGATCGCCGATCTGGATGTCGGCATCAAGCCTGCCGTGATCAACCCGTAGATCATCCAGGTGACGCAGCGCCGCCCGGGCGAAGAAGCCCAGCTCGGGATGGTTGCGCTTGGCCTCAAGCTCGGTAATCACCACCACCGGCAAGACGACCCGGTGCTCCGCGAACCTGCCGATGGCGCCTGGATCGGCGAGCAGGACGCTGGTGTCGAGCACGTAGGTGCGGCGGTCTGCCGCCCCTTCCCCGGCGGCCTTCGCCGCGGGAGTTCGGGCCTGCCGGGACCTGGCCGCCGACGAGGGCTGGCCGGAACCACCGGAGCTGACTGCGCCTCCCCGCGCTGGGTTGGTGCGATTCGGCCGCTGGGTGCGGGCTGATGCGGAAATGGCCACTCACTCTCCCCTGGGCACCTGGGGGGCGCCGCGTTCGGACACAAGCGTGTCGGAGGGACCGGGACCGGCCAGCGAAGGCCGAGCGCCGGCCCTTCGCTCATCTCGCCTGCGTGCCAGGACGCGAAGCTCGAGGATCTCGAGGGCCTTCCCGCCGGGCGGCTACACACCGCCCGTCAGAATCGAAGGTACCTTTTGATACCCGCTCTCCGGAAGTACCTCGGCGGGGCGGCGCCAACTCTGTCGGCTCAGACGCCGAATCGGCGGTGCCGGCCCGCGTAAGAACGCAGCGCCCGCAGAAAGTCCACCTTGCGGAAGGCAGGCCAGTAGGCGTCGCAGAAGTAGAACTCCGAGTGCGCGCTCTGCCAGAGCAGGAATCCGCCGAGCCGCTGTTCTCCGGATGTCCGGATCACCAGGTCTGGGTCCGGCTGGCCCGCCGTGTAGAGATGCTCGGCGATGTGCTCGACATCCAGGATCTCGGCCAGCTCCTCGATCGTGGTGCCCTTGGTGGCTTGCTCTTGGAGCAGTGAGCGGACCGCGTCCGCGATCTCGCGCCGGCCGCCATAGCCGACAGCCACGTTGACCAGCAGCCCCGGATAGTCGGCGGTAGCCTCGGCGGCGTCCTTCAGGACCTGCGCGGTTTCCACGGGCAGCAGGTCAAGGGCGCCCACCGGCTTGACCCGCCAGCGCTGCGCGACCAGCTGCCTGACGGTCAGCTCGATGATCGCCAGCAGCGGTTCGAGCTCCTCTTGCGGTCTGGCCACCAGGTTGTCGGTCGACAGCAGCCACAAGGTGACGACCTCGACGCCGGTCTGACGGCACCATTGGAGCAGTTCGAAGATCTTGTCAGCGCCCTTGCGATGACCGCTGCTGACATCGAGCAATCCCGCTGACCGCGCCCAGCGGCGATTACCGTCGCACATCACCCCAACGTGCCTGGGCACTCCCGACCGCGAGAGGTACAGTTCGAGCCGCCGCTCGTAGAGTCGGTAGAGGGGATCGCGCAGAGCCATCCGGCACCTTTCCTCGCTGCCACCAGGCCGGCCAGCTGAACTGCCGCGGCTGCCCCCCGGCCCCCCGGCCGGCGGCCGGGGACGGACCAGCCACGACGGCGTCGTCCGGTTCCCTAAGAACCGTATCCAAGAACGTGACCAGTTCGGCCGATGTCAGGACAGCTCGTACTCCCGTTCCGTCCGCACCCCAGGCCTCAACAAGCGCACGGCGGCTCAGCCGCCAGCCGCCAGGGCCGTCATCGTGCCACTGCGCGAAGGAGCGGAGCGCGCACCGCATCTCCCCGGTGCCCGGCAAGTCGCCGCGGTCCTTGGACCGCAAGGTGAAGTACTCGAGCTCCCCCGGCTGGAATCCGGTCAGACCCGGCTGAACGAGCGCCGCGGTGCCGTCAGCCGGCCCGGCGAGCGGCACGGCCGGCCTGGCTGGCGGGGCGGCAGCCCCGGTGAGCGGCACGGCCGGCCTGGCTGGCGGGGCGGCAGGCCCGGTGAGCGGCACGTCCGGCCTGGGAAACCGGTCGTCTGCATCCGGCCAGCTGGCCGTCTGCTCAGGGTCCTCCCGCGCCGCCCTGACCCGGGAAACCAGCCACGCAAGCTGATGACCGCATCGCTGGCCCACGGTCGCGAAATGCAGGCCGTCCCTGGCGATATCCAGGGTGATCTCATACGGCTGACCGGCCCGGTCGAAGCACGGGATCGCGGCGACGCGAAGGAGCGAACCATCTACGCAACGTAGTTCCCCCATGACGAAACGTTAACATCGGCGGACCGGATTGCGGCACCCCCACGCCGCCCGGCCGGCGGGCCCGGCCGGTCAACCTGCGGAGCCCCGGGCCGGATACCGGCCCGGGGCTCCGCAGCAGGTGTTCGGCTCAGCCGATCGACTTGACGATCGCGTCGTCGAGGCCAGCGAACCCGCTGAGGTACTCCTTGCGCTCCTTCTTCAGCCGGGCGACCATGGCGTCGTACTCGTGCTGACGGCCCTGGCGCGCGTAGAGCAGCCGTGGCTGCAAGATCTCCACGTCGTCGACCCCGGGCACGGACGCAGCGACCTCGTAGCCGAAGTCGGCGTCGGGCACCCACTCGATCGTGTCCTCCACGATCGCCTGCACGATGGCCGAGGAGTAGGGAATGGTCACCTTCTTCGAGGTCGCCTCGTCCGTGCCGCCCACCCGGCCGGTGTTGAGCACGAAGACCCTGAGCTCATGATTGTCCAGCAGCTCAAGCATGCGGTTGCCCATGTCGGCCATGTGGCGCGGGAAGAACGGGTTGGTGCCGGGAACTCGCAGGAACCTTCCCTCCTCGTCCTTGCCGCCGGCCGATGTGCCGGTTGTCTCGCCGAGCATGAAGTAAGCGGCGGCGTGTTCCCGGTCCAGCCGGGCTACCCCAGGGACGATGTTCTCGTTCTTGTTAAGGATCAGCAGGAACTCCGCCGGCGGCACCTCATTGCCCGGCCACGGGTCTACATAGGAGAACGGCCAGGTGGTCCTGCCGTTCTTGGTGTAGTAGGTGTCGAAGAAGTCGACCGTGCCGTCCTCGCTGACCGAGACGTTCTCCAGATAGGCGTCCGGCTTGGTGGTCGCGTAGTAGATGGCTGGCTCGTACCTTGGGTCGAGCCCGAAGGTCTTGGCAAAGCAGCCGTTCTCGGTGGTGTAGACCTTGCCGCTCGGCATCAGCGCGACGAAGTCGTCCTGGGCCGGCTTGCTGTCCAGCTGGGTGGTGAACGTCGTCGTAGTCTTGCCGGTGCCCGACAGGCCGACGATCAGGATCGAGGTCGGGTCACCGTCCCGCGGCATGACCTTGCAGCCCGCGTGCAGGGCGAGCCCGCCGCGGTTGTAGACGATGTTGTTCCACATCCGCAGGCCACCCTTCTTGGACTCACCGAAGTAGTCCGAGTTCAGCACGCGGGTGATGTTGTCGCGGAGGTCAACGGCGATCAGCCGGTCGTCCGGGTAGCCGGGAGCAGTCAGGTTCGGCGTGTAGACGACGGTCGTGTCGGGCTGCCACGTCGCCGGGTCATAGTTGGGACCGACCGGGTAGTAGAGCTGTTGCTGCATGCCGGCGACATTGGCGTTTGCCGCCTCCATGATCAACCGCGCCTTCGTTCGGAACGAGGGATCCGAGCCGATGTATCCGTCTACGACGACCATATGCTGGCCGGAGATGTACGCGTCCTGCCCGGCCGCGACTCGGTCATACTCCTCGCGGGTGATTGTCTGCTTGGTGGCGTTGGTGGAGTCATCGACGACGTAGGTCGAGCGGGCGCTTCGCGAGTCGACTCGTGCCTTGACCACGACGTTGCCGAATTCGGTGACCTGGCGGTTGGGCATCTTCTCGGTCAGCTCGCGGAGCCGCTCCGCGGTCGGATTCCATTCCACCGACGCGGCCCTCACCTCATACACCACGGCTGCTCCTCCTCAAGGGCGCTTGCGCTGAACGCTCAGCTGCGGGTTCGCCAGGTCGGGCAGCGCAAAACACGCCCGGACTGACGGGATCTCGGGAGTGTACCCCGGCCAGGGCATGATCAAATATTCCGGTGCCGCAGGGTGGGCTTCAGCGGCGCGGCTGGCCCCGATCTGCGACCTGAAGACCAGCCACGACCACGCCTGGAATGGCAGCGCGAGCTAGGTCAGGGCCAGCGTCCTGACCTGCTCGGATGTGCTCGTGCCGCAAGCGCGCTCGGGTCAGGCGGGCAGAGCTGCCCCGCCGCCGACGGCGGGGCTTGCCAGCCTCAGGCCTGCGGACGAGACGTCCTGACCTGCTCGACTCTGCGCAGTGCCTCCCGCAGATCAGTCAGCCAGGAGTCCTCATGCTCGCCAACGAGCCGCACGCACCAGGCAAGCGCGTCACTGCGGCTCCGGGCGACGCCCGCGTCCACCAGGGTGTCCAGCACCATCCGCTCGGCCTGCCTGAGCCTGGTCATGACCGGAACCGAGAATGTGGTGAACATCACCTTGCTGCCAGCGCAAAGCACGCCCCAGGAGACCTTACGGCCGAACGCGTGCTCGGCCTCGCGGGCGATCTCGATCCGCTGCTGCCTGGTCTCTTCACGGAACCGGCGGCTACGGCCTTCCGCCGCAGCGGCGCGCTCGGCCTCGGTCGCACCTTCGGCTGTCTGCGGTGTCGGGATCGGCACGATGACGGTGATCTCCTCGCGGTCGATCCGGATGTCGAGCGTGCCGTCCACCCAGTCGCCGGGTATCCGGCCAGTGAACCAACCGCGAAGCTTCTCGGCCGTCGAGACCTGCTCTTCTTTTTCTGTACTCATGTAATTATGATTACACAGCCTCCGGCGATGTGCAAGAAGCCGTGCGCGCCAGCGGTTAGCACCCAACGATCATGATCGGCGCGTCGGCTGATCTGGCGCCCGTGGACTCAGCTAGCCGGCTGGGCTCCCGGCAACCGCGGCGGCCACCCGCGGGTAGACCCGGACCGCTCCGGCGAACCCGGCACCGAAGTCAGCGGCCACGACCTGGACGTCCATCCCAGGTTCTGGGGCCTGCAACATCAGACCACCGCCGATGTAGATCGCCACGTGCGAAATGTAGCTCGGCGCCGTCGGGTCGGTGTGATAGAAGAGCAGATCGCCCGGCTGCAGCTCGCTGAGCGGCACCAGCGGGCCGGTTCGCGCCTGATCGGCAGCCACCCGGGGCATCACTATTCCGGCCTGCGCCATCGACCACTGCACCAGCCCGGAGCAGTCGAATTCGGTCGGACCGTTGCCACCCCAGACGTACGGCATGCCGATCCGGCTCCTGGCCGCGGCCAGGAACGTCACCAGCTCTGTGCCATTCAGCCCGGGACCCTGGCTGGCGGTCAGCCCGACGCCGCCTGCCGCGCCGGTCACCACCTCGGTGCTGCCCGCGATCGTCTGCGTCACCAGCGCCGCCACCGCCGCGTGCGCCGGGATCAGCGTCTTGATCTTGACCATGAGCGTGGCCAGGTTGGCATGCGGTGCGCTGATCACGATCGCGTTCCCGGCCGGCAGTCCGAGTGACCGGGCCACGGCTTCGGAGACCACGGCGTCCACACCGCCGATGCCCACGGTGCCGAACCCGGCCACCGGCAGCATCATGGTTCGGGCTCCGGTCACCTTCGCCGGTTTGGTCAGCGAAAGCTTGTCCTGCCGGCCCATGGTGTAGGAAATGGCCATTCCGCCCGCGGCCACGTTCTGCCACAGCGCGGCCGATCGCGCCGTCGGCCGTGCGGCGAACGGGCGGAACGCAGATGGATCCACGCCCAGGACGTTTACGAAGACGCCGTTCACCTGAATCCGGCCCGCGTCCACGGCCAAGACGGCGACCACGCCGCCAAGGCGGCGAATGCTGGCGGCCAGCCTTGCGGCCAGCGGCCCTGGAGCTACCACGAGCAGATCGGCTTGCAGCAGCCGTCGCAGCGGCGGGACCGCTGAGCCGCCCGATGAGGTGGGCAGCGGCTTGGCCGCGATCGCGGTGGTGGCCGACCAGGCAGTCGTTGGCTGCCACGGATCGGCCGGCCCGGCCGGGACGCCGGGAATAGCGCCGACTAGCTGGCTGACTCCGGCTGTCGTCCGGGTTGAGGCCTTCCCGGCGGCACCGGCTGACCCGACAGCGCTGACGCCAGGACCCCGGTGTTGCGCGGCGAGCTGTGATTGGGGCTGCCTGACCACCCCCGCCAGAACCAGGCCGAGGACGAGGAAAAACGCGATCACGGGGAGCAGGCGACGCGCCAAGGAGCGCAACCTAGGTCCCTTCCGCTTGGCGACAATTCCGACCACGCTTTTAGGTATTATGCCCGATCTGAGCCCTGCGGGGAAGCCGATGCAGCAGCCAGACTCTGCTACCGGCGGCATTCCCGGAACGGATCTAATTATGCATTCACGAGCAGCCTGCGGATGACAGCCTGATGATCAGATCGTGTCAGTCGGCCGAACGGCAGGCCAAAGTGCCCGGTCCAGTCCCAGCCGGTCAGGATCCCAGCAAAGCTCGCAGTTGCTCCGGAGTAGTGACCGGTAGCCGGCAGGAAAAGCCGCGACAGACATAGGCGGCCGGCTGGCCATTGACAAGTCCTCGGCCGGCCAGCAGCGGAACGCCAGGCTCCCGGTCACCGCCATCCCCGAGCGCCAAGACCGCTCCTGGCGGTGCACCGGACGCGGCCGCCTGATGCAGCGCACGGGTCCGATGATCATCCGCCGGACCGATGATCGCGATCTCGACCGGGCCGGCCAGGAACGCCTCGGCGACCGCCAGCCCCCAGCCGGCCGCCTGCGGATACCGGCCCGCGATGTCCGGGAGCATCCCCAAAGCGCTGGCAGCGGCCCGCCGATGCCGCTCCGAGCCGGTCAGCGCCGAATAGCTCAGCAGCGCGCCAGCCACCGCGAAGGTTCCTGACGGGGTTGGCCCGTCGGCCGGGTCGGCCGGCCGGTAGATCAGTTGCTCGCCGTCGTCGGCGGTGTCGAAGAAACCACCGCCCGGTGCGCTGAAGCGGTCGATCGCGGTGTCGAGCAGCCGTCCGGCCAGCGCCACCCACTGGGCCTGACCGGTCACTCCGGACAGAGCCAGGAACCCAGCCGCGACACAGGCGTAGTCCTCAAGCACTCCCGGACTCTGGCCGGCCACACCGTCCCTGGAGGTCCTGACCAGCCGGCTGCCTGACAGGTGCACCCCGGCTAGCAGTTCGCCTGCTCGCTGCGCAGCCTGGACAAAATCCGGCCGGTCAAAGAGCAGCCCCGCCTCGGCCAGCGCAGCTATAGCCAGACCGTTCCACGCCGCGACCACCTTGTCGTCTCTGGCCGGCCGGATCCTGGTGGCGCGGAGGGCCAGTAGCTCGGCTCTGACCCGCTGATGCCGCTGCTGGTCGGCCGGATCGGCGGGCAGTTGCAGCACCGAGCGACCATGCTCGAAGGTGCCGGCAGCTGACACCGCGAATATTTTCGCCGCGTAGTTCCCGTCTTCGGCGCCGAGCAGGTCAGCGAGCTGCGACGGCGTCCACACATAGAACGCGCCCTCCTCGCCGTCGCTGTCGGCGTCAAGTGCGCTGGCGAATCCTCCTTCGCTGGTCGCCAGATCGGCGATCATCCAGTCGCAGGTCTCGCAGGCGATCCGCCGGGCCAGGTCCGCACTGGAGCGCCGCCACCAGTGCGTATAGACCCGGGCCAGCTGCGCGTTGTCATAGAGCATCTTCTCGAAGTGCGGTACCACCCAGTCCCGGTCGACGCTGTAGCGCGCGAATCCGCCACCCAGCTGGTCGTAGATCCCGCCGCGGGCCATCGCCTCGGCCGTACCCGAGGCCATGGCCAGTGCCTGGCCCGGCGTCCCGGTCAGGCTCGGCGTCCTGGCCTGGCCAGGCGTCTCGGCCTGGCCAGGCGTCTGGGCCTGCCCCGGCGTCTCGGCCTGGCCAGGCGTCTCGGCCTGGCCAGGCGTCCCGGTCTGGCCCGGTGACCCGGCCTGGTCCGGCGCCGCGGTCTGCCCCGACTCGGCTGTTGCTGTGATCCCGTCCGGTGCCCGCTCGGAATGCCTGAGCAGGAATTCAAGCACCGTCGATGGCGGGAATTTGGGCGCGCCTCCGAAACCGCCGCGCCTGGCGTCATAGCGCTTGGCCAGTGCCGCAACCGCCAGCTCACCGAGTTCGGCTGGGACGACAGGTTGGCCGTCTGCTGTTCCGGCTGGCAGGTCCAGACGCATCTGCGTCCGGGTCGACTGCGCCGTGCTCTCGGCCAGTGCGGCCGCGATCTGACGCGCCTGGCCGGTGACCCCCGCCCGGTCGTCTCGCCAGGCCCTGGCGATGGCCAGGACGAGCCGCTGGAAGTGCTCACGCGGAAAATACGTGCCGCAGTAGAACGGCTCACGGTCCGGGGTCAGGAAGACCGTCATCGGCCAGCCCCCCTGGCCGGTCATCGCCTGGGTAGCCGTCATGTAGACAGCGTCCACGTCGGGCCGTTCCTCGCGGTCGAGCTTGATCGACACCAGGTGGTCGTTCATCAAGTCGGCGGTTGCCTCGTCCTCGAATGACTCATGGGCCATGACATGGCACCAGTGGCAGGCCGAGTAGCCGACCGAGAGCAACACGGGGACATCACGGCGGCGGGCCTCAGCGAACGCGGCGTCCTCCCATTGCCACCAGTCCACCGGGTTGTCGGCGTGCTGGAGCAGGTATGGACTCGTCGCGTTCCGCAGCCGGTCTGCCATCCCCCTATTCTCGCCGCCCGCTCGCCCCGACCACGCATCCTGGTCGGGCTGCTACCGTGCGAGTTGTGAGTAATACCCAGCCCGCCGCCGCGCGGCCGCATGGCACCCGGGTGCGCGGTACCCGCCAGGCCGAGGCGGTGGCGTCCGTGCTTGACGGGCTGCCGGGATTCTGCAGCGCGCAGCAGATCCACGCCGAGCTGCGCAGGCGCGGCGAACAGGTGGGTCTCACGACCGTGTACCGGCACCTGCAGGTACTCAGCGAGAACGGCCGGGTCGACTCGATCAGGGATGCCGGTGGCGAGATCCTCTACCGCCGGTGCCGCAGCGACGCGCATCACCATCATCTGACCTGCCGCATTTGCGGGCGCAGCGTCGAGGTCGAGGGTAAGGCGGTCGAGCGCTGGGCCGAGCAGGTAGCCGCCGAGGCCGGCTTCACGGATGTGGGGCACACCGTGGAGCTGTTCGGCCTGTGCCCAGAGTGCAGCGAGGCCTAGCCAGGCCCGACCAGCACAGCACGGCTAACCAGGCCGGCCCGTCCGGCCAGCACAGCCAGGCCAGCCAGGTGCCGACCCGTCCAGCACATGCAGCGCCAGGATCGGATGCGCCGACTTGCTGGTCGGAGCGTCGGAGATCAGGACGGCCGGGCCTGGCCCGGTGACCGCGAAGCCGTATTGCGGTGTCACCCGGGCGTAGCCGCCGGTCCGGGTGCTGGCCAGGTACGTGGCCTGAGTGGTAGTCCAGGCCAGCGTGCCTGGCCCGATCTCCAGGTAGGCGAAGTCCACACCCGGCGGCAGCCGCAGCACCACCTTGGCGGCCAGATCCGGTGCCGGGGAATAGTACAGCCTGGTCAGGTCCGGGCTGAGGTACGCCGTCTTGGTCCCGTCGGTGGCGACGAAGTCGGTGCCGCGCACCGCCCGGAGCACCGGAGGCAACGGCACCAGTCGGCCGCTGGCCGGGTCATACGCACGCAGGGTGGTTGACGAGCCCGGACTGTCCGATTCCGGCCAGACCACCAGGCTGCCGTCGAAGAACGGGGCCTGCACGTGGCCCTTCCTGATCACGATGACCCGGCCGGTCCGCAGGTCGGCCAGCCGGATCTCCACCACGCCGCCTAGGCCGTAGCCCTGCGCCCACGCGGCCTGATCCCCGCTGACCGCAGGAGCGTGCCAGGGGCTGGGCCAGGGTATTCCGGCCGGGGACCGGAGCGAGCGACCGAGCCGCATCAGCCGACCGGTAGCCGCATCCCAGCCGAACACGGTGAAGTCATCCAGGCTCTGCAGCGAATAGGTCTCGTCCCAGACCAGCCAGCGACCGCCCCACGCTCCGTCCGCCTGATCGGTGGCCGGCCTGCGAAAGCGCCGGATCGGGTGCAGCGCCCCGCTAGCCAGGCTCAGCGCGGCGACCCCGGAGTATCCCGGCGCCCAGGTGGACACGTAGGCGGTCCGCCCGTCGGCCGAAACACCGAACGGCACGACCTCGGCGCGCAGCGACGCACCGAGCGCGCGGGACAGGGCTGCCGTAACGCCGACGGCAGGTCGCGTCGCGCAGAACGCGGCCGGCCCGCGAGTCTGCTGACCAGCCTGGCCTGGCCCCGGCTTAGCGTCCGGGCCCAGGCGGGGCTTCCCCTGGCTCGTCTGGACCCGTCCCCCGCTCGCGTCCGGCGCCCTCTGACCAACGGTACAGGCACTCAGCGCCAGCACCGCGGATATCGCCGCCACGGCGACACCGAGACGCCTGGCCGCCAGCCGCCGCCGCTGCCAAGGGCGCCCCGGCAGCACCCAGTGGATCACTGCACTGTCGGGTGGGGTCATCGCGAGCTACCAGACGTAACCGCGCGCTCCGACGATGTTCACGATCGTGCCGGAGCTCAGGGACGAATAAGCGGGGACGGCCGCGCTCCAGCCGATACTCGTCGCGCCATGCACTGAGTCCTCATATTCGGTTATCGCGCCGAATTGAGCATAGCCGCGGATATCGAACCAGTGCATAATGGTCTGGCCCGGCGGATGACCGACCAGATGCGGGCCGCCAGGGACCTCGTAAGCGTTTCCGGCTATTGGTACTCCGGTGCCGTGATTGATATCGGTCACCAGGTCGATCTCGAAAGTCTTGATCTGCGCCGCAGTCGGCGTCCAGGGCAGCGCGACGGCGACGAAGCTGCGGAGCTTCTGATTGGCGTTCAGCACCCTCGGCACCGGATAACCGCCAGCGTCGGACCAATCGGTGCCCGCTTGGGTAGTACGCAGTTCACTGGCCGCGGCCAGTTGCGCGAGCGTCACCTTCATCTGGGCAAGCATCTCCGACACCGTGGCCGGACCGCAGAAGTAGTTGCGCACCTGCGGCTGCTGGCTGGCCAGGAGTACCTTCGCCGCTGCCGGGTGGGCATGCCGCAGGTAGTTCAGCGCGGCGGCCTGCCTGATCGCGTTGGCCTGCGCCATCGCCGCACTCAGCGGCACGGCGGGCAGCCCGCGCTTAGCCGCCTCGGCTGGCACGGAGTCGGTCACCAGCGGAGCCGGCTCGATCGCCGCCAGCCGGAGTCGCCTGGCCCCGTCAGCCGACGAGGCGGCCGGCCAAGCGCCTGGTACCGAGTCAGGCACCGCGACTGCCGCCGTCACCACCCGGTGGCCGAGGGCACCGTTACCGGCAACCGGATGCGCGAGCGCTCCGGTCGGTTGCAAGGCCAGGATGGCGATCATTACCGGCGTCCACAACAACGAGAGCATATTCCCCCACTCGTAGGCCGATAGCCGTATTCGGCCAAGAGCCGATATCGGGCACGACCAGCATTGAGAACCGGTGGCGCTTACGACTCACATTGCCGCTTTAACGACACCAGCGCAGGCGATGAGATTACGATAATAGCTAGTCGCGAGAAAGGCCAGAACACAAGGTCGAAGGTGGCGGCTCAGGACGGCGGCTGACAATGCTATAAAGCACGCCGACTCGAATTCGCAGGCAGGCAGTGCGCTTTCAGGCCCCGCTGAACCGGGCGCCTGCCGCTAATGCCCGAGCACGGGGTGCGGGAGGTAGGGCTCTTCCAGCCGGGCCATCTCGTCCTCGGAAAGCTCCAGTTGCTCGGCGGCCAGTGCGTCCTGCAGATGACCTGGCTTGGTCGCGCCGATGATCGGCGCCGTCACTCCGGGCCGGTGCAGCAGCCAGGCGAGCGCGACCTGCGCTGGCGGCACGCCGCGGTCAGCGGCCACCTCGACCACCCGGTCGACGACGTCGAAGTCGGAGGGCTGCGCGTAGAGCGCATCGCTGAAGGCGTCGGTACGGGACCTGACGGTGTGCCGTTCGCCCGCCCTGGTCCGGTTCCCGGTCAGCACCCCGCGGGCCAGCGGGCTCCAGGGGATCACGCCGACGCCCTGATCAAGACACTGCGGGATCATCTCGCGCTCTTCCTCGCGGTAGAGGAGGTTGTAATGGTTCTGCATGGAGACGAATCTGGTCCAGCCATGCCGGTCCGCCGCGTGCTGGGCCTTGGCGAACTGCCAGGCGTACATGGAACTGGCGCCGATGTAGCGGGCCTTGCCGGCCCGCACGACGTCATGCAGGGCCTGCATGGTCTCCTCGATCGGCGTGCTGTTGTCCCAGCGGTGGATCTGGTACAGGTCGACGTAGTCCATGTTCAGCCGACGCAGCGAGGCGTCGATGCCGGCCAGGATGTGCTTGCGGGACAGCCCGCGGTCGTTCTGGCCCGACCCGGTCGCCCCATGCACCTTGGTCGCCACGACCACCTGGTCCCGACCGAAGAACTTGCCGAGCAGCCGCCCGGTAGCCGTCTCGCTCGCGCCAGCGGAGTAGACGTCGGCCGTGTCGAAGAACGTGATGCCGCCGTCGACCGCGGCATGCACGATCGGCTCGGCCGCCTCTTCGTTCAGTACCCATGGCCGCTCGCTGCCGTTGCCGTAGCTCATCATGCCCAGGCAGATCCTGGACACCCGCAGGCCGGTGGCACCGAGGTTCACGTACTCCATCGAGATCTCCAGCTGGCTTGGACCCGGGGTGATCGGACCGCTGCGGCTCCGGCTGGGTTTCAGGGGAAGCGGCAGCCGACGAATGCCGAGCATCCGCCGAAAACCCTATCCGGTTCCTCAGGTTGTGCAGCCGCAGGGGGCGGCCGAACCCGGGACCGGCGCCGTGTCGTAGGGGCCGTAGAAGGCGCTGTCGCGGCACGACGTGTCCGCGGTAATTCCGCCATAGGTGGTCGCGAGGTTGCCGACCGGCTGGGCCGCCTTCGGGCTGGGTGGTGCCGCGAGCGCGGTGAAAGTGGACCCGAGGATGACCTGGATCGTGCCTGGTGTCAGGCTGGGCACCAGTTTGAGCCGAACCGAGGAGAACTGCTCCTTGAGCGTGTTCGCGGCCGGCAGGTCGGCGGCCGTGCCGTACTCGATCACGGACTTGACATAGCCGGTGCTCGCCGCGTTGCCGGTGCCCACGACGGTGAAGCCGCGGCCGGTCAGCGCTTTGGCGGCCTGGGCGGCCTGGCCGCTGATGCCTGACCCGTTCAGCACCATGACCTTCACCTTTGCCGGGCTGATCGTCAGCAGCTGGCCGGAGCCCGTCCCCTTACTCGTCTTCTTCCTGCTGATCTTCGGCAGCCTGCTGTCATGCGCGATCGCCGAGAACAGCTTGCCTGCCTGCGGCTGCGCGAATTCCAGTTCAGCCGTGGGGTCATAGGGCCAGGGGCTCGTCGGGGCGGTGATGAACTGCACGTCGCGGGTGGACACTCCGCTCAGGCTGGACGCGATGTGCAGCAGATCGGTGCCGCTGGCATCGGTCGTCATCGCGTCGGCCACGTCGCCGACCACGGTGTAGAGCTTCGTCGGGCTGGTGAGCAGGCCGCTGTGCAGCACGCCCTGGACAATCTGCGCCATCAGGTACTGATCACGCGCAATCCGGGCCGTGTCCGAGCCGTCGGCGACATTCTCCCTGGTGCGCCAGAATTGCAGCGCCGCCCGGCCGTAGATGTGTTGGCGGCCGGCCGACAGGTGCAGCCCCGAACCGCCTGCCGCGGTGATCACGTTGTTGATCGCGAACGGCAGGCAGACGGTGACCCCGCCGATGTCGTTGATCACCTTCTCGAAGCCGAAGAAAGTGAGCAAGATGACGTTGTCGATCCTGATCCCGGTCTGCTGCTCGACGGCTTCCCTGGTGCACTCGGGTCCGCCGACCGCCAGGGTCGCGTTGATCCGCTCGTATGCGGCCGGATCGGCCTGCTGCCCGGGCAGGCCCTTAATGGCTGCGCATGCGTACAGCGGAATCATGGTGTCGCGCGGGATGCTCAGCACGGTGACTTTCTTCCGGCCCGGCGAGATGTGCGCCAGCATGATGGTGTCCGAGCAGTTACAGCCGACTGCCCCGCCGATCCCGGCGTTGCGCCCGACCCGGGTGTCCGATCCGAGCAGCAGGATGTTCAGCGCGTTCGTGTATTTCGGCGGCCGGTGCGCGGTGTCCACGATCGCGATGTGAGTGATGCCGTCCAGCTTCGCGCGGACCGCGATGTACAGGCCCAGGGTGCCGACCACCAGCACGGCAGTCAACACGATCGACGTCCAGCCGAGGACCCTCGTCCGCCTCGCCGCTGTGCGCCTCATCTTTCCTCCGAGCGACCATGGGTCGGGCGCTCACGATCAGCCGAACCGGCCGCCATTCCCGGCATACTAATGGATACTATGACGCTGGAGGCGCCTGCTTGGTTTACGCCGTAGAACCGGCGTGGCGTTTGTAGCCGAACCGGCGCCTGGTTAGCAGAACGTTCGCCGACCAGGTCAGGTTCCTAGCGGCGGCGGCTCGCCGGACGGACGTAGGAACTCCCGGATCTTGGGTCAGGGCTTCCTGGCGACTCCGGCGCAGGCCAGCCGCAGCACGGGGAAATCGCTCGCGTTCGGCGTGTGGGCATCTGGGCGCCACTCGGCCACCAGGACCAGAGTTCTGGCGTGCGCCAGGACGACCGGATCATTGTCTACGTAGACCACCCGAGTCCGCGGATCGAGCTGATGGGCGACCTCGTGGACATTGTCGGCCGTGGGGAGGCCTGAGCCGATGTCGATCAGCTGCTCGATGCTGACCTCGCCGACCAGGTAGCGGACCACCCGGCCGAGCAGCGCGCGCTGGGCCCCGCACGCCGAGCTGCACGGTGGGCAGTGACCCGATGATCTGATCACCAATGGTGCGGTCGGCGGCGAAATTGTCCTTTCCGCCGAGCAGGTAGTCATAGACCCGGGAGATGTGCGGCTTCGACGGATCGAGCGCGCCGCGATCAAATGGATCGAATGCGCCGCGATCGGACGGATCTAAGGTGCTTGACGGGGATTCTCGATCATGCACCGCCCTATCTTACGAGAGTCACCCGACACCAGGCGCGATGGTGGTCCCCGTTTGCGGCGCTTTCGCTGCCGAGTCCCTGAGTACCAGCTTCATCGGCTCGCGGACCAGCACGTCGCGGGCCGGGCCAGCATCGACGCGATCGATGAGCGCGTCCACCGCCGCGCTGCCGAGCTCGGCAAGGGGCATGGCGACGCTGGTCACCGGGACGTCGAGGAACGCCAGGCACTCGTCCTCGTCGAAGCTCACCAGCGACATCGCGTCAGGCACTGGCACGCCGGCCTGACGCAGCGCGGCCATCACCCCGAAGAGCTGATTGAGGCTGCCGACGCCGCAAGCGGTCGGCCTGGGCCGACGGCGCAGCAGCTGATTGGCGGCATCCCAGCCGCCCTCCTCGGTCGCCGCGGTATGAATCACGGCGAGACTGATCCCGCGGGCGGCGCAGATCCGGCGGGCCGCGGATACCCGGCGGTGTACCGTGTCCACCTCGGGGGATCCGTCGATGAGCGCGATGGCGCGGTGCCCGAGGCCGGCCAGGTGATCCACGAATATCCGGACCGCACCTGGCTCGTCCATGACCACGTTGTTCCCGCGCCGCGGCCCGCGGCGATTCACATAGACATGCGGGGCGATCCGGACGCCGTCCGCGTGCTCTTCGACCCGCAAGGCCGTGGCGATGAGCAGGCCATCAGCCCGGCTTTCCTCGACCAGGTAGCGGTAGCTGCCTGGCGGCTTCGGGTCGTCAGTCGGCTCCTCCATGATCATGACGACGTAGCCGCGCTCGGCCGCCCGCTGCAGCGCCCCCCGCTGCAGCCGCACCCAGATCGGGTTGCGCAGCAGCGGCACGACGAAGGCGAACGCCCCGGTCCTGCGTCGCTTCAGCGCCCGCGCCAGCGCGTTGGGGCGATAGCCCTGCTGCCGGGCGGTGCGCAGGATCTGCTCGTAGATCTCTGGCCGGACCGACTGCGCCGGATCCCCGTTGAGCACCCTGGACACGGTCGAGGTATGGACGCCGACCGCCTGGGCGATGTCCACTAGGCGGGATGCCCGGCGCTGACCGCCAGCCGAGCCAGCGGCCGCGCGCCTGGACGGCTGCGGGGCCGCCCTGGCTGCCGGAACCGACGGCTCCGCACCGCTCATCCGATTTCGATCGTCCGACAACTGCCCATCACCTTGTGCGCAATCACGCAGTAACGCCACCGTCGATCATCAGCACCGCGCCGTGGGCGTAGCTTGCGCCGTCCGAGGCAAGGAAGGCCACGGCGTTCGCTATCTCATCGGGTGTGCCGATCCGGCCCGCTGGAGTGCTTGAGTCGAACCGTGCCATCGCCGCGTCGTCGTACCTGATCCAGTCGGCCATCTCGGTATCGATCAGGCCGGGGCAGACGCAGTTCACCCGGACGCCGTCGGGCCCGTGGTCGATGGCCAGGCTCCTGGTCAGCAGGACCAGCCCGCCCTTGGACGCGCAGTACGCGGCACGACGGTGGCCGCCACGCACCCCGGCGGTCGAGGCGACGTTCACGATACAGCCATCGCGGGCGGCAATCATGGCCGGCAGGAATTCCCGGCAGGTCAGGAACGGGCCCTTCAGGTTCGTGTCGACAATCCGGTCCCACTCGGCCTCGTCCAGCTCGGTAAGGCGCTGAATGCTGAACGCGCCAGCGGCGTTGACCAGCAGCCATGGCGCCCCCAGGTCGTGCCTGATCCGCTCGGCGACCTCGTGCACGGACTCCGGGTCGCGCACGTCCGCCTCGTAGCCACGGGCCGCGGGAAGCTCGCCGGCCAGGCTCTTCAGGTCATCCGCGCGGACATCGAGGCACGCGACCGCGAACCCGTCGGCGGCCAGCCGCCGGCAGATCGCCGCGCCGATCCCCCCGGCCGCACCGGTCACGACGGCGATAGGTGACCGGGCCTGTTCGCTGGCTGGCGGGTTCACACGACCTCCGCAATACTCCGGGTCAGCAAGATCGCGGCGCAGAAGGACCGGTAAACGGCGAGCGGATCCTCGCCGGTGAACCGCAGCTCGCGCGAGCCGGTCCGCTCCACGCCGCGCACCCAGCTGGCCGCCTCGGCGATGTCGGTGGTGCGGACCGAGATCTCCAGCGTGGCTGAGCCAAGCGGCGGGGGCTTCGCGGCGGCCGCTGCCGCGATAGCCCGTTCGGCCGTCGCGCGGATCAGCCCGCAGGCGGCGTCGGGATGCATGCTGTGCGCGGCCAGCCGGCTGACCGACTCCTTGACGACCGCGCTGTGCACGCCGGGAATCAGGGCCGCAGTCTCCTCGCACGCGGAGCGGTCACCGGTAACCAGCACGACCGGCACGCCGTAATGGGCTGCCACCAGCGCGTTGATGCCGGCCTCCCCGGTCACCACGCCGTCCAGCCTGGCTTCCATCACGGCGCGCGGGTTGTAGGTGTGCGACAGGCCGGCCGGAGCGCCCACCGAACCGTGATAGGAGATGAACAGCACCGCGTCGAAGCTGCCGTCCAGTCCCTGCATCATGTACAGCGGCTTGTGGCTGCCGGAGATGTAGGACGCGCCGCCAGCCAGTTCGGCGGGCGGCAGGTTGCGCATCGTCGAGTGCGAGTCATTGACGACGATCTCAGTTGCCCCGCCGGTGAGTGCGCCACCGATGGCGGCGTTCACCTCGGCCAGCAGCAGCTTCCGCCCGGCCGCCGCCTCGGGCCCGTCGCCGACGCACTGCTCCCAGTCGACCACGCCGGCGGTCCCCTCCATGTCGCTGGACAGGAATACCTTCATATCTGCCGTCTCTCCTGAATCCGGAAGCTGTCGTCGTCGGCGGTCAGCACGCCGTAGGTCGAGCCTGCCTTGGTCGAGGCGCCGCCGTGCCGCCCATCCGGAGTCAGGCAGAGGGCCTGGAGCGGCGAACGGAACTCATCGGGCAGATCCAGGGTCTGCGCCAGGGCAGTGGCGCAGGCGTCCTGCGGATCAGACCCGGCCTGCAGCGCGAGCAGGACGGCGCGGGCCGTGCAGGCCCTGATCGCCAGCTCGCCCCGGCCGGTGCAGGCAGCGGCCCCGACCCGGTTGTCGCAGTAATTACCCGCGCCGATCAGGGCCGAGTCACCCACCCGGCCCGGGTATTTCCACGGATACCCGCTGGTGCTCACCCCGGCGGCCAGGTTCCCCGCGGCATCGAGGGCGAGGACGTTGGTGGTGCCCCAGGGACCGGACGGCGGGGCCATCGCGGCCAGCCGCTGCAGCACGTGCCGCCGGTAGGCGGCCTCTCCTGGTCCGTGCGTCGTCTCGGCCGCGGTCAGGCCGGACGGCTCAAGGCCGTCCAGCCACATCTGCCTGGCCTCGTCGGTGAGCGTCCGGCCGCGCGCGATGCCGACCTCGTCAGCGAAGCGCTCCGCGCCGGCCCCGACCAGCAGCAGATGCTGCGGCAGTCGCTCGCAGACAGCCCGGGCGATCGAGATCGGGTGCGGGAAGCCGGTCACCGCGGCGACCGCGCCGGCCCGCCGGGTCGCGCCGTCCATGATCGAGGCGTCGAGCTCTACCTCGCCGAGCAGATTCGGCAGCCCCCCGACGCCCACGTAATGGTCGGCCTCATTCGCCTCAGCCACCTTGATGGCGGCTTCCACGGCATCCATGGCGCTGGCTCCGGCTCGCAGCAGGGCCATCCCGGCCGCCAGGCCGACCTCAGCACGCTCGCTGGCGATCATTACCGGTGTGATGGCTACGCCCCCTTCTCGCGCTGGCGCGGCACGCTCGCGGGCATGGCCGCGAAGGCAAAGTGGCACGCCGCCAGGTGTCCCTGGTCGCCGGACGCGGCGGCCAGGGCCGGGTCCTCGCGCTCGCAGCGGTCCTGCGCGATCGGGCAGCGGGTGCGGAACCGGCAGCCGGTCGGTATCCGCAGCGCGCTCGGCGGGTCACCGGCCACGGCAGGCGCGTTGTCCGCACTGCCCGCGGCATCGTCGGACAGCCTGGGAATGGCGGCGAGCAGCCCCTGCGTGTACGGGTGCCGAGGGTCGCTGAAGAGCTGCTCGGTCGGCGCGACCTCGACAATGCGGCCCAGGTACATGACCGCGACCCGATCACACAGGTGCCGCACCACGGCCAGGTTGTGCGAGATCAGCAGCAGGGTGAGCCCGAGCTCGGCGCGCAGGTCGCGGAGCAGATTCAAGATGGTCGCCTGGACGCTGACGTCGAGCGCCGACACCGGCTCGTCGGCAAGCAGCACGTCGGGTCGCAGCGCAAGCGCCCTGGCGATCGCCACCCGCTGGCGCTGACCGCCGGAGAACTGCCTGGGGTGAGCGCGCAGCGCGTCCTCGCCAAGCCCGACCAGCTCAAGCAGCTCCTTGCAGTAGCTCCGCACCTGGCCGGCCGGCACCACATGATGGACCTGCACCAGCTCGCGCAGCATGCTGCCCACGGTGAGCCTGGGATTGAGCGAGGAGTAGGGATCCTGGAAGACCATCTGGATCCGCCGCTGATCGGCTCGCGACCGGCGGGCGGGCAGGGTCCTGCCGTCGAAGCAGATCTGACCGCCATCGATGCGGCGCAGGCCGGCCAGCGCCAGGGCGAAGGTCGACTTGCCTGACCCGGACTCGCCGACCAGCGCCAGCGCCTCCCCGCGCCCGAGTGCCAGATCGACTCCGTCCACCGCGCGCAGCATCCGCTGCTCATGCCGGATCCGGGCCGCGAGCGGCGATCCCACCGGGAAGGTCACCGACATGTTTCGCGCGGACAGCAGCGGCCCGGCCTCGCCGGTCGCGCCGGGCGACGTGCTCGCTGAAAAGGCTGAGGTTCCTGGCGTGCCCAGCTTTCCCGCGGGCGGAACCAGCGCGTCGCTCATCGCCGGACCCGATCGGCGGCGGCCGCCTCCTGGCAGCGCTCGTAATGCAGGCAGGCGGTGGACCGCCCGCCGGGCAGCGGCCGCAATGGTGTCGCGCTCACCCGGCAGTCCTCCTCAGCGAACTCGCAGCGGGGATGAAAGCGGCATCCGGACGGCGGACTGATCAGGCTGGGCGGTGATCCGGGAATCGGCACCAGCGACTCGCGCACGTACTCGAAATCGGGGGCCGAGCGGACCAGCCCGAGCGTGTAGGGATGCCGGGGATCGAGCAGTACCTCGCGCACCTCACCGCGCTCGACCAGTTCCCCGCCGTACATCACGGCGACTCGCTGGCAGACCTGGGCGACGACCGGCAGGTCGTGCGTCACGAAGATCAGGCTGACGCCCGACTCCCGGCACAGCTGAGCAAGCAGCCGCAGGATCTGGTCCTGGATCGTGACGTCAAGCGCGGTGGTCGGCTCGTCGCAGAGGATGATCTCAGGATCGCAGGAGAGCGCGATGGCGATCATTACCCGCTGCCGCATGCCGCCGGAGAACTCGTGCGGATAGGCGCGGAACCGCCGCTCCGGGTCGGGGATGCCGACCCGCCGCATCAGCTCGAGCGCCCGCTGCGCCGCCCTGGCCTTGTTATAGCCAAGGTGCACCTGCGGGCCCTCGGCGATCTGACGTCCCACCCGCATCACCGGATTGAGCGCGCTCATCGGCTCCTGGAAGATCATGGACATCTTCGGGCCGCGGATCCGGTTGAGGTCGGTGTTGCCGAGCGGCACCAGGTTGACGCCGTCAAGCAGGATCTCACCCGAGGTGACCCTGGCTTCGGCTGGCAGCACCCCGAGGATCGCCCGCAGCGTCATGCTCTTGCCCGACCCGGACTCCCCGACCAGGCCGAGTGCCTCGCCGCTGGCCACCTCAAGCGATACCCCGTCGACCGCCCGGACGGTGCCGCGGCGGGTGGCGATCTGCACGTGCAGATCGCGGACGGCCAGGATCGGGTCGGTCATGACTGGCCTGGCCTGATCAGGTCGGCGAGCCCGTCGCCGATCAGCGAGAGTCCCAGGCCGACCACCACCACGGCCAGGCCGGGGATGGTCGTGAGCTGCCAGTGCGTGGTCAGGAAGTTCTGGCCGTCGTTGATCATGGATCCCAGGTCCGGTGTCGGTGGCGGGACGCCAAGGCCGAAATAACCGAGCGTGACGATGGCCAGGATGTCCTGCACAATGTCGGACATCGCGTAGATGATCGCCTGGGTGATCACGTTGGGCAGCAGGTGGCGGCCCATGATGCGCAGGCTCGACAGGCCGCCGGACTGGGCCGCGACCACGTAATCCTGCCGCTTGGCCACCAGGATCTCGCCGCGGATGATCCGCGCGTAGGAGACCCAGCCCACCAGGGTGATCGCGATGATGATGCTGCGCACGCCCGGGCCGAGCACGAAGACCAGCGCGATGACCAGCACGTAGAACGGGAACGCGACCACGATGTCGACCAGTCGCATGATGACGATGTCCACCCAGCCGCCGAAGTAGCCGGCCAGGGAGCCAAGGATCGTCCCGAGCGTGAACGGGAACAGCACGGCCAGGCAGCCGACCGCCAGGTCGAGCCGGAGGCCGTAGAGCAGCCGGGCGAAGATGTCCCGGCCGAGCTGGTCGGTGCCGAGCAGGTGGTGCGAGCTTGGCCCGAGCAGCGTGGCGTTGAGGTTCAGCGCGATCGGGTTGTACGAGGCGAGCAGCGGCGCGGAGAGCGCGGTAGCGATGATCAGGCCCATGATCACGATGCCCGCCATCAGCGCTGGCTGGCGGTACCAGCGGCGGGCCTGACGCGGCTGCGCCGCCCGGTCGGCTGGCAGCACCTCGAGGTCGGCCAGCGCGCTGCCGCCTGGCACGATGAACTGCTCTCCGGACAGGCTCACCGGTCGAACCGCACTCTCGGGTCGAGCGCGGCATATGCCATGTCAGCCAGCAGGTTGACCAGCACCACCATGATGCCGAAGACGAGGGTGACCCCCTGCACGACGGGGAAGTCCCGCTCGAAGATCGAGTTAAGCATCAGCTGGCCGATGCCCGGGATCGCGAAAACGTTCTCGATGATCACCGTGCCGCCGACCAGGAAGCCGATGTTGATGCCGAGCACCGTGACCGCCGGGATGACCGCGTTGCGCAGCACGTGCCGCAGGAACAGCCGCTGGGCGGGCAGGCCTTTGGACCTGGCGGTGGTGATGTACT
>Ga0116221_1000029_pt1 | contig 96643 bp, 87 predicted proteins | sample Sb_taG_5_FD_88965 | JGI IMG/M metagenome (GOLD analysis project Ga0116221, IMG submission 88965) | Peat soil microbial communities from Weissenstadt, Germany - Sb_50d_8_FC metaG | ecosystem: Environmental > Terrestrial > Soil > Wetlands > Peat | place: Germany: Weissenstadt | collected 2010-09-21 | reverse complement strand
TGATGTTCAAGCAGCTCGCGGCGACGATAACGACCTCGATAGCCGTGATAGCCACGGGTACTGTTTTCACGCTTCTGCCGAGATTCCTCTACTAGTCGTTCGATAAGTTAAGCGCTTACCCTTTGCACCCTGCAAAGCAAGGTCAGAACGCTTGATATCGTCCACGCCAAGGGCAACGCGGTTGCTGTACCGGAAATCAAATTCCGACAGATAACGGTGAAGGTGCTCTTGGCTGATGTGATGGTAAACACCAGGGATCCCACGCTTGAGGATTGAGAAGAAGTTTTCAGCGGTGTTGGTGTGTGCCTCGCCGCGAACGTACTCCTCAAGACCGTGGTTCACGACCTCGTGGCGGTCGAAATCCAGGAGCGGTACTGGCCCGCATCATCGGTCACAAGGAAGGACTTGTGGTCGATTTGCGCCTTCATAATCGGGCGAAGGGTCTTCGCGCTAACCTCGGGAACGTGGCGCGAGCGCACCTTGCCGCCACGCTCGACTAGAGCAAAGACGACTTCCTTGCCGGCTCCGCCAACTCGGCTAGTGCGGCGGCTGCGGTGTTTGTATTTCTCTTTGCCGCCGATGTAGGTTTCGTCGGCTTCAACGATCTTACCTTCGCCACCGAACGGGCCAGTTTCATCAATATGCAAATCCTTCATCGCTTCGCGAATGCGATGCGAGAGGAACCATGCGGTTTTTAGGCCAACGCGGAAGGTGCGCTGCAATTGACGGGTGCTGATCCCCTTCTTGGAGGAATTCATAAGGTAGATCGCTTGAAGCCAAATCCGCAGAGGCACATGACTGGATTCCATGACGGTACCCATTTTCACAGTGAACGGTTTGCGGCACGCATAGCATTTGTAGAGGCCAACGCGGGTGCTTCTGCCCTTTAGCTTGCTGACGTGTTCCTCGGTCGCACCACAGTGAAAGCAGACCGGCCCATCAGGCCAAAGGCGCTTCTCAACATAGGCGTAAGCCGCTTCCTCGTTATGGAAATGGTCGGATGAAAGAATGGACGACATGGCGGAATCTCCTTATGCCGTCTAATCTAATCATAGTGCCCTGGGTATGTTAAGTGAAACATTGCCCTTGCGGGGGAGGGATAGGGAAGGGGGTTTGATCCAGAGCCGGGGCCGCTACCCCCCTCGGAGCAAGGTTCAATGCTTTGAGCAGGTGCCCCCTGGGCTTGACGCGGCGCTAGCCGTTCCCGCCGGAGAGGATACCAATCATGCGGCGATAGAGCGGCTCGTCATCGCTCTTGGCGGAGGGTATGCTCCAGGGGATCCGCGAGGTCGCTTCTTCGAGCCCGGGCGACCGCGTGCCGGGGAGGGGCAGGGGCTGCTTGCCTTGATGGGCGTAGAGCATGATGTCGTGCCAGAGCTTGGCCGGGAGCGTGCCGCCGCCCACGTTCCGCATCTTGGAGCCGTCGTCATTGCCGATCCACACGCCCCCCACGTAATAGGCGGTGTAGCCGAGGAACCACGCGTCGCGGAAGCTCTGGCTCGTCCCCGTCTTACCGCCGGCGATTTGGTTCGGGAGGGCGGCCTGCCTGCCGGTGCCGCTGACGAGAGTCGCGTTCATCATGTCGTTCATCGCCGCAACGTAGGGCGCCTCCACGACCTGGCCTAGGCTCGCGCTCTTGAGCGAATAGAGGACCTTGCCGTCGCCGTTCCGCACCCTGGTGATGATATGCGGGGTGACGCCCTCGCCGCCATTGGCGAAGGGAGCATAGGCGGAGGTGAGCTCGAGCAGCGTGACCGCGGCCGTGCCGAGCGCGAGCGACGGGCGGTCGTGCAGCTCCGAATGAATGCCGAGCCTCCGCGCGGTGCGTACCACGCGCCAGCGGCCCACATCGTCCGCGAGCTTGACCGCGACCGTGTTGATCGACTGGGCGAAGCTGTCCCTGAGCGTCACCTCGCCCTGATAGGTGCCGGTGTGATTCTGGGGCGACCAGCCGTCGATAGTGATGGGAGCGTCGTCCGCGATCGAGTCAGGCGTATAGCCGCTTTCGAGCGCGGCGAGATAGACGAAGGGCTTGAAGGCAGAGCCAGGCTGCCGGAGCGCCTTCACCGCCCGGTCGAAGGGGCTTGCCCGGTATGACCGGCCGCCGATCAGCGCCTTGACCCCGCCCTGCGGATCGAGCACCACCACGGCGCCCTCGCTTGCGTCGAGCGGCTTGCCCTCCTCGTCGAGCCTCTGGCGCAGCGCCTGTTGCGCCACGCGTTGTAGACCCGCATCGATAGTGGTGTCGACGATCAGGTCGCCTTCGTTTTCGCCGACGAAGTCGGGCAGCGTCTCGGCCACCCAATCGACGGCATAAGGATAGCCCGTCTCGTCGCCGAACGCGCGAAGCTTCAAGGGTTGCTCTGCCGCGGCGTGCGCCGCGGCGGCGGTGAGAAATCCGGCCTCCACCATGTTGTCGAGCACCACGTCGATGCGGGCGGTCGCGAGCTCGACGTTGCGCGTGGGCGCATAGCGCGAGGGCGCCTTCAGGAGACCGGCGAGCAGCGCCGCCTGCGGCAAGGTAACGGTCCGCGCCGACTTGCCGAAATAGCGCCGTGCCGCGGCCTCCACCCCATAGGTGCCCCCGCCGAAATAGACGCGGTTCAGATAGAGCTCGAGGATCTCGTCCTTGGTGAAGCGCTGCTCGAGCCAGAGCGCGTAGATCACCTCTTCGAGCTTGCGGGCGATGGTGCGGTCAGGTTTCAGGAACAGGTTCTTGGCGAGCTGCTGGGTGATGGTGGAGCCGCCTTGCACCACCCCGCCCGCCTCCACATTGCGGAAGGTGGCCCGCATCAGCCCCACGGGATCGACGCCGATATGATGATAGAAGCGGCGGTCTTCGGTGGCGATCACGGCTTGCACGAGATAGGGCGGGAGGTAGTCGAGGCGCACATGGCCGCGGCGCAGGCCCCGCTCGGCGAGGACGGTGCCGTCGCCGGCGAGGATGGTGAGGTTGGGCGGCCGGTCGTCGAGAGTGAGCAGCACGGGATCCGGCAGACGCGACACCAAAAACAGATTGCCCGCGCCGAGCAAAAGGATGCCCCAGAAGCTCGCGACCAGGAGGACGCGGAGGGCGCTCCGCAAGAGCGGTCGCTCGGTGCCTTTCCGTCTTTGCACCTTGCGAGGTTTGCGGGGGGCCGCGCGGCGGCCGCCGAAATACGGCTCCACGCGCTCCGGCGCCTTGGCGGGGGCCCTCGCACTGCGCCGCGCTTGCATGGATTTCCGCGCTTCGGTGACGCTCGGCCTCCGCGGGATCCGGGCCGCGAAGCCGTAAGCTCTTGGAGGCTAGGCGTTCCAGATTGACACAGAGTTAAAGGATTGAGGTACTTCCTCGCTCCTCGGCGCGGGCGGCCTACACATCCAAATTCGCGACTTGCAGCGCATTGGCCTGGATGAATTCGCGCCTGGGCTCCACCACGTCCCCCATCAGCCGGGAGAAGATCTCGTCCGCCTCGTCGAGCTCGCCCACCTTCACCTGCAGGATGGTGCGGGTATCGAGATCGAGCGTGGTCTCCCAGAGCTGGTCCGGGTTCATCTCGCCCAAGCCCTTGTAGCGTTGCAGCGACAGGCCCTTACGGCCGGCCAGCATCACCGCATCCAGCAGGTCGCCCGGACCATGCACCTGGGTGCTCAGGTCCTTGCGCTTGAGCGTGGCAGGGTTGGCATAGACCTCCTGCAGATGCTCCGCATAGTGGTCGAGCTTGAGCGCATCGGCTGAGGCGATGAACGGTCCGTCGACCAGATGGGACTCCATCACGCCCCTGAGCTCGCGCCAGAAGCGCAAGCCTCCTTCGGGGAGCGCCTCGCCATGCCAGCCGCGCTCCGTCTCCTCGGCGAGTGCATCGAGGCGTTTGGCGATATAGGCGGCCGCCCCTTGCGCCTGCTTGGCGTCCTTCAGCACTTTCGGATTGAGCACGCCCGCGATCGCCGCCTGCTCGATGATGAAGCGCGGGTAGCGGCTATGCAGGCCTTTGAGGATGCCGACGATCTTGCGCGCGGTGTCCACGATGTCGCGTAAGTCAGCGCCTGCGCGGGTGGCGCCGTCGCCGCTGACGAGCAGCGCCTCGTCCAGGCCCTCGCCCACGAGATAGTCCTCGAGCGCCTTCTCGTCCTTGAGATAGCGCTCGGACTGGCCGCGTTTCACCTTGTAGAGCGGCGGCTGGGCGATGAAGAGGTGGCCGGCTTCAACCAGCGCCGGCATCTGCCGGTAGAAGAAGGTGAGCAGCAGCGTGCGGATATGGGCGCCGTCCACATCGGCGTCGGTCATGATGATGATCTTGTGGTAGCGGAGCTTGGCGAGATCGAAGTCGTCGCGGCCGATGCCAGTGCCGAGCGCGGTGATCAGCGTGCCGATCTCCTGGCTCCCGAGCATCTTGTCGAAGCGGGCGCGCTCGACGTTGAGGATCTTGCCGCGCAACGGGAGCACCGCCTGAAAGGCGCGGTCACGCGCCTGCTTGGCGCTGCCACCCGCCGAGTCGCCTTCGACCAGGAACAGCTCGGACTTGGCGGGGTCGCGCTCCTGGCAGTCGGCGAGCTTGCCGGGCAGGGAGGCGATGTCGAGCGCGCCCTTGCGGCGCGTCAGCTCGCGCGCTTTCCGTGCGGCCTCGCGCGCGGTTGCGGCTTCGACGATCTTCTGCACGATGATGCGGGCTTCACCCGGATTCTCCTCGAACCATTGCGACAGGGCGTCGGCCATGACGCCCTCGACCACGGGCCGCACCTCCGAGGAGACGAGCTTGTCCTTGGTCTGGCTGGAGAATTTGGGATCGGGCACCTTGACCGACAGCACGCAAGTGAGCCCCTCGCGGGCGTCATCGCCGGTCAACGCCACCTTCTCCTTCTTGGCGATGCCGGATTCCGCGGCGTAGGTGTTGACGGTGCGGGTGAGCGCCGCGCGGAAGCCCGCCAGATGCGTGCCGCCGTCGCGCTGCGGGATGTTGTTGGTGAAGCAGAGCACGTTCTCGTGGTAACTGTCGTTCCACCACAGGGCGGCTTCCACCAGGACGCGGTCCTGCACCCTCTCCACAACGACGGGCTCCGGGATGAGCGGGTGCTTGGTGCGGTCGAGGAAGCGCACGAAGGCGCGCAAGCCCCCCTCATAACGCATCTCCTCGGTCTTGGGCTCTACCCCGCGATGGTCGGACAGCAGGATGCGCACGCCGGAATTTAGGAAGGCAAGCTCGCGCAGGCGGTGCTCGAGCGTCGCATAGTCGAACTCGACCATGGTGAAGGTCTTGGGCGAAGGCACGAAGGTGATGCGCGTGCCGGTCTTGCCCGCGGAGGCGCCGATTTTAGCGAGCGGCGCTTCCGGCACTCCGTCGGCGAAGCGCATGAAATGCTCCTTGCCGTCGCGCCAAATGGTGAGATCGAGCCTGGAGGAGAGCGCGTTGACCACGGAGACGCCGACGCCATGCAAGCCGCCGGATACCTTGTAGGAGTTCTGGTCGAATTTTCCGCCGGCATGCAGCTGCGTCATGATCACTTCGGCCGCCGACACGCCTTCGCCCTTATGGATCTCGGTCGGAATGCCGCGGCCATTGTCCTCCACCGTGACCGAGCCCTCAGCGTTGAGCACCACCGAGATCTCGTCGGCGAAGCCGGCCAACGCCTCGTCGATGGCGTTGTCGACCACCTCATAGACCATGTGGTGGAGCCCCGAGCCGTCGTCGGTGTCGCCGATATACATGCCCGGCCGCTTGCGCACGGCGTCGAGGCCCTTCAGCACCTTGATCGATTCGGCGCCGTAATCGGACGCGGCAGCGGCGTTACGTTCGGAAGCTCGTTTCATGGGTTCCTTAAGGTTAATTCGTATGGTTCGGCGGCCTTGGCGCCGCCTGGCGCGTCAAGCGCTGATCATACCCCGATTCACGGCCCAGATTTGGGCGTCCTTTGCGATCGGGGCGAAGATTTCCCGCTCGGTTCCGGTCATCCAGGCCTGGGCCTTCAGGGCCAAAATCTCGGCAAAAAGCGCTACCCGCCGGGCCTGATCGAGATGCGCCGCCACCTCGTCGAACAGGACGAGCGGAGAGGCGCCGGAAAGCTCCCTGATCAGCCGGGCCTTGGCCAGCACGAGCCCGAGCAGCAGCGCCTTCTGCTCCCCCGAGGAGCAGTTTCCCGCCGGCCCGTTATGGGGGCCGTGAAAGACGATGAGGTCGCTCAGATGCGGCCCGGCAAGGGCCCGACCCGCGAGCCGGTCGCGCTCGCGGGTCTCGCAGAGCAGGCTCACATAGTCGTCTTCGACCTCGATGGCCGGGCGCGCGGCGAGAGCGGCTTCGAGCATGCCCTCGAGTTTCAGCAACGCCCATGGGAAGGGACTTGGACCCCGCTCGTCACGCGTCCGTTCAATCAGCGCCGAGAGCCGCGCCATCGCATCGACCCTCGCCGCGGCGATCGCGACGGCGGCTTCCGCCATCTGCTCCTCGAGCCCGGCGAAGAGCGAAGGCGATCCTTCCCGCAGCTGGAAGAGGCGGTTGCGCTGCCGCATGGCGCGGTCGAAGCGCGCCCTCGGACCCCGCATCTTGGAGTCGATGGCAAGCATCAGCCGGTCGAGGAAGCGGCGGCGCTCGGAGGCCGGGCCCGTGAACAGCCCGTCCATCTCCGGGATCACCCAGACGAGCTGGACATAGTCGGCCAAGGCGCCGGCCCCGTGCTCCTTGCCGGCGATGCGCACGATGCGGCCGGCGGTCTCGGCTGCCGTTTCGAGACCGAAGCCCGTGCCGATCTCGACCTCGCCTTCGGTCGACATCACGCGGGCGGCGACGGCCCAGCCGCCGGGCCCATCTTTGCGGACTAGCTCGCCATAGGGGCGGCCGCGCAAACCCTGGCCGGCCCCCAGCAGCGACACGGCTTCGAGTAGATTGGTCTTGCCAGCGCCGTTGTCGCCGACAAGCACCACTGGCCGTTCGTCGAGCCCGAGCGTGGCCCGCTCATAGTTGCGAAAATTGGTCATCTTCAGCTCTTCGACGAAGAGCCGCGCGGCAGCGCCGCTCGAGGCCTCGCACATCGCCCCTGCAACTGCCCGCTCGCTATATCCACCGAAAGCCGCTCTCATACCCGCATCGGCATGATCACGTAGAGGGCGGAGGCATCCTTGCCGTCGCGGATCATGGTGGGAGAGCCCGGATCGGCGAGCCGGAACTCCGCCGTGCCGCTTTCGAGCTGTCCCGAGATGTCGAGGAGATAGCGGGCATTGAAGCCGATCTCGAGCGGGTCGAAGCCATAATCCACCGGGATCTCCTCGCTCGCGCTGCCGCTGTCGGGATTGTTGACGGAGAGCACGAGCTTGCCGTCAGTGATGGAGAGCTTGACCGCTCTGCCCTTGTCGCTCGACAGCGTGGAGACGCGGTCCACGGCCTCGGCGAAGGCCCGGTTGTCGACCTCCATCGTCTTGTCGTTGCCTTGGGGGATCACGCGCTCATAATCGGGGAAGGTGCCGTCGATCAGCTTGGAGGTGAGAACCACCCGCGCCGTGGAGACGCGGATCTTGGAGGGCGACAACTCGACGCGCACCTCGCCGTCGCCGGCCTCGACGAGCTTGGCGAGCTCCGCCACGGTCTTGCGCGGCACGATCACGCCCGGCATGTCCTTAGCGCCTGCGGGCAAGGGCAGCTCCACCTGCGCCAGCCGATGCCCGTCGGTGGCCACCGCGCGTAAGGTCGGCTTGCCATCGCTCTCGGCGGCGTGGAGATAGATGCCGTTCAGATAATAGCGGGTTTCTTCCGTAGAGATGGCGAAACGGGTCTTGTCGATCAGCCGCTTCAGCTTCGCCGCCGGCATGGAGAAGGCATGGCCGAGATCGTCGATGCTCAAGGAGGGGAAGTCGTCGGCTGGCAGCGTCTGAAGAGAGAAGCGGGCAGACCCGCAAGCGATGGTGAGCCGGCCCTGCTCGCCGTCGCGGGCGAGCTCGATGTCGCTCCCCTCGGGGAGCTTGCGCACGATGTCGTGGAGCATATGGGCGGGCACGGTGGTGGTGCCTTCGCCCTTGGCCCGGCAGGGGACCGTCTCGACGATCTCCATGTCGAGGTCGGTTGAGGTCAACTTCAGCTCGTTATTGCGCGTGGCGAGGTGGACGTTAGATAGGATGGGTATGGTGTTGCGCCGCTCGACCACGCTCGCCACATGGGCGAGAGCCTTGGCAAGGCTCGGCTTGTCGATGGTGAACTGCATGGACCTAAGCGATACCGCTCCGGCGCCCTTCAGGGGTGGTGCATGCACCCCGGCCGAAGCCACCAGGGCCCCGGTCCAACCCCCCAAAAAGGCGCGATGAAAAAGCTAAGAACTCCCGCCTGAACTTGACCCGATAGCGGCAAATTTGCAAGAGCGGGAGGAGGGGGGCCCCGACGGCCCGCTCCCCTCCATAACCCTGCCCCCTAGTCGCGCAACAGCCGCTTCAACAGCTCGATCTCCTCGCGGAGCTGATTGTCGTCATTCATCAGCTGCTCGATCTTGCGGATGGCGTGCAGCACCGTGGTGTGATCGCGGTTGCCGAATCTCCGCCCGATCTCGGGCAGCGAGCGCGAGGTCAGCAGCTTGGCGAGATACATGCCGATCTGGCGCGGCCTGACGATGGAGCGGTTGCGCCGCCCCGACAAGAGGTCCCCCCGGTTGACGCCGTAATGCTTCGACACCGTGCGCAGGATGTCGTCGATGCGCACGCGCCTGGGCTCCGCCCCCCGCATCAGATCGCGCACGATCTGCTCGGCGATCTCGATTGTCACCGGCTCGTCGGTGAGCTGGTAGCTCGCGCGCAAACGATGGATCGCGCCTTCGAGCTCGCGGCCGCTTTCGGTCAGGCGCTCGGCGAGGAACGCAATCACTGTGTCGGACATGGCGAGCCCCCTTGTCTCCGCGCAAGCCTCGGCCGCGCGCTTCGACAGGATCTTGTGGCGCAGCTCATAATCCATGGTCCCGATCTCGGCGATGAGGCCGCCGCCAAGCCGCGAGCGCATGCGCATGTCGAGCTTGTCGAGCTGGGTCGGTGCGCGATCCGCCGCCACCACGACCTGGCGCCCGCCATCGATCAGCGAGTTGAGCGTGTGGCAGAACTCCTGCTGGATGGTCGGCCCTTGCAGAAACTCCATGTCGTCGATCAGCAGAATGTCGATCTTGCGCAGCTTCTCCTTGAAGGCCAGCGCATCGCGGGCGCGCAAGGCCTGCACGAACCCCGACATGAAGCGCTCGGCGGTGAGATAGAGGACCTGGGCCTCCGGCTTCCGCTGCTTCACGTCCCAGGAGATGGCGTGCAACAAATGAGTCTTGCCCAGCCCCACGCTTCCGTGGACGAAGAGCGGATTGAAGAGCTGTTGCGGCGTGGAGAAGGCTCCGGCCACCTCCTGCGCGGCGGCATGCGCCAACCGGTTCGAGCCGCCGATGAGGAAGGTGGCGAAGCTTAAGCGCGGGTCGAGCGGCGAACCCTCGAAGCCCCCATAGCCGGTGCGCAGAGGCGGGGGCAGCGGCGGCGGCGTCGCCTCTTCGGCGACGGGCGCCTGGCTGCGCCTCTGGCGAAAGGCCTCCTTGGGCGCGTCGGTGCCAAAATGCGGCTGCCTGACCCTGAATTCGACGCGCTCGACGTCCGCCCATTCGGCTCGAAGCAGCCTGAGCACGAAGTCGTAATAATGCGACCTCAGCCAGTTCTTTAAGAAGCGCGTCGCCACCGTGAGGTGGACGCATCCCTCATCGAGGCGTTCAAGCTCGACTCCCCTAAACCAGCTGGCGAAGACATCTTCGCCCAACTCCGCGCGTAGCCGGCTTTTGACCCGCCCCCAAGCATCGCCGGAGGGCGCGAGCTGCTCTTGCTGTGCCACGGTTTTCGCTTTGCTCCATTGTTCTCGTTCGCGCCGTTACGCACCGCACGCCTCACACTTGAGCAGTCAACAAAGTTCGACGCGGACAGTCATGACCGTCCCACGGAAGGTCTCCCATCCTAGCTTTGTAGCCAGGGAAGACCAGTCGCCCTCCAACCACCGACGGAACCACGGTGCCTCAAATCGTCAAGCGGTCCTTCAAAACCGCCGGCGACGTTGTGACAAGCCTGATAGCCCGCCTCCGCCATCGCCTTGGCCGCGGCCAGGCTCCGGCTTCCCGAACGGCAAATGAAAAAGAGGTCATCGTCCAATTGAACGCCAAGGGCCTTGAGCTCGCCGGTGAGGCGCTCGACAAAGCGCGGGTCCACGGCCTGATCAGGAAAGGTCTGCCACTCGACGAGGACAGCCCGTTTGCCGATTGGTCCAAGATCCGGAATGCCGACATAGGTCCACTCTGCGCGCGTCCGCACGTCGACGAGCTGCGCGCGAGGCCCCGCGGTGAGGCCTTGCCACGCCGTCCCCACGTCAACATCGTCGACCGCTCTATCGGCGTTCTGGTTGCCCAAAAGACACTCTTTCTCTCAATGCTAGAGCAATTGCTTAGAAGAAATGGAGTGCTTGCCACTAAATCTGGTGGTTACGCGGAACCAGAAAACCGAGCCACCCGGTTACGCTCTAACTGCCCACAACACCCGCCTCACAATGAAGACAACAAAAGTATGCACTGGCTACAACCAGGCCATAACTCTCAATTGTAAGGAGGGGAACTGCCCCGTTCGGATGGTTGGACTATACACATGGGAGCCGCCCTGATCAAGCGACCGGGGCGCTCGGATTTACCCAGAATCCAACGTCGGCGGAGCATCGGCGCGGCCAGACAAGCCACTGTGCGGCAACGGTGAATCCTCGCCTTGATGGGTGCGGGACGGCATCTCGCGCGCTTCCCGAGCGTAGGCTGCGTGGCGGGAAATTTTTTTTGGAAGAAAATTCCGGGCGCCGCGCCAGCGCCCAACTCCAGGTCAAGCGGTTGAAATATATTCACCGAATTGACACGATGCAGGCGCCGCGCCGCAACCTGGCGCGCCGCTCTGTCACATTTCTGCAACAGTCGATATTTTTTGATCTAGGCGCTGGTCATGGCGCCGACGCGCTTGGCGAGACGGGAAACCTTGCGCGAGGCGGTCTTGCGGTGGACCATTCCCTTTTGCGCCGTGCGCACGATGACGGGCTGCGCTTCCTTAAGCGCGGCCTGTGCCGCCGCCTTGTCGCCGGAGGCGATGGCCTCTTCCACTTTGCGCGTGTAGCTCCGCATGCGGCTGCGGCGTGTCTTGTTGACGATCGTGCGGCGCAGGGTTTGCCGGGCAGCCTTCTTCGCCGATTTGGTGTTGGCCATTCGTTCGGATCCTAAACCTTAAGTCCCTTCGGCACTGGCCGATCCCGGGAAGCGAGGAAGAGTCGGGGTCTTTTGTGGTCTATAGCGAGCGGCCCCACAAGCGTCAACCCGGCGCAGGGCCTGAGCCGCAAGAGCACGTTGACAGGCGGAAACGCGGATGGCTCTTGTGGCGTCGCTCTATCGGCGAGCGGAGGTAACGTAAGAGGTCCATGCGCGTTCTGGTCACCGGCGCCGCCGGCTTCATCGGGTATCACACGGCGGCCAGGCTACTGGATCGCGGCGATGAGGTGATCGTGCTCGACAATTTGAGCCCCTATTACGACGTCACGCTCAAGGAGGCGCGGCTCGCCCGCCTCCAGGGCCGAAACGGCTTCCGCTTCCTCAAGGCTGACTTGGCCGAGCGGGAGATCGTCGAAGCGGCCTTCGCCGAGGAGAAGCCGGACCGCGTCGTCCATCTGGCCGCGCAAGCGGGCGTCCGCTACTCGCTCGATCATCCCCACGCCTATATCGACGCCAACATCACCGGCTTTCTGCATGTGCTCGAAGGCTGCCGCCACCACGGTATCGAGCACCTCGTCTATGCCTCCTCGAGCTCGGTCTATGGCGCCAACCGCAAGCTGCCCTTCAAGGTCAGCGACAATGTCGATCATCCTGTGAGCCTCTATGGCGCTACCAAGAAGGCCAATGAGCTGATGGCCCATTCCTATGCTCACCTTTTCGGGCTGCCGGTGACGGGCTTGCGATTCTTTACCGTCTACGGTCCCTGGGGACGGCCGGACATGTCGCTGTTCCAGTTCACCCGAAAGATTTTCGAAGGCCGGCCGATCCCGGTGTTCAGCTACGGGCACCACGCACGCGACTTCACCTATATCGACGACGTGGTGGAAGGCGTGGTGCGCACGCTCGATTGCGTGGCGACCCCGGACCCCGATTGGCGAGGCGAGGATCCGGACCCAGCCTCGTCGTCAGCGCCTTACCGGCTCTACAATATCGGCAATCACAGCCCAGTCACCCTTCTCGACTATATCGCCGTGATCGAGACGGAGGTGGGCCGCAAGGCCGAGCTCGAAATGCTGCCGGCGCAAGCCGGCGACGTGCCGGAGACCTATGCCGATGTGGAGGCGCTGAGGGACGCGGTCGGTTTCGAGCCCTCGACCCCGATCGAGGAGGGGGTGAAGCACTTCGTCGCCTGGTACCGGGATTATTACCGGGTGTGAGGCCACTCAGCGGTTCGTGAACACCGGCTGGCGCTTCTCGATAAAGGCCGCCATGCCCTCCTTCTGGTCCTCGGTGGCGAACAGGGAGTAGAACTGGCCCCGCTCGAAGCGCGTGCCTTCCGCCAAGGTCGTGGCAAAGCCGCGGTTGATCGCCTCCTTGATCATCATCACCACATGCTGCGACAGGCTGGCGATCTTGTCGGCCACCTTCATCGTCTCGTTGTGGAGCTCCGCCGCCGGCACCACGCGGCTCACGAGCCCCGAGCGCTCGGCCTCCTCGGCGTCCATGCGCCGGCCGGTGAGGCAGAGCTCCATGGCCTTGGCCTTGCCGACCGCGCGGGTGAGCCGCTGCGTGCCGCCCGCCCCCGGCATGATGCCGAGATTGATCTCCGGCTGGCCGAAGGAGGCGGTGTCGGCGGCGAGGATGATGTCGCAACTCATGGCGAGCTCGCAGCCGCCGCCAAGCGCATAGCCCGCGACCGCCGCGATGATCGGCTTGCGGCAATGCCCGAGGCGGTCGAAGGGCGCGAGGAAATCGCTGCCATAGGCCTCGACGAAGGTCTTGGTGTGCATCTCCTTGATGTCGACGCCAGCGGCGAAGGCCTTCTCGCTGCCGGTGATGACGATGCAGCCGATGACTGGATTGGCCTCGAAGCCGTCCAGCGCGCGATTGAGCTCGCTGATGAGGAGCGTATTGAGGGCGTTGAGCGCGTGCGGACGGTTGAGCGTGATCAGCCCGACCTTGCCATGCATGGTGACGATGATCGTCTCGTACGTTGGCCCCGCGGGCTTCGTTTCTTGTTCCCTGCTGAGTTCATTGGCAAACATGGCTTTTCAAGTTCCCTTATCGTTGACAGTTTGGACAGTAGAAGGTTGAGCGGCCGCTCTGGACGATGCGGCGGACGGTGCCGCGGCAGCCTTTTTTTCGGCAGGACTTTCCCTCCCGCCCGTAAACCTTGAAGGAATGCTGGAAGCGCCCGAGCCTGCCGTCGGCGTGAACGTAGTCGCGCAAGGACGAGCCGCCGGCCTTGATGGCCTCCTGGAGCACGGCTGTGACGGCTTTGACCAGGGCTCTCGTCTTCTCGACCGGCTTTCCCGTCTTGGTCGCGAGCGAGCCGGCAAGGCGCAATGGCGAGATGCCGGCGCGGTAGAGCGCCTCGCAGGCATAGATATTACCGAGCCCTGCGATCAGCCTCTGATCGAGGAGGGCGGCCTTGATCGATGTGGCTTTTCCTTTGAGGCGCGAGGCGAGCCATTCCGCCGTGAGGTCGGAGCTTAACGGCTCGACGCCGAGGCCCTTGAACAGCGCGTGGCCTTCGATCGCGCGGCCCGCGATAAGATCCATATAGCCGAAGCGGCGGACGTCGCTGTAGCGGACCGCGGCGCCGTCGGCCAAATGGAACACGATATGCTCATGCTTCGGAATGCGCTTTTGCGGATGCGCAAAGACACCTAGCTCGTGGGACACTCCGTTCAACGCTGATGACTCACCCCGCTCCCGACCAGTCTTTTTTGTTTGCGCTACCGCGCTACCACACTCGTGTGTTCGCGCTACGTGAGCGCTCGGATGATCGATGCTGAAGCGCCCGGTCATGCCGAGATGCATCACCAGCACCTCGCCATCATCGAGTCGCGCTAAGAGATATTTGGCGCGGCGGTCGAGCGCCTCGATCCTCCGTCCCTCAAGCCGTTGCGTGAAGTGCTGCGGCAGCGGAAAGCGCAAATCCCCGCGCCGCTGCTCGATGCTCGCGAAGCGATTGCCGACGAGAACGGGCGCCAATCCGAGGCGGACCGTTTCGACCTCAGGAAGTTCGGGCATGGTGATGATTCCGCAATGCGAAATGTTCTCCGTTGCGCTGCAACAATAGCTTGATTTCCAGGCTTGCGCTATTGTCCCGCGCATGGCTACAGACCTGAAGCACGAAAGCGGAGAGCAGGAGGCGAATTTCGGCTTCGCGTCCGTGGCGGCGGAGGCGAAGCAGGGGTTCGTCAACCAGGTCTTCGCCCGCGTGGCGCGCCGCTACGATCTGATGAACGATTTGATGTCGGGCGGCTTTCACCGCCTGTGGAAGGACGATCTCATCGGCTGGCTCGCGCCGGCCAAAGGACCACACCCTTACGCCCTCCTCGACGTTGCGGGAGGCACCGGCGATATCGCCTCGCGCTTCCTGAAAGCGTCGGGCAGCGGCGCCCGCGCCGTGATCTGTGACATCAGCGCCGAGATGATCGAGGCCGGGCGCGTGCGCATGGAGGAGGCGGAGCGACTTGCCTTCGTGCGCGGCAATGCCGAGAGCCTGCCTTTCGCCTCGCGGAGCTTCGACGCCTACGCCATCGCCTTCGGCATGCGCAATCTGACCCGGCAAGACGCGGCGCTGGCCGAGGCCTTCCGCGTGCTGAAGCCGGGGGGACGCTTCCTTTGCCTCGAATTCTCCGCGGTCGAGACGCCGCTCCTGGACACGCTTTACGATGCCTATTCAATGAATGCGATACCGGTGCTCGGGGCGCTCGTAGCCGGCGACAGCGCCTCCTATCGCTATCTCGTGGAGAGCATTCGCCGCTTCCCCGATCAGAAATCCTTCATGGGAATGATCGAGAATGCGGGCTTCGAGCGGGTGCGCTACCGCAATCTCACCGGGGGAATCGCGGCGATCCACTCTGGCTGGCGGCTTTGAGGCAATGAACGCAATCGCCAATATGGTGAGGCTCATGCGCGCCGGCGCCGTCATCGCCTGGTCGGGCGCCCGCGTGCTTCCTGACGAGATCACTCTGCCTCCCCCTCTCGCTTTGTTCGGCCGCATCACCGCGCCCCTGCGGCGAAAGGCGAACGGTGCCGGTAACGAAGTTACCAACGAGGTCGCCAATGACGCGCGGCTCTCCACGGCGCTCACCTCGCTCGGGCCCTCTTACATCAAGCTCGGCCAGTTCCTCGCCACCCGCGACGATATCATCGGCCGCGAGCTTGCCGCCGACCTCTCCACGCTGCAGGATCGCCTGCCGCCCTTCTCGCAAAGCGAGGCGCGCAAGGCCGTCGAGGAGGCGCTCGAAGCGCCTATCGACAAGCTCTTCGCCGAGTTCGGTCCACCCGTGGCTGCCGCCTCGATCGCGCAGGTGCATAAGGCTCAGCTGCGCACCCCCGACGGGGGGTTCAAGCCCGTTGCCGTCAAGGTCCTCCGGCCCGGCATCGAGCAGCGCTTCAAGCAGGACCTGGATACGTATTTCTTCGCCGCGCGGCTGATCGAGCGGCTCTATCCTCCCTCCCGGCGCCTCCGCCCCGAGGCCGTCGTCGACACGCTGGCGAAGTCCGTCGCCATCGAGATGGATTTGCGCATGGAGGCCGCCGCTCTCTCCGAGATGGCGGAGAACTCGAAGCACGACGAGGGCTTCCGCGTGCCGCAAGTGGATTGGACCCGGAGCGCGCGCCGCGTGCTCACGCTCGAATGGATCGACGGCGTGCCGATCTCAGATCGCGAGACCTTGCGCGCGGAGGGCCACGATGTGAAGGCGCTCGGCACGCGCCTGATGCAGACCTTCCTGCGCCACGCTATGCGCGACGGCTTCTTCCACGCCGACATGCATCCCGGCAATCTGTTCATCGACCAAGAGGGCCGCATCGTCGCTGTGGATTTCGGCATCATGGGGCGCCTCGGACTGAAGGAGCGGCGCTTCCTCGCCGAGATCCTGCACGGCTTCATCACGCGGAACTACCGGCGCGTGGCGGAGGTGCATTTCGAGGCGGGCTACGTGCCGCGCCGCCACTCCGTCGAGCTGTTCGCGCAAGCCTTGCGCGCCATCGGCGAGCCGATCATGGATCGGCCCGCAAGCGAGATCTCCATGGCGCAGCTGCTCGGCCAGCTCTTCCAGTACACCGAAGTGTTCGACATGCAGACGCGGCCCGAGCTGCTGCTCTTGCAGAAGACCATGGTGGTGGTCGAAGGCGTGGGCCGCAGCCTCGATCCCGAGCTGAATATTTGGGTCGTGGCCGAGCCCGTGGTGCGGCAATGGATGCAGAGCCAGCTCGGCGCAGAAGCCCGGTTTGAGGCGGCTGCCGAGAATGCCGCATCGCTAGGCAGATTCGTCGGCGACATCCCCAAGCTCTTGGGCCAAGCCGAACGCACGGCGGAGGCGCTATCGGCCATGGCCGAGGAGGGCTTGCGCCTCGACGATCATACGGTCGAACGGCTGGCTGAGGCGCAAAGCCGGCAGAATCGCATGAGCCGCATCGGCATCTGGGTCGGCGCGCTCGCGCTTGCCGCCATCGCGTTTGCGCTGCTCTTCTGATTGGGAAGCGCTAACCCCAAATGATTATCGTTGCCGGAGAAGACTAGGCAATCCAGTATCTTATGGCATCTGCCAAGCAGCGACGATTCGGCGAAAGAGACGAAAGACGTGAACGGTAAGCGCATCCTCCTCATCGTCGGCGGCGGCATCGCCGCCTATAAGAGCCTCGAGCTGGTGCGCCGCTTGAAAGAGCGGGGGGCGAGCGTGCGCGCGATTCTCACCAAGGGCGGCGCCGAGTTCGTCACGCCGCTCTCTTTCTCGGTGCTCACCGAGGAGAAGGCCTTCACCGATCTGTTCGATCTCGAGGACGAGGCCGAGATCGGGCACATCCGGCTGTCGCGCGAGGCCGACCTTATCGTCGTGGCGCCGGCGACCGCGGACCTCCTCGCCAAGATGGCGCATGGCTTAGCCGTCGATCTCGCGACCACCCTACTGCTCGCCACCGACAAGCCGGTGCTGGTGGCACCCGCCATGAACGTTCGCATGTGGCAGCACGCGGCCACGAGGCGCAATGTCGCCAGGCTGCGGGAGGACGGCATCGCCTTCGTCGGACCCGAGGAGGGCGAGATGGCGTGCGGCGAATTTGGGCCTGGCCGCATGGCCGAGCCCGCCGCCATCATCGATGCGATCGCAAGCATGTCGGGAACGAGCCTTCTCGGGACAGGCTTGCCCAAAGAGCGGCGTGTCGGCTCGCTGACCGGCCGCCGTGTGCTCATCACCTCCGGCCCGACCCACGAGCCGCTCGACCCTGTGCGCTATATCGCCAACCGCTCCTCCGGCAAGCAGGGCCATGCTCTGGCACGCGCCGCCGCGGCGATAGGTGCCGAGGTGACGCTGGTGAGCGGCCCGGTGGCGTTGCCCGATCCTGAGGGCGTGCGCATGATCAGGGTCGAGACCGCGCATGAGATGCTGGCCGCTGTCCTCAACGCGCTCCCCGCGGACATCGCGATTTGCGCCGCCGCGGTGGCCGATTGGCGCGCCACCGAAGAGGCGCCGCACAAGCTCAAGAAGCAGCACCAGGGCAGCGAAACCACGCTGACGCTCACGCAGAACCCCGATATCCTCGCGACGCTGGCGGGGCTTGCCGCGAAGCGTCCGCGCCTCGTCATCGGCTTTGCCGCCGAGACCGAGAATCTGATCGCCAACGCCACCGCCAAGCGGCGCGCCAAGGGAGCGGACTGGGTCGTCGCCAACGACGTCTGGCCTGGCACCGGCGCGATGGGCGGCGATCGCACTGAGGTCCATCTCATCACCAGGCAGGGGGTCGAGGATTGGCCGCCCATGAGCAAGGACGAGATGGCGGCGAGACTGCTCGCCCGTGCGGGGGAAGCCCTCCAGGCGCTGCGCTCGGCGGCCGAATGACGGCGGAGAGGCTCGCCAAATGAGCGCCGTCCGCGTGCTGCGCCTGCCCCATGGCGAAGGGCTGCCGCTTCCTTCCTATCACTCCGAGCACGCCGCCGGCCTCGATGTGGTCGCGGGCGTTCCGGAAGAAGAGCCGCTCGAGCTCACGCCAGGCGCCCGCGCCCTGGTGCCCACCGGCTTCGCACTCGAGCTGCCGCCGGGCTATGAGGCGCAGCTCCGCCCGCGCTCCGGCCTCGCGCTGAATTCGGGCGTGACGCTGTTGAATAGCCCCGGCACCATCGACGCCGACTATCGCGGGGAGATCAAGGTGCTGCTCGTCAATCTCGGCACCGAGCGCTTCGTCGTGCACCGCGGGATGCGCGTCGCTCAGCTCGTGGTGGCGCGCGTCGAGCATGTGCAGATCGAGCTGGCCCAGGAGCTTCGGGCCACGCCGCGAGGGCAGGGGGGCTTCGGCTCCAGCGGATAGCGCCAAACCCTCCCCTGAAGGGGAGGGATGTCCTACATTGAAGACATTATGCTCACCCCTGACGAGATCGAGCGCTACAAGCGCCAGCTGGTGCTGAAGGAGATCGGCGGCGAAGGGCAGCAACGCCTAAAGGGCGGCAAGGTGCTCGTGGTGGGCGCGGGCGGCCTCGGCTCGCCGCTCCTCATCTACCTTGCCGCCGCGGGCGTGGGCGAGATCGGCATCATCGACAACGATCGCGTCAGCCTCGACAATCTGCAGCGCCAGATCGCCCACGACACGGGCAGCGTCGGCACGTTCAAGACGAGGAGCGCGGCAGAGACCATCGAGCGCCTCAACCCGCATGTGGAGACGCGGCTCTACACGACGCGGCTCGTGCCGGAGAACGCAGCCGAGATCATCTCCCACTACGACATCGTCGCCGACGGCTCGGACAATTTCGCTACGCGCTACCTCGTCAACGACGCCTGCTATTTCGCGCGAAGGCCGCTCGTCTCGGCGGCGCTTGGGCCTTTCGACGGCCACCTCACCACCATCCGTGCCTTCGAGCGCGACGCCCACGGCAATCCGCTTCCCTCCTATCGCTGCCTGTTTCCCGAGGCGCCCCCGCCAGGAACCGTGGCACCTTGCTCGGAGGCCGGCATTCTTGGCGCCGTGGCCGGCGTGATGGGGACGCTTGCCGCGGTCGAGATCCTGAAGGAGCTTCTGTGCCTTGGCGAGAGCCTGGTCGGCAGGCTGCTTCTCTATGACGCGCTCCAGTCGCGCTTCACTAGGGTCGATTATGGCTGGGACCCAGACAACCCGCTCAACGGCCGCGAGCCACGCTTCCACGACCTCTCCCATCACCGTGAGGCCATGGCCGATGCGGGCGGGTGAGAGACGGTTCGAGAAATCTTTCGTCGTCATTGCCGGGCTTGACCCGGCAATCCACTAACCAAGGCAGAACGTTATTTTGCGAACTGGTGGTTACTGGAGTCCCGCTTTCGCGGGACTGACAATGAAAGGGGATCGGTGACCATGCGGGAGCAGGTCTCAGTGAGGCCTCTGGGCAAGTAGATGCCGACTGAAACCATCACCACGGGCTGCTGCATCGCCGGAGGCGGACCCGCCGGCATGATGCTTGGTTACCTGCTCGCCGGCGTCGAGGTGATGGTGCTGGAGAAGCACGCCAATTTCCTCCGCGACTTCCGCGGCGACACCATTCACCCTTCGACCCTTGAGATCATGGCAGAGCTTGGGCTGCTCGAGGCGTTTCTCAGGCGGCCGCACCAGGAGGTGCGGGAACTCGCCGGCCAGATCGGAGAGGAGCGCGTCACCCTCGCCGGCTTCTCGCACCTGCCGACGCGCTGTCATTTCATCGCTTTCATGCCCCAATGGGAGTTCCTCGACTTTCTCGCCGAGCATGCGAGACGCTATCCGAGCTTCGGCCTCAGACTGCAGGCCGAGGTCACCGATCTCCTCGCGGAGGGGGGCAGCGTAACTGGGGTGAAGGCGAAAGTGCCGCAGGGCACGCTTCAGGTGCGCGCGGACCTCGTGGTCGGCGCCGACGGCCGCCACTCGGCGGTGCGGGACCTTGCCGGCCTCGACGTCGAGGATCTCGGCGCGCCGATGGACGTGTTGTGGATGCGCCTCTCCAAGCGGCCGGAGGACGGAACGGAAACCCTTGGGCGCATCGAGGCCGGCCGGCTGTTCGTCATGCTCGACCGCGGCGACTACTGGCAATGCGCCTTCGTCATTCCCAAGGGCGGGCTCAACGAGCTCCGGCGCCGTGGGCTATCGGCCTTCCGCGAGGCTATCGTCGAGCTCAACCCATCGCTCGCCGACCGCGTGCAGGAGCTATCCTCCTGGGACGACGTGAAGCTGCTGACCGTACGGGTCGACCGGCTGAAGCGCTGGTACAAGCCGGGCGTGCTGTGTATCGGCGACGCCGCCCACGCCATGTCTCCAGTGGGCGGTGTGGGCATCAATCTCGCTATTCAGGATGCGGTCGTCGCGGCGAATATCCTCGCATTGCCGTTGCGCCAGGGGCCAGTTCCAGTGGAGCTGCTGCGCAAGGTGCAACGGCGGCGGGAATGGCCGACGCGGATGATGCAGGCCGTGCAGATCTTCATCCAGACCCGCATCATAAGCAACGTGCTCGCCATGCGGTCGCGGCCGCGGGCGCCCTTCGTCGTCAGGCTGCTCAACCGCTTCCCATGGCTCCGCCGCATCCCGGCGCGGCTGATCAGCATGGGCTTCCGCCCCGAGCATGTGCGCACGCCGGAACTGAAGGCAATGAGCGCGAGCCACGGGAGCTAATAGCCGCCGCCACCGTAGCGGCCATCACCATGCTGGCGGGGCCTGATGCGCGGGTGCTGAAGGCTCGTCGCCCTCAGTCTGGACGGTGCTGCCGGGGAGGGATCTAAAACATCGCGGGGTGGACGCGATCCGGCGGCGCGTGGCCGTCGAGGAAGGTTTTGATGTTGATGATCACCTTCTCGCCCATGTCGACCCGGCCCTCGATGGTCGCCGACCCCATATGGGGCAGCACCACGACCTTGTCGCTCTTCAGCAGCTTCGCGTTCACGGCGGGCTCGTGCTCGAACACGTCGAGCCCCGCGCCGCCCAACTCGCCATTCTCGATCATGCGGGCGAGCGCATTCTCGTCGATCACCTCGCCGCGCGCGGTGTTGACGATATAGGCCGTGGGCTTCATCAGCGCGAGCCTGCGCGCCGAGAGCAAATGATAGGTCGCGGGCGTATGCGGGCAGTTGATGGAGATGATGTCCATGCGGGCGAGCATCTGGTCGAGGCTGTCCCAATAGGTCGCCTCGAGCGCCTTCTCGATCTCCGCCGCCACGCGCCGGCGATTGTGATAGTGGATCTGCAGGCCGAAGGCCCGCGCCCGCTTTGCCACCGCCTGGCCGATGCGTCCCATGCCGACGATGCCGAGCCGCTTGCCGTGGATGCGGTGGCCGAGCATCCAGGTTGGCGACCAGCCGTGCCACTGGCTGTCGCCGGTCTTGAGCATGACGGCGCCCTCGGTGAGCCGGCGGGGGACGGCGAGGATCAGGGCCATGGTCATGTCGGCAGTGTCCTCGGTCAGCACCCCCGGCGTATTGGTGACGAGGATGCTCCGGTTCCGCGCCGTTTCGAGGTCGATATTGTCCACCCCCGTGCCGAACTGAGCGATCAATTTCAGCTGCGGTCCGGCCTGACTCAACACCGCCCGGTCGATGCGGTCGGTGACGGTGGGGACGAGCACATCGGCGGTCTTCACCGCTTCGATCAGCTCCTCCTTGGAGAGCGGCTTGTCTTCGAGATTCAGCCGTGCGTCGAACAGCTCGCGCAAGCGGGTCTCCACGACATCGGGGAGCTTACGCGTGACAATAATAAGCGGTCGTTCAGAGGCCATCATCATTCCCGTCAGGATATCCGAGGGGGCAGGAGCTTCCCCCCGCGGCAAACGCAGTGGTGCCTTACAAAGCGGCGCGCGGAGCCTTGTCTAACAGAACCGGCTGCCGCAGATAAGCGTCATCTTGGCGCGAAGGCCATGGTCCGTTCACTTTTATGAGGCATGACAGAGCGTGCCGATTCGCCAACTCCAAAGCACCCGCAAGCAAGGGGCTGCTCGGTGCCAACAACGGGGCAATTAGTGGTGTGGCATCGACTGCGGATTGGGGTTGTGCTCGGGCTCATCGCTCTTGGTTGCGTTCAGGCGCGCGCGGGCGATGATGAAACCACGCAGGCAACGCAGCCGAATGGGCAGAGCCACTTGCCAGTACCCCGCTTCGTCAGCCTCAAATCCGACCAGGTCAATGTGCGCAAAGGTCCAAGCACCGATCAGGCCATCGTCTGGGTGTTTGCCCGCGCAGGTCTCCCGGTCGAGGTCATCGCCGAATCCGACAATTGGCGGCGGGTGCGCGACAGCGAGGGGGCCGACGGCTGGGTGTTCCACAGCCTGCTGAGTGGGCGGCGCACGGTGCTGATTGCGCCTTGGTCGAAGGACCATGAAAGCGTACCGCTCTACGGACGGAAATCGACCGGTGCGCAGCCCGTGGCCGAGCTCGAGCCGGGCGTGCTTGGCAATGTTCTCTCCTGTGACGGGGACTGGTGCGAGCTGTCGATCGACGACTATTCGGGCTTCGTCCAGCAGGACAAGCTCTGGGGCGTCTACCGCGGCGAGGTCATCCAGTAGCCGGCCCCATCCTTGTCTTCCCGCGAAAGCGAGAATCCAGGACACGGCGCGCGTGAATGATGCGAGCCCAGCGGAGACTGGATTGCCCGGTCCGGCCGGGCAAGAGGCCTTTAGCGGTTGCGGTTGGTGACAAGGCGCACAAGCACGTCGACCCGCGAGATCGCCATGCCGTCGGGAGCCTCGGGCAGGCCTTCAATGCGGATCGAGGCCGTCTCGATGTCCATGAGATCGCCCGAAGGCTCGCAGAAGAAGTGGTAGTGGTTGGAGGTATTGGTGTCGAAATAGGTCTTGGCGCCTTCGACCGCGACCTCCCGCAACAGACCCGCTTCCGTGAACTGATGCAGCGTGTTGTAGACCGTGGCCAGCGAAACCGGAACTTTGCGGTGTTGCGCCTCCTCATGCAGCAGCTCGGCCGTGACGTGGCGGTCGCCCGCGTCGAACAACAGGCGCGCAAGCGCCACTCGCTGGCGCGTGGGCCTAAGCCCCGCGGCGCGCAGGCGCTCGGCGATGTCGGTTGCCGGACTCGTCATGGCAGGGACAATATATGGGGAAGCGCCCCTGGCTGCAACGCCATGACCAGGACGCTCCGCCGAGGAGAAATGCCTGACCCGATCAGAGCCGGCCGGCCGGCGTCGCCCATTCCCGCCAACCAGGACCAAGTTATGACGAGACTTTAGGCAGGCTTTTGGCGCCCCGTCGTCTGTGTTAGGAAACGGCCGGCCGCGGGAGAGCGCTATCCCCCGCGCGAGGAAGGACGAGGATGACAGAGCGGCGCGACCAGTTCGACTACGAGGACCTGCTCGCGTGCGCACGCGGCGAGCTGTTCGGCCCCGGTAACGCGCAATTGCCGCTGCCCCCCATGCTCATGTTCGACCGCATTTCGCAAGTTGAGGAGGAAGGGGGCGAGCATGGCTATGGGCGTATCGTGGCCGAGCTCGACGTGAAGCCGGACCTCTGGTTCTTCCCATGTCACTTCAAGGGCGATCCGGTGATGCCCGGCTGCCTCGGGCTCGATGCGCTGTGGCAGTTGTTGGGTTTTTTCCTCGGTTGGCTTGGCGCGCCAGGCAAGGGGCGGGCCTTGAGCGTCGGCGAGGTCAAGTTCACCGGCATGGTGCTGCCGACCATGCGCAAGCTCGAATATATCGTCGAGTTGAAGCGGGTGATCCGGCGCAAATTCACGCTCGGCACCGGCGATGGCTGGCTGAAAGCCGACGGCGAGACCATCTATACGGCCAAGGACCTGCGGGTCGGCCTGTTCCAGGCGGGCGAAGCCGCTCCCGCTGGTGCTTGACCCCGCAACGCTCGGCACGCCGATTTGAGGACTAACCCATGAGACGAGTAGTCGTGACCGGCATGGGCATCGTGTCCTCGATCGGCAACAGCGCCCAGGAGGTGCTCGCCTCGCTGCGCGAAGCGAAGTCCGGCATCGTCAAGGCCGACACCTACGCCGAGCTCGGCTTCCGCTGCCAGGTGCATGGCGCGCCGAAGCTCGATTGGGAAGCCATGATCGACCGTAAGGTGCGCCGCTTCATGGGGGAGGGCGCAGCCTGGAACTATATCGCCCTGGAGCAGGCGATCCGCGATGCGGGCCTGGAAGAGGGCGACGTCTCCAATGAGCGAACCGGCTTGATCATGGGCTCCGGCGGGCCCTCGACGCGCGCCATCGTACAGGCCGCGGACACCACGCGCGAAAAAGGCCCCAAAAAGGTGGGGCCGTTCGAGGTGCCGAAGGCGATGTGCTCGACCAACTCGGCGACGCTATCCACGCCCTTTCATATCAAGGGCGTGAGCTATTCGATCTCATCGGCCTGCTCGACCTCGGCCCATTGCATCGGCAATGGCGGCGAGCTGATCCAAATGTGCAAGCAGGATGTGGTGTTCGCCGGCGGCGGGGAGGAGCTCGACTGGACGCTGTCGGTCTTGTTCGACGCCATGAACGCCATGTCGTCCGACTTCAACGACCGGCCCGAAGTGGCGAGCCGCGCCTATGACGTCAACCGCGACGGCTTCGTCATCGCCGGCGGTGCGGGCGTGGTCGTGCTCGAGGAGCTCGAGCATGCGAAGGCCCGCGGCGCCCGCCTCTATGGCGAGCTCGTGGGTTACGGCGCCACCTCGGACGGCTACGACATGGTGCAGCCTTCAGGGGAAGGCGCGGCGCGCTGCATGCGCATGGCGCTTGCCAAGGTCGATGGCGGCGTCGACTACATCAATCCCCACGCCACCTCGACCCCGATCGGCGACCTCCGCGAGATCGAGGCTATCCGGGGGGTGTTCGGCGACAAATGTCCCCCGATCAGCGCCACCAAGTCGCTGACCGGCCATTCGCTCGGTGCCGCGGGGGCGCATGAGGCAATCTATTCGCTGCTGATGATGAATAATGGCTTCATCTGCGAATCCGCCAATATCGAGACCATCGACCCCGCCGTTGCCGACATGCCAATCGTCCGCAAGCGTCAGGACAATGTCGATATTAACGCCGTCATGTCCAATAGCTTCGGTTTCGGCGGCACCAACGCCACTCTCGTGTTCCAGCGCTATGACGGCTAAGTACTAAGATTGAACAGTCGCACTTTCACCCATAACCAGAGCAAGCCCCATGACAACAACAAGAGACATCGCCGAACCCGGACCCCTGATGGCGGGCAAGAGGGGACTGGTGATGGGTGTCGCCAACGACCGCTCGATCGCCTGGGGCATTGCCCGGGTGCTGCACGGCCAGGGCGCCGAGCTTGCCTTCAGCTACCAGGGCGGCGCCTTCGGCCGCCGCGCTGTCCCGCTTGCCGAATCCATCGGGTCCAAGATCATCGAGGAGGCTGATGTCGAGGATCTGGAGGGCGTGAAGCGTGTGTTCGACGTGATCCGCAAGAAGTGGGGGTCGCTCGATTTCGTTGTGCATGCGCTGGCCTTCTCCGATCGGAACGAGCTCAGGGGCCGCTATTGCGACACGACGCGCGCCAATTTCGAGCACACCATGGTGATCTCGTGCTTTTCCTTTACCGAGATCTGTAAGCTCGCCGCGGAGCTGATGCCACAAGGCGGCTCACTGCTCACGCTCACCTATGGCGGGTCGACGCGGGTGGTTCCCTGCTACAATGTCATGGGCGTGGCCAAGGCGGCGCTCGAGGCGAGCGTGCGCTATCTCGCTTCCGATTTCGGCCCGCAAAGCATAAGGGTGAATGCGCTGTCTGCGGGACCCATGCGAACGCTCGCCGGGGCCGGCATCTCCGACGCGCGAACCCTATTCCATTACCAGCAGCATCATGCGCCGATGCGCCGCTCGCCCACTTTGGACGAGGTTGGCGGGGCTGCTCTCTATCTGCTGTCCGACCTGTCCGGGGCGGTGACGGGCGAGGTGCATTTCGTCGATTGCGGCTACAGTACCATCGCCATGCCAAGCCTCGACACTCTTAAGCCCCAAGACAAGGGCGAGAAGGAACCGGAGCCTCAGGTCGAGAAGCCGCCGCGTGAAGCCGCCCAATGAGCGGCAACGGCGCTTATTGACATCCCGGGATCGACGCCCGATGGAAGAAAGGTCTCCCCGCGAAAAGCGACGGCCCACCCTCGTTACTGAGCCAGCGACATCGGGGTCAGCTGAAGATTGAAGGAAATTTGTCCATGGCCCAACTTGTCGTGCTTATCTGTCTTCTCGCGACGCCAACGGAATGCTCAGAAAAACCCGTGCCCGGCGCCACGGCTCCCGACGTGGTTACCTGCCTCAAGAGTGCCGGCGACAAGGCCGATGAATGGCAGAAGGCCAACAGTCAATATTTCGTCATTGGCTGGAGATGCCAAGCGCAGAAGCCGGACGCTGCCCCCGCTGAAGGGCAGGGCGCCGGGCATTAGCACCGCCCCCTCCGCTTGGCCGCACACCGCTAGCTCACTTCGGCCTTTTGCAGCTCCCGGCCAGTTGCCTGGTCGACCACCTTCATCGACAGCCTGACCTTGCCGCGGTCGTCGAAGCCGAGCAGCTTCACCCAGACCATGTCGCCTTCCTTGACCACGTCGGTGACCGCCTTCGGCCGGCCTTCGGCGAGCTGCGAGATGTGCACGAGCCCGTCCTTGGCGCCGAAGAAGTTCACGAAGGCGCCGAACTCCATCACCTTGACGACCTTGCCCTGATAGATCTCGCCGACCTCGGGCTCCGCGGCGATGCCTTTGATGCGGGCGATGGCCGCCCGGATCGATTCGGCGTTGGCCGAGGCGATCTTGACGGTGCCGTCGTCGGAGATGTCGATCTTGGCGCCGGATTCCGCGACGATCTCGCGGATCACCGAGCCGCCCGAGCCGATCACCTCACGGATCTTGTCGACCGGGATATGGATCGTCTCGATGCGCGGGACATATTCGCCGAGCTCGGGCCGCGCCTCGTTCAGCGCCTTGTTCATTTCGGCAAGGATATGCATGCGTCCGTCGCGCGCCTGGTCGAGCGCGACCTTCATGATCTCCTCGGTGATGCCGGTGATCTTGATGTCCATCTGTAGCGAGGTGACGCCTTCCGAGGTCCCGGCGACCTTGAAGTCCATGTCGCCGAGATGGTCCTCATCGCCGAGGATGTCGGAGAGGACGGCGAAGCTCGCCGCCTCCTTGATCAGCCCCATGGCGATGCCGGCGACGGGCCGGCGTAAGGGAATGCCCGCATCCATCATGGCTAGCGAGGATCCGCACACCGTGGCCATGGAGGAGGAGCCGTTCGACTCGGTGATCTCCGAGACCACGCGGATGGTGTAGGGGAAGCTCTCGCGGTCCGGCAGCACGGGGGGGATTGCCCGCCAGGCGAGCTTGCCGTGGCCGATCTCACGGCGTCCGGGAGAGCTCATGCGGCCAACCTCGCCTACCGAATAGGGCGGGAAGTTGTAGTGCAGCAGGAAGGTCTCCTTGTAGGTGCCCTCCAGGGCGTCGATATATTGCTCGTCCTCGCCTGTCCCGAGCGTGGCCACCGCCAGCGCCTGCGTCTCGCCGCGGGTGAAGAGGGCGCTGCCATGGGTGCGGGGAAGGATGCCCACCTCGCAGACGATCGGCCTGACCGTGGTGAGGTCGCGCCCGTCGATCCGCTTGCTGGTCTGCAGGATGCTTGAGCGGACGATGTCCTTCTCCAGCTCCTTGTAGGCGCTGGCTACTTTCGTGGCCGCCGTATCGTCGGCGCCTTCCACGAGCGCGCCAACCACCTTCTCCTTGATCTCGGCCACGCGATCGCGGCGCTCATGCTTGGCGACGATCTTGTAGGCGTCGCGCAAATTGGGTTCCGCCAGTGCGCGAACCTTGACCGCGAGCTCCTCGGCGCTCGCGTCGCTCGTAAGATCCCAAGGCTCCTTAGCGGCGCGCTCGGCAAGCTTGACGATGGCGTCGAGCACCGGCTGAAAGTGCTTCTGTCCGAACATCACCGCGACGAGCATGACATCCTCGGGCAGCTCCTTCGCCTCGGACTCGACCATCAGCACGGCGCTCGCGGTCCCGGCCACCACGAGATCGAGCGTGCTCTCGGACATCTCGTCGATCATCGGATTGAGCGCATATTTGCCGCTGATATAGCCGACGCGCGCGGACCCGATGGGCCCGAGGAAGGGGATGCCGGAAAGGGTGAGCGCGGCGGAAGCCGCGATCAACGCCACGATATCAGGGTCGTTCTCCATGTCATGGGAGAGCACCGTGGCGATCACTTGGGTCTCATTCTTGAAGCCGCTCGCGAAGAGCGGGCGGATCGGACGGTCGATCAGCCGCGAGGTGAGCGTCTCCTTCTCGGTGGGGCGTCCCTCGCGCTTGAAATAACCGCCGGGGATCTTGCCCGCGGCAAACGTCTTCTCCTGATAGTTCACGGTCAGCGGGAAAAAGTCGATGCCGGGCCTAGCCTCCTTGGCGGCGACGGCGGTGGCGAGCACGGTGGTCCCGCCATATTGGGCGAGAACGGCGCCGTCCGCCTGGCGGGCGATGCGGCCGGTCTCGAGCCTGAGGGGGCGGCCCCCCCATTCGATTTCTACAGTGTGCTTATGCAGCATGATGATGTCTCAACGCGCAGGGAAAGGTTGCGCCCGAGCGGGCCCCCTGGAGGCGAAGGCTCGGGTCGATATGTCGTGAAGGGTCGCACTGGCGTAAGGCGGTGAGCGTCTCGCGTCACCGGCGAATGCCCAGGCGGTTGATGAGCTTTTGATATCGGTCCTCGTCAGCGGCCTTGACGTAGTCGAGCAGCCGGCGCCGCTGGCTAACCATTTTGAGCAGCCCGCGCCGCGAATGGTTGTCCTTGTTGTGCGTTTTGAAGTGACCGGTGAGATTGGTGATCCGCTCGGTCAAGATCGCCACTTGCACTTCGGGAGACCCGGTATCGCCGGGCTTGGTGGCGTAGTCTTTGATAAGCTCTTGCTTGCGCAAAGCGCTGATCGACATCGGGTAACTCCTGCGATTCGCGTCTGCGTCCTAACCCGGTAGATTGAAAACGCGGGTGGGGCGCAATTCGCCTTGGCTGACCTCGCCGACCGCCACGAGCGTACCCCGTGACGTGGCATAGACGGGCCCTTTGAGAATGGGAGCATCCCGGCCTCTTAGCAGCACGGGTTGGCCTCTCTTGAGCCTGGCCGCGTCCTGCCCACTGATGGCTAGCGCCGGGATGTCGTCCAGCGCCGTCTCCAGGGGCCTTAGCACGCTTAAAAGCGCGTCGCGGCCGGCGGCACTATGTCCCAACTGCTCCAGCTTGGCCAGCGAAATTGCTTGATCCTCGCCAAACCCGCCGACCCGCGTGCGCCGCAAGGCCTCGACATGGGCGACCGTGCCGAGCGCCTGCCCGAGGTCGCGGGCGAGCGCCCGGACATAGGTGCCCTTGCCGCAACGGGCCTCGATCACGCAATGGTCCGGATCGGGCATGTCGACGAGGGTAAGGCTCGCGATCAGCGCTTGCCGCGGGGCGAGCTCGAACTCTTGGGCGTCCCGGGCTAGGTCGTAGGCCCTGGCGCCGGCCACCTTGAGCGCCGAGAAGCGGGGCGGCACTTGGCTGATCTCGCCCACGAAGCTTGGAAGCGCCGCTTCCATCTCGGCGCGTGTGGGCCGCTCGTCGCTCTCCGCCACGACCTGGCCCTCCGCGTCGTCGGTGTCGGTGGCAGAGCCGAAGCGCACGGTAAAGCGGTACGCCTTGCTGCCCGCCACCACGAAGGGCACGGTCTTGGTGGCCTCGCCGAGAGCGATCGGGAGCACGCCGGTGGCGAGCGGATCCAGGGTTCCCGCGTGCCCGGCCTTGGCCGCGCCGTAAAGCTGCCTGACGCGGGTGACGGCCTGCGTCGAGGTCATGCCTTGCGGCTTGTCGAGCACGAGCCAGCCATGAATGGGAAAGCCTTTGCGCCGCCGCGCCATGTCGCTGCCTGTCTTCGGCTGGTCAGCTGTCGAGGTCGCGCGCGACCTTGGGCGAAGCGAGCAGCTCATCGATACGCTGAGAGATCGCGAACGAGGTGTCCGCCTTGAAGCGGATCTCGGGCATGAACTTCAAGCTCACGCCCTTGGCGATTTCGCCGCGCAGGAAGCGCTTGTGCTGCTCGAGATGTTTGACCACGTCCTCCGCTCCCGCCCCGCCGAGTGGTAGCACGAAGATCGTGGCGAGCTTCAAGTCGGGCGTCATGCGCACCTCCGACACGGTCAGCGAGTACCGGCTCAACACATCGTCCACGATCTCTCCGCGGGAGAAAATCTCGGCCAGCACGTGCCGGATTAGCTCGCCAACTTTCAGTTGGCGTTGGCTGGAGGCTTTTCCCTTGTCGCGATTGATCATCTTAAGCCCGAGGTCGCAGCCCGCGACTCAACAGAAGGCAGAGCGCTGTCGCGATTTCATGTGCTGCGATAGCGCTCTAGAGCGTGCGCTGGACGTGCTCGACCTCGAAGCACTCGATGACGTCGCCCTGGCGCATATCCTGGTAGCCCTCGAAGGCCATGCCGCATTCTTGCCCGGCAACCACCTCGCGCACCTCGTCCTTGAATCGCTTCAAGGTGGAAAGCTTGCCTTCATGGATCACCACATTGTCGCGGATCAGCCGGACCTGGGCGCCGCGCTCGACCTTGCCTTCGGTGACGCGGCAGCCGGCGACCTTGCCGACCTTGGAGATGGTGAAGACCTCGAGAATCTCGGCATTGCCGAGGAAGGTCTCGCGCACCGTCGGCGCGAGCAGGCCGGACATGGCTTGCTTCACCTCGTCGACGAGGTCGTAGATCACGGCGTAGTAGCGGATCTCGACGCCGTCGCGCTCCGCCGCCTCGCGGGCCTGGGCGTTGGCACGGACGTTGAAGCCGAGCACGACCGCGCCGGATGCGGCGGCAAGCGAGATATCGGACTCGGTGATGCCGCCTACGCCCGCATGAATGATGCGCGCCCTGACCTCGTCGGTGCCCATCTTGTCGAGCGCCGCGACGATGGCCTCGACCGAGCCTTGCACGTCGCCCTTGATCAGAAGCGTGAATTCCTTGGTGCCGGCCGTCTTCAGCTGGCTCATCATCTGCTCGAGCGAGCCGCGCTGGCCCGCAACGGCAAGACGCTTGCGCCGCTCGCGCATGCGGTAGCTCGTGATCTCCCGCGCCCGCGCCTCGTTCTCGACGACGGCGAACTGATCGCCCGCCTCCGGGGCGCTATCGAAGCCCATCACCTCGACCGGGACCGAGGGGCCGGCGCTCTTCACCGGCTCGCCCAGATCGTCGATCAGCGCGCGCACGCGGCCCCAGGCCGAGCCCGCGACGACGAGATCGCCGAGATGCAGCGTGCCGCGCTGGACCAGCGCCGTACCCACGGGTCCACGCCCGCGCTCGAGCTTGGCCTCGACGATGACGCCCTCCGCCGGGCGGTCCGGATTGGCGGTCAGCTCGAGCACCTCGGCCTGCAGCAGGATGGCCTCGAGCAGCTTGTCGAGGCCGATCTTCTTCAGCGCCGAGACCTCGATCTCGAGCGTGTCGCCGCCCAGGCTCTCCACCACGATCTCATGGTTGAGCAGCTCGGTGCGCACGCGCTTCGGGTCCGCGCCTTGCTTGTCGATCTTGTTGATGGCGACGATCATGGGCACATGCGCGGCCTTGGCGTGATTGATCGCCTCCACCGTCTGCGGCTTGACCCCGTCATCGGCGGCGACCACGAGCACGACGATGTCCGTCACCTTGGCGCCTCTGGCGCGCATCGCGGTGAAGGCCTCGTGGCCCGGCGTGTCGATGAAGGTGATCTTCTGGCCTGTCGGGATCTCCACCTGATAGGCGCCGATATGCTGGGTGATGCCGCCGGCCTCCTGGGAGACCACGTTGGTCGCGCGGATGGCGTCGAGCAAGGAGGTCTTGCCGTGATCGACGTGACCCATGATCGTGACCACCGGCGCGCGGTGCTGCACGTCCTCGGCGCTGTCCTCCGCGCCGATGAAGCCCTCCTCGACGTCGGCCTCGGACACGCGGCGCACCATATGCCCGAATTCCTCGGCGACGAGCTGAGCGGTATCGGCATCGATCACGTCGGTGATCTTGTGCATCTCGCCGTCCTTCATCAGGAATTTGATGACGTCGACGCCGCGCTCGGCCATGCGGTTGGCGAGCTCCTGGATGGTGATGACTTCAGGCACTACCACTTCGCGCTGGATCTTCTGTTGCGCTTGCGGAGCGATTTGCTTCTTCTGACGCTCGCGGTGGCGCTTCAGCGAGGCGAGGCTGCGCTGGCGCTGCTCCTCGTCGAGTGCGTTGGTGATGGTGAGGCGGCCGCGCACCCGCGGCTCATCGCCCGCCCGCGGCTTGACCGGACGCTCCTTCTTGTGGCGCGCCTCTTGCGCGCGGGGAGCCTCCTCCTCCTCTTCCTTGACGACGAGGTGCTTGCGGGCGGCTTCCTCGCCCTTGCGGCGCGCCTCGGCCTCGGCCTCGCGCCGTTCGTCTTCCTTTTTCTGCCGCTCGACGGCCTCTTCGTTCTCTTTCGCGCGCTGCTCGTCCGTGACTATGCGGCGCTCGGCGTCTTGCTTGGCCCTCTCGCGCTCCTCGGCCTCCCGATGACGCGACTCCTGCAGCGCCCTCAGGCGCGCATCCTTTTCATCGTCGGACAGCGCGCGGAGCACCACGCCCGGACGGCGCTGCTGAGCCTCTTCGCGGGTAGGGGCGGGAGCCCGCTCCGGCGCGGCCGCCACTGTCACCTTTGGCTTGGCTTCCTCCACGGGTGGGGCCGCGGGAGCGGAGCCTACGGCTCGCCGCTTCTTCTTTTCCACCAGAACGGACTTAGAGCGCCCATGGCTGAAGCTCTGGCGCACATGGCCGGATTCCACTGTACGGCGCATGTTCAGCGTCATCTTCCTGCCACCGCGAGCGGTCTTGTCTTCAGTCTCGTTAGTCTCGCTCATTCCTTGTCCGTGTCCGATCCAGCCTGGCTTGAAAAGGCGGTACTGCCCTTGCGGTAACGTTCGACGCGCGAGGCGCCGGCGAGGAAATTCGCAGCCGCTCCGCCCTGGATGACGGCTGCATGTATCACATTTGTCCGGCCCGATGCCAAACCCAATTCATCCGCGGTAAATAGGCGGGTCGGGGGGGGCGCCCCGTCCCTTGCATTCGCGCGGAACTTGCCGTCGAGCTTGCGGCACCCGTCTTCCGCCGCATCGCTCGCATGGATCAGCGCCGCGGAGCGGCCTCTGGCGATTGCCTCCTCGACCTTGGCGGTGCCGAACACGACCTCGCCCGCCTTGTTGGCGAGGGCGAGCGCGCCCAGGGCGTCCGCGGCCAGCAGCCGGTCGACCTTGAGGGCCAACTCCGCCGGCACCTTCACGTCGGTCTTAAGGGCCCGGGCGAAGACGTTGCGCTTGGCCGCTTCCGCCACCCGGTCATGGGCCGCCGTCACCCAGACGCCACGGCCTGGAAGCCGCTCCTTGAGGTCGGGGACGATTTCGCCGCTGGGGGCGAGGACGAAACGGATCAGGTCCTGCTTGGGCAGGCGGTCACGCGTCAGAGCGCAGCGGCGGACGGCGTCTCCCGCCTCGTCCCGCGTTCCATGCTGTGGGTCCGCCAGATCCTGTCGCAACGGCCTCTTCTCCTTGCAAGCTCATGACGCCGGACACCGCTCATGACGCGGCGCCGTCGCCTTGCGCCTCGCCCTGATCGTCACCCGCGCTTGCCTCGGCGTCGACCGCCTCGGGCTCGCTCACGAGATCGGCTTCCTCGATCCATCCGGCCTTGACGCGGGCAGCCAGGATCAGCTCCTCCGCGTCCGGCCGCGCAAGGCCGAAGGCATCGAGAATGCCTTCGTGATGGATGGTCTCCTTGTCCTTGCGCTCGTTCCACCCCAACAGGTCGTCGGTGGCGCAGTCGGCGAGGTCCTCCACGCTTTTCACGTTCTTCTCGCCGAGCGCGACAAGCATCGCCGTGGTGAGGCCGGGAATCGCGGCCAATTCGTCAGACACCCCGAGCGCCTTGCGCTTGGCGTCCTGCTCGGCCTCGATCTTCTCCAGATGCTCGCGGGCGCGGGTCTGAATCTCAGCCGCGGTGTTTTCGTCGAAGCCCTCAATTGAGGCGATCTCGGAAGGCTCCACGAACGCCACCTCCTCGATCGAGCTGAAGCCTTCGGAGGCGAGCAGCTGCGCGATGACCTCGTCCACGTCGAGCGCCTCCATGAACATCGCCGAGCGCTCGGCGAATTCGGCCTGGCGGCGCTCCGACTCTGAGGCCTCGGTCATGATGTCGATGTCCCATCCGGTCAGCTGCGAGGCGAGCCTGACATTCTGACCTTTGCGGCCGATGGCGAGCGACAGCTGCACATCCGGCACCACCACCTCGATGCGCTCGGCGTCCTCGTCGAGCACCACCTTGACCACCTCGGCCGGCGCCAGCGCGTTGACGATGAAGGTGGCGGCGTCGGGGGACCATTGGATGATGTCGATCTTCTCGCCCTGCAGCTCGTTGACCACGGCCTGGACACGGCTTCCGCGCATACCGACGCAGGCGCCGACGGGGTCGATGGAGGCGTCCCTCGACACCACGGCGATCTTGGCGCGGCTGCCGGGATCCCGCGCCACGGATTTAATGGTCACGATGCCGTCATAGACCTCCGGCACCTCTTGGGCGAACAGCTTGGCCATGAACTCCGGATGCGTTCGCGACAGGAAGATCTGGGGCCCGCGCTGCTCGCGGCGGACGTCGTAGACATAGGCGCGGATGCGGTCGCCATAGCGGAAGTTCTCTCGCGGCAGCGTCTCGTCGCGGCGCACGATGGCCTCGGCGCGGCCGAGATCGACGATGACGTTGCCATATTCGACTCGCTTGACGATGCCGTTGACGATCTCGCCGACGCGATCTTTGTATTCGTCATATTGGCGCTCGCGCTCGGCCTCGCGCACCTTCTGCACGATCACTTGCTTTGCGTTCTGCGCGGCGACGCGGCCGAAATCGAGCGGCGGGAGGGGCTCGGCGATGAAGTCTCCGACTTGCGCCGCCGGATTGCGCCGGCGCGCCTCCGCGAGCGAAATCTGGGTCGCCTCCATCGTCACCTGCTCGACCACTTCGAGCAGCCTCGCGAGCCTGATCTCGCCCGTCTTGGGGTCGACTTCGGCCTTGATCTCGTTCTCGCTGCCATAGCGCGATTTGGCGGCCTTCTGGATCGCGTCCTCCATCGCCATGATCACCACCTGGCGATCGATCGCCTTCTCGCGCGCGACCGCGTCCGCGATCTGCAGGAGCTCCAGCCTGTTGGCGCTAACGCCTGCCTGAGCCATGTGTTCTTGCCTCCGCTCCTCTATCCAGTGGGCGGGCCCGAGTCCGGTCCCGCGAAAATTCCTCAATGTGACTGCTTCTTGCCGGCGAGATCGGCCCGCAAGACGTCCTTGCTCGCCACGAGCTTCGCCTCGCCGATCAGCGAGAACGGAACGCCGATGGTTTGCGCCTCGGCCTCGCCCGGGAGCTCGATGCGCAGCAGCGCTTCTTCATTGCCGATCCCCTCGATCACGCCCCTGAATCGCTTTCTGCCATCGACGAGCTCTTTCAGCTCTATCTTCGCCTCGTGACCCACCCATGACGCGAAGTCGCTAGGCCGCACCAGAGGCCGGTCGATACCGGGCGTGGAAACTTCCAGCCGGTAGCCTCCGGGCAATGGGTCACGGGCATCGAAGAGGGGTGAAATCCTCCGGCTGATCGAGGCGCAATCGTCGATCGTCATCTCTCCTTGCACGCGCTCCGCCATGATCTGCACCGTGCCCCCGTCGCGGCCCGACACTTTCACCCGCACCAGGCGGAAGCCGAGCTCCTCCAGCACCGGCTCGGCGAGATCGGCGATCTCGCGTGCGACTCCCGTCTCGTTGGAGAAGCGGTGATCGGCGCTTGCTGAGCGGCTCGACATCGGTGAGGCCATGACCCCCGCGGGGCAATGCGGCAAGGCGGGACGCCTAACAAAAAGGAGCGGGCGGAAGGCCCACTCCTGATCAAACCAATCATGAGTTCGCCACTAATATACGGTCTTTTCCAAAGGATTCAAGGAGGCTCGCGCTTCCCCTATTGCCCCAGCACCGAGTGCCGAATGCGGTCGAAATCGTTGGTACGCTCGTAACTTAGGGCGCAGATGCAGGATGAGGCATAGCCGCCCGTCGCGGTGGCGCCAAAAGCGATGCCATCCTCGAAGTCGCAATTTTTGTCGCGAAACTCGATCCATTGCCTCTGCGCGTCTTTGAGCATGCCGAGCTGGGCATCGGGTTTCACGTCCATCTCCTTGGCCGCGGCGTTGACGCCCTGCTGCAGCGTCTGGCATTCGTCATTGAGCAACGCATCGGCCGTGTCGGCGGCGCGCGCAAGGCAGGCCTTGTACTCTGGGCTCGAATGCGTCTCCTTCTCGCAATCGGTGTAGCAGGCGGCCTGGATCTGGGTCTGCTCCAGCGCTAGGGCGGGCGAAGCGACGAATATCAGCACCAGGGCGAGCGCGCGCACCCATTGGCTCCCTTCAGGTAGCGACACTTCGTATCAGAGACGGCGGAAGCTGAGATAGGCCGGTTTGCGGCCCGCGCTCAAGGCTTTCCGTTCATAGCGCGTCTCCGGCCAGTCAGGCGGCCTCGTCCGCCAGTCCCGGGCGCACTCGGCGGTCCACTGAAAGACCCCGGCCAGGAGCATCGCCCGAAGTGCGTGGCCGGCATAGCCGCCGTTGTCGGTCGCAAATCTAAGCTCCCCGCCCGGCCGGAGCACCCGCGCCAATTGGGCCACGGTCTCTGGTGAAAGCAATCGGCGTTTTGCGTGCCGCTGCTTCGGCCAAGGGTCCGGGAAAAGCAGGAAGATGCGTCCGATCGAAGCCGTGGGCAGCCAGTGAAGCACCTCGCGCGCGTCGCCATTATGGATGCGGACCGTCTTGAGCCCCGCTGTCTCGATCCGGCCGAGCAGGCTCGTCACCCCGTTGATGAAAGGCTCGCAGCCGATATAGCCGACATCGGGATGACGCTCCGCCTGCCAAGAGAGATGCTCGCCCGAGCCGAAGCCGATCTCGAGCCAGACCTCCCCGACGGGTTGATAGAACAGCTCTGCGAGCGAGGAGGGAGCAGGTGCGCCGAGAGGGATGCGCAAGCGCGGCAAAAGCTCGTCCAGCAGGCGCTGCTTCCGCTCGCTCAAGAGCCGCGCCTTGCGCCGGCCATAGGATCGCAAATGTGCCGTCTCGTACATGGCTGGTTCTTGAGACCTCACCAAGCTCGTCATGCCCCGCCTTGTGCCGGGCATCCACGAATTTCCTTCGTCAAGATTAGACGTGGATGGCCGGGACAAAGGCCGGCCATGACGCATGCAACGTTGTGGCCAACGCGCCTTCGGCGTCACATGAGCTCGGCGCGGATCGACTCAACGAGATCGAGACGCTCCCAGGAGAAGCCGCCGTCATTGTCCGGCTGCCGGCCGAAATGGCCGTAGGCCGCGGTGCGCTCATAGATCGGGCGGCCCAAGCGGAGATGCTCTCTGATGCCCCGGGGGCTCAAATCCATGACGCGGCGCAGCGCCTGCTCGAGCTCGGCTTCCTCGACCTTGCCGGTGCCGTGCAGATCGACATAGAGCGAGAGCGGCTCCGAGACGCCGATGGCATAGGACACCTGCAGCGTGCAGCGGTCGGCGAGCCCGGTCGCCACGACGTTCTTGGCGAGGTAGCGGGCGGCGTAGGCGGCAGAGCGGTCGACCTTGGTCGGGTCCTTGCCGGAAAAGGCGCCGCCGCCATGCGGCGCGGAACCGCCATAGGTATCGACGATGATCTTGCGGCCGGTCACGCCGGCATCACCGTCAGGGCCACCGATGACGAAGCGGCCGGTGGGATTCACGTAGAATTTGGTGTCGCGACCGATCCAGCCCTGCGGCATCACCTCGTCGATGAAGCCCCTGACGATCTCTTTGACGCGGGGCTGGCTCACATCCTCGCCATGCTGGGTGGAGACCACGATCGACTCCGCGCGGACCGGCTTCCCGTCCTCGTAAGCCAAGGTGACCTGGCTCTTGGCATCGGGGCCGAGCTCAGGCGTCCGGCCGGTATGCCTTGCCTTCGCCATCTCATGCAGAATGCGGTGCGCGTAGTAGATCGGCGCCGGCATCAAGGGCTCGGTCTCGCGGCAGGCATAGCCGAACATGATGCCCTGATCGCCGGCGCCCTCTTCCTTCTGCTTCTCGATGTCGGCATCCACGCCGCGCGCGATGTCGGCGGATTGCTCATGCACATAATATTGAAATTCGGCGTGCTTCCAGTGGAAGCCCTTCTGCTCGTAGCCGATCTCGCGCACCGCGCGCCGCGCCGCCTCCTCGATCAGGGCCGCCGTCACCGTCTCCGGTCCGCGCACCTCGCCCGCCATGATGATGCGGTTCGTGGTCACGAGCGTCTCGATCGCCACCCGCGCATGTGGATCGGCGGCGAGGTAGAGATCGACCACGGCATCGGAGATGCGGTCGCATACCTTGTCGGGGTGACCCTCGGAAACCGATTCACTAGTGAAGACGTAGTTCCGCCGAGTCGCCACGGGACCCCCCTGACATTCAACGCTGGAAGATGCACCCAGCTCCGCGCGGGTTTCTTGCAAGAGAGAGGCGAGGCGGTCAAGCCCGCCGACGTCAGATCAGGACGTGCTGTTGCCGCCGGCGCTCAAGGCCCGAACGAGATCGACGACACTCTTGCGGATTTTTGGGTCGGCGATCTTGACGAAGGCGCGGTTGAGCTCGAGCCCTTCACGGCTGTTGAGGAATTCGAGGATGAAGGCTTCCGATTCGCCTTCCGCCATGCCCGGCGCCGCGCGCCCATCGCTATGGGGAGCTTCCTCGAAGAAGAACTGCACGGGGACATCGAGAATCTTGGAAATCTGGAACAGCCGGCTCGCACCGATGCGGTTCACGCCTTTTTCGTATTTCTGCACCTGCTGAAAGGTGAGCCCCATGCTCTCGCCGAGCCGCTCTTGGCTCATGCCAAGCAGCATACGACGTAAGCGGACCCGGCTGCCGACATGCTGATCGACGGGGTTTGGCTTCTTGCCTGCCATGCGCTCACTCACCAGAGTCATGATGTTCCAAACGTTAACGACGGATTTTTGTGCATAGCCCCCTTGGCAAGTTCTTAGGGGCGCATCCCAGGTCCGTCAAGCGCGTCACCTTGCCTCACAGTCAACGATTTCCCCTCAAGAAACATGGCACGTCCGATTGCGGGTTTTTGCGCCGCCACTTTTTCCGCAATTGCGAGCAGCTTTTGAATTTATCTCGAGCGGCGCACGCGAAGCGCGAGCCAGCCGGCAATTGCGAGCGCGAGAACCAAGCCCTCGATCAGCCGTCCCCATCGCGCGAAGGGCGTGGGCGGCAAGGCTTGCGGCAGCAGCCCATCGACGACACCTTCCTTCCCGAGTCCAAGCTCGGCGACGACGCGCCCATAGGGATCGATGATCGCCGAGATTCCGGTATTGGCGGCGCGCACCACGGGCAAACCCTGTTCGACTGCCCGTAGTTCCGCCTGATGAAAATGCTGATGGGGACCGGCGCTCGTGCCGAACCAAGCATCGTTAGTCACGTTGAGCAGCCAACCGGGTCTCGTCTCCTTGTCGGTGACGTCGTCGGGAAAAATGATTTCGTAGCAGATCAGTGGGCTTGCCGGCGGAGCGCCGGGAATGGAGAGCAGGCGAGGGCGCGAGCCTGGGCTGAACCCGCCGCGCACGCCGGTGAGCTGCATGATCCCGAGACGCTCCATGAAGTCTTGAAAGGGCAGGTACTCCCCGAACGGGACGAGGTGGATCTTGTCATAGGTGCCGAGAATCTGAGCCTTGTCGTCGATCACGAGCAGGCTGTTGTAGATGCGCCGGGAGGTGAGGCGGCCTTGCGCGTCGCGTTCCTCGCCGAGCCGCACGGCACCCACGAGCAAGGTAGTCCCTTCGGGCAAGAGGTCGCCGATGGCGAGCAGCGCGTCGGAGGACTCGGCCAAGAGGAAGGGGACCGCTGTCTCCGGCCAGATCACCAGCCCGATGCCGTTGAGGCCCGGCGAACCGCCTCCGGACTTGGTGAGATCGAGATAGTCGTTGAAGATTTCGGCGCTGTTCTCGGGACGCCATTTATTGGCCTGATCCACATCTGCCTGGACGATGCGAAGCCGCACGCCGGTGGTGGCGAGGTCGTCGCCCGCGAGCCGCCTTTCGCCCCAGACGATGCCGAGGAGAAACGCAAGCAGGAGGACGAGAGCGAGCAGGCCCGCGCCTTTGCGCTGGGCAAGCCCCGACCCTTCCGGCGCGAAAATGGCCAAGGGGCTCGCGAAGAGGAGCACGGCCAGGAGGCTCAAGGCATACACGCCGAGGACAGCGGCGAGCTGCATCGTTGCGGCGGTCGCGGCGAGCCCGTAGCCGATGAGGTTCCAGGGCAAGCCGGTGAGCACATGGCCGCGGGCGAACTCGGCGAGGCCGAAGGCGATGGCGAGGGCGAACACCCTCGCCGCGCCCGGTCGCCACAGCAGCATGGCAAGCGCGGCCGCCGCGGCGAAGAACAGCGCCATGCCGCCAGGCAGCAGCGTCATGACGAAGGGAATAAGCCAACCATGACGCCAAGGCTCAACCAGGAAGGCCTCGGCGATCCAATAGAGACCGGTCAGGAAATAGCCGAAGCCGAACCAGAAGCCGGCTAGGCCCGCGCATTGCAACCGCGGGCGGAGCTCGGCATGTCGCGCGTGGCAGCCATCGAGCAGCCACACGAGCAGACCGAAGCTAACGAACAGCACGGGCCAGCCATGCACGGGGGCGAAGGCGAGCACCGACAAGGCGCCGGCGGAAGCGGCAAGGGCTGCGCGCTTGGCGCCCGTGAGTTGCGCTACCCAATTGGCCGCGCGTTGCACGGAGATCGACTCAAGCACTCACGCGCTCTCTGGCGCCGGGGCTGCCGGTTGCGCCTGCTTGCACTCTTGCGGCGTGTGGATGCGGAGCTTCTTGATGCGGCGCGGGTCGGCGTCCAGCACCTCGAACTCGATGCCGTTTGGGTGACGCACCAGCTCGCCGCGCGATGGGATGCGGCCGGAAAGCGAGAACACCAGACCTCCGAGGGTGTCGATGTCCTCCTCCTCCTCGGGCGATACCAGCTCCACGCCGAGATGCCGCTCGAGATCCTCGATCGGCGTCCGCGCGTCGGCAACGAGGCCGAGTCGCGGGTCCTCGCGGATCAGCGGCTCGTCGGCGACGTCGTGCTCGTCCTCGATCTCGCCCACCACCTCCTCCACCAAATCCTCGATAGAGACGAGCCCGTCGGTGCCGCCATATTCGTCGACCACCAGGGCAAGGTGCCGGCGCGACAACTGCATCCTGAGCAGCAAATCGAGCACCGGCATGGACGCCGGCACGTAGAGGATCTCGCGCGTGATGTTGATCGCGCCCACGGTGCGGCCGAGATCGACGGCGCTAAGCTCAAGCTCCGAGCCTTCGGCGGTTTCGGCCTCGGCGGTGATCCAGGACATCAGATCGCGGATATGGATCATGCCGCGCGGGTCATCGAGCGTCTCGTGATACACCGGTAGCCGCGAGTGCTCGGCCTGGCGGAACACGCGCATCAGCTCGTCGATGGTGATCGACTCCTCCACCGCGATGATGTCGGCGCGGGGGACCATGACATCCTCGACCGTAAGCTTGCCGAAGCGGAGGATGTTGAGGAGCATGCCGCGCTCCTGCGCGCTGAATGAGTCGCCCGCGCCCGTGCTGCGGGCGAGAGCATCCTCGATCACCTCGCGCAGGTCCGGCTCTTCGCCGAGGCCGAACCGCGCCAAGAGGCGCTCGAGCCAAGACGGCTCCTCCTCTTCCGCCGGTTGGTTGCTTGCCGGCGGCAGCTCGCCCTCGGTCAGGGGGGCGTTGCTCATGGTGACACCTCCGCGACGTCGGCTGGACGCGCTTCCGCATAGGGGTCGGCGATGCCGAGGCCCAGAAGAACCTCGGTCTCCAGGGCTTCCATCCCTTCCGCCTCGTCGTCGCGCGCATGGTCGTGCCCAAGCAAATGCAGCATGCCGTGCACGACGAGATGAGAGACGTGATCGGCGGCGGCGACGCCCTGCAGTGCCGCCTCGTGCAGCACCGTCTCTCCGGCAAGCACCACGTCGCCGAGCGGACAGGGAAAGACCTCGCCCACCGTCTCGCCGGCCGGGAACGACAGCACATTGGTGGGAGCGTCCTTGCCGCGCCAGGTGCGGTTCAAAGTCCGCATCGCCTGATCGTCGGCAAGGACGAGGGTTGCCTCGTACGGCCCTTGTCCAGTTGGGGCAACCGCCATGAAGGCAGCCATCGCCGCCTGTGACAGTCTGGTGTCGCTGACGGGGATGCGATCCCAAAGCTCCGCCTGGCGGACGATCTCCACGTCCAGCCGAGGCGGACGCGAAGCGCCGCCGCGACCTTGGTCGGGACTACTGGGGCCAGGGTCAACCATGACGCTCACCCCGCTGGGGTGCGGCCTCATAGGCGTCGACGATCTTGCCCACCAGCTCGCGGCGGACGACGTCGCGGACGGTGAAGGCGATATGGGCGATGTCTTCGATACCCTTGAGAATGGAGACGGCCTCGAGCAGGCCGGAGTCCTTGCCAGGGGGTAGGTCCACTTGCGTCGGATCCCCGGTGACGATCATCTTGCTCTGCTCGCCGAGCCTTGTCAGGAACATCTTCATCTGCACCGGCGTGCAGTTTTGCGCCTCATCCAGGATGATGATGGCGTGGGACAGGGTGCGGCCGCGCATAAAGGCGAGCGGAGCGATCTCGATCATGCCGGTGGCGAGTCCGCGTTCGACCCGCTCGGGCGCGAGCACGTCGTAGAGCGCATCATAGAGCGGGCGCAAATAGGGATCGACCTTCTCGCGCATGTCGCCGGGCAGAAAGCCGAGCCGTTCCCCCGCCTCGACGGCCGGGCGCGACAGGATCAGCCGGTCGCATTTGCCGCTTTCGAGACGCGCCGCGGCATAGGCGACCGCCAAATAAGTCTTGCCCGTCCCGGCCGGGCCCGTGGTGAAGACGAGGTCGTGGGTCTCGAGCGCCGAGAGATAGGTGCTCTGGGCGAGGGTGCGGGCGGTGACCAGCCGCTTCCGCGTCCTGATCTGCTGGGCGGCGGGGAGTTTCTCGTCCTGCGGCTCGGCCTCGGCCTCAGGCTCGATAGTGCGCGCGTGCCGGATGGCGCCGACCACCTCGCCCACGCCGATCATCTCGCCTTGCGCGAGCCGGCCGTAAAGCTGCTCGAGCACGGCTCTCGCGGTCTCACGGGACTGCTCGGGCCCGCGCAAGCTCACCGCATTGCCGTTGACCACGGCCTGGACCCCGAGCCGGTCCTCGAGCACCGCGAGATTGGCGTCATAATCGCCGAGGAGATCGCGCACCAGCCGGATGTCGTCGAAGAAGACGACGAGGGGCTCTTCGCGACCATTGCCAGACGAGGCGCTCCCGCGCTTCTCAGGCGCGGCCCTGCCTCCACGCGTCAATGGCGGTCTCCGTCCGCTGGCCTTGGTCACACGGCCGCCTGAACTGGTTCGCGCCATTCAAACTCCGATTTGATGACACCGGTGAGACTGTTTGGCCCCACGCCCACAATGTCAACCTCCACGATCTGGCCGATCAGCGCCTCCCGCCCTTCCCCGTGTACGGCCTGCAGATAGGGAGAACGCCCGGCGATCTGACCGGGTTTCCGTCCCGCTCGCTCGAACAGCACCTTAAGGCTCCGGCCGATCGTGGCTTTGTCGAAGGCGCGCGCCTCGTTCTCGATCAGGTCTTGCAAGACATGCAGGCGCTCCCGCGCGATCCCGTCGGGCACCTGGTCCGGCAGCGAAGCCGCGGGTGTGCCTGGGCGCGCGCTATATTTGAAGGAGAAGGCGCGCGCGAAACCGATGTGCCGGACGAGCGCCATGGTCTCCTCGAAATCGGCGTCGGTCTCGCCCGGAAATCCCACGATGATATCGGTGGAGAGTGCGATGTCGGGGCGCGCCTGCCTGATCCGTCCAGCCAGCTCGGCATAATCGTCGCTCGAGTGCTTGCGGTTCATGGCGGCAAGAATCTGGTCCGAGCCCGCCTGGAAGGGCAGGTGCAGATAGGGCATGAGCTTCGGCTCATCCGCATGCAGCGCGATGAGGTCTTCGTCCATGTCGCGCGGATGGCTCGTGGTATAGCGGAGGCGCTCGATCGCCGGCATCTTCGCGAGCCGCTCGAGCAGCTTGGCGAGCGAGCAATCCGCGCCGTCGAGGCCGGTCCCCCGATAGGCGTTCACATTCTGGCCGAGCAGCGTGAGCTCGCGCACGCCGGAGGCTGCGAGCCTCTCGGCTTCCGCGATGATTGCGGCGGCTGGCCGCGAATATTCAGCGCCGCGCGTATAGGGCACGACGCAAAAGGAGCAAAACTTGTCGCACCCTTCCTGCACGGTGATGAAGGCTGAAGTCAGCCTGCGGCTGATCGGCCGCGCGGGCAGATGCAGGAACTTGTCCTCAGCGGGGAAGTCCGTGGCGACGACGCGCTCGCGCGTCTCTACTCGGGCAATGAGGTCTGGCAGACGATGATAGCTCTGCGGCCCGACCACGAGGTCGACGACGGCGGCGCGCTCCAGAATCGCGCGCCCTTCGGCCTGGGCGACGCATCCCGCCACCGCGATCATGGTGTCGAGGCCGAGGCTGCTCCTGAGCCGCTTCACCTCGCGCACCCGTCCGAGCTCGGAATAGATCTTCTCGGCGGCCTTCTCGCGAATGTGGCAGGTGTTGAGGATGACGAGATCGGCCTTGGCCATATCCTCGGTCGGCTCGTAGCCGTGAATGCCCAGCGCCTCTTCCATGCGTGAGGCGTCATAGGCATTCATCTGGCAGCCGAAGGTCTTGATGTGGAGCTTCTTGGGAGCGCGCGCCATGACCTGTTGGTGGGGCACCTTGCTGCCTCTCGTCAAGACCCGGACGCGGCGAAACCGTGTACTGAGAGCTTTAGCGGTTCACGGCCTTCATCTGGTCTTATTGGTAGCGGTCGCAAAAGCGGCGCCCGGCGGGATGGTTGCATCGAGCTCGGCGAGGTTCTCTGCGGTCAATTCCAGGTCGAGGGCCGCGAGATTTTCCTCAAGCTCCAAACGCCGCTCGGCCCCCGGGATGGCAACGATGTCGGCACCATGAGCAAGCACAAAGGCGAGCGCAAGCTGAGCCGTCGTTGCGCTTTTGCGGGCGGCAATGGCCTCCAACCCCGCCACGAGCCTGAGGTTGCCCTCGAAATTTGGTGGTTGGAAGCGGGGCAGGCGGGGGCGCCAATCGTCGGGGCCGAATTGGGACAGGTCCTTGAATCTTTCCTGTGAGCAAGCCGCGGGCGAGCGGCGTATAGGCGACGAAACCGATGCCAAGGGAGCGCACGGTGTCGAAGATCTCGCCTTCCGGCTCGCGGCTTAGCAGCGAATATTCGGTCTGCAGCGCCGCGATCGGGTGGGTGGCGTGCGCCCGGCGCAGAGTCTTTGGCGCCGCCTCCGAAAGGCCGAGATAACCCACCTTTCCTTGCCGCACGAGCCCCGCCATCGCTCCCACCGTCTCCTCGATGGGCGTTTCGGGGTCGACCCGGTGCAGATAATAGAGATCGATGCTATCGACCTTCAGGCGCTGCAAGCTCGCTTCGCAGGCCGCTCGAACATGATCGGGGCGCCCATTGACGCCGACGAACCTCCCGTCTGGCGCGCGCACGCTGCCGCATTTTGTGGCAAGCACCAGAAGGTGGCGCCGGTCGAGAATCGCGCGGCCGATAAGCTCCTCGTTCCTGCCCAAGCCGTAGATATTGGAGGTATCGAGAAAATTGACGCCACGCTCGATGGCGCGATGAATGGTGGCAATCGCCTCCTGCTCATCCCGCGGGCCGTAGAAGTCGCTCATCGCCATGCAGCCAAGGCCAAACGCCGAGACTTCGAGGCCTGATCGGCCAAGCCGCCGCCGCTGGTTCATCACCAAAACCCGCTACCCATAAAGTCGCGAGTCAGCTTGTTGTTTCCTAAGGGGTGTGGCTTATATAATTCCACTATTCATATCGGGTTTAGGCGGCAATTCCTATATGATCTCGCAAAAGGCCAAATATGCGCTCCGCGCCCTGGTGGCGCTCGCCAAGGACGGCGACTCGCTGATAATTGGCGAGATTGCTGCCCGCAAAAAGATCCCGCGAAAGTTCCTGGAGCAGATCCTGCTTGAATTAAAACACCATGGCATCGTGCAAAGCCGGCGGGGGAAGCTTGGCGGCTATAGCCTGCTGATGTCGCCGGACCGAATCACCTTCGGGCAGGTCTTGCGCATTATCGACGGCCCAATTGCACCTTTGCCCTGTTTGAGCCGCATCGCCTATCGCCGCTGCTCCGACTGTGTCACCGAAGAGAACTGTGAAATCAGGCGCGTTTTTGCCAGGGTGGCAGAGTCCGCTAGAGACGTGCTCGACCGCACCACCATCGCCGATTCTCTCTCCACTTCCCTCCTCGCCGACGAAGCTGAAGACGAGGCGCGCGCAATGGCGCGTCTCTAAAGCGCCGCCCGCCCCCCGGAAATTGGAAACTCGTTCCACTCTCTGACCCGTTTGTTAGCGAACGGGCTTTGACCCGTCTGAAAATGTGGCAAAACTCCGACTTGAGAAAGTCTACAGACAAGATAGAGTTAAGAGTATTCAAGCATAGGAGATCGCAATCATGACCAGAGTACGAAGCACCCTTGCCGCCAGCGCGGCTCTGATTTTCACAACGCTCGGGGCGAGTGCGGTGCTCGCCGATACCACCCTGCTCAACGTCTCCTACGATCCGACGCGCGAGCTGTACAAGGCCGTCAACGAGGCCTTCGTGAAGGATTGGAAGGCCAAGACCGGTGAGAACGTCACCATCGAGCAATCCCACGGCGGCTCGGGCAAGCAGGCGCGCGCTGTCATCGACGGCCTCCAGGCCGATGTAGTGACGCTCGGACTGCAGGGCGATGTCGACGCCGTCGCCAAGGCCGGCCTGATCAAACCCGATTGGCAGAAGCGCCTGGCCAACAACTCCTCGCCCTACACCTCGACCATCGTCTTCCTGGTGCGCAAAGGGAACCCCAAGGGCATCAAGGACTGGGATGACCTCGTCAAAGAAGGCGTCCAGGTGATCACGCCGAACCCGAAGACCTCGGGTGGCGCGCGCTGGAATTATCTCGCGGCGTGGGCTTACGCCGATCAGAAATACGGTCACGACGAGGCGAAGGACAAGGAGTTCGTCACCAAGCTCTATTCCCATGTGCCGGTGCTCGATTCCGGCGCCCGCGGCTCCACCACTACCTTCGCCCAACGCGGCCTTGGCGACGTGCTGCTGGCTTGGGAGAACGAGGCCTTCTTGGCTCTGGACGAGCTTGGCGCCGACAAATTCGAGATTGTGGTGCCGTCGCTCTCCATCAAGGCGGAGCCTCCGGTCGCCGTCGTCGACAAGGTGGTCGATGCCAAGGGCACGCGGAAAGTAGCGGAGGCCTATCTGAACTTCCTCTACACCCCGGAAGCCCAGAAGCTCATCGCTCACAACTACTATCGCCCGTCGAAGCCCGAGGATTCCGATGCCAAGGACCTCGCTCGGTTTCCGAATGTGAAGCTGGTATCGATCGATGATCCGCTGTTCGGCGGTTGGGCGAAGGTGCAGCCGAAACATTTCGACGATGGCGGCATCTTCGACCAGATCTATCAGCCCAAGTCGACGAATTGAGCTAACTCATGGCCGTCGCGCAAGCCGCCGCAGCACGCGGCCTTGAGCTAAAACGGCCGAGCGCCATCCCGGGCTTTGGGTTGGCGCTCGGCTTCACTTTGACCTATCTCAGCCTGATCGTCCTCATCCCGCTTGCGGCGCTCGTGCTCAAGTCTGCGACGCTTGGTTTTGAGGGGTTCTGGAATATCGTCACCGGGGCTCGCACGCTTGCCGCGCTTCGCTTGAGCTTTGTGACCTCGTTGGTCGCCGCGACCATCAATGCCGTCTTTGGCGTCATCATTGCCTGGGTGCTCGTTCGCTACAGATTTCCGGGACGACGGCTGCTCGACGCCTTCGTCGACCTTCCCTTCGCGCTGCCGACAGCCGTCGCCGGCATCGCGCTCACGGTACTGTATGCGCCGAACGGATGGATCGGGAGCCTACTCGCACCCCTTGGCATCAAGGTGGCCTACACGCCTCTCGGCATCACCATTGCGCTGATCTTCATCGGTCTGCCCTTCGTCGTGCGCACGGTGCAGCCGGTGCTCGAAGAGCTCGACCGCGAGCTCGAGGAGGCTTCGGCCACGCTCGGCGCCAACCGGCGCCAGACCGTGTTCCGCGTGATGCTACCCTCGCTCCTGCCGGCGATTCTCACCGGATTTGCGCTCGCACTCGCCCGCGCGGTCGGCGAATACGGATCGGTGATCTTCATCGCCGGCAACTTGCCCTTCATCTCCGAGATCGCGCCGCTCCTAATCATCATCAGATTGGAAGAGTTCTCTTATCCGCAAGCGGCCGCCATCGGTACGGCAATGCTGCTGATCTCTTTTGGGATCCTCCTATTCGTGCACCTGGTCCAAGCCTGGCAAAGACGAAGGTTCGGTCATGACTGATGCTGCCATCGCCCCACTCCTTGTCTCGGAGTCGCGCGGCTCCCTTGTCACCACCGAGAAACTTCCTGTCCGCGTAATTTTGATCACGGTCGCGGTGGTGTTTCTCGTGTTGTTTCTACTGCTGCCCCTCGCAGCGGTGTTCGTCGAAGCGTTCCGCGCGGGCATCGGCGCCTATGTCGCCGCGATCACCGAACTTGATGCGCTCGCCGCTATCAGGCTTACGCTCCTGGTCGCCGCGATCGCTGTTCCCGCCAATATCGTGTTCGGGCTCGCCGCCTCCTGGGTCATCGCCAAATTCGAATTCAAGGGGAAGAGCGTGCTGAATACGCTCATCGACCTTCCCTTCTCGGTTTCGCCGGTGATTTCCGGCTTGATCTATGTGCTCTTGTTCGGAGCGCAGGGCTATTTCGGGCCATATCTGCAAAGCCACGGCATCCAGATCATCTTTGCATTGCCCGGCATCGTGCTCGCCACCATCTTCGTGACCTTCCCTTTCGTCGCCCGCGAGCTCGTGCCGTTGATGCAGGAGCAAGGCACGCAAGAAGAGGAGGCCGCGCTGTCGCTCGGCGCGAGCGGCTGGAAGACGTTCTTCAAGGTGACGCTGCCCAACATCCGCTGGGCGCTGCTCTATGGCGTGGTTCTCTGCAACGCCCGCGCCATGGGCGAGTTCGGTGCGGTTTCGGTGGTGTCCGGCCATATCAGGGGCAAGACCAACACCATGCCGCTGCATGTGGAGATCCTCTACAACGAATATAGTTTCGCCGCGGCCTTCGCGGTTGCCTCTCTGCTCGCACTGCTCGCACTCATCACGCTCGTGATCAAGATTGGGCTGGAATGGCGTTACGCCGACCAGATCGCCGCGTCGCGACGCCACTAGGAGAAAAGCATGGACGCTCGGGTCCTAAATGAGGTGAACTACCCGGCCACAAGTTGGGGGCCTCCACAAACGGTATCGGGTGGGGATAATCCGGTGGACGTGTCGGTAGAAAACGTCGTCAGAACTTTCGGCGTGACCCCAGCCCTGCACGGAGTCTCCCTCGAGATCGAGTCCGGTGAGCTTGTGGCGCTGCTCGGACCGTCCGGCTCCGGCAAGACCACGCTTCTCAGAATTCTCGCCGGTCTCGATATCCCGACCGCTGGTCGCGTGCTTTTCGGCGGCGAGGATGCGCTGAAACTGACCGTGCAGCAGCGGAATGTCGGGCTCGTCTTCCAGAATTACGCCCTCTTCCGCCACCTGACGGTCCTCGACAATATCGGCTTTGGCCTGCGCGTGCGGCCTTGGTCACGGCGCCCAAGCCGCAAGGAGATCCGCAGGCGCGCGCTCGAACTGCTTGATCTCGTGCAGCTGTCGGGGCTCGAGAAGCGCTATCCGTCGCAGCTCTCGGGCGGCCAGCGCCAGCGCGTTGCCTTTGCCAGAGCGCTTGCCATCGAGCCGCGTGTGCTGCTTCTCGACGAGCCCTTCGGCGCGCTCGACGCCAAGGTGCGGAGGGACCTTCGCCGCTGGCTGTTGGAGATCCACAACAAGACCGGGCACACCACCGTGTTCGTCACGCACGACCAGGAGGAGGCGCTCGAGCTCGCCGACCGCGTGGTGGTGATGAGCGAAGGTAGGATCGAGCAGATCGGGACTCCCGACCAGGTCTATGACGCGCCGAACTCGCCCTTCGTATTTTCCTTCATCGGAGAATCGAGCGTGCTCCCCGTCCGGGTCGAGCAGGGCAAAATCTGGCTCGACGAGAGCCCGCTCGACCTTCCCGTCGGCGACACTCCCAATGGTCCGGCCAAGCTGTTCTTGCGGCCCCACGACGTCGAGGTTGTCGACCATGCGCCCGGCGCCATTTCGGGGGTGGTGTCGGTGCTGCGGCGCCACGCCGGCTTGCGCCGCGTCGACCTTGAGGTGGGCGCCGAGCGAAACCGTATCGAGATCGAACTCCCCGCCGACCTCAGCCTCAATCTCGCAAGGACGGTCGCCTTTCGGCCCCGGCGCTTCCGCCTCTACCCCGTGGCTTCACAGCCGCCTCGGAGCTGATTGGGTAAGGGTCGCCTCGAAGCCCATCGGAACCTGAGATCCGGCAAGGCCTTGAGGTGGCTTAGTGGGCGCTCGGCTAGGAACCGGGCGTTCGGTTTTGGGCGCGCTTTGGGCGTAGCGAGTGGCCTGGCTGGCGCGATCGCGACACTGTGCGCACCAAGCGCGGCAAGACGAGCCCGAGCAAGCTCAAAGGCGCATCGAAGAGCATGTACAAATCGATGAGCGAGAAGCAGCTCGACGAGTTCGCCTCGACCAAGCGCAAGGGCGAGCCCGAGCACGCCGCGAAATCGGCGACGTCGTCGCGATCGACTTCGTCGAAGTCGTCCTCGTCGAGGAAGTCCTCTTCGCGAAAATTGTCTTCACCGAGGAAAGCATCGTCGCGGAAGAAATCGACCTAGCCGCTATTGCAGCCTCACCAGCACGCTGTCGGCCGCGCCATTCGCATCGGTCACGGTGAGGCGCACGAAGCCAGGGCCCTCCGGCTCGAAAAAGAGCGTGCGGGCGCTTCTCTTGGCGCCGAGCGGCATGCCGTTGAGCAGCACGGTCAAGGGCGGCGTGCCACCCGCGATCTTGATGGGGAGCGGATCGGGCGCGGTTCCCGCAAGAAACGACAGCTCCAAATTCGCGCCGTTCGGTGGGAACACGATATGCACGGATGGCGTCGAGCTCGAGGCCGCGACCGCATGCGGCGTGAAGCGCTGGAGTGGCGGCGGCAGCTTCGCCGTGGTGGCGATCAGGGCGCCAACGGGCGCGGGCGACAGCGGTTCGAGCGGCTGCGGACCTCTCGCAAACGCATCGAACAGGATCGGCGCGGCGGCGGTCCGCCCAGCGAGACCGGTGACCGGCGCGCCGTCGGGGCGTCCCACCCAGACGCCGATGGTGTGCTTGCCGTCGAAGCCGACGGCCCAGGCGTCGCGATAGCCGTAGCTCGTGCCGGTCTTGAACGCGATGCGGCCGCCTGCGGCGTTCTCCGGCGGCGGCGTGCCCTGCAGGATCCTCGCGACATACCAGGCGGCGACCGACTCCAACAGCCTCTTGGGCGGAAGCCGCGGCGCGCCGAGCTCCTCCACCAGCGGCTGAACCGTGCCCTGCCTCGCAAGTCCGACATAGAGCATGGTCAAGTCGGCAAGCCTGATGCCCACACCGCCAAGGCCGAGCGCGAGTCCCGGCGCCTCGCGCCGCGGCAGCGTTAGGCTCGCCCCCGCCTCGCCAAGTCTCGCGGCGAGGCGGCTTGGTCCCACCTCCTCGAGCACGGCCACGGCCGGGACGTTCAGCGATTGCTGCAAGGCGCGGCGGACCGTCACCGTTCCTTGGAAGGTGAGGTCGAAATTCTGCGGCGCATAGTTGCCATAGCGGATCGGACGGTCCTCGATAAGGGTCTCGGGATGGATCAGTCCGTCCTCGAAACCGAGGCCGTAGATGAAGGGCTTGAGCGCCGATCCCGGCGACCGCACAGCCTTGGTCAGGTCGACCTGGCCCGCGCGGCGCTCGTCGAAATAATCTGGAGAGGCGACGCGGGCGAGCACCTCTCCGGTCGCGTTGTCGGCGACCATGATCGCCACCGACATGTCCGGCCCGAGCGCTTGCGCCCGGTCGCGGGCAAGCTCTTGCAGGGTCTTCTGCAGCCCGGCATCGATGGTAAGGCGGTGCTCCAGCGCCGGAGGCTCAGTGGCCATCGCGTCGTCGGCCGCCTGGGGCGCGATCATCGGCATCTGCTTGCGCGCATCCGGCACCGGCTCCTGCTTGGCGCGGGCGATCTCCGCAGCTCCGAACATGTGGTAGCGGGCCATGCGATCGAGCACGCGGTCGCGTGCGCGCTTCGCCGCGTCGTGCGACCGATCGGGCCGGCGGAACTCCGGCGATTGCGGCAGGGCGACGAGCAGGGCGGCCTCGCCGAGCGTCAGCCGGCGCGGCTCCTTGCCGAAATAAGCGAGCGAGGCGGCCCGGATCCCTTCGAGATTGCCGCCATAGGGCGCAAGCGTCAGATAGAGCGCGAGGATCTCGTCCTTGCTGAGCACGGCTTCGAGCTGTAGCGCGCGGACCGCTTCCCTGACCTTGACGTATAGCGAGCGCTCGCGGCGCGGCTCGAGCAGGCGGGCCACTTGCATGGTGATGGTCGAGCCGCCCGAGACGATGTGGCCATGGGTGAGAAATTGCAGCGCCGCCCGCCCAAAGGCGAGCGGGTCGACGCCCGGATGTTGCCAGAACCGCTTGTCCTCATAGGCGAGCAGCACCTCGAGATAGCGCGGGTCTACTTGCGCGCGGGTCGCGGGCAGCCGCCAGCGGCCTTCGCTTGTGGTGTAGGACCTGAGCAGGCGCCCGTTGCGGTCGAGCACGGTCTTGGACAGCTCGAGATCGCGGCCGAGCGGCGCTGGGCCGAAAGTGTCGATCAGCCCCCATACCGCGCCGGTGACCGCTGCCGCGATCCAGAGCAAACCGACCGCCGCACGGACGGCGCGCCGCCGCCCACGGCCATCCGAGGTGGCCTTCGCCGCAGGTGCCTCGTCGCTCATTTCGCGGGCTGCACGCTGACGGTGCCGGTGCCGGTGCGGCCGAAGCGGTCTGGGCGGTACATGTCCTCCACCTCGGCTTGCGGCAGCACATAGTCTCCCGGCGAGACCGCGCGCACCACATAGGCGACGCTGTACACGGCTGGGTCCCCGCTATTGCGGTCGAAGGCTGCGGTGAAGCGGTCGTCGCGGAAATCCGTATGCACCGGCGTGCCCGCGTTCTCGATCCAGGAGAGCGTGCCCGTGTCGCCCGAGGAGACGAGCTCAGGGTTATCGATCTCGAAGCCTGCCGGAACGAAATCGGTAAGCGCAACCCTGGCGAATTGGGGCTGCGGCTCGGTAACCTTGAGCACCACCACGAAGCGCTGGTTCTGCTTCGCGTGGGCGGGATCGGCGTCCGCGCCGTCAAGGCTGTGGTAGCTCCGCTCGAGGTTGAAGCCGTGATCGGCGGCGGGTTCGGGGGTGGTCGGCGCACCGCTCACGCAGACGACGGTGTCGACCGGGGTGTCGCCGGTGTTGGTCACCGTGATCGCGCTCTCCTCGACATCCACCTGATCGTAGGTGCCGTAATACGGGCCGACTTGGGTGCCGTCATTGACGTCAAGACTGACATTCTGCTTGCCGAGAGCGCGCGCGGCGAGCACTAGCCAGGCGTCCTCTTGCGTCGAGGTGCGCGTCACGAGATTGCGCGCAGCATCGATGCGCGCCGTGGCGTTGACGAGGATCGGCTTCGCCGCATCGCCTTCCGCCGCGAGCGTCACCACCACCGCGGCGTCGCGCAGGGGCGAGCCATAGTCGGTGCGGCCGATCTCGATTGCCGGCTCTTTCGCCAGCGAGCCGACGGCGATGTCGAACACCTTCTCGGCACGGATCCGGTCGCCGAGCATGGCAAGGGCAGCACCGATCTCCGCCTTTGCCGTCGCCGTCTTCAGGTCATTGATCTTGGCGTCGGCGAGGTAGCGCACATCGCCAACCGGCGCCGTCCCGTTGCGGGCGAGGACATAGAGCGCGTAGGCGAGGGCGAGGCCGCCGTCGGTGGAGGGCTCCGGTGCTGTGCTCACATAGTTGCGCAAGCGATCGAGCGCGAGCTTGAAGGCTTCATCCGGAACGGAAAACCCACTCGCTCGAGCCCGTGTGAGGAAGTCCGTCACATAGGCGTCGAGCCAGGGGTCTTCGCCGCCCGGCGCCCAAAGGCCGAAGGCACCCTCCGAACCTTGGCGCGCCAGCACCGTCTCGATCGCATCGGCGATGCGCTGGTCGATGCTGGTATCGACCGCGAGATGCAGATTGACCGAGAGCTCATTGGCATAGAGCAGCGGCAAAGCGCGGCTCACGATCTGCTCGGTGCAGCCGAGCGGATAGCGGTCGAGCGCGGCAAGCAGGCTCGCCACATCGAGTGCCGCCGAGGGCGTGACCGAAAGCGCGAGCTTGCCGGTGCCGCGAACGAGGTCGGCGAAGAGGTCGCCCGTGAGTGTGAGGGTCTGGCCCGGCGCAAGCGGCTTCACCGTGCGGCGCGCGAGTATCTGCGTCGAGAGCTTCACCTCCAGTGCATATTGACGTTCGAGCGTAAAGCCGCCGGGGCCGCTCACGTTCACCGTTACCAGTCCTGCGCCCACACCCGTGGCCGCGACGGCCAAGCTCATGGCCCCACGCTTCTTGGCGTCGAGCGTGACGGTCTTGGTGGTCTCGGCGAGCTTAAGCGGTCCTCCCGCGGCGAGCGCCACATGATAGTCGCCGGTCTCGCCCTCGACATTGTCGAGGTCGAGCCTGATCGTGCTCTTGTCGCCCATCAGCAGGAAGCGGGGCAGCGTGGCGGTGATCACGACGGGATCGCGCACCACCACATCGGCGGAGGCGTGGCCGACTTTATCCTTGCTCCAGGCGACGGCCATGACCCGCACGCTGCCGGCAAAGGCCGGAATCGCGAAGCTCGTCTCGGCGGTGCCGTCGCGACCGACGCTGATGATGCCGGAATAGAGCGCGAGTGGTGCCTGCGTCGGCGGACTGCCTTGCAGCTCCTCCGCTCCGCTGTCGCCGCCGGTGCGGACCTCTCCCTTGGTGCCCTGCATACCATCGATCAGCTGGCCGTAAAGGTCGCGGACCTCGGACGAGAGCTTGCGCTGGCCGAGATAATAATCCTCGGGCGCGGGCGCCTTGTAATTGGTGAGATTGAGAATGCCCACGTCCACGGCCGAGACCACGAGGCGGGCTTCGTCGCCGGGGTTGAGCCCCGCGAGCTTGATCGGCACGCGGAGCGTCGTCTCGGGCCTGATTCGGTCGGGCAGGTCCATGGCGACGCCGAGCGTGTGCGCCGCCTTGTCGATGGCGAACCACTGCACGCCGATGCCCCGCCCGGGCATGCGCTTCGCCGCGACGTCGAGCGGTCGCCGCAAGGTAACGAGCACATAGGCGCCGGTGCCCCAATCCTCGCCCACGGTGAGCGGGAGCTTGACTGTGCCGGGCTCGACATCTGCCGTCTTGGTGGTGAAGAGCTTGTCGCCGATCACGGCGAGCGTCACTTGGCCGGCGCTGCGCGCCGTGATCGCGACGGTCATGCTGTCGCCGGGCTTATATTCGGGCTTGTCGAGCGCGATCTCGAGCAGATCCGGAGTATCGGCGCTCGCTTCCGCGTACCAGCCGGAATCGAAACCGACAGTGGTCTCTGGCCCTTGCGAGTCGGCGCTTGTCACCTCGAGCCGGTAGCGCCCCCAGGTGACCGGAACGGCGATGTGTCCGGGCTGGTCGGGGGCCACGTCGACGCTGCCGTCGGCGACGCGGCGCGTCACCTTGACCGGCTCGTATTGCCAATACCCCTCGCTGCGATACCATTGATAATTGGAATCGACGCGGAGCAGCTGCCAATGCAGGCCCGTCCTGCTCATGGGCTTGCCGTCGGGCGCGACCATGACCACGTCGAAACTTGCCGTATCGGAATCGCCGAGCGACTTGCCGGTAAAGAGGGCCTTCACGCCGATCATCGGCGCGGAAGGCGTTACCGGGAGAGTGAGCTTGCGCTCGATCGCCCGCCCGCCGGGCTCCGCCATGCGCACGACGATTTCCGCCTCGAGCGGCCGCGTCGACGCGGGCACCTTGTCGAGGGTCGCGGTGAAAATGGCTTTGCCCGCGGCATCGGTCTCCGGCAGGTCCGTCAGGGGAATCGTGTCCGCCTCGTGTTGGCTGTCGTTCTCGCTGTCATCCTCGTCGAGCCCGAATACATAGCCGGCGAAGCCCGGCCGCTCCGCCGCCTTCACGATATGGATCTCGCCTTCTAGGTCGAGACCCGCCGCGGGCGCCCCATATAGGAAGCGCCCATCAACGCTGATTTTCGCGGGGGCCGAGGGCGAGATGCTCGTGGCGGTGGTGGCGAGGTCTAATTCGAGCCTATCCGGAACGTAGTCCTCGACGAGGAAGCTCGCTTCGCCGATCGCCGGCCGTTTCGGGTCGGTGTAGGCGGCGACGCGCCAGGTCCCGGTGGGAGCCGACGAGATGATCTGCACGTCGAGCGAACGGCCGCCGATCCCCTGATCGGGCACTACTCTGCGGCGGTATTCCACCCCGTCGGACCGCCTCACCACGAGTGTGAGGGGAACGTCGGGAACGGCGACGCTTACGGGGCTGCGGAGGAGCGCCGTGACGTGCACGGTCTCGCCGGTGCGGTAGACGCCGCGCTCGGTGAAGACGAAGGCGTCGAGACCGTCAGGCGCATTGCGCCCGGCGACGCCGCGGTCGGTGAGATCGAACGGGGATTGCTTCAGGTTCAGAAAGGCGTAGTCGCCGGACGGTTCCGAGGCGACCAGCATGGCCGGGGAAAGGCCGCCTTCGCCGCGCGTGAGCCGAGCCTCGAAGGCCAGCGAGCCGCTCGCATCCGTGGTCTTGGTCGCGAGAACCTCGTTATTGCGGGCCAGCAAGCGAAGCTCGACATCGCCGACCGGCTGCGTGGTGGCGAGCGAGTTGACGAAGGCGTGGATGCCGTCGCTCCCCGAATAAGCGGTGAGCCCAAGGTCGGAGACGACGAACCACTGCGTGGCGCGCTCGCCATAGTCCTCATCGGAGACATTGGCGGGTGCCGCGGCCAGCACGTATACGCCGGGCTCGAGCGCAGGCACCGCCTCGTTGACGGGGAAGTCGGTGGTAATATCGGTATTGAGCTCCTTCTCCACCTTGAGCTCGCCGGTCCAGATCTTCTCACCCTTTTGCTCGGCGATGTCGTTCAGCGTGTAGCCGTAGAGATTGCGTTCGAAATCTCCGCCGAGCACCGTGTCGATCAGGTTGCGGTCGCCGATCCGATAGATCGACACCTTGACCGCGTCGGTATTGACACTGACGAGGGGGATGCCCTGCTGACCCGTCTTCGGCAGCACATAGGCCTTGCCCGCAAGCCGGACGAAGGGGCTGCGGTCGCGCACATAGATGTTGAAGTCGGCGGTCTTGAGCAGGTTTTCCCCAACCATCGAGGGAAGGCCCTCACGGAGCGTGACGGCATAGCTCTCGCCATGCTTTAGCCCTTCGACGCAAAGTTGCTGGTCATCGACCGACAGCGCCGGCTTGTCCTCGCCGGCGACGGCGACGAAGGGCGAGAAATCGGTGCGCTTCGGCAAGCTCTCGGTGAACTGGAAGCAGGCCCGCGGGGACGCGGCATCGGAATCAACACTGAAATTGGAGACGCGGAAGCCGTATTTCTCGCGCAATTGGTCATAGGTGGTCTTGAGCTCGGGCGTCGCGTGCAGTTGCAGCGCGAGGTGCAGGGCATTGAGCGCCGGCCGCCACTCGTTGCGTTTGCCATAGGCGGCCGCGAGCATGATGAGGGCGTCGGACTCCTCGGTGGCGTTCGCGGCGCGCCGATAGGCGATATAGGCCGCCGTCGTCGCCTGCTCGAAGCGCTTGCTCCCGTCATCCTCCTCGCTCGTCGGGATCTTGAGCCAGACATCGGCGAGCTGGCGCCAGGACTGCACGTCGTTCGGCGCGACGGTCACGATCTGAGTGTAGATGTCGGCGGCGCTCTCATAGTCGTTCTTCGTGAGGGCCGCTTCGGCGTCCTTCTTGAGCGCGATGACCGGCTTCTCGACCGTTCCCGCCGCGTCCTTCAGGTCAGCCTCGAGCGTGATCGCGGCGTCGTCGAGATCGGCGTCTTGGAAGGTCTTTTCGGCGGCTTGGGTGGGGGCGAGGGGGGCGGCGGCAAAAACCAACAGCGCGGCGATGAGGCCGGCGCGGAAGCATGCAGGCATTGAACTCCTCCCGGGCCCGCCCTCAGCGTGGCGGGACACGACCGTAATGTAGTCTCGCTTTGTGACGGAAGCGAGGGGGGCGTCAGTCGGCGAGCGCCGGGAGCGGCGGCCAGCCATAAATTGCGGCAGCGCGAGCGATCAGCGCCTCGGCAAGCTTGGAGCCGTTATCGGAGTTGGTCATCACCACCACGCCCTGGCCGGTCTCTGGAAACAGGATCAGCAGTCGCTGGTGGCGATGCGCTCCGACCCAGGGCCAGGGGCATGATCACGCTCGAGATCGACGGGGTATGCGTAGGTTGGTGGCAGCGCCGCACGGCCGAAGGCGTGCCGGTCTTCCAGCATGGCGGGTCCTGGGGCGGCCAGAACTCCGACTTCTTCCTCGTTCCGGAGCGCGAGTTCGCGATGACCACGCTCACCAACTCGACCAATGGCTCCCGGCTTATCGCCGAACTGGGCCGGTCCGGCTGGGCGCTGACCCAGTTCGCCGGGCTGAGCAATCCGCCTGCCATTCCGCAGACGCTTCCGCCCGCACAACTCGCGCCATATGAGGGCCGGTATAGGGGGTGGGTCATCCCGCCCGACGGCCGGCCCGACGAAATCGTGGAGCAGGTGATCGAGCTGAGTGCCGCGGATGGTGGGTTGCACGTCAGGGGCGACTTGGAGCTCTCTCTCTCGCCTTCTACCGCGACGATTTCGTGCTCACGACCGATTCCGAAGGTCAGATCAAGCGGAGCGATTTTGTGCGCGGCCCAGACGGTCGCATTGCTTGGTTCCGCGATGGAGGTCGGCTCTACGCCTATCAAGGTTGAGGCGCCGCCTGGGCTGGTTGCGTGTGGTTTCATTTGCATGAGGGACGAAGTCTTCATAGGCCTGCTGCAGGTCGGCGGCGCTCGGCCTCGATCGGCCGGACTGGGGGTCCGCCTTTGGCACTTCAGAGACATTCGTGGGCACGGCCGACAGGTCTGGATTACACTGCAAAGCGGACGTTGAAGTGGCAACTCAAGCTGCGGTCCCTGGGGGAGGGGGCGCTACGATTCCGAGGAACAACCCCGTGCAAATGCCGATACATCAGTCCCTGAGATGCGGAGCCCGGACCCGCAGCGGTGATCCATGTCGTTCACCCGCGATGCCAAACGGACGCTGCCGCATGCACGGTGGCAAGTCACCTGGCGCTCCTAAAGGAAATCGCAACGCGTGGAAGAACGGGTACTAATCGGCAGAGACTATGGCAGTGCGGAAGCTCGTCCGGCAATTGCTGCTAGACTCGGCGGAGCTACTTTCAACGAGGCTCTAAGCCCACGGGGAGTCCAGACGACCTTGCGTTAGATCGCCGTGCGGCCCCCAAGCCCGTAGGCGCCCGCAAAGCCGCAGCAGGCGGAAGGCAGGGAGATTGGTCTGAACCCAATCAGATCCTTCGACAGCTTAAAACAGTGATCTAATATAAGCCTCAGCCTCGTGCACTGAGGATTCGAGCTCGCGCAAGCGAGCGCAACGCGCCTCGCTGAAGGCAGCACTCGGGAGAGTCTCAGCACGTTCGGCGGCGGCGGCGGCATGCCAAGCGCCGATCCCCTGCGCGGAGCCTTTGAGCGAATGGGCGGAGTCCTTCCACTGCTGGTCGGACGGCGCCTCGCGCAACCGTTCAAGATACATGGTCGATTGTGTGCAGAAGAGCTCAAGCACCTCCCGCTCAAGGACACGTTCGCCGAGCGTGGAGTGTGACAGGTGTACGAGATCGACAGGCCGAGACAGCGCTTTGCGTTCGCGCGAGGTCCCTTTGGGCCGGTGAATAGTTTCGGTCTCCATGAATGTCCCCCTTCTCTCATATTAGCCAGCAAAAACCACGAGCGCGGCAAATCGTGGGCGATCCCAAAGCAATAGCAAATAGATTCGCCGTGTTACTAAAAAGTCACGGAGCCAGAATTCGGTGGCTAAAGCCTCGTCGCTTTTGACAGATTGAATGAATAAAATAAATAAATCCTCTACTGAAAATCTAACGGCTACGCTGTATTAAGAACGAGGCCCGCAGCCCGTTGCACTTCTGGTTTCATTCTGTAGGAGACACACCACTTTGAAGCCCCGCAGCCAGGCTAGGCCTTGGGCTCAACTGTTGCAATTGTAGGGCCGTCGCCATGGTGAAGCGCATTCTGGCCGGTGTGATTCTCGCCTTTATATTGACGGGCGGAGCGGTTGCGGGGCCGTTTGAGGAGGCCGACGCCGCTTACCAGCGTGGTGACTATGCGACGGCTCTGCAGCTGTGGCGACCGCTAGCCGAGCAGGGCAACGCCGGTGCCCAGTTCGCTCTCGGCAAGATGTACGTTCACGGCCACGGCGTACCGCAAGACGATGCCGAGGCGCTGAAGTGGTATCGTCTTGCTGCCGAGCAGGGCAACGCCGATGCCCAGTCCAATCTCGGCGCCATGTACGTACTTGGCCGCGGCGTCTCTGAGGACTATGCGGAGGCGCTGAAGTGGTATCGCCTTGCCGCCGAGCAGGGCTATGCCGATGCCCAGGACGCCCTCGGCAAGGCGTATGACGACGGCGAAGGCGTACCGCAAGACTATGCCGAGGCGGTCAAGTGGTATCGTCTTGCTGCCGAACGGGGCCAACCCGACGCCCAGTTCAATCTCGGCGTCATGTACGCTATGGGCCAAGGCGTCCCGCAGGACGATGCCGAGGCGGTCAAGTGGTGGCGCCTTGCCGCCCAAAATGCAACGGGCTTTATAGACCATGGCGCCGCTGCCCAGAACGCCCTCGGGCAGATGTATGCCGACGGCGATGTCGGCCCGCGGGACTATGTCGAGGCGGTGAAGTGGTATCGTCTTGCTGCCGAGCAGGGCAACGCCGCTGCCCAGTTCAATCTCGGCGTCATGTACCTAATGGGCCAAGGCGTCCCGCAGGACTACGTTGAGGCACATAAGTGCTTCAATCTCGCTGCCTCGCGGTTTTCAGCCTCAGACGCAGAGAACCGTGACAAGGCGGTTAAAGCTCGTGACTCCCTCGCGTCCCAAATGACGCCCGAGCAGCTAGCCGAGGCGCAAAAGCTGGCGCGAGAATGGAGGCCAACGCCTCAATTGTCGCAACCAAGTACCTCGGCAACCTCGGTCACCTATGGTGCTGCGGAAATCCAAGCCGTCCCGGTCGCGCCTGTGCCACAGAGTAGCTCCGATCGCCCTACGAATACCGCGCAACAACCGGCGCCCTCGGCGTCTGTCCCTACGGAATGGTGCGCGAAGATGATGGCTCTCTTGAGCAACCCATGGGGTGACGCCTACCTGAAGCAGGCCTTGATTGAGAAAATGCGGAACCGGGGGTGTATGAATTGAAACTCATGCGAGGTTTTTGCCGCACCAATTAAATTTCGCATTAGCGACAAACTTGTTGCCACTGGCAATTTCCGAACTGATTACAGACTTGCGCTTGATGACATTCCGAAGTCCCCAATGGCGGAAGTGTAGGTGGATTAATCGGCGCTACTGTAGGCGGCGCAATGGAGCAAGGATGATTTAGTTCCCGGTGCGGCGGTGTAGGGAGCCACCTAGATCGTGTTACACCCACAAGGTAAAAACATGGGTAGGCGTTTACTACACATGTTCTAATGGCCAATTGCAGCCATTTAATACCTTAAAACGAAGGAGGCCAGCACGCCGTCGCCCTGCCAGGCCCTGGTCAAGGCGACAAGCAGCTTGGCAAGGTCGGTCGGCGTCGACCAAAGCCCGGCGGCGGCATGCTCGGGAAAGATGTGCCAGCGCCCGGGCAGCTCCTGTCCATCGCTGAAATGGCCGCTTGCAGCTTCGGCTTCGAGATTTGGCGATTGCGGCTGGTCGAAGCTGCTCCGGGTCATGCCTGCCGGGCCGAGCACGAGCTCTTGCATGAGGGGGCGAAGGGCTTGCCGCCCGAATCCTCAATCAGCGCCTCGGCGATCTCGTAGCCGCCGCCCGAATAGTGATAGGCGCTGCCGGGAACCTCGATCAGTGTGACCGCCGCCGAATTGGCGGGTGGGGCGCCGTTTAGCACTTGGGTCAGAGTGGGGATGGGCTCGCCCACTTTATAGCCGAGGAAGCCCGGCACGCCGATGCCACCGGTCATGCTGAGCAGGCCGCGCAAGGTGACCTTGTGCGTCTCGTCGAACGCATTGCTCGGGACGTGCCAGGTGGTTCCAGGTGGTTAGTGCGTCGTTCACGTCCGCATCGAGCTTGAGCCTGCCCTGTTCGACGAGACGCATGGCGCCGATGGCGGCGACGAATTTCGAAAGCGAGGCCGCCTGATAGAGCGTCTCGGGGGTGGCGTCCTTGCCATAGGCGCGCGCGAATGCCACGCGGCCCCCATCGATGAGCGCGACGCTCACCGAGGGAACGTTGAGCAGGGCAAGGGCTTGATCGAGGCTGATGCGCTTCTCGGCGCCTTGCACGGCAATGGCAAGGTCGCTCTCGATTGCGTCTGCCGCCGCCGCCGGCGCACTGACATCGAGAACCATCGCGGCCGCGGCAAGCAGCGCCACCAACATCCGCATCCTCTGCCGCATGTCATGCCGCCTTTCCGCTCTCTCGCGCGAGCGCCGCAATCTCATCCCGCACCCAATGGTGACACTCGTCGCGGTCATAGCTCGAATGCCACAGGAGCCGCACCGGAAGAACGATGTCCCCGAGCGGTTGGGCCACGCACGTGAGCGGAAACTGGCGCTCCAGGATCAGCGCCAAGGAGTGGGGCAGCGTCAGCAGGGCGTCGCTGTCGAGCGCGAGCAGCAGGCCCGCGAGCACCGAGGAGACGCGCGCCGAAATGGCGCAAGCAAGCTTCCGCTTGGCGAGTTCGCGGTCGAGCAGCTCGATGGCCGGGAGTGCATTCACGGCGATGTGGTCGCTATGGGCGAAAGAGACCGCATCCGGTTCGCCCGCGCCCAAGGGGTGGCCCGAACGGGCGACGGTGGCAAGGCGGTCGTCATAGAGCTTGAGCGCGTGGATATCCGGCGCGCGCAGCGGCATCGATTCGATGTCGATCGCGAAATGACAGCGTCCCTGGCGGAGCGCGTCGATGATCTCCTGGCCTTGGCCGGGCATCCAGCCCACCCGCACGGAGGGTGCGATCTGCTCAAGCCGCAGCCTGAGCGGCTGCACCAGGATCAGCTCGCCAACCTCGCTTGCGGCGAGGGCGAAGTTGCGCTCGGTCTCCGTCGGATCGAAGGGCTTGGCCGGCCTGAGCAGGCTCTCCATGCCGGCGAGAATGACGTGCACCGTGGGCGCGAGCTCGAGCGCCTTCGCCGTTGGCACAAGTCGCTGACCGGCGCGCACGAAGAGCTCGTCGGCGAAGATTTCGCGAAGCTTGGCAAGGGCATGGCTGATGGCCGAGGCGCTGCGGCCAAGGCGCTCGGCGGCCCTTGTGACGCTCGCATCGACGAGCAGCGCGTCGAGGATGACGAGGAGGTTGGCGTCGACCTCTTTCAGATGCATGATTCGAATTAATTCTGCTGAAAAGATTTCATTGCGTGCATGTTAGCCGCTGGTCTACGGTTTTTGCAAGGAGTCCGCCTCTCTCCCACGGGGGTAGGGGCGCGGCATTCCGTTATGCGAGGCGGCGCGTCTCGGCTGCGAACCGTTTAGGATCGAGGAGGGCTTATGCTTTCGGTGTCGGTTCCGGCGCGAAGCTTAGTCCTGCTCGCGGTCCTTCTTGGCCTTGGGCTGGCGCCGGCGGCCGCCGAGCCCACCCTCGAGAACGCCAGCGTCAAGACCGCAAGCGTCACGGACGTGCTAAGGGCCTATGCCGACATGGCCGAGGTGGGCTATGCGGATGCTCTTGCTACGGCCAAGACGCTGCAGCTTGCAGTCAATCAATTGCTGGCGAAGCCGACGGAGGAGCGGCCAAGGATGGCTGGTCGAGACCGGCGTTTCGCTTGACCCGGACGAGGAGCGGCGCGCATCACCCTACGAATGGGACAATCACGCCATTCTTGTGCGTTAGGTGGAACGCGCTTCCCTGCATCAACACGCCGTGGGCCTATTGTCACCTTATTTCTCGGCGTAATCTCCGCCGCTTGTCGGCGTTGCTGCGGCGATTCACGTCTTCCGATTTGGCTCTTATAGTAAGGCGTGGATTCTCGGCACGAAGCCGGGGCACGACCAAAGCGTTCCCTATAAGATCCGCTCTTCGGGCGGATTGAGCCGGATGCGAATGAAACTGCTGCTAAAGATCGGCGCGGGCGTGGTTGCGGCCTTGGTGCTCGTGCTGGTCGCCGTCAATGTCCTCATCTCGGCCGATGCGGTGCGCGGCCGGGTGGCGGCGCGCGTCAAGGAGCAGAGCGGCCGGGACCTGATGGTCCACGGCGCCACGTCGATCCTGCTCCTGCCCAATCCCCACATCGTGCTCACCGACGCGGAGATCACCGATCCTGCCAACCGGGCGGGCGCCGATCTCAAGATCGCGCGGCTCGCGCTTGACGTGAGCTTTTACCAATTGTTCAGCCGTCAGGTCGACGCGAAGCGCGTCGTCATGGAGCAGCCGGTGCTGACCGTGCGCCTTGCGCCCCAATCTGGCGGGGCCGAGCGGCAGGGAGACGCGGGCACGTCCTCCGGCCAGCGGGCCGCATCGGCACGCCCAAGCTTTCTCGCAGCGGACGCCGGAGGCGGATCTCCGCGCCGGGATATCATGTTGGACGACGTGCGCATCGAGGACGGTACGGTGCGCATCATCTATGACGCCAACGGCGCCGAGCGGCGCATCGAGCACATCGATGCCGCGTTGAGCCTACCCCATCTCGTCGATCCGCTCACCGCCAAGGGTGACTTCGATTGGAAGGGCGTTCGCGTGGGCTTCGACCTCAAGCTGACATCGCCGGCCGATCTCGACACACGCTCCGCGAGGCTCGACCTTGCCCTCGACACGGAGGCCATCGACGCGAGCTTTGGGGGCAATATCGCAACGAAGCCGGCCTTCAGCGCCGAAGGGGATTTGACCGCCAAGTCGCAATCGGTGCCCTCGCTTCTGGCGTGGCTGCGCAAGGAGCCCGCATCCGCAACCGCCGTCGGCAATGGCGAGCTTTCCAGCCACGTAGCGTGGCAGGCGGATGAGATCGCCTTCACGCAGGCGCGCTTTGCGCTCAGCCATGCGACCGGCCAAGGCCAGGCGGTGGTCACGCTAAAAAGCCCGAGACCTCACCTTCGCGCCGCGCTCGCCATCGAAACGCTCGATCTCGATCCGTTTCTGGCCGAGGCCAAGCCCAATGCAACGCCAGAGCCGGCGGCCGCGACAGGGGAGGACACCGGGTCGGCAGAGCCCTCTCCGTCCGCCTCGGCCGAGCCGGCCCAGCCCAAGGACGACGGGGATCGCGCGGAGACGCAAGGCGAGCCTGCTTCCGGCGCAGCTCCACCCGAGACGGCCGCGCCTGCCGAAGCGCCGAAGGCTCGGTCCGACGATGCGTCAAAAATTGCGCCTGCCGCCTTCGACGTCGACGTCAATGTGAATGTGCTGCAGACGAAAGTGGCGCGGCTTACCATCGGGCCGAGTTCGCTCGGCTTGACCCTTCACGACGGTGTGCTTGACGCCAAATTGGGCGGCATGCAGCTTTATGACGGGCAGGGCACCGGCACGTTCACCTTTGATGGCGCCAAGGCCGTCCCGAGCTTCGCCGGCAATTTCGTGCTGGACGGCGTCTCGGCCAAGCCGTTGCTCGATGCCGCGGCGGGGTTCAACCTGCTCTCAGGGCGCGCCAAGATCGAGCTCAAGCTGAGCGGCGATGGCAGCACCAGCGAGGAGATCAAGCATTCGCTCGCGGGCCACGGCAGCATCGCCATCAGCGACGGCTCGATCGAAGGCATCAATCTGACGGAGCTGATCGCCGGTATGGGTGCCGGCCAAATGCCGAATCTCGAACAGGGGCCCGGTGCCAAGACCGCGTTCAGTGCGCTTGGCGGCAGCTTCAGCATTGCCAGCGGCGTTGCAGAGACCCACGATCTGGAGATGACGAGCCCGTTACTCCAGGTCACCGGGCGGGGGACCGTCGATATGGTGACCGGGAGCATAGATTTCCTGACACAGCCGCAGATCGTGGCCGGACCCGAAGGCAAGGGCGGAGCCAACGATCTTGCCGGCATGACTATCCCGGTCCGCATCGAAGGGCCTTTCGCGCATCCCACCTTCAAGCCGGAGATCAAGGGCATGTTCGCGAGCCCCGAGCAAACGTCGAAAACGGTCAAGCAGATCGGCGACGTCATCCAGAAGAAGTTCAAGGGGAAGCCGGTGGGCGAGGCGATCGGCCGTATGTTGGGCTCCGTCCGCATTGGCAAAGACCGCGGCGATGCCGAGGGCAACGGTGCCGGAGGTGGCGATGGCGGGGGTGCCGAGCCGCCTGCCGGCGGCAGGCCCAGCCCGCAGGCCGAGAAGGCCACGCCGCCCGCAAATTCCGACGAGGCGCCGTCGCAAAAGAGCGATGAGCCAGAGGACCCCGACCTCAACAATATCCTGCGCTGACGCTGCGACCCGTTTCGTCCCAGATGCGACCGGGAAGACGCAGCCCCAGAGCACTGAAATTTTTAACCCCCGCAGGGGTAAAACCTCCAGCTTCGCCAAAGATTGTAACGGGTTCCGCAAGGTCTCGGTCATCGCCCCATGTTCGTCGCGCGTCGCCGGTTTGCTATCGTGGCGCTCTCTTCGGTCCTCTCGGCTGCTTGCGCTGCTGGGGTGACGGCGCGGCAGCTTGTGCTGGCCGATGTCGCGCCCCATGACGGCGTCGCGCGCGCCCATGCCATGCCGGTTCAGGGCATCGACGTGTCCCAATGGCAGGGTGACATCGACTGGCAGAAGGCCCGCGCCGCTGGCACGCAATTCGCCTTCATCAAGGCGACCGAAGGCGGAGATCATCTCGATCCCAAGTTCCAGCAAAACTGGGAGGAGGCCAAGCGGGCCCGGGTGCCTCGCGGCGCCTATCACATGTTCTATTGGTGCCGGGCCCCCCGAGAGCAGGCGCTTTGGTTCGTCCTAAACGTGCCGTTCGATCCGGATGCGCTGCCACCGGTGCTCGACCTCGAATGGAACCACGCCTCGCGCAACTGCCCCAACGAGGCCCCGTCCGATGTCGCGCTCGAGAAGGTCAAGATCATGCTCGAGGCGATGGAGGCGCATACGGGGAAGCGGCCGATCATCTATACCAATGTCGCGTTCCACCGGGACGTGCTAGAGGGCGAGCTCAAGGACTATAATTTCTGGCTGCGCTCGGTCGCCGCCGAGCCGCAAGAGGTCTATGGAGACCGACCCTGGCTGTTCTGGCAATTCACGACGACCGGCTACGTGCCCGGGATCGAGGGCCCCGTCGATCGCAATGCCTTCAACGGCTCGTTCGCCGATTGGCGTCAGGTCTTGCCGTCGCCGCCTCCGCACCGCTGAGCGCGTTGGGTTGGGTAACGGCACCAGACCCAGAGAACACCAGTTACCGCCAGCCGCCGGCAGACGGGCTCGACCGTGCTCCCGCGCAAGAGATGCCACACCGACCGCCGCTACGCGCCGATCAGCGGCTTCCGCCAATCCACCACGACCTCCCTGCTCGCGCCTGCGTTCGCGGCGACACCGAGCAGCTTCAGGAATCTTCCCGCGGCCAGCGCCTGTGCGGGTGGAGATTCCGGCGGAACGGAAGATTATGCGGCGGCAGACAACGGCCTCCACCTTGCCTATAACAGCGCCCATGCCGGGATCCTCATCTAAGAGTGGCTCGCCGAGAATTGGCACGCCAAGAATTGGTTTTGTCAGCTTGGGCTGCCCCAAGGCGCTCGTCGATTCGGAGCGCATCATCACGCGGCTCCGCGCCGAAGGCTATGAGTTGTCTTCGAGCTATGCGGGCGCCGACGCGGTCGTGATCAATACCTGCGGCTTCCTGAACAGCACCAAGGAGGAGTCGCTTGCCGCCATCGGCGAGGCGCTGGCCGAGAACGGCAAGGTCATCGTCACCGGCTGCTTTGGCGTCGAATCCGGACGCATCCGGGCGGCCTATCCGCACGTGCTCGCCATCACCGGCCCGCATCAATATGAAACCGTCGTCGACGAGGTGCACAAGGCCGTGCCGCGTCCGCACGATCCGTTCCTCGACCTGCTGCCGCCGCAAGGCATCAGGCTCACGCCCCGCCATTACGCCTATTTGAAGATCTCCGAGGGCTGCAACAACAAATGCAGCTTCTGCATCATCCCGAGCCTTCGGGGACGGCTGGCGAGCCGGCCGATCGGCGAGGTGATGCGCGAGGCCGAGCGGCTGGTCGACGCAGGCGTGAAGGAGCTGCTCGTCATCTCCCAGGACACGAGCGCCTATGGCCTCGACCTCGGCTATGCCAAGAGCGAATGGCGGGGGCGCGAGCATGAGGCGCGGTTCATCAGTCTTGCCGAGGCGCTGGGAAGCCTCGGCGTCTGGGTGCGCCTGCACTATGTCTACCCCTATCCCCATGTCGATCAGGTGTTGCCGCTCATGGCGCAAGGCCGCGTGCTCCCCTACATCGACATTCCCTTCCAGCACGCGAGCCCTTCGGTGCTGAAGGCCATGCGCCGTCCTGCGCATCAGGAGAAGACGCTCGAGCGCATCCGCTCCTGGCGGAAGATCTGTCCAGACCTCGCCATCCGCTCGACCTTCATCGTGGGCTTTCCTGGCGAGACCGAGGAGGATTTCAATTTCTTGCTTAATTGGCTCAGTGAAGCGCGGCTCGCCCGCGTTGGCTGCTTTAAATATGAGAACGTCGAGGGTGCCTCTGCCAACGTCCTTTCCGGCCATATGCCCGAGGAGGTGAAAGAGGAGCGCCACGCACGGCTGATGCAGCATCAACAGGCGATCAGCGCCGAGCTGCTTGCCGCCCGCATCGGCAAAACCATCAAGGTGATCGTCGATGAGGTCGATGAAGAAGGCGCCATCGCCCGCTCGACCTGGGACGCGCCCGAGATCGACGGCAATGTCTATCTCAACGGCGAGACGGCGCTTGGCGTTGGCGACCGCCTGCGCGTGGTCGTCGAAGCCGCCGACGAATACGATCTCTGGGGCAGCGTAACTGGCGCGCCCCAAGCCCAAGACGCCAAGCAGCTCGCCGGCGCCTATGCAGGGCACTCGTCAGCGGGCGAGCTTGCCCCTCATTCTTGGTGACCGACAGCTCTTGCGGGGGGCCTGAGCCGCTGGGCAACTCTTCGTTAAGAGTAAGTCGAGCGATTCTTGGGCGGTTTACGCGGATGTAAGGCACCTCCAATAGCCTTCCGGCTCATTCGCGCGGACAGGAACCGGCGGCCGATGCTGGCCCGTCAATGCCGCGACTGGGAGAGCCGCATGAAGACATTGGTTGCACGTTTCGCCAGGGACGAGTCCGGCGGGGCGGCCATCGAGTATGGCGTCATCGCCGCCGCCATCGGCGTTGCCATCGTGTCCATCCTCGGCCAGATCAGCGGCCAGCTGAACACATTGTTCGACGGCGTGGAATCGGACCTGAAGCCCAAGGCGGGTTGAAGCCGCCGTTTGCGGCTGCGCTAGGCTTCGCGAGGGCGCGCGAATGGCCGAAAGACCGGGATGATCAAGGACGCGCTGTTGCTCACCGTCTTTCCCGCGGCGATGGCCTTTGCGGCGGCCGCGGATCTCGTCACCATGACGGTGCCGAACCGGATCGCCATTCTACTGGTTGCCGGGTTTTTCGTGCTCGCGCCCTTGGCAGGGCTCGGCTGGACCGTTATTGGCTTCCACCTTCTCGCCGGAGCCGCGGCGCTCATCCTGGCTTTTGGCTGCTTCGCCATGGGCTGGATCGGGGGCGGCGACGCCAAGCTGTTCGCGGCCACGACGCTTTGGCTCGGGCCCCAGGCGCTCCTCACTTATAGTTTGAGCACCGCGCTGATCGGAGGCGCGTTGACCTTCGCCATTCTGCTGTGGCGCGGCATGCCGCTGCCGGTGGCCCTTGTCAGCCAAGGTTGGCTCGTCCGCCTGCACGATGGCAAAGAGGGCGTGCCCTATGGCATTGCGCTGTCGGCGGCGGGACTGCTCATCTATCCGGACACGCCTTTCATGGCGGCTGTCAACGGCTGAAGGCAACTCGCTCACGCTGGCTCGCTCGGCGGAGGCCGAGGCTAGGGCCCTTGCAAGCGTAGCCGCGTGCCTGGGCGCAGAGGCTTCAACCCATCTCTGAACTGTCGCGCCCGGCCAATTTGGCACGACCATTAACTTCGCGTTGAGGTTTCGCCGTCACAGTGAACTCGTACGTCGCAAGGCGTGGGGGTCCGGAGGACTTTGTCAGTCATGAAGCGAGCTGAGTTATCGTCCTGGCAATCGCCTTCACCGCCGCCTTGGGCGCCGCTTGGATTGCCAAGCGCATCGTGTCCCGCCCGCGCGAAGTGCAACAGGTCGAGAAGACGGTCGGTGCCGTCGACGGTTTGGTGGCGGCCAACGACATCAATCTTGGCGGTTCGGTCCGCGTCGAGGACCTGAAATGGGAGCAATGGCCGGCGGCGGCGAGCGCCGTGACGTGGTGTGGGGCAAATATGTGAATGGCGAGTCCACCGTCTCCAAATGGACCGGTCGGGAACATGCCACCGCAAGCGAGGTGGGCCAGGGGCTAGGGGACTCGGAGTGATCAGCGATGCAGCCTATTCGCTTCGCTCGACGCCTGAGAGCGAGGTGCCGCGAAATCCGGCGGAAGAGCCGCAAGTCGACGCGATCCGCGCGCGACCGATTCCCCGCGTCAACATCCAGGCTTTCTGCGAGGACCAGGATACCGCTGCGGTGATCCAAAAGGCATGCGAGGACCGGCGGCTTGCCAAGGCGCATGTGACGGTGCAGATGGGCGGAGTGCAGGCCGCGGTTGCCTTCTATCGCAACGCGCCCACGCCCAACCTGATTGTCATCGAATCTCTGCTCGACCGGGAGGAAATGCTGGGCGATCTCGATCGTCTCGCCGAGGTCTGCGACCCAGGCACCAAGGTCATCGCCATTGGCCACATCAATGACGTGCTCTTGTACCGCGAGTTGCTGCGCCGGGGCGTCAGCGAATATGTCGTGGCGCCGGTCAACGTGCCGCAGGTCATCGACAGCGTCTCCGCCATCTATACCGATCCAGAGACTGGCCCGGTCGGCCAGGTGATCGCCTTTGTCGGGGCCAAGGGGGGCTCGGGCTCGAGCACCGTCTGCCACAACACCGCTTTCGCCATTGCCGCCTCGCTCAACAGCGACGTGGTCATCGCCGATCTCGACCTGCCCTTCGGCACCGCCGGCCTCGATTTCAATCAGGACCCGATGCAAGGCATCGCCGATGCGCTGGTCTCGCCCGAGCGCCTGGACGAGGTGCTTCTCGACCGGCTGCTCTCGCGCTGCTCCGATCGTTTGAGCCTGTTCGCCGCTCCCGGCACGCTCGACCGCGCCTACGACCTCGAGCCGCAAGCCTGCGAGACCGTGCTCGACGTGGTGCGGGAGAACGTGCCCTGGATCGCGGTCGACGTGCCGCATTTATGGACCGCCTGGGCGAAGCAAGTGGTGCTCAGGGCCGACCGCGTGGTGATCACGGCGGTGCCGGACCTCGCCAATCTGCGCAACGCCAAGAATCTGGTTGATCAGTTGAAGGCGGCGCGACCCAACGACCGGCCCCCGGTGCTCGTGCTCAATCAGGTCGCCGTGCCGAAGCGCCCGGAGATCTCGGTGAAGGATTTCGGCCAGGCGCTGGAGCTGGAGCCCAAGGCGATCATCGAGTTCGACGCACAGCTGTTCGGCACGGCCGCCAATAACGGTCAAATGGTCGAGGAGGTGTCCGAGAAGGCGAGACCCGCGGAGCAGTTCCGAGCCCTCGCCTGTTTCCTCACCGACCGTTCCGAACCGAAGAACGAGCGCTCGTCGCTGCTCGCCCCGATCCTCAATCGCCTCAGGCTGACCAAGGCGCGCGCATAAGTCACCATGTTCGTGACCTTGAGGACCTCCATAGCCTGATCTTTCGATCCCGTCGCCTTGAACGCCCCCGCATAGCCGAGCGCGGTGCGCGGCTCTTGCGGGTTCTTGGCATAGGCTGCCGCCCATTGCGCCGTGGCCGACGCGGCGTCGGGGCTGTCGGCCCCCGCTAGAGCGGCCTGGGGCGAAGCGAGATTCGCGGACTTTTCGGGGAAAAAACGGTGGTCGCTCATATTGCAGACGCCGAGCAGGATGCTCGCCGACGTCGTAAGCAGCGCCAGGACAAAGGCGCCGCGCGGGCGTGGGCGGGAAACGAGGGACAAGACTTGAACGGTCCTTGAGGGGCGCGGGAGGGGAGCGCCCGCTCCTTACGTCATTGCACTCCAGCTATGATGTGGGACACGCGTCAAAAAGGATTAACCATAATCCCGAGGGGAAGGAGCGGGCCTTCGCCGCCCTCACGATGAGAACGTGGCCCCTGTCAGGCGCTCATCCGCTCTCTTAGCTCGGCTTCCGCGCCCTCCGTCCACTCGGCCATCTCCGGCAAAGCGAGGATGGTGCGGACATAGCCCGCGGCGGAGCCGTCGTCGCCGAAGCGGGAGAGGTCCACTCCATAGGTGCGGAAGCGCGTCGCCACGGGCGCGAACATGGCATCGGCATTGGAGAAGGCGCCGAACAGGAAGGGCCCATCGCTGGCATGCCGCGCGCGTGTCTCGCGCCAGATGCCGACGATGCGGCGGATGTCGTGTTCGAGCTCATCCCCGATGGACGGACTGGGGAGATGCGCGAGCAGGTCCATGGGCATTTCGTTGCGGAGTGTAGCGAATCCCGAATGCATCTCGGCGGCGATGGCGCGGGCGCGGGCGCGCGCCTCGGGTTCCCGGGGCCACAAGGCAAACTCGGGGTGACGCTCGGCGAGATATTCGAGGATGGCGAGGCTATCGAAGACGACGAGGCCATTCGTTTTCAGCGCCGGTACTTTGCCTGAGGGCGAATGACGCAGGATGGCAGCCTTGCTCTCCGGCTGGCGCAATCTGATGCGCTCCTCGGCGAAGGGGATGCCGGCGTATTTCATCGCAAGCCAGGGCCTGAGGCTCCATGACGAGAGGTTCTTGTCGCCGATGACGAGTGTGTAGTCGGTCCCGGGCATGTCCCCCGCCTTCCGCCATTGTCATTGGGACGCTCCCCTGGCATTAATGCGCCTCCCCATCAAGCCCCAGACTTTGCATCCATGTCGACGAGAACTCTGCCGAAATCGCGCCGCGAGCTGGGAGAGCTGCTACTCGAAGCGGGCAGCCCGGCGCTTCCCATCTGGCTCGTCGCCTCGAAGGAGGATGCGAGCCTGCAACAGCTGACCGATGCCCAGCGGAGTTGGCTCGAGGCGAGGGACTGGCTGCCCAAGCCGGGCGCCGTGCTGTTGCTGCCAAATGAGAGCGGCGGCGTGGCCGGGGCCTTGCTAGGCGTCGGCATTGAGGATTGGGCAACGGAAGCGCCGCTCCTTGCCGGCGCTTTGCCGGCGGCGCTTCCCGCGGGCGACTATCGCTTTGCCTCCACGGTTCCGGACCCCGAGCTTGCAACGCTCGCCTGGCTTGCCGGGTCCTATCGCTTCGGTCGCTACAAAGCCGAGAACGACGTGAAGCCCAAGCGCCTGGTCCTGCCGGATAGGGTGGACCGCGCACGAGCCTTGGCGCTTGCGGAAGCGGTTTATTTCGGCCGCGATCTGATCAATACGCCGGCCAACGATCTTGGTCCCGCCGAGCTCGAGGCGGCTGCCCGCGAACTCGCGGCAGAGCACGGCGCGGCGGTCAAGGTGACCGAGGGATCGAGCCTTCTCTCCGACAACTTCCCCATGATCCACGCCGTCGGCCGGGCGAGTGACCGGCCTCCGCGTCTGATCGATCTCCGTTGGGGCTCCGAACACGCCCCCAAGGTGACGGTCGTGGGCAAGGGCATCTGCTTCGATACGGGCGGTCTCGACATCAAGCCCGGCAGCGCCATGACCCTCATGAAGAAGGACATGGGGGGTGCCGCCTCCGCTCTTGCCTTTGCGCACCTCGTCATGCAGGCGAAGCTTCCTTTGAGACTCCGCGTGCTGATCCCCGCGGCCGACAATTCCATTTCCGGCAACGCCTTCCGGCCGGGCGACGTGCTTCCGAGCCGGAGCGGCATGACCGTAGAGATCGGCAATACCGACGCCGAGGGGCGCCTCGTGCTCGCCGACGCGATCAGTCTCGCCGACGAAGAGGCCCCGGACTATCTGATCACCATCGCGACGCTGACGGGCGCGGCGAGGGTTGCACTCGGCCCCGACCTGCCGCCGCTCTTCACTGACGATGAGGATATGGCCGCGCCGCTGCTCGCCCACGGCCGCAGCGTCGGCGATCCAATGTGGCGGATGCCGCTCTGGTCGCCCTATGACAAGCTGCTCAAGAGCAATATCGCCGATTTGAACCACATCGCCGAGGGCTCCCATGCGGGCTCCGTGATCGCGGCGCTGTTCCTGAAGCGCTTCGTGATGCAAGCCAAGTGCTTCATCCATCTCGACATTTTCGGATGGGTCCCCCGCGAGCAGCCCGGGCGTCCGCAGGGCGGCGAGCCGCAAGGCGCGCGTGCACTCTTCGCCTATTTCGAGAAAGCGCTCGGGCCGTGATCAACGGCGTGTTGCGAGATCCGCGCCGCCACGCTTATCGCGAGGGTCTGGCCGCGGAGTCGCTCAGAGACCACGTCAAGGCAGCGCGTTACGTCACCGGGGAACCCCGCCAGCTGCAAGTTCCCGTGCTGCCCTTGCGCCGGGAGCCCCGCTTCGATGCGACCCTCGATACCGAGGCGCTGTTCGGCGAGACGCTCACGCTCTTTGAGGAGAGTGAGGGCTGGGCTTGGGTGCAGCTCGCCCGCGATGGCTATGTCGGCTATATGCCGAGCGAAGGACTTTCCCGCGCGATCATGACGCCTACCCACCGGATCGCCGCGCTTCGCACCTATCTCTATCCGCAGCCCGATATCAAGACGCCGCCGCTTGCGCTGTTGAGCCTAAATTCGCTGCTCCCTGCTTCGGCGGAGGAGGGCAGGTTCTTGGCGCTTCAAACCGGCGGCTTTGTCGTGGCGGAGCACACCCGGCCGGCGGCTCAGCCCGCGACGGACTTCGTCGACGTCGCCCTCTCTTTTTTAGGCACGCCCTATCTCTGGGGCGGCCGCACCAGCCTCGGCGTCGACTGCTCGGGGCTCGTCCAGCTGGCGAGCGAGGCCGCTGGGTTCGCCTGCCCCCGCGACGCCGACATGCAGGCAGCCGAGATGGGGCTTCCGCTCGACTGGCCGCGCACCGACACGCTTGCGCGTGGCGATCTCGTATTCTGGGACGGCCATGTCGGGATCATGGCGAGCGCCGACACGCTGGTCCATGCCAGCGCCCATCACATGGCAGTGGTGGTCGAGCCTTTGGGTGAAGCCAAAGCCCGCATCGCCGCCACCGGCAGCGAGGTGCTAGGGGTCACGCGATTGCCGAGGGTTGGCGCTTTGCCGACGCGGCAGCCCCGCTAGTGAAGCACGCCGAACAGCCACAACAGGATGATGACGGGGATCGGGATGCCGATCAGCCACAGGAGAATACCGCGCATGGTCCGTTCCTTCTTCTTGGTCTCGATAGCTCCAGGGCTAAGAACGTGCGAGCGCGGTTGGGGTTCCCGGTGGCGCCTAAGTCGAGACCGCGTCCCCGCGCGTCGCCTCGAGCTCGAAGGCGGCGGCGAGCAGCGCCTTGGTGTAGTCGGTCTTCGGCTTGGCGAACACGGTCCGCGCCGGCCCTTGCTCCACGACCTTGCCGTAGCGGAGCACGATGATGGCGTTGGCGAGCGCGCGCACCACTTTGAGATCGTGGCTGATGAAGAGATAAGCGAGCTTGTAGCGGCGCTGCAGGTCGCGCAGGAGGTCGACGATCTGCGCCTGCACCGACACGTCGAGCGCGCTAGTCGGCTCGTCAAGGATGAGGAATTTGGGCTCGAGCACCAGCGCCCGGGCGATGGCGATGCGTTGGCGCTGGCCGCCCGAGAATTCGTGCGGGTAGCGGTCCTGGAAGGCGGGATCGAGTCCGACCTCCTGCAGCGCCCGCGCGACGCGCGCCCGCCGCTCGGCGCGATCCATCCCCGGCTTCTGGATGAGGAGGCCCTCCTCGATGATCTGCGCGATCGAAAGTCGCGGGGAGAGCGAGCCGTAAGGGTCCTGAAACACGATCTGCATGTCGCGCCGGAGCGGCCGCATGCGCTTTGAGTCGTATCCGTCGATGCGGTTGCCGAGATAGACGATGGGCCCCTCGCTCGACACGAGCCTGAGCAAAGCAAGCCCAAGCGTGGTCTTGCCCGAGCCTGATTCGCCCACGACGCCGAGCGTCTGCCCCTCTTTCACCGCAAGATCAATCCCGTCCACCGCCTTGATATGGCCGACGGTGCGCCGCAGGAAACCGCGCTTAATCGGAAACCAAACGCGCAAGTTCTGGGCCTCCAGTATAACCGGCGCCTTGGCATTGGCGGGAGGCGGCGAGCCCTTCGGCTCGGAGGCGAGCAGGTGCTTGGTATAGGGGTGCTGGGGCGAGGCGAAGATCTCGCGCGTGCTCCCGCGCTCCACGATCTCGCCATTGGTCATCACGCAGACCCGGTCGGCCATCTTACGCACGATGCCGAGATCGTGGGTGATGAGCAGCATGGCCATGTTGAACTCGGCTTTGAGCTTGAGCAGGAGATCGAGGATCTGCGCCTGGATGGTCACGTCGAGCGCTGTGGTCGGCTCGTCGGCGATGAGCAGGTCCGGCTCGTTGGCGAGCGCCATGGCGATCATCACTCTTTGCCGCTGTCCGCCCGAGAGCTGATGCGGATAGGAGGCGAGCCGTCCTTTGGGATCGTCGATGCCGACCTTGTCGAGCAGATCGAGCACGCGGGTCCGCGCCGCCCGGTCGGACAGACCCCGATGGATCTTCAACACCTCGCCGATTTGGCCCTCGATGGTGTGCAGCGGATTGAGCGAGGTCATCGGCTCCTGGAAGATCATCGAGATCTGATTGCCACGGACGTGGCGGAGCGCGTCCGGCGCAAGCGCCATGAGGTTTTCGCCCTTGAACCGGATGGCGCCGGAAGGATGGGTGGCCCCGGGGTAGGGGAGGAGGCGCAGGATGGAAAGCGCGGTCACCGTCTTGCCGGAACCCGATTCGCCGACCAGCGCCACCGTCTCCGCGTTGCCGATGTCGAAGGAAATATGATTGACGGCGTGCGTGATCCTGCCGCCGCTCTGAAAATCGACGGAGAGATCCTCGACTGAGATAAGCGTGTCCCTTGCGGGGGCTGCCGGCACAGGCTTGGGGTTCTCTTGCGTCTTTGCCATGAGGTGCTTACCCGCTCTTCGCGTCAGCCGCATCGGCGCATTCGCCACGCTCGATCTCGACGGTGACGTGATCGAGGCCGAAGCGGTCCTTGAGGCGCTGCTTGATGGCCTTCACCAGCCGGTCCGAATCCTGCGTCTCCCCAATGCAGGCATGCAGCGTCACCATGCGCCGCTCCTGGGTGATCGACCACACATGCAGGTGATGCACGCTCTCCACCCCCGGAACGTTGGCGATGAGGTCGGGTCCGATATGGCGCGTGTCGAGTTCATGCGGCGCGCCTTCGAGCAGGATATGGCCGGAAGCCGCCACCACCTTCCACCCGCTCCGGACGATGATGGCGGCGATGAGGATAGACAGAAGCGGATCGATGGGCGTCCAGCCGGTGAGCAGGATCACGGCGCCGGCGATCAGTGCCGCCACGGAGCCGAGCAGGTCTCCGAGGACGTGGATGGCGGCGCCCTTGACATTGAGATTCTCACGGTCCGCCCCGCGCAAGAGTATGAAGGCCGCGACGTTCACGGCGAGCCCCAACACCGCGACCACCACCATGATGCCGCCGGCGACGGCCTGGGGCTCCGCGAGGCGCTCGGCGGCCTCGAACACGATCCAGCCGGCGATGACGAACAGGGCAAGCCCGTTCACGAAGGCAACCAGCACCTGAAAGCGGTCGAAGCCGTAGGTGCGCTTCCAGTCGGCGGAGCGCCGCGCCAGCCGGAAGCCGAACCAGGCAAGCGAAAGCGAGGCGAAGTCGGTCAGCATATGGCCGGCATCGGCCAACAGCGCGAGCGAGCCCGAAACGATGCCGCCAGCGACCTCGGCCCCCATGAACAGCCCAGTCAGGAGCGCGGCGAGCCCCAGCCGCCGCTCGTTCAAGTCGCGGCGGTGATCGTGTGCGTCCCGGGGGCCATGGGAGTGCGAGCCGTGCATGTGCGAGCCTCAGCCGAAGGACTTGCGCGGGTCGAGCGCGTCGCGCACCGCCTCGCCGATGAAGATCAAGAGGCTCAGCATGATGGCGATGACGAAGAAGGCGGTGAGCCCGAGCCAAGGCGCCTGCAGATTGTCCTTGCCCTGCGCCAGCAGCTCGCCGAGCGAGGGCGATCCCGCCGGCAAGCCGACGCCAAGGAAGTCGAGCGAGGTCAGTGTGCTGATCGAGCCGTTCAGAATGAAGGGCACGAAGGTCAGCGTCGCCACCATGGCGTTGGGGAGGAGGTGTTTGAACATGATCTTCGGGTTGGAGAGTCCAAGCGCGCGCGCCGCCGTGACATATTCGAAGTTGCGGGCACGCAGGAACTCGGCCCGCACCACCCCGACCAGTGCGACCCAGGAAAAGGCGAGGAGGATGCCGAGCAGGATCCAAAAATTCGGCTCGATAACGGCGGCGATGATGATGAGCAGATAGAGCTGCGGCACCGAGGTCCAGATCTCGATGAAGCGTTGGAACAGGAGGTCGGTCCAGCCGCCGAAATAGCCCTGCACCGCGCCTGCCGCCACGCCGATAATGGAAGAGAAGAACGTAAGCACGAGGCCGAACAGCACCGAGATGCGAAAGCCGTAGATGACGCGGGCAACGACGTCGCGGCCCTGGTCGTCGGTCCCGAGCCAGTTCCATTCGAGCTCGTCATTGCAAGGGTGAAAGCCCTGCTCGACGGCAAGCTTGCAGTCCTCCTCGGTGAGCATCCAAGTTGGCTTCACCGGAAACGCCATGGGCGGAGTCTTGTTGGGCGTGTCATAGGAAAATGGGATGAGCGGCCAGACGATCCAGCCCTCCTTCTGTGTAATCATCTCCCTCACGGCTGGGTCGCGATAGACCGCCTCGGTCTCGAAGATGCCGCCGAAAGCGGTCTCCGGGTAGCTCTTGAAGATGGGGAAGTAGTAGTGGCCGTCATATTTGACGAGGAGCGGCCTATCGTTGGCAATGAACTCGGCGAACAGGCTGATCCCGAACAGCACGAGGAAGATCCATAAGGACCAGTATCCGCGCTTATGCGCCTTGAAGGTCTGCCAGCGCCGCCGGTTGAGCTGCGAGAGCGGGCGCCGCCACCAGCTCGGCCCTTCGGCGGTGACGGCGGCGTCGGTAGGGACGTCCATCGCTCAAACCTCGCGCGTCTCGAAATCGATGCGCGGATCGACCCAGGTGTAGGTGAGGTCGGAGATCTAGTTGATGACGAGCCCCATCAGCGAGAAGATATAGACGTCGGCGAACACGACCGGATAGTCGCGGTTCATGATCGACTCGAAGCCGAGCAGCCCGAGGCCCTCCAAGGAGAAGATGGTCTCGATCAGGAGCGAGCCCGCGAAGAAGGCGCTGATGAAGGCACCTGGGAAGCTCGCGATGACGATCAGCATGGCATTGCGGAACACGTGACCGTAAAGCACCTGATGCTCGGTCAATCCCTTCGCCCGCGCCGTCGTCACATATTGCTTACGGATTTCCTCCAGGAACGAGTTCTTGGTGAGAAAGGTGGTGGTAGCGAAGGCCGAGAGCGCCATGGCGATCATCGGCAGCACCAGGTGCCAGAAATAATCGAGAATCTTTCCGTACCAGGGGAGCTCAGCCCAATTCTCGGAAACGAGCCCGCGCAAGGGGAAGAGCTGGAGGAACGATCCTCCGGCGAACAGTACGATCAGGAACACCGCCACGAGGAAGCCCGGAATGGCGTAGCCGATGACGATGACCGTGCTCGTCCAGACGTCGAAGCGCGAGCCCTCCTTGACCGCCTTGCGAATGCCGAGCGGGATCGAGATAGCGTAGGACAGAAGCGTCATCCAGATACCGAGCGAGATCGAGACCGGCATTCGCTCGAGGATCAGCTTGAGCACGCTTGTGTCGCGGAAATAGCTCTCGCCGAAATCGAAGCGGAGATAGTTCCACATCAGCATGAGGAAGCGCTCGTAAGCCGGCTTGTCGAAGCCGAACTGCTTTTCCAGGCTCTTGATGAATTCCGGATCGAGCCCCTGCGCGCCGCGATATTTGGAAGGCGAGGACACGTCCCCGGGCACGCCACCTGGCGGCCGCCCAGCGCCGAAATCGCCGCTGCCGCCGCTGAACCTTGCGGTGGCGCCGACATCGGTGCCGGTGAGCTGGGCGATCAGCCGCTCGATGGGGCCGCCGGGCGCGAACTGCACGATGGCGAAGGTCACCAGCATGATGCCGATCATGGTCGGCACGATGAGCAACAGGCGACGAAGGATATAGGCAGTCATTGCTTCCGGGCCGACCTCTTGAGCCTCAGGATGAAAAGGCCAGCAAGCCCGAGCCCCACGAGAAGCGCGATGATGAGATAGGGGCGTCGAGAGGCAGGCGCATCCAAGGAATCCCTGGCGACAGCGGCGGTCGCCGTCAGTTTGGCAGCTTTGGCGCCGTCATACCACCAGGTGTCCAAAACCCCGCGGTCGAAACGGGGTTTGGTCTCAGGCTGCCCGAACTTGTCCCAATAAGCGATGGTGTTGGAGGCCTTATACCAATGGGGCACCCAGTAGTGCCCGGCCCTGAGCACCCGGTCGAGCGCGCTTGCCGCCGTCGTCAGCTCGTCGCGGCTCTTGGCGGCAATCACCCGCTCGACCAGCGCATCCACGGCAGGATCGGCAATGCCAGCGAGATTGAGCGATCCATCCATCGACGCGGCGGCGGAGCCGAAATAGCTGCGGAGCTCCACGCCGGGCGTGTCGCGCATCACGTAGCGCTCGGTGGTGATGTCGAAGTCGAAGCTCTTCAGGCGCCGCTGATATTGCGCCGGGTCCACCATGCGCATGGATGCGTCGATGCCAAGCAGCTGCAAATTCTTCACGAAGGGCGCGGTGACCCGCTCGAAGGCCGGCTCGAAATTCAGGATCTCGAGCTTGAGCGGCTCACCCTTGGCGTTTACCCGCACGCCATTCTTGATGGTCCAGCCGGCTTGGTCGAGCAGCTTGCCCGCCTGTACGAGTTGGTTGCGGATCTGGCCCGAGCCGTCGGTCTTGGGCGGAAGGTAGGCGGCACCGAGCGCCGCAGGCGGCACCGGCACACCGAGATTTTCGAGTAAGCTCCGCTCGGCTTGCGACGGCTCGCCTAAAGCTTTCATGGTGGAGTTCTCGAAGAAGCTCTCGGTGCGGGTGTAGAGGCCGTAAAAGAGGTTGCGGTTGGTCCATTCGAAATCGAAGGTGAGATCGAGGGCCTGGCGCACCAGTTGATCTTTCAGCTGCTCCCGCCGCGTGTTGAGAAAGAAGCCTTGCGTGCCCGAGGGGGTCTCGTCCGGCATCACCTCCTTCTTCACCTTGCCCGCGCGGATGGCGGGGAAATCGTATTCGGTGGCCCAGACCTTAGAGGTGAATTCCTCGCGGAAATCATAGGTCCCGGCCTTGAAGGCCTCCATGGACGCGGTGCGGTCGCGGAAATATTCGAAGCGGATCTCGTCGAAATTCCAGCGGCCCCGGTTCACGGGCAGGTCCTTGGCCCAATAGTCGGGATTGCGACGGTAGACGATCGTCCGCCCTTGCTTGACGTCGCCGACCGTGTAGGGACCCGAGCCGAGCGGCGGGTCGAGCGTCGTCGCGGCGAAGTCGCGGGTCGCGTAATAGGCCTTGGAGAAGATCGGGAGGCCCGCCACGGTGAGCGGCAGGTCGCGCACTAGCGAGCCCTTGAAGCTGTAGCGCACGGTGTGCGGATCGAGCGCCTCGGCCTTCACTACGTCTTGCAGCGTCTGCGCGTAGATTGGGTGGCCCTTGGTCTTGAGCGCGTCGAAGGAGAAGACCACGTCGTCGGCGGTGAGCGGGCTCCCATCGCTGAAACGCGCCTCCGGCCGGAGCGTGAAGGTGACCGACATGCCGTCGTCGCCGACCTCGGCGCTTGACGCCACGAGGCCATAGACGGCGTCAGGCTCGTCTGCCGCCCGCGTCATCAGCGTGTCGAACAGAAGCTCGAGCCCCTGCGCCGCGTCGCCCTTCAGAATGTAGTTGTTAAGGCTGTCGAAGGTGGTGACCCCGCCCCAGCCCACGAGCGAGAACGTGCCGCCCTTCGGCGCGTCTGGGTTCACATAGGCGAAGTGCTGGAAATCGGCTGGGTAAGCGAGATCGCCGAAGGCCGACAGCCCGTGCTTGCGCTCTACCGCATGCGCAGGCTCCGGCGCCGCGTTGGCGAGGAGGGCGGCGAGGATCAGCGCGCCCGCAGCAACCCCTCGCAAGGACGCCATCGCTTTCCGCATCAAGGCTTGGAAGCCCCCGGCAAGCGGGCGGCCTTCTCCCGGTCGAACCACCAGACCTGCACGAAGCCGGGCGTCAGGCCCGGCAGGGTCTGCGGCTGGCCATAGCGGTCCCAATAGGCGATCCGCACCTTGGACGAGTACCATTGCGGCACCACGAAGTCGTTCCACAACAGCACCCGATCCAGCGCGCGCGTGGCCGCCACTAGCTCCTCCCGGTCGTTGGCGAAGATCACATGGTCAACCAGCTTGTTGATCGCGGGATCTTTCACGCCGATCAGGTTCTGGCTGCCTTCTCGGCCTGCGGCTTCCGACCCCCAGAAATCACGCTGCTCGTTGCCCGGGGAATTGGACTGGGCGAAGTTGCCGACGACGATGTCATAGTCGAAAGCGTCGAGCCGCCGTGTATATTGCGCGGAATCCACCATGCGCAGCGTGGCCGTGATGCCGAGCTGCTTGAGATTGCCGACAAAGGGCTGCACGATGCGCTCGAACAGTGGCGAGACGAGCAGGAACTCGACCGTCATCGGCTCTCCGGTCTTGCTGTTGGTGAGCACGCCTCCCTTCACCTCGTAGCCCGCTTCCTTCAAGAGCTGCGCGGCCTTGCGTAAGTTCGCGCGCATCTCCTCGGGGCTGCCGTTCACGGGATTGCGGTGCACCTCGGTGAACACCTCGGGGGGCACCTGATCCTTCACCTCGTTCAGGATTTCGAGCTCGCGTCCTTGCGGGAGCTCGCCCGGCGCGGCGAGCTCGCTGCCCTGGAAGAAACTCCCGACCCGCGCATATTGCCCATAGAACAGGTTCTTGTTCGCCCATTCAAAGTCGAAGGCGAGATTGAACGCCTGCCGCACGCGGCGGTCGGCGAATTGCGGACGGCGGAGATTGAGCACGAAACATTGCATGGGCTGCGCGTTCTTGATCGGCACCTCCTGGCGCTTGATCAGCCCATCGCGCACCGCGGCGAAGTCAAAGGCCGTGGCCCAGTTCTTCGCGCTCGTTTCCTGGTGGTAGTCGAGATTGCCGGCCTTGAAGCTCTCGAACGCGACGGTCTCGTCCCGGTAGTAGTCGAAGCGGATCTCGTCGAAGTTCCATTGGCCGCGGCTTACGGGCAGGTCCTTGCCCCAATAGTCGGGAACGCGCTCATAGGTGATGGTCCGCCCCGGGGTCACTTGCCTGATGCGGTAAGGTCCGGAGCCGAGCGGCGGCTCGAGCGTGGTCTTCAGCGGGTCGCGCTGATTGCCGTTCGCGTCTTTGCCCGTCCAATAGTGCTTGGGCAGAATGGTGAGCTGGCCCATGATCATCGGCAGCTCGCGGTTGCCCTTCACGTCGAAAGTGAAGGTCACCTCGTTCGCACCCGTAGCTTCCGCGCGCGACACGTTCTTGTAATAGAGCGCCATGCGCGGATTGGCCGCTTTGTTCACCTCGAGGCTATAGACGACATCGTCCGGCGTGATCGGCGTGCCGTCGTGCCAGCGCGCTTCGTCGCGGAGCTTGAAAGTGACCGACGAAAAATCAGGCGGATAGGACGCCCACTCGGCGATCAGGCCATAGGAGGTCGAGGGCTCTTCCAGGCTGTCGGACATGAGGCTTTCATAGACGAGCCCGAGGCCGGCTGCGGCCTCTCCCTTGTAGAGGACCGGGTTGACGCTGTCGAAGCTGCCAATATCCGCCATGCGCACGAGGCCGCCCTTGGGAGCCTCCGGGTTCACATAGTCGAATTGCTGGAAGTCGGCCGGGTATTTCGGCGTGCCGATGAGCGAGACGGCGTGGTGGCGCTGCGCCTCCTCCCCGGCGTGCGCCGGAGCGGTAATCAGGCTTAAGAGCAACAGGGAAAGGACGAAGCGACATAGCATCATGGCGGGCGAGCTACGCTTGACGTTGAACCGTTGCCTGGTGCCGCCATGGGGTTGCGGGACCGAGCCTTTTGGCCGCAAGCCCCCGGCCACGAGCGAGCGGGAGCCTCTTAGCATGGGGGCACCGCCGCCCACATGAAATATCGCTCATGTGGATGAGTGCGGGCCCCCGCCTCGGGGCCGATCTCTAACCCTCCCCCGCTTGAGCGGGGAAGGGATATTCGGTGTGGGGGCGAGCGCTGCCGGCAAGGCAGGCGCCAATCCGCCGGAGCCTAGTCGTTCTGCGGCGGCCCGTCGGGATAAACCGGCTGCGGCTGTGACGAAAGCGAAGGCTTGGACGACGTCCCCTCAGATGCGGCGCCCGGTGCCGGCGTCTCGGCAGACGGTGCCGGCTCCTCGGCCTTCGGGGCTGGGGTTTCGGCAGAGGGTCCCGGCTCCTCGGCCTTCGGCGCTGCCGGGGTCTCGGCAGATGGTGCCGGCTCCTCAATCTGTGGCGCCGCAGGGGTCTCGGCAGGCGGCGCTGGCTGCTCGGCCTTCGGCGCTGCCGGGGTCTCGGGGGAGGGTGCCGGCTCTTCGGTCTTTGCCGCCGCGGGCGCTTCGGCCGGTGCCGCGCCTCCTCCGGCTGCCTCGGGCAGCGGCGGTGGGTTGTCGTTCTTGGTGCGCAGGAAGAGGAGCACATCGCCCCGCTGCTTGGCATCGGGAAGGCCTTGGAACAACGCCATCTTGGTCCCCGGCACATAGGCGGCAGGGTTGTTGATCATGGCGTTGATCGATGCGTAATCCCACTTCCCGCCTTTGGCCTTGAGTGCCGGCGAATAGTCGTACCCCTCATGAGATGCAACGTCACGGCCTAGCACGCCGTAGAGATTGGGGCCGATTAGGTTGGGACCCCCTTTATCGAAATTGTGGCAAAGCATGCATTTCTTGGCGACCTCGGCACCTCGGCCCGCATCCGCATGGGCGAGCAGAACCGCCACGTCCTCGCCGCCTTCGCCTGCGGGTTTCGCCGCTTCCGGAGCAGCCTCAGCGGCCTTGCCACCCGCGGCTGCACCGCCAGGAGCCCCGGCCTCTGGCAAGGGCGGCGGGTTGTCGTTCTTGGTGCGCAGGAAGGCGAGCACCTCGGCGCGCTGCTTCGCATCCGGGAGGCCCGGGAACAGCGCCATCTTGGTCCCAGGCGCATAGACCGCAGGATTGGTGATCATGCCGTCGATCTTGACGTAGTCCCAATTGCCGGGGAGCGCCTTCAGCGCGTCGGAATATTCGTAGCCTTCATGCGACGCGATATCACGGCCAAGCACGCCATAAAGATTGGGCCCGATCAGATTGGGGCCCCCCTTCTCGAAATTGTGGCAAAGCTGGCACTTCTTGGCGACCTCGGCGCCTTTGGCTGGATCGGCCGTGGCGAGAAGCACGAGGATCTGGTCGCCACCTTGCGCGGCCTGTCCGCCAGGCTGCTCCGCGCCCGGCTTTTTGGCGCCAGCCACTTCATAGCCCGGCTTTTCCGGCTCGGGCTCCTCGGAGGCGATTTTGATGATCGTCCTCGTGCCGAAAATCAGCAGCAGCGCGCCAAGCACGGCCATGGCGATCTGATTGTAGCGGTAATACTTCATGGTCGAGGTCCCCCCCCGGGTGCCGAGGCTGCTTAACGAGCTCTTGCGACGGACAGTGAGATGGTCAGGCGTAGGCGCCTGTTGTAACTGAGCCATTTAGCTCTGCCAAGGTGTCGCGGGACCCTAACTCACGTGTTATCTGACCCCTCATGGCGTCCAATCTGATTGTCATCCCGGCGAGGCTGAAGGCGACGCGGCTTCCGGACAAGCCTCTCGCCGATATCGCCGGCGAGCCGATGATCGTCCATGTCTGGCGCCGCGCCGTGGAAGCCGATTGTGGGCCCGTGGTCGTGGTCGCCGACGCCAAAGCGATCTGCGACGCCGTGCGCGACGCAGGCGGCGCGGCGTTGATGACCAGCCCGGATCACCAAAGCGGATCGGACCGCGTGTTCGAGGCCGTGCGCAAGCTCGATTCCGCGGGTGCGCTCGAGACCATCGTCAATCTACAGGGTGACTTGCCGACGCTCGATCCTCGCCTTGTCCGTGCTTGCCTTGGCGCGCTCGGCGAGAGCGAGGCCGATATCGGCACCATCGCCGCGGCGATCACCAGGGACGAGGAACGCGCCGATCCGAATGTGGTGAAGGTGGTCGGCTCGCCCTTGGGCGTGGCGGGCACGTTGCGCGCGCTCTATTTCACCAGGGCCACGGCACCCTACGGCGAAGGCCCGCTCTATCACCATATCGGCATCTATGCCTACCGGCGCGGGGCGCTTGAGCGCTTCGTGTCCCTGCCGCCGTCGCCGCTCGAGATCCGCGAACGGCTCGAGCAGCTCCGTGCGCTGGAGGCGGGCATGCGCATCCACGTCGCCCTCGTTGACACCGTTCCGCTCGGTGTCGATACTCCGGCCGATCTTGCGCGGGCCCGAGAGCTTTTCGCCGCGTCGTCGAGTGCTTTCCCCTCATCCTAGGCATCTCCTGCCATGAACGCAGCCAAGCGTCAGAAAATCGCCTATCAGGGCGAGCCCGGCGCCAACTCGCATCTTGCCTGCCGCGACGCCTATCCGGACGTGGAGCCGCTGCCTTGCCCCACCTTCGAGGACGCGCTTGCGGCCGTCAAAGGCGGCGAGGCCACGCTTGCCATGATCCCGATCGAGAATTCCGTCGCCGGCCGCGTCGCCGACATCCATCATCTCTTGCCGGATTCGGGGCTGTTCATCGTCGCGGAGCATTTCGAGCGCATCCGGAATCAGCTGCTCACTTTGCCCGGCGTCAAACTTGACGAGCTCAAATCGGTGCACAGCCACACCATGGCGCTCGGCCAATGCCGTAAGGAGATCCGCGTGCTGAAGCTGAAGCCGGTGGCCGAGGCCGATACCGCCGGGGCCGCGCGCGCTTTGAGCGAAACGAGAGACCGCAGCCGGGCGGTGATCGCCTCGGCGCTCGCGGCGGAGGTCTATGGCCTCGCCATCGCCAAAGCCGACATCGAGGACGCCTATCACAACACCACGCGCTTCGTGGTCTTGGCGGTGAAACCTGACGTTGCCAAGGCCAGCGACGGCCTCGTCATCACCACGTTCGTCTTCCGCGTGCGCAACGTTCCGGCCGCCCTCTACAAGGCGCTTGGAGGCTTTGCCACCAACGGCGTGAATATGACCAAGCTAGAGTCCTATCAGCTCGAGGGCTCATTCAATGCGACCATGTTTTATGCCGACATCGAGGGACACCCGGATGAGCGGCGGGTGCAGCTTGCCATGGAGGAGCTTGCCTTTTTCACGAGCGAGGTGCGTCTGCTCGGCTCCTACAAGGCAAGCCCCTTCCGCCTCGAGCTGAAGGCTTAGACGCGTTGAGCCGAGATCGCTCGCGTCATCAGGTTGCCGTTACCTGGTTGCGAAATTCGATGGGGCGGTCGATGCCGCGAAACGGCTCGAGTGTCGTGCCGGTGCCATGGATGGTGACATTGCCATAGTTGAATAGCCGGCCGAGCACCGACTGATCGACGTCGACGCTCTCGATCTTGTCCATATGCACTTCCACCGAACGACGTTGGATAAAGCCTTGAGCATAGATTACGCGGAGGTTGGTAACGGCGATCTCTGTCGTCCAGCGGATGAACCAGGCGCGCAAGGCGACGACTAGGGCGACGGCGAAGCAGACCGTCGCGACGATCAAGCCCACCGGTCCGGTGAAGGCGGCGACCGCCCCGATAACGCTAAGGAAAATCGGCGGCAGATACAGAATCCAATGGACGCTGCCTTGATAGCGAACGGTTTCGCCCGGTTGCAGGACATGGTTGAGATAGCTCACAGGGGTCTCCGCAGCTGTTGGGATTTGGACCGTCGCGAGAAGGGCGCGAGCGGCCTTTAACTTTAACACGATCGTCCGGGGAGAGCAGACGCGCGAATAAGCGCTGCTGGAGGGCCTCACCCGCGAACGGAAACGTAGGCGGCTTGCCACATGAGCGCCCATCCCCGATATACTCCGGACGGGAGGTTGGCGGGCAGGCGCGTCCCTCGCCAACCGGGTCAGGTCCGGAAGGAAGCAGCCCCAACGAGATTGACGCGGGTTGTTCGTCCAGCCTCCCACCCGCGCCTCACATACCGGTGATTTGCGAGGCTCCTTGGCCGCGTTGCATTGCTTGCGGGACCGGGAGCCTTCCCCCGCGTGAAAGTCCGTCGTCCCATGGCCAAAGACGTAGATCAGCAAGGGAGCGCGCCGAAGCCCGGCGGGACATTAGCGTCCGCAGGCGCGGCCCAAAGTCACGCGGCGCTCGCCCGCAAATACCGGCCGAAGCTATTCTCCGAGCTGATCGGTCAGGACGCCATGGTGCAGACGCTCCGCAACGCCTTTGCCAGCGGCCGCATCGCGCAAGCCTATATGCTTACCGGCGTTCGCGGCGTCGGCAAAACCACCACCGCGCGGCTGATCGCGCGGGCGCTCAACTATGTGCCTCCCGGCGGTGGCGCCGCTCCCAGCGGTGGCGGTGCTCCCATGCTCGACATGGGTGAGGAGGGCGAGCATTGCCGCGCCATCCTGGAGAGCCGGCATCTCGACGTGGTCGAGATGGACGCGGCCTCTCACACCGGCATCGACGACATTCGCGACCTCATCGACAGCGCGCACTACAAGCCGAACATGGCCCGCTATAAGGTCTACATCATCGACGAGGTGCATATGCTCTCGAAGCAGGCCTTCAACGGCCTGCTCAAGACCCTGGAAGAGCCGCCGGAGCATGTGAAGTTCATCTTCGCCACCACCGAGGTCCGCAAAGTGCCCGTCACGGTGCTGTCGCGCTGCCAGCGCTTCGATTTGAAGCGAATCGAGGTCGAGCTCCTCGCCGAGCACCTTGCGGGCGTCGTCGCGCAGGAAGGCGCGGAAGCGGAGACGGCCGCGCTGATGCTGATCGCACGTGCGGCGGAAGGCTCGGTGCGGGATGCGCTGTCGATTCTCGACCGTGCAATCGCATTCGGCTCGGGTAAAGTCGAGGCGGGCTCGGTGCGCGGCTTGCTCGGTCTTGCCGACCGCGGCCGCATCTTCGATCTGCTCGAGACCGTGCTCGCCGGCGATCCCGGCAAGGCACTGCAAGGACTTGCCTCGCTGACCAATGACGGCGCGGAGCCCGCCCAGGTGATCGCCGATCTCGCCGACGCCGTGCACGCCGTGACGCTGGTGAAGGCGGCGGGGGCCTCCGATCCTGCGGCGAGCGAGTCCGAGCGGGCGAGCGCCGCCGATCTTTCGGTTCGCCTTTCCATGCCGGTGCTGGCCCGCGCTTGGCAGATGCTGCTCAAGGGCTATGACGAGGTGCGTGGCAGTCCGCGGCCGCTCGCGGCCGCCGACATGGTTCTGGTGCGGCTTGCTTACGCCGCGGACCTGCCCACCCCGGGAGACCTCATGCGCCGCCTAGGCGATGCCGGAGGCCCGGAGGGCGAGAGAACCCAAGGCTCGATCCTCGCCAAGCCCTCGCCCCGCCAGCCCGCCCATGCTTCCCTGCCAGAAACGCCGTCGGCGGCAGCAGAGGTCGCCAATGAAACAGAGCCCGAGGCGGCGCCGTCCGCGGCAACGCCTTTAGCGAATCCGCAAAGCTTTGAGGAATTGGTCGCCCTTGCCGAGCAGAAGCGCGATCTGAAGCTCAAGCACGCGCTCACCGAGCAAGTGCGGCTCGTGCGCTTTCGCCCCGGCCATCTCGAGCTCAATCCGCTTGGATCGGCGGCGAGGGAGCTTGGCCAGGAGCTTATGCGCAAGCTCAAGGCCTGGACGGGGCGCGTCTGGATCGTGGCCCTGAGCGGGGAGGAAGGGGCCCCCCCGCTCGGAGCACAGCGCCGCGCGCGTGAAATCCTTGAGATCGACGCGATCCGCGATCACCCTCAAGTCAGGCAGGTGCTGCAACATTTCCCCGACGCCCGCATCGCCGCGGTGCGGCCGATGACATCGAATGACGCTGCCGGCGAGGCCGACGATGCGAACGGCGAAGAGTTGAAGGAGGACGGGACCAACCCATGAAGAATTTCGCCAATATGATGAAGCAGGCCCAAGAGCTGCAGAGCCGCATGGCCGAGATGCAGGCGGAGATGGAGCGCACGCGGTGCGAGGGCCGCTCCGGCGGCGGTCTCGTGGTGATGACGCTGAACGGCAAGGGCGAGCTGGCAGGGGTGAAGATCGACCCCTCTCTGCTCGAGCCCGGCGAGGCCGAGATCCTGGAGGACCTCATCGTCGCCGCCCATACCGACGCCAAGGCCAAGGTCGAGCAGATGCTGCAGGAGAAAATGCAGGGCCTGACCGGCGGCTTGCCCCTGCCCCCGGGCCTCAAGCAGTTCTGATGGCGGGGGTTCAACTTGGGCCCCGCTCCCCCCTTATGGGGGAGCACGTTCGCGCATTGCGTGAACGGAGGGGGGTGAACCGAGTCGATTTGTTTGAACCTCCCTCCATACCCCTCCCCCACAAAGGGGGAGGGGAGAGCAAGCGGCTTCGTCAAACCAACCAACAGGCTCTCGGCCGGGTCGATACGAGCCGGTGTTGGCCGCAGGGGAAATAGATGGCGCGTGCCGCCGCGAGCGCCGAGATCGAGCGCCTGATCCAATTGCTGGCGCGGCTGCCGGGTTTGGGCCCCCGTTCGGCGCGGCGCGCCGCGCTTCACCTCGTCAAGAAGAAGGAGCAGCTGCTCGGGCCGCTCGCCGCCGCGCTGACCGAGGCGCGCGACCGGATCGTTACTTGCGAGATTTGCGGTAATATCGATACGGTCAGTCCTTGCACGCTCTGCCGCGACGAGACCCGCGACCGTTCCCTCATCTGCGTCGTGGAAGAGGTCGGCGACCTTTGGGCGCTTGAGCGCGCGCAGGTACTCAACGGTCTCTATCACGTGCTCGGCGGCACGCTGTCGCCACTCGACGGCGTGGGCCCCGAGGATTTGTCCATCGACAAGCTGATCGAGCGCGCGTGCGATCCGCGCGTCAAGGAGGTGCTGCTCGCGCTGAACGCGACCGTGGAGGGCCAGTCCACGGCGCATTATCTGATGGACCAGCTTGCCGGCTGCAACGTCACCGTCTCGCGGCTCGCCCATGGCGTTCCCATCGGTGGCGAGCTCGACTACCTCGACGAGGGCACGCTCGCCGCCGCGGTCAAGTCCCGCAAGGTGATGTAGGTTTCCCGCGGCGGGTCATAGCCGGCCCTAACGAGAGCAATTTCATGCTATTTTGCCGGCATGAGCGAGATTCCCATTCCTTGGCCGCAAAAGCAGCGCGAGCTGCACAACCATCATTTCGATTCCACCATCCGGAACGACTTCAAGTTCCGCGACGACGACATCGTCATTGCGACTTACGGCAAGTCTGGCCCTTGGGTGCAGCAGATCGTGGCGCAGCTCCTATGCGATGGTGCGGAAGGCCTCGAGGTCTGCCGGCCATAGTGGGGGTGCGGTTGGCATGGTGGTGGCGGTTGGCACGGTGGCGGGTGGCATGGCGGCTATTGGGGCCCCCGCTGGGGCTACCGCGGCTGGGCCTATCGCGGCTGGGGCGGCTGGTGGGGCGGCGAGAGTCTCAGCCGGCCGCCTCCAGCCGCTCCTTGGCCTCGATCGCCTCGAAATCCCCGCGCTTCACCAGCACCCAGAGGATCGCGAGCCCCGGCAGCGCCGCCGCGGCGCACAGCGCGAAGAAGGTCACCCAGCCGGTGGCCGCGGCGACGAAGCCCGTGACCGAGGCAAGCGTGGTGCGGCCGAACGACGAAAGTGCGGTGAGCAGCGCGAACTGCGTCGCGGTATAGGCGGGGCTCGTGCACAGCGCCGAGAGATAGGCGATGAAGACGACGGTGCCGACGGCGCTGGTGAAGTTCTCGGTGGAGATGGCGAGCGCGAGCGCCGCATGGTTCACCCCGATCGAGGCGAGCCATGAGAAGGTGAAGTTGGCGAGCGCCTGGAGAATGCCGGCGACGAGAAGCGCCCGCGACATGGGTAGCGCGCGGGCGAGCAGGCCCCCAGCGACCCCCCCGAGCAGCGAGGCGATCAGGCCCACGCCCTTGACGATCGCCGCATAGCTCGCTTTGTCGAAGCCGACGGAGAGCACGAACGGCCCGGTCATGATGCCGGCGAAGGTGTCGGTGAGCTTAAAGGCGACGACGAAGAGCAGGATCAGAGCCGCGTCCTTCTTGGAGAGAAAATCGGCAAAGGCGTCATAGGCCGCGCGGAAGAAACGCGAAAGAGGATTGCCGCGTTGCTCGCCAAGCGCCTCGGCCTCGGCCTCCCGCTCCTTCTCCCGCGGCTCGTGCGCGAGCAAGGCTGCGGCCATGCCGACGAGCACCAGCGCCGCCATGGCGGCATAGCCGTAAGCCCAGACGAGGCCCCGATCGACGCCGAGATATTCGAGATAGGCGACAAGCGCGACGGCGCCCGCCGTGGAGACGAGCATGCCGATGCGGTAGGCCGCCACGAAATAGGCCATGCCGGCGGCCTGGGTTTCGGTCGGCAGATATTCCACGCGGAAGGCGTCGATGACGATGTCTTGGGTGGCGGAGGCGGTGGCGACGATCACCGCGGCGAGGGCGACCATCAGCGGCGCCTGCAAGGGATCCTGGAAGCCGAGCAGCACGATCGCCGCCATGAGCAGGAGTTGCGACAGCACGAGCCAGCCGCGCCGATGGCCGAGTGCCTTGCCCAGTACCGGCACCTCAAAGGCGTCGACGATGGGGGCCCAGAGAAATTTGATCGTGTAGGGGACCCCGACCAGCGCAAAGAGGCCGATGGTGCCGAGATCGACACCGACATCCTTCATCCAGAGCAGCAGCGTCGAGCCGGACAGCGCAAGCGGCAAACCCGACGAGAAGCCGAGCAGGAGAATGATGAGCACGCGCCTGTCGAGGAACACGCTGGCGGCGCGCGCAACGTGTTCGGCCAGCGTCAGCCTTTGCGTGGTTCCCCCAGTCGCCGTCATCGCCTCTGCTCATAGCAGGCCGAAGCCGTCGCGTCATGCCCGGGCCCTCATCCTTCCCCGGACGGGTGGGGCGAAAGGAACGTTAGAAGCCACCCGTCAAAGAATTTTGCCGCGCGAAATCCTCGCCACCCTCTCCTCGAGGGGAGGGGATGGTGCCCCGAACGTCGGCTTGGATAAGGCGTTATTCTCAAACCCTGCTAGAGCAAGCAAAGGAGAGCAACATGGTGCGCGTGGTTGGCATCGATCATCTGGTGGTCAGCGTTGGTGACCTCGAGACGTCGAAGGGGTTTTACACGCCGCTGATGGAGTTCCTGGGCTTCGGCGTCGAGGCGGAATACGAGGGCAGCATGATGGGCTGGGCCAACGGCAAGACACTGTTCTGGATCGCCGCCGCCGACGCCGAAGGCAAGAAGCACAATTACCGCAAGGGCGATATCGGCTTTCACCACTATGCCTTCCGTCTGAGGAGCCGCAAGGACGTCGACGCGCTGCAGGCGTTCCTCAAAGGCCAGGGTGCGACCATCGTCGATCCGGCGGGCGAGTATTACGACGACTATTACGCGGTGTTCTTCCTCGACCCCGACGGCATGAAGCTCGAAGGCATGAAATATGGGGAGCGCCACGAACGCGCGGCGCGCAAAAAGTCAGCAGCGTCGAAGCAGAGCAAGACGCGCAAGAAGCAAACTTAGGCCTCGGCCTCTGCGCTGCGTGGATGACGAGTTTCACCGCCGCCGACAAGGATCTGATCGAGCATGCTTTGGAGACTATTCCCCGGCGAGCAGGTCCGGCTGGCGCGTGACCGTGGGGCGCCGCGTCTCTTCCTCTGCCCGCGTCGAGGAGGGTCTGGATGAAGGGGCAGCAAGCGGCGCCACGCGGTCACCTTCGACCGCCGCCTGCGCTTCTCCCTCGAAGTCCAAGCTCTCGATCCTGTGCCCGCGTGAGGCAATCCGTTCCGACGAGGTGAGGATCTTCTCGATGTCCTGGTTCGCCTGGCCAAAATGCCGCTGCAGGTCGAGCACGCGCTCGCGCAGGCGGCCCATGTCCTCCATCAGCTTGCCCACCTCGCGCTGGATGAGGTGAGCCTGCTCGCGCATCTTCACGTCCTTCAGGATCGCCTGCATCGTCTGCACCGCGAGCATGAGCATATTCGGCGCGCAGATGACGATGCGGGCGCGGTGCGCCTTCTGCACGAGGTCGGAGAAGTGCTCGGCCAAATCCACATAGATCGCCTCCGACGGCACGAATAGGATGGCGGTGTCCTGCGTCTCTCCAGGCAGGAAATAGCGCTCGGCCATGACGTCAACATGGCGGCCGACGTCGATGCGCACGCGCCGCGCCGCCTCCTTCTTCTCCTCGGGCCCCCGCGCGATGCGGAACGCCTCGAAGCCTTCGAGTGGGAACTTGGCGTCGATCACCACGCCCGCAGCTGTGTTCGGCATATGCAACAGGCAGTCGGGACGCTTGCCGTTGGAAAGGGTGGCCTGGAAGCTGTAGGCGCCCTTCGGCAGGCCGTCTTGGATGATGGCCTCCATGCGCATCTGGCCGAAGGCGCCGCGCGCCTGCTTGTTGGCGAGGATCTCCTGCAAGCTAACCATGTTGATGGAGAGCTCGGTCAGGTTCTTCTGCGCGCTGTCGATGACGGCGAGCCGCTCATTGAGCTTGGCGATGGAGTCGGTGGTCTTGCGCGCGGTCTCGTTTAGGTCGGAGCCGACCCTGTGTGTCATACGGTCGAGCCGTTCATTGACGGCGCGGGCGAGGTCGCCATGGCGCGCCACGCTGATCTCGGCGAAGGTCTGCAAGCGGCCCTTCAGCTCGGCGAGATGCGCCTCCTGCTCGCGCGCCTCGCGCCGCCGCCGGCTCATATGCACCGCGACGATGGTGACAAGCACGAGGAGGGCCAGCACCGCGAGCCCGAGCAGCCCAAGCAAAACCAGGACGGGATCGAGCGTGACGCTCCCCACCCGCAAAGCGTCGAAAGGCATGGGTGGAAGCTATAGCCCGATTCGGGCTTCCGCCAGACCAAAACAGGAACATGTTGACCGCGACCAGCGCCAACCTTATGTCAGCGGCTTGAAATGGCCATCCTCCCGATCATTACCATTCCCGATCCCGTGCTGCGCAGGCAGGCTCTTCCCGTCGAGCGTGTGGACGAGCCCTTGCGCCGTCTGATGGACGACATGCTCGCCACCATGTATGACGCGCCGGGCATCGGCCTTGCTGCGCCGCAAATCGGCATCTCGTGCCGGCTCATCGTCATGGATCCGGCCAAAGACGAGCAGCCGAAAGAGCCGTTGATCATGGTCAACCCCCTGATCCTCGAGCGCGGAAGTGAGATGCGGGTCCATGACGAGGGCTGCCTGTCGATCCCCGAAGTCACCGCCGAGATCGAGCGGCCGGCCAGGACCCGCGTTGGCTATATCGACTTGCATGGCAAGCCACAGGAAACCACGCTGGAAGGTATCTGGTCGACCTTGGTGCAGCACGAGATCGACCATCTGAACGGGGTACTGTTCATCGATTATCTGTCGCGGCTGAAGCGTGACATGATCGTGAAGAAGTTCACCAAGGTCAAACGCTCCGAGCAGGCGCTTTAGACTGGGCCCACGACCGCTTCCCTTCAGGATACAACCGGCCTAAGACGCCCCCCATGATGCGCATCATCTTCATGGGCACGCCGGACTTCGCCGTGCCGACGCTTGGCGCGATCCTTGCCGCGGGCCACGAGGTCGCCGCCGCCTATACGCGGCCCCCGCGCGCCGCTGGCCGGGGAATGTCGCCCCGGAAATCCCCGATCCAACTCTTCGCCGAAGCCAATGGGCTGCCCGTGATCACGCCAGGTCGGCTCAAGAATATTGACGAGCAGGCGCGCTTCCGCGCCCTCAACGCCGATGCCGCCGTGGTGGTGGCCTATGGGCTCATCCTGCCGCAGTCCGTCCTCGACGCCACGCGCCACGGCGCCTTCAATCTGCATGCCTCGGCTCTCCCGCGCTGGCGGGGCGCCGCGCCG
>Ga0116221_1000012_pt1 | contig 135000 bp, 148 predicted proteins | sample Sb_taG_5_FD_88965 | JGI IMG/M metagenome (GOLD analysis project Ga0116221, IMG submission 88965) | Peat soil microbial communities from Weissenstadt, Germany - Sb_50d_8_FC metaG | ecosystem: Environmental > Terrestrial > Soil > Wetlands > Peat | place: Germany: Weissenstadt | collected 2010-09-21 | reverse complement strand
GCCCCCACCTTCTCCTGGATGTACTCCCAGGCCTGACCCACTGTCCCGATCTTCTCCGCGTCCTCGTCGGAGATCTCCATCTGGTACTCCTCCTCGAACGCCATGATCAGCTCGACCAGGTCGAGCGAGTCCGCGTTCAGGTCCTCCACGAACGACGCCTCCGGCGTCACCTGCTCGGTCTCCACGCCGAGTTGATCGGCGACGATCGCCTTGAACCGGTCGAAGGTTAGATCTGGCATCAGGCGTTCCTTGTGATGGTGTGGTTGCGGCAGGGGCCGCATCAGTCTGGGGCGAAACGATAGCGTCAGGAGCGGGGGGGCGCCACGCGAATGGCCCGGAGGCACCGTCGATGATGCGTTCCGCGGGGTCGTCGCTGTTGGTCGGCGCGCCGGTCTCGCTCACGCCGCGAGACCCCCGTCGACGTGGAGCACGTGGCCGGTGATGTACCCGGACTCTGGCAGGACGAGGAAGGCGATTGCCGCGGCGACCTCGGCGGCGGTCCCCATGCGGCCCTTGGGGATGGCGGCGATCGCGGACGCCTGGACTGCCTCGCCGAGCGTCGTCGTCATCTCGGTCTCGATGAACCCTGGGGCCACGGCGTTGACGGTGATGTCGCGGCTCGCGACCTCTCGTGCCAGCGACTTGGTGAGTCCGATGAGCCCCGCCTTCGCGGCCGAGTAGTTGGCCTGGCCGGCGTTGCCGATCACCCCGGAGACACTCGACACGTTGACGATGCGGCCGAATCGCTGGCGGAGCATTGGACGCAGCACGGCGCGGCAGATGTGAAAGGCCGCGGTGAGATCGACGGCGAGCACGGCGTTCCAGTCGTCGTCGGTGAGACGCATGGCCAGATTGTCCCGGGTGATCCCGGCGTTGTTGACCACGATGTCGATGCCGCCCAGTGCCTGGACGGTCTGCTCGACCAGCCCTGCGGCGGCATGGGGATCGGCGAGGTCCGCACCGAGTGCGACCGCGGTCGCGCCGTGCTCGGCGCGGAGCGCGGCGACCACCGCTTCTGCGCCGTCCGGGTGCGCCGAGTATCCGACCGCGACCGATGCGCCGGCCCGCGCGAGCGCGATCGCGGTTGCCCTGCCGATGCCCCGCGAGGCACCGGTGACCAGGGCGCGCCTGCCGTCGAGCGCGCGCGCCTCACTCATCCCGCGACCGCGGCAACGTCGAGACGCGCCGCGGCGTCCGGCGTGTTCACCGAGATGGCGCGAACCTCGGGGGCGATGCGTCGCACGAGACCGCTGAGCACGGTGCCGGGTCCGACCTCGACGAGCGTCTCGGCGCCGAGCGCGACGAGGCGCTCCACGCACTCGATCCATCGCACCGGTGAGGTGAGCTGGGCGTGCAATCGCTCGCGCAGCTCGGCGGCGGTATGCACGTCGCACGCGTCGACGTTGCACACCACCGGCGGATGCGGATCCGCGATCGCAACGCCGTCGAGAGCGGACTCGAACGCTGCCGCCGCAGAAGTCATCAGGGGCGAGTGGAATGCGCCGCTGACATTGAGCGGGATCGCGCGACGCGCGCCGCGAGCGAGCGCGAGCTTGGCAGCGGCGTCGACGCCGGCAATCGATCCGCTGATGACCACCTGCCCGGGCGCGTTGTGGTTGGCAACGACAACAATGCCACCGGTTTCGCGCTGGGTATCGTCGCAGACGGCGGTCGCGGCATCGACGTCGATGCCGATGAGCGCGCACATGGTCCCCTCGTGCATCGCCGCCATCGCCCTGCCGCGCTCGATGACGAGACGCATCGCATCAGCGGGGTGCAGCGCATGCGCCGTCACCGCGGCGGCGTACTCGCCGACACTGTGCCCCGCGACCGCGACGATGTCGAGGTCGTCGGGCAGGGTGCTGCGGAGGGCGCACTCGACGAGCAGCAGCGCCGGTTGCGCGATCTCCGTGGGTCGCAGCAGCTCGTCGCTCCCTGCGAGCGCCGTGGTCAGGTCGACGCCGGAGGAATGCGCGGCGTCTAGCATCTCGACGGCGATGGGGAGATCCGTCAACCCGTCCGCCATGCCGGCGGCGTGGCTGCCCTGTCCGGGAAAGCAGAGTGCTACTCGGGCCAACAGGACCGGATGGTTACTCGGTGACGACCACTTCGCGGCCGCGATAGTGTCCGCAGTTCGGGCAGACACGATGCGGAATCCGCGGCTGGCGGCAGCGCGGGCACGGCGAGAGCGTCGGCATTTCCAGAGCGTGGTGGGAGCGCCGAAAGTCGCGGCGGCGCTTTGAGATCTTTTGCTTGGGAAGCGGCATGCTCGGTTTCTCCGGGGACGGCGCGCACGCACGTCGGCGCGGCCAGTGGATGCGGCCAGTATAGCGGTGCGCCGGTTGCAGGCGACCCGAGACGCTACTCCCGCTCCCGGCGTTTCCGCCGCGATCCGCCCTCGGCGGGGAGCGCGTCGATGCCCTTGCGGACGGTGGTCGCGGCGCGCATCAGCTGGTCCTCGAGGCGGACCATGACCTCACGGGCGTAGGCGTCGGCCTCGCTGCAGGTCTTGGCGGCGCGCTCCTCGGCATCGGCGAGGACGGTGGCGGCATGCTCCCGGGCCTGCTCGGAGATGGCGTGATCGCCGACCATGACGGCGGCCCGCGCGGTCGCCTCTTCGATGATGCGTGCCACCTCGGACTCGGCGCGGGTGAGGATCCGCTCCGCCTCCTGCTCCGCCTCAACGAGGACGCGGCGCTGGTCCTCGAGGAGGTGTCGAGCCTGCATCAGCTCATCCGGGAGCCCCAGCCGCGTGCGATCGATCAGCTCGAGCACCTCGTCCTCGTTGACGACGACGCCCGCGGTGAAGGGCACCCTGCGGCCGGTGCTCACCAGCTCCTCGAGCTGGTCCACCAGGTCGATGACGGTGGGATCGGTCTTCGGCGGCGTGTCGCTCACGTGGCTCGTGCCTCACGCTCGCGCTGCTCCGCGAAGCGCAGGCGCATCGCGTCCACGCTCACCGGAGGCGCCATCTCGTTGACGTTGCCGCCGAGGTGACACACCTCCTTGATCAGCGACGACGAGATGAACACGTTGGAGAACGAGGTCATCAGGAAGACGGTGTTCACCGCGGGGTTGAGGCGGCGGTTCATCAGCGCCATCTGGAACTCCGACTCGAAGTCGCTGATGACCCGAAGGCCTCGCACGATCGCGATCGCTCCCGTGGTGGCGGCGAAATCGACAGTCAGGCCGTCGAACGTGGTCACCTCGATGCGCGGCCGTGACTCGAGGCATGCCCGCAGCATCTCGACCCGTTCGCCGGCGGTGAACAGCGGCGTCTTGCCCGGGTTCTCGAGCACACCGACGACGACGCGGTCGAAGATCGCCGCGGCGCGATCCAGGATGTCGAGGTGCCCGAACGTCACCGGATCGAAGCTGCCGGGGTACACCGCGATGCGCTCGCTCACGCTGTTCCGTCCGATGGTGCAGCGGTTCGCTGCAGGAAGCTGATGGTGGTCAGGCCGTAACGCGCCTCGCGGAACCGGGTGAGATTGCCGATCTGCTCGGGGATTTCGCGGGCGCGGTGATGTTCGCACACGACAAGACGCGGTGGTGCCGCGCCGAGCAGCTCGAGCACGCTCTCGAGCTCGGGGTCCTGGTACGGGGCGTCGACATAGCAGAGGTCCGCCGCCCGGGTCTGCTCCTCGGCGCCGCGCAGCCAGCGCCGCACGTCAGCCCCGACGAGCGTGCACCGGTCCCGGCAGCCGAAGCGCTCTGCGGTCTGCGCGATCAACGCCAGCGCCTCGCGGTGGCGCTCGACGAAGATCACGCTCGCCGCCCCGCGCGAGAGTGCCTCGAAGCCGACCGTGCCGGCGCCCGCGTAGAGATCGAGCATGCGAGCGCCGACCACGCGGTTGCCGAGGATGTCGTACAGGGACTGGCGGACCATCGCCCGGGTGGGCCGGACCTCGCGCCCCGACGGCGTGCTGACCACCCTCCCCCGCCACGCACCGGCGGTGATCCGCGTCTGCGCCACGTGGTGCGGCCCGGTCTTCAGGCGATCGGGCATGCGGCGATGAGCGGGCGCACGCTAGTCGATGTCGAAGACGGCGCGGTAGCCGTTCATCGCGTCCGACAGCGGCTTCCATTCGGAGAGATCGGCGTCATGGTCGAGCCAGCCGAGCGCGGCCTGCCGCGCCCGGCGGCCGAGAGCCACGTCGAGCAGATCGGCCGCGAGCATGTCGGGGAGCCCGTGCTGGCGGAGGCCGACGAGCTGCCCCGGTCCGCGGAGCTGGAGGTCACGCTCTGCGAGCTCGAATCCGCTGTCGGTGGCCGCCACGGCGGCGAGACGCTGGGATCCCTCCTCATCGATGCCGCCCTCGAAGAGCAGGCAGTACGACTGGTGCTGGTCGCGCCCCACCCGTCCCCGGAACTGGTGGAGCTGGGCGAGCCCGAATCGCTCGGCGCCCTCGATGACCATGATGGTCGCGTTCGGGACGTCGACGCCGACCTCGACCACGCTCGTCGACACGAGCACGTCGGCGTCGCCTCGGACGAACCGCTCCATGCGCTCGGCCTTCTCGCGCGCCGGCATGCGTCCGTGGAGGAGCTCCACGTGCAGGTCCGGGATGACGCTCGTGCTGAGGCGCTCGTATTCGGCGGTCGCGCTCCGGGCGCCGAGCTTGTCCGATTCCTCGATGAGCGGGCAGATGACGAACGCCTGCCGGCCCTTGCGCACCTCGCTCCGGACGAACTCGTAGGCGGCGTCGCGCTCGTCCGCGGGGACGACGCGGGTCTCGACCGGTTGACGGCCCGGGGGCATCTCGCGCAACTCGCTGAGGTCGACGTCTCCGTAGAGCGTGTTCGACAGCGAGCGTGGGATGGGCGTGGCGGTCATGGCGAGGTAGTTCGGCATCGCGCCCGAGGTCTGGCGGAGACGCTGGCGCTGCACCACGCCGAAGCGATGCTGCTCGTCAACCACCACGAGCCCGAGATTCACCATGGCGACGTCGTCCTCGATGAGCGCGTGCGTGCCGACGATGAGCGAATCGTGCCCGCCGGCGAGCCCCGCGAGGATCTCGCGTCGCGCCGCGGCTGAGGTGCTGCCGACCAGGAGGCGCGGGGGAAGCCCGTGCTGCGTCAATAGCTTGTCGAGGGTGGCATGGTGCTGGCGGGCGAGGATCTCGGTGGGCGCCATCACCGCCGTCTGGAAGCCGGCGTGGTGAGTCATGAGCGCCGCGAGCGCGGCGACGACGGTCTTGCCGCTGCCGACATCCCCCTGGAGGAGGCGATTCATCGGGCCCGGGGCGGCGAGGTCGGTGAGGATCTCGTGTCCCGCAACGCGCTGCCCGTCGGTGAGCTTGAAGGGCAGTGTCGCGACGAACTGCCGTGCCAGCTCGATGTCGTAGGCGACGATGACTCCCGGCCCGCTCATGCGCCGCCGGCGCGCGCGCTCGGCGGCGATCTGGAGCAGGAACAGTTCCTCGAACGCGATCCGCTCACGAGCGCGGGTCGCGGTCGCGAGGCTGTCCGGCACGTGCACCCGGTAGAGCGCCTCGGCGATCGGCATGAGGTCCTCGGCCTCCCGGATGGACGGTGGCAGTCGGTCGGGCACCTGGGTCGCGAGCCCGAGCAGCGGCTCGATGTGCGTGCGCAGGAAGCGCGAGGTGATGCCCTGGGTCTCGGGGTACACCGGCGCGAGCGTGCCGACGTGGTGCTGGTCTCGGCCGACGCGCTCGAAGACGGGACTGCGAAACGTCAAACCGGTCCTCGACATCTCGACCTTGCCGCTGACCATGAGCTCCATCCCGGGTTGCAGCTGGCGCGCGAGAAACGGCTGGTTGAACCACACCGCCGTCGCCACCGCGCCGTCATCCTCGAGTGTCGCCTCGACGAGCACCATCTTCTTGTACGGGCTTCGCCGCGAGCTCACGTTGCGGACGCGCACGTGCGCGGTCTGCACGATCCCGGGTTGCAGGGCCCGCAGCGCCACCGTGGAGCGAGTGTCCTCATAGCGCCGGGGCAGGTGAAAGAGCAGGTCGCGAACGCTGACCAGGCCGAGCTTCTCGAGCCGCTGCGCCTGGCGCGGGCCGATGCCCGTGAGGCGCTGGAGCGGCAGGTCGAGGTCGAGCGGCACATGCGTCGGTGTCACGATCGAGACGAGTTGGGAACTCACAGCAGTCCCATCGTGGCAGGCCTGCCCGATCAGTCCGCGCCGAGGCAGGCGACTCCGAGACCACCCGGTCCGCTGTAGGCCCCGACGACAGGGCCGATCCGTCCGAGGATCGCGGTCACGTTCGTGATCGCGGTGGCCAACCGTGCCTCCATGTCCGTCATGGAGTCGCTCGCCGCGGCGTGGAACACGGCGAGCCCGCGCAGCGGTGCGCAGGCGCGGACCCGCTCGACGATCATGTCGAGACCCTTTGTGTGGCTGCGCAGCCTCGCGAGCGGGACGACCTCGCCGTCACGGATCGCGATGAGTGGTTTGACGTTGAGGAGGGTGCCGACGAACGCCTGCGCGCGGCCGATGCGGCCGCCGCGATGGAGGTAGGTCAGGGTGTCGAGCAGGACCAGGATCGTGACCCTGCTTCGCCGCTGCAGTGCCTTCTCGGCGACGGTCGCCGCGGAGTCGCCCGCCTTGATGTCGTCGAGTGCCGCGCGCACGAGGAGTTGCAGCCCGCCGCTCACGCTCTCGGTGTCGACGAGGTGGATGCGAGCCGGGTCGAATGCCTGCGCGGCCAGCGTTGCGGATTGCAGCGTCCCGCTCAACTTGGCGGAGATGTGCAGGCCGACGATCTCGTCCTCGGGGTTGGCGAGCAGCGTCTTGTACAGCGCCGCGAAGGCGTCCGGCGACGGCTGCGAGGTGGACGGGTGCACGTCGGTGGTCTGCAGCTTCGCGTAGAACTGATCGGGGTCGATGTCGACGCCGTCGCGATGCTCCTCGTTGCCGAAACGGACGATCAGCGGCACGACGTGGACGCCGAGCGCTTGCGCATCAGACGGCGGGATGTCGGCGGTGCTGTCGGTGACCAGGTGGATCACGTCTACTCGAGCGAGAGCACGTAGGGGTAGTGCTCCTGTCCTCCGGTCTGCAGCTCGAACTCGGTTTCGGGATGCTTCGCGCGCAACCCGGTCACCAGCACCTCGGCGTCATCCTCACCGACCTCGAGACCGCGGTACACGGTGACCAGCTCCGGCTTCTCGCTCTCCGACTGCAGCACCGAGTCGATGACGTCGAGGTAGTCGCTGCCGACCTCGGTGATCTCGTCGTCGACGACGGCGATGACGTCACCGAGCTTGATGTCGTGACCGTTGAGGCTGGTGTCGCGAACCGCGTGGGTCACCTCCACCGCGCGAACCGTCGCGATGGCCTCGAGCATGCGCTCGACGTTCTCATCGAGGCCGGCCGCCGGGTCGAAGGCGAGGAGCGCGCTGATGCCCTGGGGCAGATTTCGCGTCGGCACCACTCGGACCTCGCAGCCGTCGGCCAGGGGATTGACCTGCTCTGCGGTGAGGATGACGTTGCCGTTGTTGGGCAGGAGGATGACGTGCTCCGCGTTGGCCGCGCGCACGCCGTTGAGGAGATCCTCGATCGAGGGGTTCATGGTCTGACCGCCGCTCACCACGCTGTCGGCGCCGAGGCTGCCCATGATCTCGCGGAACCCGTCACCCGGAGCCACGCTGGCGACGCCGATCGCTTTCGGGGGCGCCTGTGGACGCTCCTGCGTCGCCGCTCCGACCACTTCCGTCCCGGCTTCGAGCGCTTCGGCGCGCGCGAGGACGTCGTGATGCTGCGCGGACATGTCCTCGACCTTGAGCTTGCTCATGCGGCCGCGAGAGGACGCCGCGGCGATGAGGCCCGCGGGGTCGCCGGTGTGGATGTGCACGCGGACCAGGTCCGTGTCGCCGACCACGAGCGCGGACTCTCCGAGAGCCGAGAGCTCCTTCTGGATCGCCTCGACATCGAGTCCCGGCCCGTTGATCAGGAACTCGGTGCAGTACCCCCACCCCTGCTCGCGGGGCGCCACGGCCGCCGCGCCTCGCCGGGAAACCGCCGTTCCGGTCGCCGCCATGTCGCCCGGGTTGGGGGGGAGGCGCAGCGCGGGCTCACCGGACCGGCGATGGAGTGCCGGGGCGGGGGCGACCGCCTGCGTATCGCTCACCGCCCGGGCGAAGCCTTCGAGGATCACGGCCAGGCCGAATCCGCCGGCATCGACGACGTTGGCGTCGCGGAGCACCTGGAGCTGGTCGATGGTGCGCTCGACGGCCGCGTGCGCCTCGGTCACCACGTGGTCGAGGACGACCCGGATGTCGTCGGTCGTCGCGGCGGCAGCGGCGGCCGCAGCGGCTGCGTCACGGACGACGGTGAGGATCGTGCCCTCGGTCGGCTTCATGACGGCGCGATAGGCGACCGCTGACGCCTCGGTCATCGCCAGGGCGATCCCGCTCACGTCAAGGTGCGCGCGTTGGGCGGCCCCCTGGGCGAAGCCGCGGAGGATCTGCGAGAGGATGACCCCGCTGTTCCCACGCGCACCCATGAGCGATCCGTGCGCGGCCGCCGCGAGGACCGAGTCGGCCGCCTGCGGGGTGGGGGCGTGCCGGGCCTCCTCCACCGCCGAGCGCAGCGTCAGGTACATGTTCGAGCCGGTGTCGCCGTCGGGCACCGGGAAGACGTTGAGGTCGTTGATCTCCTGCTGGTTGGCCTCCAGCCACGAGAGCGACGCGGTGAGCCCGGCGAGCACCTGCTCGCCGCCGATCTCGCGAAGCGGCTCGCGGAGGACGGACAGCTCCGGCGCCGGCTTAATGGCGGACATCGCCGTTCTCCGCATGGATGCCCTGGACGTTCACGTTCACCGCCACCACCGGGAGCCCCAGCGTCTTCTCGACCGAGTAGCTCACCGCGCTCATCAGGTTGTGGGCGACCTCGCTGATGCGGGTCCCGTACTCGACGATGACGTAGAGCTCGATCACGAGCCCGTCCGGCGTGACCTGGATCTCGACGCCCCGGTGGACGTTCTCGCGGTTCAGCCGCTCGGCGATCCCGTCCCGGAGGCCGCGAGCGGCCATCCCGACGATGCCGTAGCACTCGTTGGCGGCATGGCCGACGATCGACGCCACCACCCGGGGCGAGACCTCGATCCTCCCGAGGGAAGCGGTGCGCGACAGCGCGTCGGACGCCCGGACCTTGCCTTTCACGTATCTCCGTAAGCCCGGTGGGGGCCTGTGGTATCCTCGGCGACCGGCCACCGGTTCATTTCCGGAGGCCGCCGGGCGCCGCCGCCGTGGCTGCGGCCGAATTCTAGTACGCCAGAGCGGGCGCGTCTCAGATGCGCGTCCCGACCCATGAGAGACACGATGTCCCAGCGCTGCGATATCTGCGGGAAGGGCCCGATGACCGGGAACAACGTGAGCCACTCGAAGGTGCACACGAAGCGCCGGTTCCTGCCCAACCTCCATGTCACCCATCTTGCCGTCAAGGGCAAGGAGGTGAGGGCCAGGGTCTGCACGCGTTGCCTCCGTACTCGGGCGAAGGCGGCGCGAAGCTAGCAGTTTCCGCGTACGACAATCAGGTAGGATTGCTCCGTTAGACGCGTTGCGGAGGCTGGGGTTGCCAAGGGTACGACGGTTCGTTCTCGGCGGAGTCTGCGTGGCAATGCTCGCCGACGGCTACGGCGGCGCGCTTGCGCCCTTGTCCGTGGCGGCCGACAGCACGCCGTCGGTATCCAGTGTTACGCCATCCGACGGACCCACAGCGGGTGGGACGTCGATCGTCATCGATGGGGCCGGCTTCACGGGTGCCACTGACGTCTTGATCGGGACCAGCGATCTCACCCCCTGCCCCGGGACGCCGAGCTGCTTCACGCAGCCAAGCGATACGGAGATCGACCTGACGACGCCGTCGAACGTGGCGGGGACGTCCGATGTCCAGGTTGTATCCGCCGGTGGGACCAGCCCGACAAATACGCCAGCCGATTACTTCACGTACCTCGACCAGCCCACGGTCGCCAATGTTGCCAGTCCCGCAAGCGAGGGTGCGACCGGAATCACAGTCACCGGGACCGGTTTCGCCATTCCGGGACCGCCCGCGACGAGCGCGGTCACCGAGGTCGACCTGATACCCACGTTCACCGGGCCCACCGTGGCCCTGACCACGCAGTGCACAACGACCGGGCAGGCTGACTGTTTCGACTTCACCGACGACAAGCACATGCCGATCGACCTGCCGGCGGCGTCCATCCTTCCGGGTCAATACGACACCGTGGTGGTCACCCCGGGAGGTACCTCGACGACGTCGTCCAACGACCAACTGGTGGTGCAACAGCCGGTCCCAACGGTGACATCGGTCACTCCCGATACCGGTCATGCAAGCGGCGGGCCGCCGGCCGTCACGATCGGGGGGACCAACTTCAAGGGCACGGGCTTCACGACCATCGGCGTCTCATTCGGCGGGAATGCGGCCACCACCTTCTCGATAACCGATGCCACGACGATCACCGCGACTCCGCCGGCAGGAAGCGGTCAGGCGGACATCACCGTCACCACGCAATCGACGGACGGGACCTCGACCCAGACGAGCGCCACGACCAACGCCGACACCTATGCGTACGCGCCGACCCCCTCGGTGACCAATGTGTCGCCGGGAACAGGACCGACCGGGGGTGGCAACACCGTCAGGCTCACCGGGACCGGGTTCAAGTCGAGTTACGGCCCGGGAGCGAACTTCAGCACGACGGACGTCACGGTTGATGCAACGGATATCACCACCACGCCGTGCTCGGGGTCCCCGAGCAGCCCGTGCTTCAACGTGACCAGCGCGACACAGATCACCGTCGAGGACTTCCCCGCACATGCTGCCGGCACTGTAGATATCACGGTGGCGACCCCGGGGGGCACGAGCTCCACCGGTCCCGGCGATGAATACGTGTATGCCGTGCTTCCAACTGTCACCGGCGTTGCGCCAGCTGCCGGCCCGTCTGCGGGCGGCAATACCGTGGTCGTCACGGGCACCGGGTTCATCGGCGCAACCCTTGTGTCCATCGGCTCCAACGGCGTCAGCTCACCATGCCCGGGGTCACCATCGTCCCCGTGCTTCACCGTGAACAGCACAACGCAGATCACGGTGCAGGGCCTCCCCGCGCACGCTCCCGCGGCCGTCGACATCACGGTGCAGACGCCGGCGGGGACGAGTGCAACGTCCTCACCGGATCAGTACGTGTACGCGTCTGCTCCCACGGTAACCAGCGTCTCACCGCCGTTCGGTCCGCTCGTCGGTGGGGGTTCGGTCACCGTCAACGGCACGGGGTTCGATCCGGCGGGTGTCTCGGCCACCGGCGTGTCGGTCGGCAGCGCCAACATCGGCCAATGTCCAGGATCACCCTGCTTCACGGTGGGGAGCGACAGTCAACTGACGATTGCGAGTTTGCCGTCGGGGACGGCCGCGACCGTTCACATCACGGTGACGACGGTGGGCGGCACGAGCGCCACCTCGAGCGCGGACCAGTACACGTACGTGCCACCGCCGTCCGTCACCGGCATCGCGCCTCCCACCGGTCCCACCGGAGGTGGCAACAGTGTCACGGTCACGGGCACGACCTTCGAATCCGCCGGGCAGTACACCACGACAAGCGTCCTGGTCGGCACCCACAACATCACCGCAACGCCATGCCCTGGAACGCCGACGGTCCCCTGCTTCACCGTCAATGGTTCCACCTCGATCACCATCGGCGACATCCCCCCGCATGCGGCCGCCACCATCGACATCACCGTGACAACGAACGAAGGCACGAGCGCAATATCGCAACCCGCTGATCAGTACACGTACGCGCCGATCCCCGCCGTGAGCAGTGTCACCCCGAATGACGGCATCGCGGCTGGTGGGAACATGGTCACCGTCGCGGGGACGTTGTTCACTGGCGTCACTGAGGTGTCCGTGGGGAGCATGAACATCACGACGCCGTGCCCCGTGACGCCATCCGCGCCGTGCTTCGCCTTCGTCAGCGCGACCCAGATCAACATCGACGACTTCCCGCCGGGCTCGGGCAACGTCGACATCACGGTGACCACGCCCGGCGGAACAAGCCCCACCTCTGCGGCCGACGTGTACGCCTATGCCCCGGTTCCGACCGTTACAAAGATCGCGCCGAATCACGGATCGATCAATGGCGGCACGTCGGTGACCGTCACGGGGACAGGATTCGAACCGACGGGTACGAATCGAAGCTTCACGACGATGCAGGTTTCGGTCGGCGGCGTGGCTGTCTCGACTCACCCGTGCCCCGGGGCACCGACAGGTCCCTGCTTCAACGTCAACTCGGCCACGCAGATCTTCATGGAGGACTTTCCTCCGCACGTGGTAGGGACTGTCGACATCACAGCCACCACGATCGGTGGCACGAGCGCCGTCTCCCCTGCTGACAGGTTCTTCTATGGAGCCACCTTTCCCACCGTGACGTTCCTCTCGCAGAAGTACGGCGCTGAGACGGGTGGCTCGGTTCTGACGATCACCGGCACCAACTTCTTCAGCACGGGCGGAATCACCGTCTCCGATGTCTTCTTCGGAAGCACGGACGTCCCGGCGAGCAATGCGTTCCCGTGCTCGGGGTCGGCCGCGGGATGCTTCACCGTCGTTGGCCCCAGTCAGATCACGGCGTTCACCCCCGTCGCGAGTGTGACGGGCGCGGTCGCCGTCACGGTGCAGACCACCATCGGGACGAGCGGGACGAGTGCCGCAGACCAGTACACGTACGTCGCGCCGGGTGCCTACACCGCGCTCGCACCGTTTCGGGTCTGCGACACGCGCCCGTCGAGATCTCCCGACCAGTGCACAGGCAAGACCCTCGGTATCAACGGGCGGGTCACCGTCCAGATCACCGGCGTCAGTGGCCCATTCGGTCAGGTGGTACCTTCGGGAGCCGAGGCCGTCGCCGTTAATCTCACCGCCATCGATCGCAGCAGCACCGCCACCTTAGTGACCGCGTATCCCGCCGGGAGTGCTTCTGTGCCGTTCGCGTCGAACATCAACCTCGATCCGGGCGCCGTGGATTCCAACCTCGCGATCGTCGAACTCGGTACGGGCGGGGCTATCACCCTGTACAACGCGGTGGGCGTCCTGGATGCGATCGTCGACGTCCAGGGGTACTTTGCAACGCCTGCCGCGGGACCCATACCCCCCGGCGAGTTCCACAGCATCGCGCCGATCCGCATGTGTGACACGCGCGCCGGCCACGGCACGGCATGCGCCGGGGCGACCAACAACCCGCTGCCGGCGAACACATGGCGGAAGGTCGTGCTCAGCGGTACCGGCTCGATACCGACCACCGGCGCGGCCGCCGTCGTCTTCAACCTGACGGCAACGCAGGGAACCCTGAACACCTATCTCGCGGTCGCGCCACCCAATGGCAGCGATCAGTGTCCGAGCGGCGCGCAGGGCGCGTCGACTCTCAACCCAAAGGCGGGCGGTAGTCTCGCGAACCGGGTCGTCGCATCGCTTGGGCCGGCTGATGATGTGTGCATCTACAACGCCGTCGGCAGCATCGAGTTCATCGTCGATGTCGACGGCTGGTTCGGGACCGGGAGTGAGGCACACGTCGGCGCGCTCTTCTACTCGATTCCCCCCACGCGCATCTGCGACACGCGCAGCGGCACAGGAACCCGCTGCTCTGGTCAGACGCTCTTCGCGAACTACAAGGAGGTCGTGCAGGTCGCCGGTGTGATGGCAGTTCCTGCGTTCCTTGGCGCGCAGCCCGCTGCGGTTGTGGCGAACCTCACGGCCGTCGCCGGGACGCAGTCGACGCTGCTCGAGCTGTATCCGAGCGACGCCCCCCGTCAACCCGTGGCCTCTGATCTCAATCCCGTCGCCCATGACGTGATCGCCAATCTAGCGATCGTGGGGCTCGCGCAGACGCCCGGAGCCACCCAGGGCGACGTCGACCTCTACAACGCCCTGGGTGACATCAACGCCATTCTCGACGTGGCGGGCTGGTTCCAGTAGGCGCTGTGCAGGAGCGTCATGACCGCGCGGACGCGCTCATGACGTGGAACCCCGCGCTCCTTCCCCCGCCTCGCGCAGCTCGCGGAGGAGCGAAACCATCTCGACCGCCGCGACGGCTGCCTCAGCCCCCTTGTTTCCGTATTTGCCCCCGGCTCGATCGGTGGCCTGTTCGATCGAGTCGACGGTCAGTACGCCGAATGTTGCCGGGATGCCGGTTGTGACATGCACCGATGCGACCCCATGCGCGGCCTCGCCCGCGACGTAGTCGAAGTGCGGCGTGTCGCCGCGAATGACCGCGCCGAGGCAGACAACCGCGTCAACACTTCCTCCTTTCGCGAGCTCGCGCGCGGCGATGGGGATCTCGAACGCGCCGGGGACCCAGATGACGGCAACATCGCCGTCGCTCAGGCCCAGCTCCCGGAGCGCACCAGCAGCGCCGGCGAGCAGGCGTGTGGAAATGATGTCGTTGAAGCGCGACACCACGATACCGATGCGCATGCCGGTTCCATCGTGACCTCCGGCGTCGACGTTCGCGCCCTCGACCCGGGTGTCGTCCGCGCTGTCGGCGGCGTCATACCGCGTCGACGGCATCGTCCAGATCCAGGTTGTGGCCGAGCTTCTCCTGCTTCACCCGGAGGTATCGCTCGTTGTACGCATTTGCCGGGATCACTAGCGGGATCTGATCGGTGACCTCGAGCCCGTAGCCACTGAGGCCGTAGTACTTCTTCGGGTTGTTGGTGAGCACGACCATGCGCTTGACGCCGATGTCGGAGAGGATCTGCGTCCCGATGCCGTAGTCGCGCTTGTCGACCGGGAGCCCGAGGCTCAGGTTCGCCTCGACGGTATCGAGCCCGCGATCCTGCAGGGCATAGGCGCGCAGCTTGTCCATGAGGCCGATGCCGCGACCCTCCTGGCGGAGGTACACGAGCACCCCGCGTCCGGCGTCCGCGATCATCGCCATCGCCTTGTGCAGCTGCGCCTGGCAGTCGCAGCGCTGCGAGCCGAAGACGTCGCCGGTGAGACACTCGCTGTGCACGCGCACGAGGACCGGCTCCTCGCCGCGCACGTCGCCCCAGACCAGCGCCATATGGGTGACGTGTGTGATGACGTCCTCGTACGCGTAGGCCGTGACCGTGCCGTACTCGGTGGGCAGCGTCGTCGCCGCGCCGCGCTCGACGAGCCGTTCGTTGCGGCGGCGGTACGCGATGATGTCGGCGACGGACACGATTCTGATGTCGTGCTCGGCGGCGAAGCCGTCGAGGTCCGGACGCCGCGCCATGCGCCCGTCGGCGCGCATCACCTCACAGATGACGCCGGCCGGGAAGCGCCCCGCGAGCTTGCAGAGATCGACGATCGCCTCGGTCTGGCCGGCGCGCTCGAGCACACCGCCCACCGCCGCTCGAAGGGGAAACGTATGGCCCGGTTTGGCGAAGTCGCTCGGCTTGGCGTGCTCGTCGCAGAGCAGGCGGATGGTGGTTGCGCGATCGAAGGCACTGATGCCGGTCGTGACACCGTGGCCGATCGCCTCGACCGTGACCGTGAACGCGGTCCCGAATCGCGAGGTGTTCTCGTCGACCATCGCGCCGACGCCGAGCTCATCGAGGCGCCACCCTTCGACCGGCACGCAGATGAGCCCGCGACCGTACGTGGCCATGAAGTTGACCGCCTCCGGCGTGATGCGGTCGGCCGCAATCGCAAGGTCGCCCTCGTTCTCGCGATCCTCGTCGTCGACGATGATCACGAACTTGCCGGCGCGGATATCGGCGATCGCGTCCTCGACGCTCGCGAGCGTCATCGCGCCGTTCCTGCGTCGGCCGCGGCGGCGGCCATGCCTGCCGATCCTGCCGCGAGCGTCCGCGCCACGTAGCGGGCGATCAGGTCCGCCTCGAGGTTCACCCGTGTGCCCACTCTCCAGGCGCCGGCCACCGTGGCGGCGAGGGTCACCGGGATGAGCGAGACCGTGAAGGCGATGTCGAACACGTCGACGACGGTGAGGCTGATGCCGTCGACCGCGACACATCCCTTCTCCGCGATGAGCTCGATGACCTCGTCGGGGGATGCGATGGTCACCCAGCGCGCGTTGCCGTCCTCGCGGAGCACCGTGACGATACCGGTCGCATCGACGTGTCCGGACACCATGTGGCCGCCGACCCGGTCGCCAAAGCGCAGTGCGCTCTCGAGGTTCACGGTGGCGCCCTCGGTCAGGTCGCCGAGGGTCGTGCGGCGCAGGGTCTCGGGCATGACGTCGGCCACGAGGCCGTCCGCGGACACCGTCGCGACCGTGAGGCAGACACCGTTGACCGCTACGCTCTCACCGATCTCGATGTCCGCGAAGGGCGTGCGTGGCTCAATGGCTATCCGCCCCGGCGTCTGCGCCCGTACCGTCCCGAGCGTTTCGATGATCCCGCTGAACATTGGTGCCTCCTCGATCTCAGCGTACACAGTATCCGGTCACCACGAGATCAGGACCGGCGCTGTCCACAGAGATATCCTCGAGGAGTCGCGAGGCGGCGAGGCTCGGCACCCCGGTGCCACCGATCGCCGCGGGGGCGTTCGCGCCGCCGATGATCCGCGGCGCCAGCATGGCGACGACCTTGTCGACGATGCCCGCATCGAAGGCGGCTCCGAGCACCCCGGCTCCCCCCTCGATGAGCACGCTGATCACGTCGCGTGAGCCGAGCAGTGCCATCAGCGCGGCCAGGTCGACGCCACCCGGACCCTGAGCGACGACCTCTACCGCAGCGCCGGTCGCACGGAGTCGAGCCACGTCGTCGGATTTCGCCCGCGACGTGGTGGCGATGAGCGCGGTGCCGATCTCCTGCTGCAGGACGCGAGCAGCGGGCGTGATGCGCAATTCGCTGTCGACCACGACGCGGAGCGGCGATCGGCCGTCCGCAATGCGAGTGGTCAGCGCCGGGTCGTCCGCCAGGACGGTGTTGATCCCCACCAGCACCGCGTCGTTGATGTGGCGGAGCCGGTGGGCGACGGCACGGCACGCCGCCGACGTGATCCACTGCGATTCGCCCCGGGCGGTGGCGATCCTGCCGTCGAGCGAAGCGGCGAACTTGGCCGTGACAAAGGGGAGTCCGGTGGTGATGTGCTTGACGTAGGACTCGTTGAGGCGGCGTGCCTCCGGCTCGCGGATGCCCGACTCGACCTCGATGCCGGCGGCGCGCAGCGTCTCCAGCCCTCGCCCGGCGACCTGCGGGTTTGGGTCGGTCATGGCCACAACCACCCGGCGAGGGGCTGCGGTGATCAGCGCGTCGACGCACGGTGGGGTGCGTCCGTGGTGCGCGCACGGCTCGAGGGTGACGTAGACGTCGGCGCCGCGGGCGCGACCGCCCGCCGCGGTGAGCGCCTCGACTTCGGCATGCGGCTCGCCCGCCCTGCGGTGGTAGCCGGTGGCGATGATCTCCCCTCCCCGCGCGATGACGCACCCCACCATGGGATTGGGGCTGGTCGCGTAGTCCGCCGTGCGCGCCGCGGCCAGGGCGGCGTCCATCAGCACCGCGTCGGCGCTGGGAGGCTGGGTCACGCTCGAGCCGGCACCCGAGGCGGTGACAGCGTGCCGTCGGGACGGAGCAGCCGGCGCGCCTCGAGATCCGCTCGGAGCTGGCCGCAGGCGGCGTCCGCGTCACCACCGCGGGTGTCGCGGACGGTGACCCGCGCGCCCCGGAGCGCGCCGAGAAAGCGCCGCGCCACCTCCGGCTCGGGCGGGCCCCACGGGCTGCCCTCGATGCGGTTCATGGGGATGACGTTGATGTGCGCCTCGGCGCGGCGGGAGAGATCGCGGAGCCCCTCCGCCTGCTCGATCGAATCGTTCACGCCCCCGATCAGGCACCACTCGAAGCTGATCCGCCGCCCGGTCCGCTCCGCGTACCGGCACGCGGTGTCGAGCACGAGCCCGAGGGGATACGTCCTGTTGATCGGGACGAGGCGATCGCGCAGCTCGTCGGTGGCGGCATGCAGCGAGACCGCGAGAGTCACCGGGATCCCGGATGCGGCGAGCTGCTCGATGCCCGGCACCACCCCGCTCGTGGACACCGTGATCCTGCGCGGGCTGATACCGGCGCCGTCGGTGAGGCCGCGAAGCGACTCCAGCGTTGCGGCGACATTGGCCAGCGGCTCCCCCATTCCCATGTACACGATGTGAGTCACCGGTCCGAGCCCGCGCCGGTGGAGCGCGCTCGAGGCGGCGCGCACCTGGTCCACGATCTCGGCGGCGGTGCAGTTGCGTCGCAATCCCATGTGTCCGGTGGCGCAGAACGGGCAGCCGATCGCGCAGCCCACCTGGCTGCTGACGCAGACCGTGGATCGGCGCCGCGAGCCGGCCCGCGCCGGCGTTTCCATGGCGACCGTCTCGATGGTCTGCCCATCCCTGAGGCGGCAGAGCAGCTTGATCGTCGCGCCCGAGTCGGCGAGCAGCTCGGTGTCGACGGCGACGGTCGAGAACTCGAATTCGGCGGCCATCGCCAGACGCAGCGGCGCGGGGAGCTGGTGCATCCCGTCGAATGCGGCGACGAAGGGCTGCCATACCGCCGCCTGGATCTGGCGTGCCCGCCAGGCAGGTTCGCCGAGACGGGCAAGCGCATCGATCACGGCGGTTTCGTCCGCGGTGCTCAGGGCACGGGTGGGCATGAGTCCATGGTACGAGCGGGCGCGCCGGCCGCCGTGAACCACGTAGGCTGCCCGCATGAATGGGGTGCTCGGCGCCGTCATCGGTGTGCCCGCGACGATGCTGGTTGCGGGTGGCCTCGGCATCATCGGCCTCAGCATCTACACCCGGCTTATCGGGACCCGGCGGGGCAAGCGCCCGATCCACTGGGGGCATGTGACGCTGGGCACGGTGATGTTCGCCCTGGGGGTGGTCCTCGTCTGGGTCGAGGTGATCACGGTCGGAGCCGGGTAGCGCTCCTAGCGGTGGCCGATGAGGCTGAGGAACTCGTTGCGCGACTTGTCGTCGTCGCGGAAGCTGCCGGTCAGCGATGAGGTGACGGCCGAGCTGTTCTGCTTCTCCACGCCGCGCATCGCCATGCAGAGGTGGATCGCCTCGATGACGACGCCGACGCCCCCCGGCTCGAGGATCGACTGGATCGCGTCGCAGATCTGCGTCGTGAGCCGCTCCTGGACCTGCAGGCGTCGGGCGAACATGTCGACGACGCGGGGGATCTTGCTGAGCCCGAGGATGCGTCCCTTCGGAAGGTAGGCAACGTGCGCCTTGCCGAAGAAGGGCAGCAGATGGTGCTCGCAGAGGCTGTACACCTCGATGTCGCGGACCACCACCATCTCCGAGTACGGCTCCTCGAAGATGGCGCCGTTGACGATGTCCTCGAGATTCTTCGAGTAGCCGCTGAGCAGGTAGCGCAGGCTCCGCGCGGCGCGCGACGGCGTCTGGACAAGCCCGGAGCGCGCCGGGTCCTCGCCGATCTCGGTCAGGAGCGAACCCATCAACAGGGCGATGGGATCGGTGCGCTCGGACTCCATCGTCATGGCGAGGGGATCATGACGCTCGCCGTGGCGAATCCGCAGCCACACCGGCGCCGAGGCATTCGGTGCCCGTGCTCAAGACGTGGGCGGCGGTGGCGGAACCGGCATGCTCGCGTCGAGGGCGGCAAGGTCGGCCCGCAGTCCTTCGGTCATCGCCGCGACCGTGCTGCGGTAGTGGGCGATCGCGAGGTCCAGCCGGAAATCGAACCAGTCGGAGAGGGCCGGCCCGTAATGGATGCAGGTCGGGGTCTGCCGGTTCGACACCGAGAAGATCGTTCGACCCGCGGTGTCGTCGTGCTGGAAGCCGACGAGCTTGTCGAACCTGCATTCACGCGTCTGCTTGCCGCCCTGGAACACCATCCGCTGGTTGGTGATGAACGCGGTCCCGACGTCGATCGCGGTGGGTGTCGGCGCGCCCTGCTGGAAGTGACCGCGTGAGCTCCCGACGCGGTAGCGGATCGAGCGCCCGTGAATACTGGCCACCGGGATCGAGAATCCCTGGGATCGGCCCTTCCACTGACCGGGAGCGCGCCGATCCTCCACGAGTGCGACGTTGGCCACCGCGGCGAAGACCGCCTCACCCGGTTTCAGGAGGATCTCGGATGACGGCTCGCCCGCGTAGGTCTCCGCGAGGGTGAGCAGACCGGCATACGCGTCGCGCTGCGTCTGCCACGCGGCGAGCTTCGCCTCGTACTCGTGCTCCGCCTTCTTCTCCTGGTGATGCCTGAACACGCCCGAACCCTATCGCGCTGGACCGGCGGAGATCACGCCTTGTGCTGCGCGACCGGATCTGCCACGACCTGATCGAGGGCCGCTTTGATGATGGCGTAACACTCGCAGGACACTCCTTCCAGACCCCGTCGATCGACGATCGTCATGCGGCCTCGCTGGTAGTGGATGAGGCCCGCCGACTGGAGCAGTCCCGCCGACAGCGTCACCGTGGCCCGGCGCGACCCGAGCATCTGGCCGAGGACCTCATGGGTGATCGGGAAGGTGTCGGTCCCGACGCGGTCGTGGCTCATCAGCAACCACCGGCTGAGGCGCTCCTCGTTGGAGTGGAGCCGGTTGCATGCGGCCGCCTGAGAGATCTGGCCGAACAGTGCCTGGATGTACCGCCGGACGAGGGTTCGAAAAGCGGGCAGGCGATCCAGTGCGCCCATGAAGGCGGTGGCGTCCATCCGCAACGCATGGCCTCCGACCTGAGAGATCGCTCGCACCGCAAGTGACCCTCCGGCGACGAGTGGCACCCCGACCATGCCCTCATTCCCGATGGTCGCGACTTCCACGATGTCCCCATCCGCCACCGGTGTGACCAGCGAGATGACACCGTCGAGCGGAAAGTGCACGGCTCGGACCACCTCGCGCGGATCGAAGAGCACCATCTGGGTGGGAAGCGCCACCGGCTGCAGCGCGGGCAGGAGTTGATCACGTTCTTCGGCCGGAAGCGCGCGAAGGATTCGGCTCTGCAGTGGCGTCGGCTGTGGCGCGATGGGGGCGCCGCCCGTGGTGTCCATCTGTGGATTCCTCCACTGAACGCGGCCCGGAATCGGTCACGCCGCCCTGGGGAACGGCCGTGATCTCCGAACTCGACTCGAGCATCGTTCCGATCCGCAGAGGGCGCCAGAGGACGAGGTCCCAACGCTTCGGGCCGTTTGGACTGCCCGTCATGCCCGTGCGGATTTCTGCGATCGATCTGCGATCGGGCGCCCTTCTACTGGTGTCCGATGGGCTCGCCGAGCCCGAATGGAGGACCCCGATGAGCGCGCGAACCTCGATCCGACTCGCCGGTCTCGCATCGGCCGCGATCGCCACAACCCTGCTCGCCGGCTGTGGATCGTCCGCAGGCGGCAGCGCAACCACCGGAGGCGGCGGCACGCAGCCCCAGTCGGGCAACTCCGGCGGCGGCGGGACATCGACCACCGACGGCATCGGTCATCCCGTCAACGTCTGCTCCCTGCTCCCGGCGGCGACCGTCGCGTCGGTGACGGGTGAGCCGCTGACCGTTGCCCAGGAACAGGACACCGCAAGTTACAAGCTCTGGACCTGCGACTACACGAGCGCCGACGGCACCTCGGGGCTCACCATCAGCGTGCTGGCGCTCGATGCCGCCCCCGGCTATGACGCGGCCTTGCAGGCGGATACGAACGCGAAGCAGATCACCGGCCTCGGCGACAAGGCCTTCTCCGGCGTCCTGGGGCTCCAGGCGCTCTTCGGCAACGTGTCGATCTCGGTGTCCGACGTCCAGTCCGACGCCGCGGCGGAGACGCTCATCCGAGACCTGCAGCCCAAGCTCTGACCCGGCCTGCCGTGCCGTCAGTCAGGCGGCCGTCCGGTACAGGGCTGGTAGGCTCGAAGCATGGCGGGTCATGACTGAGCGGGCGATTCCTCCCACCGCGCGTGAGCGTGCGGCCTTCGACGCCGCGACGACGGGGACTCCCAAGGACTTCGTGGTCACGTGCCGAGCGGCGGGAGTCGACCCGAAGCAGATGCTCGACAGCTTCCAGGCGGCACCGTGGCGGTGGCTGTTCTTCTTCCCACCGGGCGATCCGGTTACCGACGAGGTACGCCACCGCCCATTCCAGCCGGCGATTCAGGAGCGCCTTGACGCCGTTCGCGAGTACGTCGAGGCACCTTGGTGGCGTCGCATGTTCGGCACTCGTGAGGCGTTTGAACCCGCGGCGCGACCCGGATACAGCCGGACGCATCAGCCCGACCGCTGAGGCGCTCCCGAAGGTCCGCCGGCACAGGGACCTTTGTGGCCGGATTCGATGCCATCCGGCCCTGGTACGCCGTCGCACAACCGGACATTCTCGTCGCGGAGGTATCTGCGATGAACGCGTCCACACTCGAGCGGTACAAGCCAAAGCGGCTTTCGATGGTCGACAACGCCTGGCTCCACATGGAGATGCCCACCAACCTGATGATGGTCGGGAGCCTCGTGTTCTACGACGCGCCGCTCGATCGAGAGCAGGTGCTCACGACGCTGCGCCAGCGGCTGCTGAACCATCCGCGCTTCGTGCAGCGCATCGAACCCTCGCCGCTCGGGCCGCCGCGGTGGGTGCCGGACAGGATGTTCGATCTGAACGCTCATGTGCACAGCGTCGCGCTCCCCGCTCCCGGCGGCGACGCGGAGTTGCGGACCCTGGTCGGCGACCTCATGAGCAGCCCGCTCGACATGTCACGGCCGTTGTGGGACGCCCACCTCATCGAGAACTCCCACGACGGTGGCCTGATGCTCACCCGGATCCACCACTGCATCGCCGACGGCACCGCGCTGATCCACGTGCTGCTCGGCCTCACCTCCACCACGGCGGCCGGCTCGCTGCGTGCGCCGCACCACCCGGCGGAATCCATCGAGGGGGACGCGGGGTTTCACCTTCCGTCGCTCGACCCGCGTCACGCGGTCGAAGGGATGGTCGAGTTGGGCGCCCACGCCTACACGCTCGCGCGGCTGACCGCGCTCTGGCCGGACTCGTCGACGACCCTTCGCGGCGACCTGGTTCGCACCAAGCAGGTCGCGTGGACGCAGCCATTCCCGCTCGAGAGCCTTCGCCCGCTCCGCAGGACGTCCGGCTATACGGTCAACGACATTCTCGTCGCGGCCGTGACCGGGGCGCTGCGGACATACATCCGCAAGCACGATGCCGAAGTCCCCGAGCACATCCGCGCGCTCGTGCCCGTCGACATGCGCCCGAGCACCAGTGATGGCACCGCGGGCAACCAGTTCGGCCTCGTCTTCCTCGACATGCCGGTGGGGCTCGCCCGTCGCAAGGAGCGCCTCACCGCGGTGCACGAGCGCATGGAGGCGGCGCGGCACTCGCCGCAGCCGTCGGTGACGTTCGAGGTCATCGGAGCGCTCGGCCTCGTCCCCCAGACCGTCCGGCGTCTCGTGACCCGCTTCTTCGGCGCCAAGGGCACGGCGGTCGTCACCAACGTCCGCGGACCCGAGAACGAGCTCTACTTCGCCGGCAGGAAGCTGCGTCACATGACCTTCTTCGTGCCGCAGTCCGCGATGCTCGGCATCGGCATCAGCATCATGACCTACGCGGGACAGATCCAGATGGGCCTCATCGCTGATGCCGGACTCGTGCCCGACCCGCTTGCGATCACGCACGACATCACCGAGGAGCTGCGCGAGCTGATCAAGCACTGACGTCGCGGCGTCGTTGTTGATGGCCCAGAATGGCGACACCAGGGCCAGTGACTGACGAGATCGCGCGCTCTACCGCCGTCGCCGTCGAGGCGCCCCTGGCGCAGCCCGCCCTTGTCGTCAGCGACCTGACCAAACGGTTCGGCCGGAGGACGGCGTTCTCGCAGGTCTCGTTCGAGGTCGCTCGGGGCGAGGTCTTCGGGTTCCTCGGCCCGAACGGTGCCGGCAAGACCACGACGGTGCGCGTGCTCGGCACGCTGATCGCGCCGACGTCGGGGTCGGCCACCGTTGCGGGGATTCCGCTCAGCCCCAAGAACGGCGTGGAGATTCGCCGGCGGATCTCGGTCATGCCCGAGTCGCCGGGCCTCTACCTGCGCCTCACCGTGACCGAGAACCTCGAGTTCTTCGCGGGTCTCTACGGTCTGCATCGGGCGGGGGCGCGGATCAAGGAGGCGCTCGAAGCCGTCAACCTCGCCGATCGCGCGGACGATCTGTGCGGCGGCCTTTCGAAAGGGCTTCGCCAGCGTCTGGGGCTCGCCCGCGCGCTGCTCAGCGACCCGGAGATCATGTTCCTCGACGAGCCGACGTCCGGGCTCGACCCGGTGGCGGCACGCGAGGTGCACGACCTCGTCAACGGGCTCCGGAGCAAGGGTGTGACCATCTTCCTCACCACCCATCGACTCGACGAGGCCGAGAAGCTCTGCGACCGCGTCGCCATCCTCAACACAACCCTGCGAACGGTGGGCCGGCCGGCAGAGCTGCGGGCACAGCTGTTCCAGAGTGCGCTGGTCATCAGAACACGCGCACCGTTGAGCGATCCCCCCCGCGTCTTCGGCGCGGTCAAGACGGTCGAGCGCTGGCACACCGAGGAGCCGGGATCCTATGTGCTGACCGTTGCGGATCCGCGAGTCGCGGCGCCCGAGGTCACGAGGGCGCTGGTAGCGGCCGGCGCCGACGTCCTGTCCATCAATGAGGCGCGGCATTCGCTCGAGGACGTGTACCTCGAGCTGATCGACGAAGACGTCGAGGCCCGTCAGCGGTGATCAGCATCGATGCGACCCGCGTTCGCGCGGTCGTCCGGAAGGAGCTGCAGGACTACCGGCGCAAGCGGGCGATCGTGGTCGCGATGATCATCCTGCCGCTCATCTTTCTCATCGAGCCGCTGCTCGTCGTGCTGCTCGGCGCGCCGAATCCGCCCGGCGACCCCAGCTACCGGGGACCGATCTTCCTCCTCCTCCTGATCCCGGTCATCACGCCGTCCACACTCGCTGCGTACTCGGTTGCCGGCGAGCGCGAGCAGGGGACGCTCGAGCCGTTGCTCACCACGCCGATTCGCAAGCAGGAGTTCATCCTGGGCAAGGCCGCAGCGGTGATGATCCCGACCCTCGGGGTCAGCTACCTCGTGTTCGGGTCCTTTCTGCTGTTTGTCCGAGTGGTGGCAAACCCCGTCATCGCAACGGGCATCTTCTCCGAAAGGCCGCTCCTCCTCGTGTTGCTGCTCTTCACGCCCCTGCTGGCCGGATGGGCCATCGTGGTCGGTCTGGCGGTATCGGTCAGGGCGGGCGAAGTCCGCGTTGCCCAGCAGCTGGGAATGATCGCCAGCTTTCCGCCGCTCGGCGTGGTGGTGCTCATGGGGCTCGGCGTGATCGCCCCGACTGTCACTGCGGCGGTGGGGTTCGCGGCCCTGCTGCTGGCCATCGACCTGGTGGCTCTGCGGGCCATCTCCGGCATGTTCGACCGCGAGCGGTTGGTCACGGGGACCGGGGCCTCGCGCTCCTGACGGCTCGGGCCCCCACAAGCCCACCCTCGGACGTCTATTGTTCGCTCACGAATTTCACTGGGGGGCAACGATGGACGCGACCAGCAGGTATCTGCTTGTGCTCACGGCGGCCATGACCGCACTCGGTGCGCTGATCTCGTTCATGCTCGCGTGGGAGCTGCGGGAACGCTCGCCCAAGGGACCGCCGACGCACTGACGCTTCGAAGGCGCGCGTCGCGCGACCTCAGCGTCGCGGGCAGTTTCTGCGCGCCGTCCTCCGGGTCCGCGCCGGTGCAGCCGCCCGGATATGTGACCAAGGACCCGCGCTTCGGCTGCGAAGGGCACTTGATGGTCCGCCGGTCGAGACGAAATGATGGCGGTGTGGCAAAGACATCGGTGTTGCCTGGCGCTGACATCGCGGCGGGGATTGGCGGTGCCCAGCCGCTCCCGGTCCTAGAGGGCTCGGTCGCGGATCTCCTGACCACGGCGGCAGTCGGTCAAGGCAACCTCCTGGCGATCCTCGACCTGGCGGCGCAGTGCAAACTCGACCCGTACGCGGGGTACGACCTGCTGCGCGGTGACACCGTCGTCCTGTACTTCAACAAGCCGTCGACCCGGACGCGGATCTCCTTCGAGACCGCCGTGGCGCGCCTCGGTGGAACGCCGCTCTCGGTCGGACCGCACGAGTTGCAACTCGATCGCGGCGAGACCATCGAGGACACCGCCAGGGTGATCAGCGGCTACGCGCGGGCGTTCGTCATTCGCACCTTCAGCGACGAGGATGTTCGCCGGTTCGCGGCGGCGGCGACGATTCCCGTGATCAACGCGCTGACGGACAAGCACCATCCCTGCCAGAGCATCGGCGACATGCTCACGCTCCGCGAGCTGTGGGGTGGCTTCACGGGTCACCGGCTCGCGTTCGTCGGCGACGGCGACAACGTTGCGCACAGCCTGCTCGAGGCGTGCTCGCTCCTCGGAGTCGACATCGCCGTCGCGACGCCTCCGGGGTACGGTCCCGACCCCGACATCGTGGCCGGGGCGCTCCGCGCCGCGCGGGCCAACGGCAGCACAGTGGTCGTCACCAACGATCCAACCGAGGCGGTCAGTGGCGCCGACGCCGTCTACACGGACGTCTGGCTGTCGATGGGCGACTCCGAGCTCGAACGCGCAACACGCATCGCGGCATTCAAGCCGTACCAGGTCGACTCGCGGCTCATGGCGCACGCCGCGCGCGATGCGGTCTTCCTGCACTGCCTTCCGGCACACCGGGGTGAGGAGGTCAGCGCCGAGGTCTTCGACGGACCGCAGTCGCGCGTCTTTCACCAGGCGGCCAACCGTCTTCCCACCGAGCAGGCGATTCTCTGGGCGCTGCTCGGGCGCCGGCTCGCACCCACAACACCTTCGTCCTGAAGGAGAGGCACATGCGCAACGTCATCATCATGGGCGCCGGCGGGCGCGACTTTCACAACTTCAACGTGGTGTATCGCGATCGAGCCGACACCAGGGTCGTCGCATTCACGGCGGCGCAGATCCCGGGCATCGACGACCGCACCTATCCGCCGGAACTCGCGGGCGGGCTGTATCCCATGGGGATTCCCATTCGCCCTGAGCACGAGCTCACCTCGCTGATTCGCGAGCACGCCGTCGACGAGGTCGTCTTCGCCTACTCGGACATGCCTCACATCGAGGTGATGCGGCGCGCGTCGATCGCGCTCGCTGCGGGTGCAGATTTCACGCTGCTCGGACCGAAGTCGACGATGCTCACGAGCACCAAGCCGGTGGTCTCGGTCTGCGCGGTGCGGACCGGATCAGGCAAGAGTCAGACCAGCCGCCGAGTCGGCAGGATCCTGATGGATGCGGGTCTCCGTGTCGCGCTCGTCCGGCACCCGATGCCGTACGGGGATCTCGTCGCCATGCGCGTGCAGCGCTTCACGACGATGCACGACATCGACGTGTCGCACCCGACCGTCGAGGAGCGCGAGGAGTACGAAACGCCGGTCGAGATGGGGATGGTCATGTACGCCGGCGTCGACTACGGCGCGATCCTCGCCGAGGCGCAGGCTGAGGCGGATGCGATTGTCTGGGACGGCGGCAACAACGACTTCTCCTTCTACAAGCCGAATCTGAGCATCGTCGTGGTGGACCCCCTCCGCGCTGGACAGGAGCTCTCCTATCACCCGGGTGAGACCAATCTACGCATGGCCGATATCGTGATCATCAACAAGATCGACAGCGCCGGACTCGAGGCCACGGAGCACGTCATCGACGATGTGCTCTCGGTGAACCCCTCGGCCACGATCATCCGGGCGGCGTCCCCCACGCGTCTCGAAGAGGGACCGCCGGTTGCCGGCAAGCGCGTGCTCGTCGTCGAGGACGGGCCGACACTGACGCATGGGGGCATGAGCTTCGGTGCCGGCATGGTCGCCGCGCGGCTCGCCGGGGTCACCCAGCTTGTGGATCCACGCCCGCATGCGATCGGTTCCATCGCCGATGCCTTCGTGCGCTACCCGCATATCGGCATGGTGCTGCCGGCAATGGGGTACTCGGACGCGCAGCTCAGCGAGCTCGAGCAGACGATCAACGACGCCGAGTGCGATGTGGTGGTCACCGGCACCCCGATGGATCTCGGTCGGCTCATCCATTCGCGTCACCCGATCCGTCACGTCACCTACGAGTTGCAGGAGATCGGAGAGCCCACGCTCGACACGGTGCTGGCGCCGTTCATCGCCCTGGCGAAGCCGACGCTCGTGGCCGGCGGGTGAATCCTCACGCTGCCGGGCGGAGCCGGCCGCTGGTGGTGGCTGCGCTGGGCGGCAATGCGCTCCTGCTCCGCAACGAGGAGGCGGGCGCTGACGTGCAGCGCCGCCACGCGGCGGTTGCCGCCCGGTCGATCGCGAAGCTGGCGGCCGGCAACGATCTCGTCGTCACCCACGGCAACGGACCGCAGGTGGGGCTGCTCGCGCTGCAATCGGCAGCCGATCCCTCGGTGCTGCCGCTGCCGCTCGATGTCCTCGATGCCGAAACCGAGGGGCTCATCGGCTATCTGCTCGAACAGGAGCTCACCAACGCGCTCCCGGGACGCTCGGTTGCGACCCTGCTGACGCAGGTTGTCGTCGACCTCGACGACGCGGCATTCACCAACCCCACCAAGCCCATCGGCCCCGTGTACGACGCGGCGACGGCACGTCGCATCGCCGCCGATCGCGGGTGGGCCATGGCGCGGGACGGTGATGCGCTGCGCCGGGTCGTCCCGTCGCCGGTGCCCCGAGATATCGTCGAGATCGGCACGATCAGGCTGCTCCTCGCCGCGGGTGTGATCGTCGTGTGCGTCGGCGGCGGCGGCATCCCCGTGGTCGTCGATGCCGAGGGGGCGCTCCGCGGGGTGGAGGCCGTGATCGACAAGGACCTCGCCTCGGGGCTGCTCGCCGAGTTGCTCGCGGCGGACGCGCTGCTCATCCTCACCGACGTCGACGGGGTCCAGCGCGACTTCGGGACGCCCGGCGCGCGGAGGATCCCGAGCGCGAGCATCGCGGAACTGCGCGCGATGCAGTTCGCCCCGGGCTCAATGCGCCCGAAGATCGCGGCCGCCTGCGCCTTCGTGGAGCGCACCGGCGGCCTGGCGGGCATAGGACGCCTGGACGAGGCGACCGAAGTGCTCGCGGGCGTCGCCGGGACCCTCGTGGCCAACGCCGCCGCCGCCCCGTAGTCCGGCGCGCAGGGGCGGCGCCGGAAGCGCGTCAGGACGTGGCGCCGAAGTCGACCTCGCTGGTCGCGACCGTCCCGGCGGTTCGCCCCGGCGCCGTCTGGTGGGTCCAGTACAGATTCGTGTGGGCGATGACCTGCTCGGGCGGCGGCGCACCCCATTCCGACTGATCCTCGGTCGTGTGGGCATCGCTGACGAGCGTCGCGTCGTACCCCCTGGCGAAGGCGCCGTGGAGGGTTGAGCGGACGCACAGGTCCGTCTGCGCGCCGACAACGATCAGCCGGCCGACTCCCAGTTCGGAAAGCACCGTCTCGAGGGTGCTGTCCTCGAACGAGTCGCCGTAGTTCTTCTCGACGAGCGGCTCACTCGCAGCCGGCGCAAGCTCGGGCACGATCCTCCATGTGTCGCTTCCCCGTTCGATGTCCTCGTCGGAGTGCTGGACCCAGACGACGGGAACCTGTTCCCGTCTCGCCTTCTCGACGAGGGTGCTCACGTTCGCGACCACCCTGTCGCGCGCGACGGCTCCATCGACGACCCCGTTCTGCACGTCGATCACGAGGAGGGCGGTGTTGGGCCGATTCTCGAGTGTGGTCATGGTCTCCCCTTTCGCGCCGTCGGACTGCTGGAACCGGTCAATCGGCACCCAAGGATAGGACTCACGACCTCGGCGTGGACCCGAGGACGGTGGCTATTGGCGATCGCCGCCGGCCCTTTCGTGGCGAACGTGACTCGAACTGACCACCTCGGCTACCAAGCCTGCGGAGGCAATTGACAATCCCATTCATGACTGCCCGGGCGGCCACAAGATCCATCGTTGGCCATGCGGGGGGAATCGTCGCAGGCCTGCTTCTCGTGCTGTTGCCGACGGCCGCCGTGGCCGACGGGTGGGCGATCGTCCCTTCGGCCGATGCCGTCGGCACTATTTCAGGAGATGACCTTGCCAGTGCCACCTGTGCGGCGACCACGGAGTGCTGGTCGGTGGGACGGTATCTGGCCGGCACGGGTACCGAGCAGACCCTCATCGAAGAGTGGGATGGAAGCTCGTGGACGACCGTCGGGTCGCCGAACATCAACGATGGCGGCACCCAATCCAACAGCCTGAGCGCGGTGGTGTGCGCGTCGACGACCGAGTGCTGGGCGGTCGGCCAGCACGGTTCGGGCACCGAGCAGACATTGATCGAGGAGTGGAATTGTGCTGGGCGGTCGGCTACTACCAGAGTGGCACCGGCATCTCTCAGACGCTGGTGGAGAAATGGGACGGCACGTCGTGGGCCATCGCTCCCTCGCCGGACACGGCGGGCACTGAGGCAAACGTCCTCGCCGGCACGACTTGCGCTTCGCCGACGGAGTGCTGGGCTGTTGGCGGGGGCCCCAGCCAGCCGCTGGTCGAAGAATGGACCGGAACCGCGTGGACGATTGTCAGCTCTCCGAGCATCGCCGGAGGCTTCAACGATCTACTCCATGCGGTGACCTGTTCGTCATCGATCGACTGCCGGGCCGTCGGCGTTCAAGGCGCCTCCAACGGGCTCAACACGCTGGCCGAGCAATGGAACGGCGTGGCGTGGACCGTCGCGAGCACACCCAACCCCAGCACGGCCTACTCCAACATTCTCCGCAGCGTGACGTGTGCGTCATCGAGCGAGTGCTGGGCCGTGGGCTGGAACAACTTGGCCAGTGGCTCGTCGACGCTCGTCGAGGAATGGACTGGGGCATCGTGGACGATCGCCAGTGCCCCGAACGTCGGCGCCGCCAACAGTCCGTACGGCGTGACCTGCTGGTCGGCGACGGGGTGCCTGACCGTCGGGGCGAATTCGGTTGCGGGCAACCCCGATGATCAGACGCTGAGCGAGCAATGGGATGGCAGTGCGTGGGGTGCCGTGAGTGCGCCAGACAGCAACGGCACAACGATCTCGGACAACCATCTCGCCGACGTGTCGTGCGTATCAGCGTCCGAATGTTGGGCCGTCGGAGGCAGCAGCGGCCTTGGCCAGTCGATCATCGAAGCATGGAAGGGAAGTTCGTGGCAGATCGCGCCTTCACCCAGCGGCGCAGATGGTGAGCTGTACGGGGTCACATGCACATCGCCCACGGATTGCTGGGCTGTGGGGAGCTACTTCGACCAGGCGACCACTTCGCTGCAAACACTCATCGAGTCATGGGACGGCAGCGCGTGGACTGCCGTGTCGTCGCCCAATACCAGCGCCTCACAGACCAACGTGCTCAATAGCGTCACATGCACCTCGTCGACGGAGTGTTTCGCGGTGGGCTACTACAGGAGCGGAACCAACGTCGCACAAACGCTCATCGAGCAATGGGATGGTCACACGTGGACGCTTGTCGCATCCCCGAACAGCAGCACCACGCAGGACAACGTCCTTTCGAGTGTAGCCTGCGCATCGCCGCCCCAATGCTGGGCCGTCGGTTCGGATGGTCAGACTCTCATTGAGGACTGGACGGGCGGCGCGTGGACCATCGTCGCCTCTCCCGATGTGGGGACGGCGACGAACACGCTGTCCGGCGTGACCTGCCCGTCGTCGATCGACTGCTGGGTCGTTGGCTCGTACACGATCCCTGCAGGGTGTTGCACGCAGACTCTGATTGAGCGGTGGGATGGGGCCTCGTGGGCCGTCGTGACCTTGCCTGATGAAACATCAGGCAATGGATCTCCGGTGTCCAACGTCTTGAGTGGTGTCACCTGCACGTCCACATCAGACTGCTGGGCCGTCGGCGGCCAACAGCCTCTCTATGACCAGACGCTGATCGAACAATGGTCAGGCGCGTCCTGGAACATCGTCAGTTCGCCAGACGCGCAGGGTCCAGGGAACAGCGTTCTCACGGGAGCGGCGTGTGTGTCATCGTCCGAGTGCTGGGCTACCGGCTCTTCTTCCTCAGGCAGCGGCCCCATACGGACTCTCGTCGAGGCGTGGCATGGCAGCCAATTGCCGGTGGTGACGTCCGTCGCGCCCGCCGCCGGCCCCGCTGTGGGTGGCCAGGTCGTCTCGGTGGCCGGCACGGGGTTTGTTGCTGGAATGTCGGTTGCGCTCGGCGGCACGACGGTCACCCCGACCCATGTCACCCCGAGGTCTTTTCAGTTCACGACACCGGCCGGCGCCGCCGGCTTGACGTACGTCAGCGTAACCATCGCCATCGGCACCAGTGCCGAAACCGCCGGAGCGGGTTACGTCTATGCACCACTCGCGAGTTACGTCCCGTTGACGCCGTTCCGCATCCTGGACACCCGGAGCGGTTCGTGCATTCAGTGTGTCGGCGGCAGGCTGGGTCCGGGCGTGGCGAGGACCGTGCAGATCACCGGTGTGGCCGGTCTGGCGGGAGGTGCGGACCTGGTCCCACCGACAGCGACCGCGGTGGTGCTCAACGTCGCCGCGGTCAACGACAGTTCCAGCAGTCTCCTCACGGTGTACCCGACGGGGACGGGACAGCCTCGCGCCTCAAACCTGAACTTTGGTGCCCGCACCGCATCGGCCAATCTCGTGACCGTGGTTCTCGGGCAGAACGATGTGTCGGACCCGAATCGCGAGATCAACATCTGGAACGCGCTGGGATCGGTCGATGTCGTGGCCGATGTGCAGGGCTATTTCGAGCCGCAGAATGCGGCAAGTCCGATTGGGGAGTTCCATCAGATCGAACCGCTCCGGGTCTGCGACACGCGCGCTCGTCTGACCGCGAACCCGTGCAACGGGAATGGAGGAAATGTCAGTGACAGCAGCATCGGCGCAGGCGGAGTCCTCAAGGTGAACCTTGCGGCGGTGTCCGGTCTGGGTGGCTCAATACCCGGAGATGGGACGGCGAGTGCAGCAGCCCTGAACCTCGCCGGGGTGTCTGGGAGCGTCGCCACCTATCTCAGCGTGTTCCCGACAGACGCCCAGGGGCGCTGGACCATCCCGGGGGGCGGTACGGCTCCGCCCTTCTCGACCCTCAACGTGGGTGCCCACGTCGCTCTGGCGAACCGCGTGATGGTGCCGATGGGACCCGGCAACGTCGGAGGGAACGACAGCGATATCTGCGTGTACAACGGGATGGGGAACATCAATGTCGTCCTTGACGCGAACGGATGGTTCGGCAGCGATGCAGCGGCAACCGGGAGGCAGTACCAGGCGATCGGTCCGTCGCGCATCTGCGATACGCGTGCAGGCTCAGGGACTCTCTGCGCAGGCCACAAGCTCACGCCGGGCGGTGTGGACACCGTCGTCGTCGCCGGGGTGGGAGGTGTGCCGACGAGCGGCGCAGTTGCCGTGATCGCCAATCTCACCGCGGTGGGTGGTAGCGCGGCAACGTTGTTCACCCTGTATCCGGCCAATCTCGGAAGACCCCCTCTGGCGTCGGACCTGAACGTCGGCCTCGCAATCGCACTGCCGAACCTTGCGGTGGTCCAGGTGGACACCACTGGCGACGGCACTGCGGGTGACCTCAAGCTCTACAACGCCCTCGGGAACATCGACGCTGTCATCGATATCGAAGGGTGGTTTCAGTAAGGCGGGGTCGTCGTCGAGGCTGCAGCCGTGGCAGCGCGTATGGGTCTTAGTGCACCCCCGTCATCGCCAGGGTGAGCCTGCTATCCGATCACCATGAGGCTGTTGGTCAGCATTCTGTTGGCGCCGATCGACGTCGTGAGCCCACGGCTAGCGTTCAGGTGGCGACGGTGTCGCGCGGCACTGCGGCAAGGCCGGCGGTGAGCAAGGCGATGGAAACTAGGATCAGCTGCCAGTACGCGCCAATTGTCGTTTCGAGGTCCTGTGCAGCGTCGTGCGGCCCGCGAATGAGGCCGATGAGTACTGCGATCGAGGTGGCGACGATGAGCCCGATCGTCACTGCGATGACGAATGAAAAGAACAGCCGGCTGATTACTCGTCGCGTCACGACTGTCGAGGTTACACGACCTGCATGGGCGTCGCGAGCCCGTCGGGAGGTCGCCTGCCGTAGCTTCCGACCTCGCTTCCACAGCGCCTGAAAGTTGACCCCTTCTGATCCTTCGGTGCGTCCCTGAAGTGGTCAGAACGGTGGTCAGAAAGCCGCCAGCAGGACCGAAATCGAATACAGACGAGTGGTGCCGAGGAAGGGACTCGAACCCTTACAAGGTTGCCCTCACTAGCCCCTCAAGCTAGCGTGTCTACCAATTCCACCACCTCGGCACGAAGGCCGGCGCGCGCCACCGGGCGCACACGGCTCAGCCATTCTACAGGCGGATAGCTCGCTCGCCCGGTCGGTGGCAGATCCCGGATCGTCGGGTGTGGCATGCTCATGGGAAGCAGCTCTGTGAGGAAGGTCATGCCACACCACTTCAGCGTGATCTGGGGGCGGGTCTCGCGCCGGGTGCGCGGGCTCGACCGGCAGCTTCGGACGGCGCACGGCGGCAATCGGGCGTACACGTGGGGACTGCCGGCGGCGGCTCTGCTGCTCTGCTTCACGATTCTGGTGGTCGCCGGGGTGTTCAGCGGCGCGTCGGCGGCCGAGTTCCTCCCGATCGCGATCTTTGAGGGCCTGGTGATCGCCGGTCTGTTCATCGCCTGCATGATGCCTGCCGTATCCCCACCCGACGACTACGGCGACCGCGGACCGGATCCTGATCCCACGCCGTCGCCGCTGCCCTCGGATCCCACCATCTGGGTGAAGCTGCTCGCCGAGGCCAACATCCCTTCGCGGGTCCTCGATGATGTGGACGACCGCCCCTCCCGGGAACTGACCGGCTCGCCGCGTTGAGTGCGGGCGCCGCACGGTGACGCTGCCGAGCGCGTGTTACCCTCGGCCGTCGAATGCGACGGGTATTGACGCGTGTGCTGTTCTCATTTCTCATCGCGGTCACGGTGGTGTTGATCGTCGCGGTGGGGGTCGCCAAGCTGGTGAGCCTCATGCGCGGGCCGCACGAAGCGGCCGCTGATCTGGAATCCGCCATCGGCGGATACTGGCCGGTGATCCTGGTCGCCATCGCTGTGCTCACCGTGAGCCTGTCGGCTGTCAGTCGCGGCAACGTCACGCCTGACTGATCACCGAGACCGGCGGCGCCAGATGCTCAGGGTCGGCGCGATTCCGGGGAACGGTTCGAGCGCCTCGACCGGGGAAACCACCGTACTGGTGAAGGTTTCATTCAGATCGCGCAGGTGGGCTGTCCGATACCCACCGTCGCCGATCAGAGCGACGACCTCCCCGGTGTAGTACTTCAGGCAGTCACCGAGGCTGGAGAAGAGCGGCGGCCAGCACAGGAAGAGCGCGCGATCGGGATATTCGGAAAGGGCGGTTGCGTCTCCTGTGACGACCGTAGTCCATGTGCTGGTCTTCGCGTGGTACCGGTTCGGGCGATCGCCGTCGGGAGGCGCCTGATCGAGCGCGACGATGTCGACCCCGCGCGCGGCGAGCCGGTACGCCCAGTACCCTGTGCCGGCAGCCAGTTCGACCAGCGGCCCGAGGCCGGCGAGCGCTGACAGCGTCGCCTCGTCGGGGACGGCGTACGCGTAACGCTGTGCCAGCCGGGTCAGCGCATCGCCGGGGTGGTCGCTGCTCCTCGCCTGGAGGAGTTCCTCGCTGAATCGGTCGACGCGGTCCACGCGCGGATCGTCCTCCATCCCGGCGCGTCAGGCCGTATCCAAGTCGCGGTCCCCGCCGACTTAGTGGGCATGGATCAGGCGCCATTGCGGCGCTCGCAATCTGGAGGACACCCCCCTTGCGCCCTCACCCCCGTTCCCAAGTCTTCACGACCGCCATGCTCGTCGGGCTCTCCGGCGTGATCACCGGTGTCGCCGCCGCGGGTCACGTCGGCCCGTTCGCGACGCTCGGCGCCGCGGCAGAGCACACCGTCGCGACCCAGCTCCCGTCCACGCCGCTCCGGGCCGACAGCATGTACCCGGCCCCGACGCCACCGCCCACGGTTCACGAGACGATCGTGATCACCGATCCTGCGCCTCCGGCGCGGACCAGCGCGGCGTCGGGAACGCCCGCGCCCACCCCGGAGTCAACGGCCACGGCCGAGCCGAGCGCGAGCCCCTCGCCGACGCCGACGCCGTGCCACGGCGATGACTGCGGCGGCGGCGGAGACCACTGACGTGGGGCGGTACCAACCCGAGGATCGAGACAGGGCGCTTCGCAGCGTCGGCTCGTGGACGATCGGCGGCGTTTCCGGCGTCGTCGCGGTGACAGGAGCGCTGTCAGCGGTCAGCGCGGCCGGCTTCGCCGCCGCGACGGCGGCGAGCAGTCCCGTCGAGCATGTCCCGCCGATCCCCGCGGAGACCGCGCCCGTGCAGTCGGCACGTCCGACCCCGGCGGTCATCGTCAAGGTCATCCACGTCCCAGCCTCGTCTGCCGGCACGGCATATCGAGGCTCGGTCGGGATCTCGGCGCCGCGCAAGGTCCCGACCGGGTCGCCACCGGGGTCGTCGGCCCCGCCGCCACCACCGCCGCCTCCCCCGCCGCCGGTGTGCCATTCCACGCCCACGCACCCGTGCTGAGATCCGCCTCCTTTCGCGCCATGGGCACAACGACGGTCGTGGCCGTCGACGACCCTGCGGCGCTCGAGACGGCGACCACCGCCGCCCGTGGCGTGATCCAGGCGGTTGACGCGACGTGCTCCCGTTTTCGCGAGGACTCCGAGATCTCGAGGCTCAACCGTGCGGCCGGCCACGGGCCCTTCCCCGTCTCCGAACTGCTCGACGAGATGATCGCCGCAGTGCTCGAGGCCGCGGCAGCCACCGACGGGCTGGTCGATCCGACCATCGGTAGCCTCATGGAGCGCATCGGCTACACCGTCACCTTCACCGACCTCCCCGCGGATGGCCCGGCGATCGAGCTCGAGATGCGCTCGGCGCCGGGGTGGGCGACCGTCGAGCACGATCGCGGCAACCGGACGGTGTCGCTGCCCGATGGAGCGTCGATCGACGTCGGCGCGGTCGGCAAGGGTTGGGCGGCAGACAGAGCCGCCGAAGTCGCCGCCCGGGAGGTTGGCGGGGGCGTGCTCGTGGCGTGCGGTGGGGATGTCGCGGTGTGCGGGGAGAGTCCCGCGGACGGGTGGCGGGTCAGGGTCGCCGAGACAACCGAGTCGACCACCTGGCAGGACGTCCACGTGTTCGACGGCGGGCTCGCCACGTCCGGGACCGGCAGCAGGACCTGGCGCCGTGGCGGTGAGATCCTGCACCACATCATCGATCCGGCCACCGGGCTCCCGGTGGACTCCCCCTGGGTCATGGCAAGCGTCGCGGCGGCGTCCTGCGCTGCGGCCAACGCCGCCGCCACAGCCGCGGTCGTGCTCGGTGGCCGCGCTCCCATCTGGCTCGAGTCGCTGGGCGTCCCCGCGCGCCTGGTCCGGCGTGACGGGTCGGTGGTGCTGGTGGGCGGGTGGCCGTCGCGAGCCCGGGTCGCGGCCTGATGATCGCAGCCACAACCTCTGGCCCCAGCCCACTCTGGTTCGCAACCCGCGGCGCCGGAGTCATGACCCTGGTCTGCCTGACGGTCGTCGTGATCCTCGGGATCTCCACGTCGCTCCGAGTCACCGGGCACCGGTCGCCGCGCTTCGTCATCGCGGCGCTCCATCGCAACTTCGCGCTCTTCACGATCGTGCTGCTCCTCGCGCACATCGCGACCTCGGTCCTCGATCCGTTCGCGGGAATCCGACCGGTCGACGCCCTGATCCCGTTCGCGGGTGCATACCGCACCTTCTGGCTCGGGCTCGGAGTCCTTGCCGCGGAGGTGCTCTTCGCGGTCACGATCACGAGCCTGCTCCGCGGACGGATCGGTCCCCGACTGTGGCGGTTCGTGCACTGGGGTGCCTACGCGTCGTGGCCGCTCGCTGTGGTTCATGGGCTCGGCACCGGGACGGACTCCCAGGAACCGTGGATGCTCGGGCTCACCGCCGCCTGCATGGCCGCGGTACTGGCCGGCCTCGCGCAGCGACTGCTGGCGGGACGGTTGCGCACGGCGCCGGTTCGCCTGGCCGGTGCCGCCGCCGCTGTCGTGGCGACCTACGCGATCTGCGCCTGGAGCGTCGCCGGTCCGCTGCGTCCAGGCTGGGCGGTGGCTGCTGGGACACCGGCGTCGATCCTGACCTCGAAGCCGAGCGCGCCGCCGCTGCGCTCCGCGGCGCACGGATTCTCCGATGGGCTCATCGGCACCATGACCAGGACGTCGGGTGGGTTCGATGTCGCGCTGCGCGACACCGTGGACACCGCCCTCACGGTGGTCATCATTCCCGCGGGACCCACCGAGACGCTGCCGCAGCTGACGGTCGCTCGCAATGGTGTGACGGTGTGCGCCAACGTGCCCGCTCGCGTCGGAGTTTCCGTCTATGCTGTCTGCAACCACACGCGCCTCGTGATCACGCTGTTCGGCAGCGGACCATCCATCACCGGGCGGCTGGTCACGTCCGGGCCGCTGGGATGACCGCCACCGCCGTCGTCGCTCCGCTCCTGGCGCCGCCGCTGCGCGCCGAGCGCGCCGGAGGCCCGCGCCTTCTCGCCGGACCGCCGTTCGAGCTCGGGATGGAGCCGATGGCGGAGCACCGCCGCCGCCTCGGACGGCGCCCGGTTGGAGGTGAGTGGCTCCTCGACGTCATCGAGCGCAGCGGACTTCGGGGCCACGGCGGGGCGTGGTTCCCGACCCATCGGAAGTGGCGCGGTGTCCAGCGCCTCGCCCTCGAGCGAGGCCCGTCGGTGGTGGTGGTGAATGCGTCCGAAGGCGAGCCCCTCTCGGCCAAGGATCGATTCCTCGCCGAGCATCGACCCCACCTGCTCATCGACGGTGCGCTGATCACCGCCGAGTCGGTGGGAGCGGATGACGTCGTGATCTATCTCTCGCGAGCCTCGCGCCGTGCGCACCGCGCGTTGCGGCATGCGCTCGGTGAGCGTGGGCGCGACGACGGTAGGGTGGCCCACGTCCGCATCGTTCAGACACAGCATCGCTACGTGGCGGGCGAGTCGTCGGCGGTGGTGCGGCGCATCAACGGTGGCCCGGCAAAGCCGTCGTTCAGCCCACCGCATCCGTCGGAGCGCGGGGTGCTCGGCAGGCCGACACTCGTGCAGAACGCCGAGACGATCGCGCACGTCGGGCTGATCGCCCGCCACGGAGACGAGTGGTTCCGAGAGCGGGGCACCTCCACCGCGCCCGGGACAGGGTTGGTCACCGTGACCGGCAATGTGGCACGGCCGGGTGTGTACGAGGTCAACCTCGGCACCTCGCTCGTCAGCGTCGCGGGCCTCGCGGGCGGCGTGCTGTCGGCACCGGCCGGCCTCCTCATCGGCGGGTACTTCGGCACGTGGCTCGACGCCGAGCGAGGCGCCGCCGCAGCGGCCTCTCCGGAGGATGTCTCTCTCGGCTGCGGGGTGATCGGCATGCTGGGCAGCGATGGATGCGGCGTCGGCGAGTCGGCGAGGATCGTGAGCTACCTGGCTCGAGAGAGTGCCGGACAGTGCGGACCGTGCGTGCACGGGCTCCGCGCGGTCGGCGAGGCGATGACCCGTCTTGCCCGCGGCGATGCCGACCACGGAGACCTCGCTCGCCTCCGGCGCTGGTCGGAGCAGATCGTCGGCCGGGGTGCCTGCAATCATCCCGACGGCGCCGTTCACAACCTCCGCACTGCTCTGGAGACCTTTGCCGAAGATGTCGAGCGCCACATCAGCGGACATGCCTGCGCCGGATTGGGTACCTGTCCGCTGCCGGCGCCACCGCGGTCTCCTTTCGGGTGGCGATGAGCGACTCGAAACCCCGGCTCCGGGTCAATCCGATCCGCTGCGACGGCGCCCGATACTGCGCTGAGATCGTCCCGGAACTCGTCGGTCTGGACGAGTGGGGCTACCCGATCGTGTCGTCCGCGCCGATCGACGAACCACGGCTGCTTCGCATGGCGGAGCGAGCGGTCAGCGAGTGCCCGCGCGTGGCACTGCAGCTCGCCCGGTTCCGCGACCGGGACGGCTGACCTCAGTCGTCGGGTGGCGGGCTCTGTCCAGGGCTGTGAGAGGAGCCGCCACCGTCGTCTCCACCACCGCCGCCGTCATCTCCGCCACCTGACGGCGACGGGCTGCCCTGGCTGGTGGTCGGGCCGGCGGACTCCTCACCGTCACCGCCGCCCTGCGCCGGCTTGGTCCCCGCCGGCGTGTGGTCATCCTCGGTCAGCTCCGGGGGTGCACTCGTCGGAGCCGGGGTCGGGCTCTCGGTCTGGAGCTCGGACTCGTCGGTGACGAGGGTTGCCTCATCGAGGCGGTAGCGGGCCCAGAGCGGTGACGTCTGATCCGAGGAGAGTTCGCTGAAAGCCGCGGCCAGCTCGGCGCTCGCGTCGGTGAGGCTCTGCGCCGGGTTGATCCGCTCCCGCGCGTCCGCCAGGCTCTGTTCCGCGAACTCGAGATGGAGGGTTGCGTCGTTCGAGCCGGGGAGCTTGAGCATCACGCCTTGCCGGGCTGCCCGCACGACGAAGAGCGCCGATCCGGGCGGCGCGTTCCAGCCTGCGGCCGCCACGCTTGCCGCCGCCACGATCGTCGCCGTCGACGCGATCAGGCCCGCATGGCCGAAGCGCGGCCGCAGGCTGAAGAAGCTCCGCGCGGGCCCGCGCCGCGACGCCGCGACGACGGCGTCGAGCATCGCGTCGTGAGCCCGCTCGCGGGCGTGGCGGCGAGGCGCGCGGCGGCTGCTCTCGCGCCAGGCGTCGAGCGATGCCGAGAGGTGCGGGTCGATCATCCAGTCGGTCATGCGGCCCTCTTGGGTCGAAGGGCCCGGCGCAGCGACTCGAGAGCCCGGTGCTGCATGGACTTGACCGCGCCGACGCTCCGGCGGGTCGTTGCGGCGACGTCTTCGAGCGACTGGTCGAGCACGAAGCGGCGGACGAGGATGTCGCGCTGGTCCTCGGTGAGCTCCACCATCGCGGTACGAACACGGTCGGCCTCGAGGTGCATCTCCGCGATGGCACCGGGGTCTCCCATCGGTGGCTGGGCTTCGAGACCGAGACCCCGCTGGCGGCTGCCCCGGCGGATGTGATCGACAACTTTGTGGCGGCAGATGTGGAGGAACCAGGCCTGCACGGCAGGCTCCCGGCGGTCTCGAAGAGTCTTGATCGAGGTCACTGCGGCCACAAACACGTCCTGGGTCACGTCTTCGGCTGCTGTCACATCACCGAGGCGCGCGAGCGCATACGCATGCACATCGGCGTAGAAGCGCTCGAAGAGAGCGCTCCATCCGTGTGCCTCGCCACGCTGTGCGGCCTCTACCGCCTGGGTGAGGCGGTTGGTGTCTGCCAGGTTCGCGCCGCCCCTGTGGGTTTCATCGAATATCAAGTCGGCTGCGATGGCCTCCGGGATACGGGTGGCGGCACCCGGGCACGAGATTGGTGCGCCCCTTGATGCGACGCGACCGGATGCACGTCCAGGTCCCCGCCGGAACCGTGGGGTCGCCTACGAAATCAGGTGCCGCACGTTGCGTCGCCGCTGATGGTGATGGTGTGCCCGGCGCTGCCGGGGCTGGTCTGCGTGAGCACGGCGTTGTTCCAGATGACGTGGCCGTTGCCGAGCGTGTAGAGACCCTTTGCCGACGACGTGAAGAAGTAGCTCGTCGACTCCGTCGAGATCGATGCGAAATACGGGCCACCGTCCCCTCCACCGATCTCGACGCTGGCCGGGGTCGATCCAACCTGGGTCAGCCCGTTGATGACCGAGAAGGCGGCGCCGGTCGGGCACTTCACCAGCAGCGAGGTCAGCGCCCCGCTGATCGACCCGCCGCTGCTGTCACCGCTGATGGTGATCGTGCCGCCGCCGGGGGTCTTGGTGCCACACGACACCGAGCCGGAGACGGAGGTGACTGTCCCGACCGTGCCCTTGTTCTGGCCTGATGGGGTGTCGTCGGTCAGCTGCGCGTTGAACTGGGCGCCCTTGGTTGGGTCAAAGTTGGTCACGCCCGTGCCCGAGAAGTTGCGCTGGGTGTAGGTCGCACCCGACCCGGCGCCGATGCGGACGAAGACCGTGTTCGCGGTGAGGGTGATGTAGCCGCCCTCCGTCCCATCGACGGAGGCGACCTGCGTCAGGATCTCCGGGCCGTTGAGCGAGGGAAACGAGCAGGTCACGCCGGTGGGCGCGACCGTGGTGACGAGCTTGACCGCTCCCGTTTCCGTGAACTGGGCGCCGGCAGGCGGAATCGGAGTCGGCGAAGGGGTCGGAGTCGGCGCGGTACTCGATGTGCCCGTCCCGCCGCCACCACATGCGGTCAGTGCGAGGGCGGCGGAGGTGAGGATCGCCGCTCCCAGGCCCCTGAGGGGGTGACGGTAACGCCGGCCGTGGAAGGTGTCCATGGCCGGGCATCATCCTCTGTCCGGGCTTCACGAGGCCCGACCGTCGATGAACGTTCGCAGCCGTGTCACATTGAGACGGGCGTCGCGCGGCGCAGTGGCTAGGCGATCCCGATGGCGATCGGCGCTGCGTCCGAACCGATCGACACGCAGTTGCGTCCCTGCGACTTGGCCGTGTAGAGGGCTTTGTCGACCCTGCGCAGGAGCGAGTCCGCGTCATCTCCGGGAACCGAGGCCGCCACGCCGATGCTGACCGTGGTGAGGATGTCGGCGGCGTGCGCCAGCACGTCGATACGCAGGCGCTCGGCGACGAACGCGCCACCCGCCTCGTCGGTCTCCGGGAGGATCACCGCGAACTCTTCGCCGCCGACCCGCGATGCGACGTCGATCCCCGATCGCTGCATCCGAGACAGGAGCAATTCGCCAACGGTGGCGAGCACGGCGTCGCCGGCACCATGGCCAAAGGTGTCGTTGACGCGCTTGAAGTGGTCGAGGTCCAGCATCAGGAGAGAGACCGGCCGCTGCGTGCGGCTGCTGCGGGTCAGTTCATTCGAGAGCATGGTGCGGAAGGAGCGGCGGTTGGCCAGGCCGGTCAGGTCGTCGGTGACCGAGAGCCGCCCCAACTCCGCACGAAGGCGGGAGTCCTGGCGCCCTCGCAGGGCGATGAGCCAGAGCAGGAGGAGAAACGTCGCCCAGGTGAACATCCATTGCGCCGCGTCGTTGCCGGAGTTCATGATCCGCGCCTGATCCCACGCGGCGAGTGCCAGTGCTGGGGGCGCGGCTGCGCAGAACCACGCATACCCGGCGAGGTCGAACAGCATGACGGCCTCGACGCCGATGAGGAGCAGTCCGATGCTCTCCGCCGGACCTGGGCCGGCCGCGATGCTGAGGATGCTGAGCATCGCAATCAGGCAGCCCACGAAATCGGCGCAGAGGAGCGCGATACGGGTCCGCCGGTCGACACCTCCTCGGCGCTCCCACAGCATCGCCGCAAGGTTGTAGCCACCCGCTGCAACTGCGACGGCGATGCTGCCGGGGAGCCAGGCGGGGTGCGGGGTGGTCAATGCCGAGACGAGGAGCAGCGTGATACCGAGCCAGCGAAGTGCGATGACGCCCCGGTAGCCCGAGACCAGCCTGGAGCGGTCGTCGGCCGGCACGATGAAGCGGAAGGTCATCGCGGGGTCAGCCTCCGGCCATCGGCGGCATCGCTGCGAGTTCGTGGCACGACGGTATGCCAGCCATGCGGGGGCTCATCGTCTGAGCGTGTGCCTCAGCAGTGGTCGAGGTGAGCCCAAAGGCCCGATCGTTACGGCGTTGTCGCCACCGGGCGGAACCGGAACACGCCGACGCCGGGCCGCGGACGTGCTGAACTCCGCTCAGCCGCCCGGCACCGCCGAGCGTTCCGGGCCGGCACGCGGTCTACGGAGCGGCTCCGACCTGGCCCGGCAGGCCGTGCACCGACGGTACACCCGTGTCCAGCCGCACCGCCGGGGCTTCGAGGCCCCTGATGGGGACCACGACGACGCCCTGCCCGAGATACTGGGCAGGAACTGCGAACGGCAGTCTCGGCACGATGGTGACGGGGGTCTGCGGTCCGACCGCAGGTGGCGGGGCTGGTCGGAGCAACGCAACAGCACCAGTCAGCGCAACGCAGGCGCCGACGATGGCGTAGAGCAGGCGACGTGCGGCAGTGGGAGTCAGGCTCCCATTATGGACAGGCGACGGTTTGTCATTTGGTTGGGCCTGTATCGATAGGAAGCCAAGGGGGGCTCGATCATGCACGCGACCGGACGACGTCGGTTCGCATTGTCGGTGACGGGGATTGCCAGTCTGCTGGTCGGTGTCGGCGCCTCGGTCGGTGTCGGCGCATCAGGCGGTGCGGCGGCCGGAAGCACCTCTCGACCCGGAGCGGCCCCCGTCCTCAGTGAGATCGTGGGTGTGGGCCGGTTTGGTGGCGGACGCCGACCAAGCTCGGGGAGCCCTCGGGAAGTCGGTGCTGGCCGCGAGCGGGCTGAATGCCGGCATCTACCTCGCGGCGAGCGATGCCGGCAAGTTGGCGCCCGGTAAGATCGATAAGGCGTTCTTCACCGACATCGCCAAGGGCTCGGCTGCGTCGAGCGCCGTGTGCAAAGCCTCGAAAGGCTGGGACTGGCCAACGGGGCTCGGCACCCCCCACGCGAACGGCCTGGTGAGTGAGCTCGCCGATCTGTAGCTCCAGCGTCACTCCCTCACGCCCGGGACATCAGGGGCGGGCGAAAATGATCTCCCCGTCGTGCCACTCGGGGTCTGCCTCCAACAGCGCTCGAAAGCGCCGGAAGCGCGCATCCGTCCCTGGCGCGTTGCTGTTCGTCGTGTATGCGTCCTTGCTGTCCCAGCTCCCTGCGACCCAGTACTCCCGCGGGTCGGTGTCCGACCGATAGACGCACACGCCGCGCGAACCGGCCGGCATCTCGCTCATCAATTCATTCATGAGCTGCTCGAGCTCCTGCTCCTGCCCTTCCTTGACCCGCCAGCGCGAGACACTGCCGTACATGAGATGCCCTCCATGGATTGAGCGCGCAGTCTGCTCCCCGGCGTCCGACCACTGCCGGCTCTACGGTTACTGGCCGATGCGTCCGTCGATCCGCTCGCGCAGCAGGTCCGCGTGACCCAAGTGGCGGGCGTACTCAAAGATCATTCCAACCAGCGCCTCGCGCAGCGACATCGGCCCTCCACCACTACCATGCTGATTCAACGGATCATCGCCGGTGATGTCGAGGTTCGGCGCCTCGGCCACGAACCCATTCGCGAAGTCCACCTCCGCACGCCAAATGTCCCACGCCTCCGCAACCATCTGGGAGTCGGGCACGGCACCGTCGAAATCACCGTCACGGTCAGTGTCGGAGCAGAACAGCCGCGGCGCATCCTGTCCCGCCATCATCTCCCGGAACGTCGCACGTTCCATCTCGGCGAGGTGTCGGACAAGCCCCAGCAGCGACATCGTCGATGGTTCGACGGAACGCCGCGCCATCGCCTCCGCGTCAAGCCCTGAGCATTTCATCTCCAATGTGAGACGCGCACTCCGCGGGGCTTCGACCAGCGTGGTGCGCTCGTCGCCCAGCGTCGGTCCGTTCTCGCGCGGATCGTCCTTGAGATCAATGAACATGTCGGCTCGTCGGGTCGTGGCCATGACCGCAATCATCGGCGAGGCGCCCTGAGGGGCACAAGCCGCGCTCGCGCCCCTTCCAACGCCGCTGCTGTCCGCTGGCTATTCTTCTCGCGTCGAATGCGTCAGATCATGTTCAAGGGGGAGCCATGGGCCGCAACCGTTTTCGGGCCGCGCTCGCCGCGAGCAGTCTGATCCTCGTCGCATTCTCGGCATTCGGCTCGCCGGCCCAAGCCGCCACGGGCGCAACGTCCGGAGCACGCTGCTCGTCCGGCGCCCGTACCCTCGCACCTATCGGGTCGCGTCTCTACCCCGACACCGGGAACGGCGGCTACGTCAGCCTCCACACGGACATCCACATGGTCTACGACGCGCGCACCGACGTGTTCCTGCCCGGGAACCATGTCGACCTCACCGATCGGTCGACACAATGCCTCACCGACTTCAGCCTCGACTTCGAGCGCCGCTCCGCCAACCAGAGCGCGGGTCCTGACCTGACCGTGACCGCCATCACCGTTGACGGTCGCCCTGCGCGATACGCGTTCGTCCAGCCGACGTACCCGGGTGATCCGTTCGGTCAGGACGATCCGAATCCGGCCGCACACGAGATGTCGGAGCTCAACCCCGTCGGCGGACCGGACCACAACCCGCTGCCGCCGGCGTGCTCGCCGGAATTGACGTCGACGAACCCGGCACATCAGGACTCACGGAACGGCGACCAATGCCCCGCTAACAAGCTGGTGATCACGCCTGCCACGCCGATCCGAGATGGCTCGAGGTTCACGGTGGTGGTCAGGTACACGGGGCGACCGGGGGTGCACAACGATGGTGATGGAACGACCGAGGGATGGTTCCGCTCAACCGACGGCGGTTTCGTGACGACCGAGCCGGTTGCCAGCGAGGACTGGATGCCGCTCAACGACTACCCCACAGCAAAGCCCACGTACGATTTCTACGACACGGTGAACGCCGGCAAGGTCGTGCTCTGCAACGGCAGGCTGCTCTCCGTGCGAAGCAACGCCGCAACTGAGGAATTCCCCGGTGGCTCAACGACATGGCACTGGCGCCAGACCGCGCCCATCGCCAGCTATCTCGTCGAGAACAGCGTCGGCGATTACACGCTGACCAAGCGCGTCTCGGGCAACGGCATCACGTATTACGAAGCGCAGGACACCGCGATCGGCGCAGCGCGGCAGCAGAAGAACCTCGCGATCATGAAGCAGCAGCAGGACATCACCGAGTTCGAGAGCCTCTTCAACGGCCCCTATCCGTTCACGTCCGACGGCGTCGTCGTGGGCACGCCGAACGCGAGCTTCGCCGAGGAGATGGAGACGATGATCACCTTCCCCGGCGGTAGGATCGACCTCGACACGCTCTATCACGAGAACATGCATCAGTGGTGGGGTGACAACGTCACCGAAGGCGGATACGCCATGACCTTCTTCAAGGAAGGCTTCGCGACGCTCGGCGAATACCTCTTCGCCGCTCGCAGAGCGGAGACGGCTGCCGGGGGCCCGGGCACCGCCGGAGGTGAAGCGGCGTTCGAGCATGCGCTGGTCAAGATCTTCGATGCGACGTACTCGAGCGGGGGCAGCTTCTGGACCGCCGCGCCGTCGAACCCGACCGCGTTCGGCCTGTTTGACGGCGATGCCACGTACAGCCGGCCGGGCATCGCCTACATCGCGCTGCGCCAGATCCTGGGTCCGATCAACTTCACGCAGACCCTGAATCAGCTCCAGCGAGAGTACGGCGGCAGCAGCATCACCGAGTCCCAGTTGGAGGCGGCGTTCCATCAGTGGATGCCGACCCGGAGCGCGGCGTGCAGCGCCCGGCTCACCCAGTTCTTCCGGGAGTGGTTCGACACCGCATATGCCGCCGGCGGCGGTGCGAACCGGCCTCGGATCACCGGCCCGGGACTGTCGGGCTCCGGCTTCTATGACGCGGGCGGAGGCTGCGCCTGACCTGACGGCGATCGGCACTCGTCGCCCCGGACATCCCGCCTGACGGACCTGTCGATCGTCTCTTGCAATACGTCGAGCCCTAGGCGGCGCTAGCATCGACTGGATGACGTTGACGCTGAGGAACGCCCTTCGCCTGGCATCGGTTCCGGTGGGGGTTGGGGCTGGCCTCTGGACCGCGCAACTTACGACAGGTCCGAGCAACCAGTGCCCTCCAGGGGTTCTCTGCCTCGAGATTCTCTATTTTGCGAGGCCAACTTTCGCGACCTGGCAGTGCGCCCTGTTCGGTGCGGGTGCGGCCCTCACGCTGCTGGCTCTTTCATTGGTGGACAGCCTCACGAACGCCGTTCGGATCCTATCGGTGCCGGTTGGGGTCGGGGTCGGTCTTTGGACCGCTCAACTGCGGTCGTTTCCATACTGCCCTCCCTACGGTCGGTGTCCGGCGTATCTCGGGGTCCCCCCGCTCACCTTCGCGCCGTGGCAGTGCGCTCTGTTTGGCGGAGGGGCAGCGGTCGTTGTGATGCTCCTCTCCCTGGCGGTGACGCGACTGCCGATGGCAAGACCGCTCAAGGCAGCCTGAGAAATGCGACCCCTTCGGTACTCCATCAACGTCACGTTGGACGGGTGCTGCGATCATCGTGCATTCCCCGCGGACGAAGACTTGCATCGTCACGCGGTCGAAAATCTCAACCAGGCCAACGCCCTTCTCTTTGGCCGGGTGACTTACCAACTCATGGAATCAGCATGGCGGCCGCCGTCGCCGGCGGAAGCAAGACCTGATTGGATGGAACCCTTCGCCGAGACGATCAACGCGGCAAAGAAGTACGTCGTGTCGAGCACCCTGAAGCGGGTCGACTGGAACGCGGAACTCGTGAGCGGGGATCTCGGCACGGCGGTTCAGCAACTCAAGCGGGAGTCGGGCAAGGGACTGTTCGTGGGAGGTGTGAAGCTCGCACTGGCGTTGACGGAGCTGGGGTTGATCGATGAGTACGAGTTCGTGGTGCATCCGAGGCTCGCAGGCCACGGGCCGACGTTGTTCGCCGGGCTATCGAAGCATGTCGACTTGAAGCTCGTGAGCCGGCAGGAGTTCGGCTCGGGGGCAGTGGCTCTGCGGTACGAGCCGAGACTGTAGTCATCGGCTTGCCAGCCCGAGCCGGCGCGGTTTCCCCGAAGTGCGCGGGCGCGGCGCCCTCATGGGCTCGACCGGCAGCCCGGGGCGCCGAACTCAGGCCCCCGCAAACTGGAGAACCAGACGCGACGGCCCTGTCAGTATCGACACGCTCGGACAGACGTTGCCGCTGAGCCCGATGGCGATGTTGACCGTCCCCTCGAAATCGCCGATCTGACGCACTTCGAGCAGCGTCGGCGCCGACTGCTTCAGGTCGGTGCCGTGCGGGTATTGATTCCCGGGTGCGACAGTCCAGTTCAGGTTGACGATGGTGAGGCGCAGACCGTATGTCCCGTCGAGCGTGAACGTCCCACCCTTTCCGCCACCGCCTGCGAACTGCACGCCGGTGGGATTTGGACTGATGTCGTAGTGCGTCACGGCCGTATCGAACTGAATGACCAAGGTGTCGCCGCCACTCGCCGTCCCGATCCGCATGTCGGTGATACGCGCCCTGTCGGTACTCCCTCCGCTGGTGGGTCCACACGTGACCGGCGTCGGTGTGGCCACTGGGGAGGGCGTCACTGAGGTCGTCGGAGACGCGATCGCGGTGTGCTGAGTCGCCGTGCGCGTAGCTGTGCCACTGGCTCCTCCGCACGCGGCGAGGAAAAGGACGGCAGCAGGTAACACCCTCCACATGCTTCCACGCTAGGCCCACACGGCCCGTCGGCGTTAGGGCTCTTTGTCATCTTCATGGCGGGCCGGAGGGCACTTGGTAGGAATCGCCTCTGCGAGCGCTGTGCTACTCAGTTCAACTGATGAGCTACTCAGTTCTGAATACGAACCCGAACGAAAATAGCCGGAAGACAAAAGAGAGATACCCGGCAACGACCTACTCTCCCACCCCGTTGCCAGGGCAGTACCATCGGCGCTGGTGGGCTTAACTGCTGTGTTCGGGATGGGAACAGGTGTTTCCCCACCGCTATGATCACCGGATATCTCTCTCATGACGAGTGAGAATGCGAGTCTGGTCCACGGGAGCTTGTGAGCTCTCCGTCGGAGAATCCTATGTGCGCTACTCGAGCGCTCTGCCAGGCGTTGCACTTTCCTGCGGCGCCACCCTTGGCGCCACTCCCACTAGTCGCTGAAAAGTGGGATAGGAGGTCAAGCCCTCGACCGATTAGTACCGCTCAGCTCAAAGAGTCACCTCTCTTACACCCGCGGCCTATCAACCAGATGGTCTCTCTGGGGTCTTACCCGGTTATCCGGTGGGAGATCTTATCTTGGAGTGGGCTTCGCACTTAGATGCTTTCAGCGCTTATCCCATCCGGACATGGCTACCCAGCGATGCTCTTGGCAGAACAACTGGTGCACTAGCGGTCCGTCCAACCCGGTCCTCTCGTACTAAGGTCAGCTCTCCTCAAATCTCCTGCGCCCACAGCGGATACGATCCGAACTGTCTCACGACGTTCTAAACCCAGCTCGCGTACCGCTTTAATGGGCGAACAGCCCAACCCTTGGGACCTACTCCAGCCCCAGGATGCGACGAGCCGACATCGAGGTGCCAAACCTTGCCGTCGATGTGACGCTCTGCAATTCCTTGCAGTGCAGACTATACCTTTGTCTCTTTCGAGACAGTGGCGTCTTATGGAGGCCGTAGATTTGCCGTCTCCGGCAGTGACCTCCATCTCTCGCCGATGCGAGAAGTCGTTACAGGGGAAGCTTGTATTGCATGCTTGGAATAACGTGCGGGGCTACAACTTCGATGAAGCGCTTCACGCCCTTCGCGCCAATGCGAAGGCGGTAGCGATCCTTATCCTTGTTGAGTTGTACCTCGATTCCAAATTTAGCATGTAGAAACTCAGCCAACAGCAGGTTCTCGTCCTTCGAGAAGCTCTGCGTATTGAGCCTCAACTGATTCCGGTCAGCCGCCCCATCGTCCATGAACCAAATCGCCAGCCCGAAAGCTGTCAATTCTCGATTCAAGAGGTCAAGGGGTATGGCCTTTCTCGCGTGTTGAGCGTAGAAGGCCTGGCGCAGTCCAGAGAACTCTGGGTGCGTCACCGTCCGAAACTAGTAACTCCTGCCGCTCGCACGAGGTGCCGTTCTGACGAAGTCAGACATGAACCTGAACTTCCAATCCACATATTCACGTTGGCGATGTCCGTGGGTGACACGGAAACAACAGCCGGCTGTGGTTGGCATCAAGTATCCGTCACCAAGCAGCGATCCAATCACGAGGTCCCGTTGGAGACCGGTGAGCGGAGTCGCTCGTGCGGTACGTGCGAAGAGTGTTTCCACAACAAGCAACCTTCCCTCGGTATTACCCACCAGACCTCGCTGGTTCGGGCTTCACCGATATGAGCCACAGTTTACCGCTCGATCACTCGAGCGGGGAGCCACAAATTGACTCTTGGGCAAGATCAGCCTGTTATCCCCGGGGTAGCTTTTATCCGTTGAGCGACGGCCTTTCCATTCAGAGCCGTCGGATCACTATGCCCGACTTTCGTCCCTGCTCGGCTTGTCGGCCTCACAGTCAAGCTCCCTTACGCCATTACACGCCAAGGCCTGATTTCCATCCAGGCTGAGGGAACCTTTGGGCGCCTCCGTTACCGTTTGGGAGGCGACCGCCCCAGTCAAACTACCCGCCTGCCACGGTCCCGACACCGGATAACGGCGCCGGTTAGAAATAAAATCCAGCAAGGCTGGTATTCCAAGGTTGACTCCACCGAACCTAGCGGCCCGACTTCACAGTCTCCCAGCTATCCTCTACATGCTGGACCCCATTTCAGTGGCAAGTTATAGTAAAGCTCCACGGGGTCTTTCCGTCCTGCTGCGGGTAACCTGTATCTTCACAGGTACTTCAGTTTCGCCGAGTACGTGGCCGAGACAGCGCCCATCTCGTTACGCCATTCGTGCGGGTCGGAACTTACCCGACAAGGAATTTCGCTTAATCCTTGACTTAGACGTTGCCGTCTGAGCGGAGGTTGTTCCACGACCTCCCTGCATGTCGCCATGCAGATGGGACCATATCTTCAACTCGAACTGAGTTGTCTGGCGTATGGTCTCTGAGGATTCTGCTCAGTGGAGCAGTCTTTCCTGCTGATTGTCCGCACCCGTCGCATTGTCACTGCGTGTTGCAGTAGCGCGGGATTCTCGGGTTTTCCAGCATATAGCCAGATTTTACTAAGGCAGCTACTGTCCTACCTTAGGACCGTTCATCGTTGTTGCTCCTCCAGGCGCCGGCCCAGAGTGGCTGGATTGAGTACCAGCTCTCATGGTCGCCCATGAGATCGGACCATCTCATCCCTCATGCAAGAGGGCCCGGCGTATGGCCTCTGAGGATTCTGCTCAGTGGAGCAGTCTTTCCTGCTGATTGTCCGCACCCGTCGCATTGTCACTGCGCGTTGCAGTAGCGCGGGATTCTCGGAGATTCCAGCAAATAGCCGGGTTTTATAACTACCACGGTCAATGTTGATAGTTACGGCCGCCGTTTACCGGGGCTTCATTTCAGAGCTTGCACCCCTCCACTTAACCTTCCGGCACCGGGCAGGCGTCAGCCCCTATACGTCAGCTTACGCTTTAGCAGAGACCTGTGTTTTTAGTAAACAGTCGGATGGGCCTTTTCTCTGCGGCCCTCGTCAGCTCACCGAGTAAATCGGATCACCGCCAAGGGCTCCCCTTCTCCCGAAGTTACGGGGACATTTTGCCGAGTTCCTTAGCCACGTTTCCCTCGATCGCCTTGGAATCCTCTTCCCACCTACCTGTGTCGGTCTGCGGTACGGGCGCCGTGGTTCTCGCTAGAGGCTTTTCTTGGAGGCATGGAACCGGCCCCATCGACACAAAGTGTCTTGGGATCCTTCTCGGAGTTAGTGTCAGGCGGATTTGCCTACCTGACCTCCTACAAGGCTCCGTCGGGGACAACCGTCGCCCCGTCAGGCCTATCCTTCCCCGTTCCCCCATTGCTGATAACGAACCAGCGGCGGTGTTGGAATGTTGACCAACTGTCCATCGCCTACGCCTTTCGGCCTCGGCTTAGGTCCCGACTGACCCTGGGTCGATTAACGTAGCCCAGGAAACCTTAGGTTTACGGCGAACACGTTTCTCACGCGTTTCTCGCTACTTGTGCCGGCATTCTCACTTCTGTCCGCTCCACCCGTCCTTCCGGTCAGGCTTCGCAGCAAACAGAACGCTCCTCTACCACGACCTTCCTGTGAAGGAAGGCCATCCACGGCTTCGGTTGCAAGCTTGAGCCCCGATCATTGTCGGCGCCACGACATTCGACCAGTGAGCTGTTACGCACTCTTTAAATGGTGGCTGCCTCTAAGCCCACATCCTGGTTGTCTGGACACCGTGACATCCTTTTCCACTTAGCTTGCGATTTGGGACCTTAGCCGGTGGTCTGGGCTGTTTCCCTTTCGACGATGAAGCTTAGCCCCCACCGTCTCACTGCCGCCGGAAAGTTTGTTGCCATTCGGAGTTTGGTTGGGTTTGGTAACGAGGTGATCGCCCCTAGCCCATTCAGTGCTCTACCGGCCACAAACCCATCGACGACGCTGCACCTAAATGCATTTCGAGGAGAACCAGCTATATCCGAGTTCGATTGGCATTTCACCGCTATCCACAGTTCATCCGCCGCGTTTTCAACCGGGGTCGGTTCGGGCTTCCACGCGGTCTTACCCGCGCTTCACCCTGACCATGGATAGGTCACTCGGTTTCGGGTCTACTCCATGCGACTACCACCACCATTACGGTGGTCACGCCCTATTCAGACTCGCTTTCGCTACGGCTCCGGGTGTCAACCCCTTAACCTCGCCACATGGAAGTAACTCGCCGGCTCATTCTACAAAAGGCACGCAATCAGGCATTCCCACTAGGGGCATAGCCCTCTCACGGCTTGTAAGCACACGGTTTCAGGTACTTTTAACTCCCCGTCTGGGGTGCTTTTCACCTTTCCCTCACGGTACTTGTTCACTATCGGTCACCAAGAGTATTCAGGCTTGGACGATGGTCCGCCCAGATTCCCACAGAATTCCACGTGTTCCGTGGTACTTGGGAGCTCTCAAAGGAGGTCGTATGCCTTTCGCGTACGGGGCTGTCACCCTCTGCGGCCGGCTTTTCCAATGCCGTTCGGCTAGACAACGACTTTGTAACTCCTTGTCCCCTCGGCAGAGGGAACGCTGAGGTCCCGCGACCCCGAGACGGAAACGCCTGCCGGCTATCACGCCGTCTCGGTTTAGCCTCACCCCTTTTCGCTCGCCACTACTCAGGGGATGACATCTTTTCCTGCGGATACTTAGATGTTTCAGTTCTCCGCGTGCCCTCTACCCGGCCTATATATTCAACCGGGAGTACCTGGACATTCCTCCAGGTGGGTTGCCCCATTCGGAAATCCCCGGATCGAGTGCTTGCTAGCAGCTACCCGAGGCTTATCGCAACAACGCTACGTCCTTCATCGGCTCTTGGTGCCAAGGCATCCACCGTGTGCCCTTGGTAGCTTGACCTTTCCTATCGTCACTCTTCAATGACTGCAGGAGGCCTGGTGACCACGCTGTGCCACCACGACACGTGTTTCGCCTGGCTTGTTTGTTGGTGTTTATTGAGGATTCTCACTTGAACGCTGGACGACGGAAACCGTCCAGTGTTCTCGCAGACTCGCTATTCTCGTGTCAACGTACAGCCGACCGGCCCTGGAGCCGGCGTCGAGCGGAGGGGTCGTTGCCCGTGGAGATGGCCGGGCTCGAACCGGCGACCCCCTGCTTGCAAAGCAGGTGCTCTTCCAGCTGAGCTACATCCCCGAACGGATACGAGCGTGGGCCTTTGTGGATTCGAACCACAGACCTCACGGTTATCAGCCGTGCGCTCTCACCAACTGAGCTAAAGGCCCGTGTGGGCCCGGCGCAGCCGGTCCCCTTGACCGCTGAAGCGTGGAGCGACATCCGCGAGGCGACGTGGTTGCCTCGGGCGCCTGGAGCACCGCGCTCCTGACGCGCATCGATTTCTGCAGATTCCCACTGCCTGCTGGCCGGCCTTCCCATCACGCTTGCGCGTGGTGGACCGCGCCACATTGCATCCCGGTACTCTTCGCGATCGCTCGCTACTCTTCGCGGTTCTTCATGACGCGTTACTGCACGACTTGAGTTGACTGGTCCGTGCCGTGATGCGCATTGCTGCGCATACGCACTCGGGCCACTCCCTAAAAGGAGGTGATCCAGCCGCACCTTCCGGTACGGCTACCTTGTTACGACTTCACCCCCCTCACCGGGCACACCTTCGGCACCTCCGTCCCTTGCGGGTTCGGCCAGCGACTTCGGGTGCACCAGACTCGGGTGGTGTGACGGGCGGTGTGTACAAGGCCCGGGAACATATTCACCGCGGTGTGCTGACCCACGGTTACTAGCAACTCCGACTTCATGCAGGCGAGTTGCAGCCTGCAATCCGAACTGGGCCCAGCTTTAAGGGATTGGCTTCACCTCGCGGTGTCGCAGCCCGTTGTACTGGGCATTGTAGCATGTGTGTAGCCCCAGGTATAAAGGGCATGATGACTTGACGTCATCCCCACCTTCCTCTGGGTTTCTCCCAGCAGTCTGGCTAGAAAATACAACTAACCACAGGGGTTGCGCTCGTTGCGGGACTTAACCCAACACCTCACGGCACGAGCTGACGACAGCCATGCACCACCTGTGCATCCACCTTTCGGGGACCGTGTTTCCACGGTTTTCGAATGCATGTCAAACCTGGGTAAGGTTCTTCGCGTTGCCTCGAATTAAACCACATGCTCCGCTGCTTGTGCGGGCCCCCGTCAATTCCTTTGAGTTTTAATCTTGCGACCGTACTCCCCAGGCGGTGCACTTAATGCGTTAGCTGCGGCACTGAGCGCGTCAATACGCCCAACACCTAGTGCACATCGTTTAGGGCGTGGACTACCGGGGTATCTAATCCCGTTCGCTCCCCACGCTTTCGCGCTACAGCGTCAGTTGCGAGCCAGAAGGCCGCCTTCGCCACTGGTGTTCCTCCCGATATCTACGCATTTCACTACTACACCGGGAATTCCACCTTCCTCTCTCGCACTCAAGCCGACCAGTATTGGAGGCAGTTTCAGAGTTGAGCCCTGAAATTTCACCACCAACTTTGTCGGCCGCCTTAACGCGCTTTACGCCCAGTAAATCCGGATAACGCTCGCCCCCTACGTATTACCGCGGCTGCTGGCACGTAGTTAGCCGGGGCTTTCTTGGAGGGTACCGTCATTGTGTTCTTCCCCTCCGACAGAGCTTTACAACCCGAAGGTCTTCATCACTCACGCGGCGTTGCTCCGTCAGGCTTTCGCCCATTGCGGAAAATTCCTAACTGCTGCCTCCCGTAGGAGTCTGGGCCGTGTCTCAGTCCCAGTGTGGCTGATCGTCCTCTCAGACCAGCTACCCATCATCGCCTTGGTAGGCCGTTACCCCACCAACAAGCTAATAGGCCGCGAGCCCGTCATCGAGCGGCTTACGCCTTTACTCACATCAGGATGTCCTGTTGTGACCACATCGGGTATTAATCCTGGTTTCCCAGGGCTATCCCCAACTCGAAGGTAGGTTGCTCACGTGTTACTCACCCGTTCGCCGCTAGATGTGAATTGGGTTACCCCGCATCACACCGCGCTCGACTTGCATGTTTCATGCACGCCGCCAGCGTTAATCCTGAGCCAGGATCAAACTCTCCATGAATACGTCTGTGTCCCGGTTAATCCGGGTCGTAGACATGCTTTGACGAGGCCTACGCCGGTCCGTGCTCGATCGCACGAGACCCAAGGCCGTCGCGGAAAGTCGTCTCCACTCTTCAAGTGTCAAGGTTCATGGCGCGCCAAGTCCACGATGGGAACCCTGGCAGCGCGGCCGTCGGGAGCACCCCCGAACGGGCAACCCCCGAAGTTTACTGATCTGGAGGGCTGAGGTCAAGTCGGGCCCGCCCAGTCACGTAGGTCAGCTCGGATCGGGAGGTCGATGAACTCGCGGCGCGCCCTCAGGGCCATGGGGATCGCAAGGAGAACCCCGAGCGTTGCGCAGAAGACCAGGACGAAGCCCACCACGACCAGGAACGATCGGACGTCGGTTCCCGGACCGGAGAGCACAGGGGCGAGAAGGAGGATCAGCAAGCCGCTCGCGAGGATCCAGCATCGGAGCTTGATCACCCAAGGCTTCCCCGATCATCCCATGGATCGCGGCGGCTCCCCAAGCAGGGCGACGATCTCGGGTGATCTTCCAGCGGCGATCGCGTGACGCCGGCGAGCCTCGCAAAGGCTGACCCCCGCCTGCGGGGTCGATGGGGCTGTTTCAGATCCCCAAGGCAGGAGCCGTCACGGGTCTATGGATAAGCGACGGTCGGAGCGGGATCAGCCCTCGCTCGACTGGTTCACGTCGCTCGTCTGCGGTTGCCGGGCGATCACTCGCGCAAAGATCCGTTCCCCGCACCCGGAGCATTTCGCCATGGGGCGGCGGTAGTGGACCTCGGGACCGGCTTCGCGCCGGTAGACGGGAAATGTGAGCGGGATCAGGCGGTCTGCCCCGCACCGGGGGCAAAGGATCATCACGACACGAGATCGTGCCACGAACCCCAACCTTTCATCGGTCCGCGAACGGACCATCCAGCGTCACGCCGCGCGCGTCACGGGCGGTCAATCGCCCCGCTCAGCAGGCGTACGGTGGCGATGACGCAGATCCGAGCCCGGTTCGTCAGCCCCTCCGCGCTAGAGCGCCCGGCGTCCCGCGAAGGCTCGCGCCATGGTCAGCTCGTCGGCGTACTCGAGGTCGGATCCGGCAGGCAGCCCGTGCGCGGGACGCGACACCGTCACGCCCAGGTTCGCGAGACGCTCGGCGACGTAATACGCAGTGGCCTCGCCTTCGACGTCCGGGTCGGTGGCGATCACCACCTCGTGAATTTCGCCCTCGGCCACGCGCGCCTCGAGCTCGCGGATGCGAAGCTCGTCCGGGCCGACGCCGTCCATCGGGGAGAGCGCGCCGCCGAGCACGTGGTAGAGGCCGTGAAACTCTCCGCTCCGCTCCACCGCGAGAACATCGAGCGCTTCCTCAACAACGCATAACAACGATCCATCACGCTTCGCATCCGTGCATATGGCGCAGAGCGGACCGGCCGCGATGAAGAAGCACCGCGTGCAGGGATGGACTCGCGCATGCAGGTCGTTGAGCGCGCCGGCAAGACGCTGGGACATGTCCGGCGACGCCCGCAGGCAGTAGAACGTCAGGCGCTGCGCTGTCTTCGGGCCGATGCCGGGCAGGCGCCCGAACTCCGCCGCCAGCCGTTCGACGGCCTCAGGAACGAGTGGCACGTCCCTCCTCGGTCATCACGCGCAGCCGGCTCCCGGTCAGAGCAGGCCGGGAGGAAGCCCCAAGCCGGCGGTCAGCTGCGACATGTTGGCCGCAGCGGCGGCGCGTGACTTGTCGAGAGCGTCGTTGCAGGCGGCCAGGACCAGGTCGGCAAGCAGTTCGGCACCCTCCTCGAGCGCCTCCGGCTCGATCGACACCGACAGGATCTTCTGGTGGCCGTCGGCGGTGATCGTCACGACGCCGCCGCCCGCGCTGCCGGTCACGGTCACGTCGTTGAGCTCTTCCTGCATCTTGGCCATGCGAGCCTGCACCTGCTGGAGCTGCTTCATCATCTGCTGCTGGTTCTTCATCTGAGACCTCGTTGGGGCAGTCTACGCACCGTTGGACGATCGTGGCGCCCCGAGCCTCGTATCGTCGTGCAGACGCGTCGCGGTGACCCGGCTGCCGGGAAAGGTATCGAGCACCGCCTGGGTCACGTCGCTCACGGAGCCCGACGGTCCGCGTGGACGCTCCTCACCGGTGAACCGGGTCACCACCTGAACCGGCCGTCCGGCGATCGCCGACAGCGCCTCGGCGATCACCCGCCGCTTGTCGGGGTCGCTGATCTGCTCGTGGTGAAAGCGGCCGTGGGTTCCGAGGGTGACGCTGGAGGCGTCGGCGTCGACGGGCCGGCAGTCCCGCAGCACCCCGGCGAGCCCCTTGTTGGCACGAGCCACGGCCTCGATGGCCACGGGCCACTCGGCGACCCAGCCGTCGACCGTGCTGAGGTCTCGCCTGCCGATCGCCTCCACGACCACCTCTGCCGTCGCGCCGTTCGCCTCAGCCCCCGCGTCGAGCAGCGGTCCCGGCTGCTGGGCCGGCGTAGCAGCGGAGACCGGCGCTGCCACCGGCGCCGGCGCGGGCAGTGGCGCGGGCGCCGGCGAGTCAACCACCCGCCGACCACCTTCCTGAGCGGCACCGCGTTCGAGCGCCGCGACTCGCAGCGCCAGTGCCGCAAGCCCGGCATCCTCGCCGTCGGCCGCCGGGGGACGCAGGGCCCGAAGCAGGCACACTTCGACGAGCAGCCGGGCGTCGACCGACTGACGCAGGTTCATCTCGGCCTCGGCGACCAGTTCGAGCAGGCGGAGCCAGAGGCCGGCGGGAGCGATCGCGGCGAGGTCGGCGACGAGCGCGATCTCATCCGGGCCGGCCGACGCACCCTCCGGGTACCCGAGCGCAACCAGTTCCGCGGCGCGCGCCAGGCGGGCGACGTCACGAAACAGCTGGCGAGGGTCGGCGCCCGCATCGAAGGCCGCAGCCGCCGCCCGCAACGCGCCGGCGGCATCCGCGCCGGCCAGCGACGCCACCAGCGCATGCAGCGTCGACGGATCGGTGAGCCCGAGTGACCGGCGGGCGACCCCGACGGTGACCGGCCGCTCGCCCGCGCCGAGCGCCTGCTCGAGCAGCACCAGAGCGTCGCGCAGGCTGCCCTGTGCCGCCACGGCGAGCAGCTGGATGGCATCGGGGTCAACCCGCTCCTCCTCCTTGGCGGCAACATCGGCGAGCATCTGCTGGATCGCCGGAACGGGGACGCGCCGGAAGTCGAAACGCTGCACCCGTGATCGCACCGTCTCGGGCACCTTGTGCGGTTCGGTGGTGGCGAGGACGAAGAGCACGTGTGGCGGCGGTTCCTCGAGGGTCTTGAGAAAGGCGTTCCATGCGTCGGTCGTGAGCATGTGGGCCTCGTCGATGATGTAGACCTTGCGCCGGAGCACCGCCGGGAGGTAGCGAACCTTGTCGCGCAGGTCACGCATCTCGTCGATGCCGCGGTTGCTCGCGGCGTCGATCTCGAGCACGTCGACCGCAGCCCCGCTGAGGATCTCGACACAGGGCGGGCAGACGTTGCAGGGCTCGCCGCCGACAAGCGCTTCGCAGTTCACGGCGCGAGCGAGGATGCGCGCGGTGGACGTCTTTCCCGTCCCGCGAACGCCCGCGAAGAGGTAGCCGTGCGCCAGTCCGCCCGAGCTGACTTCGTTGATCAGCGTCCGGGCCACGACCTCCTGTCCGACGAGATCGCCGAATCGCTGCGGGCGGTACCGGCGATAGAGGGCAAGGCTCATGGCGCGTCACTCCGGAGCGGGTCGGTCAAACGGCGGTCCACGGCGCTCGACTCCTCCTCGATGGGCACCCCAAGTGGGCGGCATTGTCGCAGTGACGGCGGGTCGCCCGTGATGGCGGCCCGCCGGGAACGAGGGTAGTCGCGCACCCCACGTCGTGGGTACGCCACCGGCGCTCACCCGTACGACCGGCTCAGACCAGGTTTCCCCACGGCACCCCCGGGGAACCGCTTACCGCTGCTTCCTTCCGGACCTGACGGGGTTCACGGGCCCGAGCTGCGCGGGACCCAGTCGTCAACGCCGGCGCGTCCGGAGCAGACCCAATGACGCGCCCCCTCGGTGGGGAATTCAGCCCCGCTATAGCGGATTGCGGGTACAGGGCACCGCTAACGCCCCGCCTAGCGCGACCGTCCTCATTGTACCGTCACAGGGGACGCGACCGGGTCCGGATCGCGTGCCTCGACGAAGGGCGAGGTCGACTCCGGCCAGTGCATCGAAACTCGGGTGCCGGAGCCGACGACACTCTGCACATCGATGCCGGCGCCATGGGCCTCGACGACGCGTTTGACGAGCGCCAACCCCATCCCGGTGCCGCCGAAGCGCCGGGTCGCGGTGCTGTCCACCTGGAAGAAGCGCTCGAAGATGCTCGGGAGGTCGCCTGCGGGGATGCCGATTCCCTGATCGACGATTTCGATCAGGACGGTACCCGGCTCGGCGCGGGTGCCCCGAACCAGCACGCCGCCGCGACCGTCGCTGAACTTCACGGCGTTGTCGATGAGCGCGCGCAGCGCCTGACCGAGACGATCGGGGTCCGCGATCACGGTGACCCCCGGGTCCACCTCGACCTCCGCCGGGACCGGGAGCCCGCCCCTGTGCCGTTCGCCGACGATACCGACGGCCGTTCGCACGGCGTCCTCCAAGGGCACGTCCGACAGGCTCAGGACCAGCGGCTCGCCCTCGCCGACCGAGAAGTCGATGATGGTCTCGACGATCCCGTCGAGGTTCCGCGCGGCGACCTGGATGTCTCGCAGCGCGTCGAGCTTCGGTGAGTCCTCCCAGATCTCCCAGCACATCTCCAAGAGGTCACCCAGCCCGAGGATCGCCGTCAGCGGGGTGCGCAGCTCGTGCTGCACGGTGGACAGGAAGTCCGTCTTCATGGTGTCGAGCTCGCGCAAACGGCGGACCGACTCGCGCTCCATGTCGTAGAGGCGGGCCTTCTCCATGGCGACCGCCGCGTTGTCGGCGAGAATGGTCAAAACACCCTCGGTGTCGACGTCGAGCGCCATCGCATCCGGTGGCGACATCACCGCAAGCGCGCCGACGGTCTCGCCGCGATACGACATCGGCAGCACCAGCAGCGATCCGAGGCCGTCGACGGAGCGCCGGACGCGCCGCCCGGCGAGGACCTCCGGCTCCGCCTCCCAGCCCTCGAAGGCGTCCGGCGCCGCCCCGTGGGCATCGACGACACGGACGGTGACGCGCTCCCCGTCACGCAGCGCCATCGCGGCAGACGCCCCGTCGCCGGCGATCGACGCGGCGGCGCAGACAATCTCGCGCCGCAGCTCGGGCACGCCGTCGGTGGTGGTCGTCAGCGCGCGTACCACCGCTCCCACGCGGTCCACGGGACCGTCCACCGGGACGTGCGCGCTCGGATCCGGAGTGCCATGCATGACCTCGATCATACGGAGGGGCTCACGGACCTCCGCCGATGAGTCAGTGACGACGGCCGAACAAACGAGTCGACAACTTCGGCTCCTCGCCCCGGAGGATCCGGCGGATGTTCGGGGCGTGGCGCACGACCACCAGCGCCGAGGCGAGCGCGGTGAACACGAGTGGGGTCGGGTCGTGGCGCCGCCTGCTGTCGAGGCCGGCGCCGAGCGTGGCGGTCACCGTGGCGCTGAGCGACCCGATCGACATGGTCCGGCTCACGGCAAGCGCACCCAGGCCGCCGACGGTTGCCCACGCCGCAGCCTCCGGGGAGACCATCAGCAGCCCGCCGAAGGCGGTGGCGACCGCCTTGCCGCCCCGGAACTTGGCGAACACCGGCCAGGAGTGGCCGACGCATGCGGCGAGGCCGGCCGCGGCCTGTGCGGCAGGATCGGCGCCGAGACGGCGTGCGACGCCGATCGCGGCCGCGCCCTTGGCGACATCGAGCGCGAAGGTGATCGCGCCGGCCCGTGCGCCGACGGTGCGCAGCACGTTCGCCGTGCCCATGTTGCCGCTGCCGAAGTCGCGCACGTCCAGGCCACCCACCGCCCTACCGATGATCAGGCCAAACGGCACCGACCCGATCAGGTACCCGGCGCCGCAGCCCGCCGCCGCAGCCGCGTTGCCAGCCATGCGGCGTTGAGTTTAGCCCCGCACGACGTCGGGGGCCAGCACCGCGAGCCCCGGCGACGGCCGGAGCTCGAAGGTATCCCCGCCGTCGCAGGCGGCGGCCATGGCGCTGCGGCAGGCGCCGGCCGCGCTCCGGGTGACCAGCGCGGCGACCGTGCCGCCGAATCCGGCACCGACCAACCTGGCGCCCGCGCAGCCGGAAACAGCCTCGGCGGCGCCGACCACCGCGTCAAGCGCAGGCGTGCTCACCTCGTGCAGGTCGCGGAGTGATCGGTGGCTCTCGGACATGAGACGCCCGAGAGCGGCCAGGTCCTCGCGTCGCATCGCTTCCGCGGCCTCTGCCGCGCGTCTGGTCTCCCCCATCACGTGGCGAAGCCTTCGCTTGACCGCAGGTGCCAGCGCCGCCGAGTCGATCATCGCTTCGCTCAGCTCCTGACAGTTCGCGGCGCTGAGCGCAGCGAGTCCCGCCTCCGTCTCCTCGCGGCGGCGCCGGTACTCCGTCCCGCCGACGTCGTGGTGCGTCCCCGTGTCACAGCCCACGATCACGATGTCGGACCAGGTCCATGGCACCACGGTCTCCTCGCCGGTCCGACAGTCGAGCAGGAGCGCGCCGTCCTCGGGCGCGTCGATCACCGCTCGCTGATCGAGCGGCCCGCACGGGATGCCGAGGACGTCGCGCTCGGCGGCGAGAGCGACCGCGGCGAGGTCGCGCGCGGTCATGGTCGCGCCGAGCAGCCGAAGGATCGCCGCGGTAGTCGCCACCATCAGCGAGGCCGAGGAGGCGAGCCCCGCTCCGGCGGGAAGCGTCGCCGAGATCCCGATTTCCACGACAGGGACGGGAACCCCGCGATCTCGAAGCGCGATGACAGGGGCGAGCACGCGATCTGCAGCGTCCCCGGCGGGCCCGGCATCCCGGCGGATCAAGGTGCTGCGATTGCTCGCGGCCAGGTACCGCCCCGTCTCGCTTCGACGCACCGCGGCCGCGATGCCGAGGTCGACGGCGACGCAGAGCACCTGACCGCCCGCGTAATCGACGTGCTCCCCCACCAGCGTGCACCGTCCCGGCGCCCAGGCGCCGGCCGTGGCCGATCCTGCGCCACCGGCACGCTGAAGCTCCCGCACCGCCTCGGCCGCGGTCAGATCTCTCGACTCACCGATCGGCATAGACGCGGTGAAACGGGTACCACTGCTCGGGGTACGCGCGGATCGCGGGCTCGACGCGGGCCGCAACGCGACCGATCACCGCGGTCTCGTCATCGGATGTCTCCACGGGCGGATGGATTTCGAGCACCCATCCCGGCCCGTCGCGGCGGCAGGTGACCGGGAGGATCACCGCGCCGGTCGCAGCGGCCAGGCGCGCCGGCACCGCACTGCAACGCACCGGCCCACCGCAGAACGAGACCACGACGGTTGGCCCCGCCTCGGGCACGTCGAGCATCAGCGCGACCGTCCGCCCTCGGCGCAGGGCGCGGACCAACCCGCGAGCGGACTGGCGCACCGTGAAGATCTCCAGGCCCTTGCGCTGCCGCGAAAGCGCCACCATCTCGGTGATCCCCGGCGATACGACCGGTGCCATCACCGTGCTGAGGTGGAGCCCGAGGCCCAGCGACGCGCTTGCCGCCATGTCCCAGTTGCCGAAATGCGGCAGCACGACCATCGACCCGCGATCACCGACCTCGAGGTGCTCCGCGCCGATGACGCGGAAGTGGCGGAGCACCTCCACCGAGTCAAGCGGCTCGGCCCACATCGAATCGACGAACATGCGGACATACTCCTGGTAGGAGCGGCGCGCGAGCGCGGCGGCGCCCGCATGGCTCAGGTGGGGCTGCAGGCGGTGGTGATTGGCGGCCGCGCGGACTCGATCCTCACGGCTCAGCCGCGCGTACCACACCGCTCCCGCCGCAGCGGCGGCCGCGCCACGCAGAGGCCCGAGGGTGCGAACGGTCCTGGTGAGCACGCTGAGCGCAACCGCGGGCCAGTCGCGCGCGGCTCCATCCGGTGCGTGCTGAGGAGCGGTCAGCGCAGCGTTCCGGCTCCCGCCGTCGCCACCGCGAGCAGCGGCTGGATCAGCACCACGAGGCCGACTCCGGCGAGACAGGCTGCGCCGGCGATGATGCGGGACACGAGTGGCGTTGCGCCGAGGGTGAACGGGATCTCGTCGCCGGTCTCGGCATAGAGGGTCGACACGAATCGCACCGCGGCGGTCAGCGTCAGCAGGGTCGCGCCGACGGCCAGCACGGCGAGCCACCCGTAGTGGGTGTCGGCTGCGCTCGAGATGAGCAGCAGCCGCGACAGGAACCCGGCAAGTGGCGGAACCCCGGCAAGCGTGGCCACGGCGACAGCGAGGAGCAGCGCCGCCGGGGCGGAGCGGTGAGCCAGGCCGCGCACGTCGTCGATCTCGTCGCCGATACCGGCCACCTGGAGCATCGAGAGCACGCCGAATGCGGCCAGGGTCGCGATCGCAGTGACACCGAGGCTGCCGAGGAACGCGGTCATTCCATACGCGGGAACGCCTCGTGACCCGGTCGTGAACGCAACCAGTCCGAGCAGCAGCATCGCGGCCTGAGCGCTCACCAGCTGACCGATCAGGCGCGAGACCGTGGACTCCCGCAATGAGCTCAGCGATGCATGTCCGAGCGCGACCGCGGCCACGATGGGGACGAGCCACCGCCAGACGCCGACACCGGGACCGAACCCCGAGACGGTCACCCGTGCCAGGGCAGCGCCACCGGCGATCATGCTCATGGCCAGGATGAACCCGGCGGCCCCCGCGGGAACACTGCCGGCCACGCGTCCGACCCACTGGCGCAGCGGGAAGACCCCGAGCGTGGCACAGAGACCCGCGACGGCGAGGGCGACGCCGAGGGCCACCGCCCCGGGGGCTGCGGCGACGGCCGCCGCCAGTGCCGAGAGATTGGTGCTCCGCGTGGTCCCGTAGAGCAGGACGAGCCCGTAGAGCACGGCGGCGAGGCCGACACCCCCCTCGATGAGGTGTTCGAAGGAGGACACGGCGCCGCGCGGATTCGTCTTCACGAGCGCACCGAGTGACACCATGCAGACCAGCAGCACCGCGAGCGCGACGAACAGCGTGGTCATCTCGCGTTCGGCGGCGATGGCCTCGGCCGCGGCAGTGGAGACGAGCGTCAGCGCGTAGAAGGCGCTCGTGCGGGACGGGATGATGCGCACCGCCGTGTCGCTGATCAGACAGGAGACGAGCGCGACGACGCAGGCGAGGATGGCGATGAACATGGCGAAGCTGTCGACGACGAAGCCGCCGTTCCACACCGATATCGCGATGCCCGAATGCTCGTTGCGGAGGCCGAGCAGGACCAGGCCGCACGCGGCCAGCGACCCCACGATGCCGATGCACGCGATCCAGCGATGGATGTCGGGACGGAGTCCGGGGCGGAGCACGGCGACGAGGACCGAGATCACGGCCGTCCCGACGAGCATCGCCTCGGGGAGCAGTGCGAGCGTCATCGCGTGAGTGAAATCCGACGGCATCCCCTACCCTCCCGTGATCCGGGTGGTGATCTCGAGGACGCCGTTGGCGATCACCGGGACCACCGCCCCCACCCGGACGCCGAACAGCAGCACGGCCGCGACCAGCGGGATGAGCACGGTCAGGTCCAGGAGTGTGACGTCGCGCACCCGGGCGAACTGATCCCGGACCGGTCCGAAGAAGACCCGGTTCGCGACCCAGAGGAGGCCGCCGGTGGTCACGATCACGCTGGCCATCACCAGCACCGTCGCGATCCGATGCTCGGGGAACGAACCCGCGAAGACCATGAAGTCGCCGGCGAACCCGGCGAGCATCGGCACGCCGATCACGCTCGCCGCAGCGACGAGCCAGAACCCCGCCAGCCGGGGCGCCTGCGTCACCAGCCCACCCATGGCTCGGATGCTCGTCGTCCGCGTGCGCTCCTCGATGGCGCCGCTGACGAGCGTGAGCATGGCCGACGCGAACCCCTGTCCCGCGAGGAGGAGGACCGCGCCGACCAGCGCAACCGACGTCTGCGCGCCGATGGCGAGCAGCACCAGGGACATCTGCGCGACGTTCATGTATCCGATGAATCGGCGCAATTCGTCCTGACGCAGCGCGCCGATGCTCCCCCAGAACGCGCCGACGACGGCCAGGCCGGTGACCGCAAACGAGTAGTAGTGCGCCGTGACCGGGAAGACGACGAGGCTGATCCGCATCATCCCGTAGGCGCCGAGCAGCAGCATCGTCCCGGAGAGGATGGTCGCGACGCCGGCGCTCGCCTTGCTCTGCGCCTCGAGCATCCAGGTGTGCACCGGAAAGACGGCCATGGCGATTGCGAACGCCGCGAAGCTCAACCAGAAGCCGACCGTCTCCGCCGTGACCGAGTACGTCACCAGATCGACGCTCATGTCCGAAGACTGCGTTCCCGACTCGACCACGATGATCGCCACTGTCGCGATGATCAACGCGAGTGACACGGCCTGAAAGCCCGCGAACCATGCCGCGGCCCGGCGTGCGCCGTCGCCTCCCCAGATGCGAATCAGGAGGTACATCGGGACGAGCAGCAGGCCCCAGAAGCAGGCGAAGAGCACGAAATCCGCGGAGCAGAGCACCCCGTTGACCGCGGTCTCGAGGAGCAGCACGAGGATCACGTAGAGGCGGACACGCTCGTGGATCTTCCAGGAGTGGAAGAGCGCGCAACCGAACACCGTGGTCACCACGACCAGCAGGGGCAGCGTGATCCCGTCGGCGACCAGGTCGTAGTGCGCCTGGAACAGGAAGTTCCAGAACCAGGTATGGCTCTCCTGGTATGCGGACGCGAGTCCGCCGCCCTGGCCGAGCCCGATCTGGCCAAGGATGGCGAAGAACGTGGTGACGAAGAAGCTCGTCCCGGCTCCGGCGAGCGCGACCGTCCTCACCCGGGTGCGCTGCTCGTCATCGCGCTCCGGAAGGAACAGGACGATCACCGCGAAGAGAAGCGGCGCCCAGACGATCGTGGAGAGGATCACGCTCATGCGAGGTGCACCCAGAGGTGCCCGGTTGCGGCCAGTACTGACAGCAACGCGAGGATCGCGACGACCACGAGGCTGCCCGCGAGGTAGCGGGCGAAACGCGCGTTGCGGAAGATCGCCAGCACTCCGGCCGCCTCGTCAACGCTCTCCCCGACCGACGCGGCGATCGGTGCCGTGACCTGCTCGTCGAAGGCGGACACGCGACTCGAGACGATGAGCAGCGGCTGGACTGCGAGTTCCGTGCCGCGTTCGACGGAGAAGCCCTGCGCGGCGATGCGCCATGGCAGGCTCGCGCTCAGCGCGGCCACGGCGCTCTTCCGGGCCGGGTTGAACCACAGGTATGCCGCGCCAAAGCCGCCGGCCGCTGCCAGGAGCGCGAGCAGCGCGGCGACGCCGTCGAGTCCGATCGCCTGGGGCCGGCTGCCGTAATAGACGAATCGCATGAAGGTCAGGCCGGCGATCCGGCCGCTACCGAGATGGAACGGCTGCAGCCCGGGCAAGCCGACGATGACGGCGAGCACCGCCACGACCATCGCGAGCCAGAGCGGCCGGCGCAGCGCGGCCTCGACCTCGAGGACACGATCGTGCTGAAAGCCACGACGGCGCTTGACCGCGCCCGACGTTACGGTGAGCAGCAGGCGACCGGCGAGCACCGCCACCAGCACCGCGGCCACGGCGGTGACGACGATGATCGTGGCGCGCTCGGCGGCACTGAAGACGCCGCCCGCCGGGTCGACACCGCTGAGCGCCGATGACAGCGCGTAGTACGCGCTCAAGCCGATTCCGCCAGCGAGCAGGGCCCACACGCCCAGCGCGACGCTGGTGGTGCGCAGCTTCGTCCAGGCGCCACCCATCTCCTCGATGTCGTCGGTGCGGTAGATGCGGACGAGGTTGGCGACAGCGAGGAGCAGCAGCGTCGACGTGAACACCGATGTGAATGCGACGAACACGCCCGGACTGAATCCACCCATGCCGAGCGCCGCGAGACCGAACCCCAGCTCCGATGCCACGGCGCACGCGGCTATCCGGGTGATGCTGCGCTGGGCGATCCCCGTCGCCGCGCTGAGCACCGCGCTGAGCGCGCCGACCAGGGCGAGCACGGGGAGCGCCCGAGGGGCGTGCGCGACCACCGGGTAAATGCGTGCCACCAGGTAGATCCCCAGCGGCGCCACGGTCGCGGCGGCGAGGGCGAGGACCGGGATCGCGGACGAGGCCGTGTCCGTGAGCCAGACGGTGAACGGGAACTGCGCGCTGCGGACCAGTGCCGCCACGATGAAGACGATGCCCATGACGAGAACCGCCCGCGGCCCAGCGCTCGCCACTCCCTTGTGGAGCGTCGCGATAACTCCCTGCGAGATCACGTTGAACGAGAACGGGTCCGCCACCGTCTGCCCGGCCGGTGCCGGCAACAGCGAGGAGAAGACGCCGAACTTGATCCAGGTGAAGACGACTCCGAGGACCAGGGCGATGTCGCCGGCGGTCAGCACGACCATGGCTCGCATGGAGTGAAGCGCCGTGTCGACGCGCTGCCACGAAAGCGTGAGCAGGATGTACAGGCTCGCGGATGCTCCCACCCACATGATCAGCGAGTCGAAGAGGTTGGGGCTGAGCACGAAGCCGGTTGTGCAGAACGCGAGAACCGATGACGCGCAGAAGAATCGACGGAAGCCGTGCTCACCGCGCATGGCGTTGACCGCGTAGCCCTGGATGACCAGGGTGGCGAACGCGATCGCCGCCGCGAAGCTCGCCGAGAGCGCGTCGACCTGGACCCCGACCTGCGCCTGGAACTGGGTCGCGAACGTCGCGCCCTCGGGCGGCGTCATCGAGAAGAACGTCAGGAGCGAGACGAAGGGCGCACCGGGCGCGTGCGTGAGGCGGACGCCGAGGACGATCGCCGCGGCGACGAAGGACATGCCGGTGAACACCACGCACAGCTGCGCCGCGCGGCGGTTTGTCTCCACCCCGAGCGATGCGAGGGCGCCGAGCAGGGGCAGGAAGGGGATCGCCCATGCGGCGTTGTAGATGCCCAACCCTATCCCTCGAGGTCGCCGAGCGCGTCGATGTCCGCCCGCCCGGTGCGGCGCCACAGCAGCACGATCAACGCGAAACCGAGGCCGGCGATGCAGCTTCCCGCCACGATCGCGAAGGCGGCGAGTGCGTCGCCGATCGCGATCGGACCCTCTGTCGCGTGTGTGAATCCAACCAGTGCGATGACCGGCGCGGCGAAGAGCAGCCCGATCGCGAGCGCGACGCCGAGCGGATGGCGGCGCGCGAGGACGCCGTAGATCCCCATGGCGAAGACGGCCGCGCTCAGCACGACGAACTGACCCGCTCCGACGGTCACGAGTCGTTCCTCGCCGTGCGCCGGCGTCCCTGTTCGCGATCCTCGCGACGCCTTCGCGCAAGCTCTTCGCGCTGACGGCGCTGCTCCGGCACCTGATCGAGCGTGTGCTCGTCGGCGCTTCGCCTCCCGATGACGAGGCTCGCCGCCACCGTCACCGCGACCAGCACGACGCCGATCGCAAGCGCGTAGGGGGCTCGGTAATGCAGCACGGTGACCAGCGCGGCGCCGGTGTGGACCGCCTGGGCGAGCGTGGTGAGATCGCCCGGGTACCATCCTGAGCCGACCAACGCGAGCGTGACGACCAGAACCGCCGCGACGCCGATGGCGATGGGAGCGGCAATCCAGAAACGCTCCGGGACGCTCGGGACGGCGATGAGGCCGCGGTACGCGTCGTGACGGAGCACGAGCACGACGATCCCAGCCGCCACGCCCGGCACCACGATCTGCACCACGGCCAGGGCGTACGCGCCGGAGATGAGCTCGAGCACGGCCATGAGCACCATGAGCGCGGCGCCCGCGTACCCCGCGCGGCGCAGTGAAGGAAGCCCAACTGCGGCCCCGGCGGCGAGCACGATGAGCACGGCGACGGCGTAGAACGCGACTGCGTTTGGGGTCATAGGGGCGCGGGCGGCATTGTAGTCAGCGCGGGCTCAGATGGAATCGTCGTCTTCAAGCCGCGACGTCCGCGTGAGCCCCGGCGCCCGAACCGTGGTCGGGATGCGCTCGAAGAGGAGCACGAGGCTCAGGCCGACCGCAGCCACCAGCAGGCCGACGATGGCAACCGGCGTCACCCTGATGCCGACCAGCGGCAGCGACACCCCGGCGTCCCACGGACCCGGTACGGAGGTCGAGGCGGCGACGGCTCCGAGCCGTGCCACCGCGGACGGGCTCGGAAACACCCGCTGGCCCACGACGCCGACGACGAACGCCAGGCTCCCCAGGGTGCAGACGTAGTAGAGCCAGTTGCCCGTCTGGCGGCCGGCGTACCAGGACGTGGTCACCGCCAGGCAGCCCGCAACCACCGCGAAGATGCCGATGACGACCTGCTCCGGGGTCGGGGGCATCGCCGCCGGGCCTCAGGAGGCCAGGCGGATCAACCCGCCTCCGAGGACCTCGTCGCCGCGGTAGAGGACCACCGACTGCCCGGGCGCAGCCTGGTCGACGGGGGCGTCGAAACGGACACGCACCGTATCGCCCTCGGTCTGCTCAACGTGGGCCGGATGGGGCTCGCCGTGCGCGCGCAACTGTGCCTCACACGCCGTGCCTGCAGCCGGTGCCGGACCCGCAACCCAGCGGAACGACGACGCCTCGACGAGGCTTCGCCGGAGTGCGGCGCGCGGTCCGACGACGACCGCATTCCGGTCTGGCCGCAGCTCGATCACGTAGCGCGGCTCCGCGTCGGGCCGGGAAGGCGCGATTCCCAGACCTGCCCGCTGCCCAACGGTGAAGAACGGGAGCCCCTCGTGCTCGCCGAGCACGGCGCCGTCGCTATCGGTGATGGGCCCGCGGGTGAAGCGGCCGGCGAGCCGGATCCGGAACTCCGACCTGAGGTCGGAGTCAACGAAGCACAGATCCTGGGACTCCGGCTTTGCGGCCGTGCCGAGGCCGAGCGCGTTGGCCTCAGCGCGGACGCCGGCCTTCGACTCGTCCTCGCCGAGCGCGAACACGGCGCTCCGCAGCTGGCCCTGATCGAGCCGGTGCAGCACGTACGCCTGATCGCGCCGTTTGTCTCGAGCACGGTGCAGCGTTGCCAGCCCGCCCCTGCGACCGGTGCGCGCGTAGTGGCCGGTTGCCAGGTGCGTCGCTCCGGCCGACCTCGCGCGCTCGAGCAGCACGCCGAACTTGATGCGCTGGTTGCATCGGACGCAGGGATTCGGTGTGACGCCGTTCGCGTACCCCTCCTCGAAGTCACGCACCACCTCGCTCTCGAAGTCGTGCTCGAGGTTCCAGACGTAGTGCGGCAGCGCGAGCAGGCCGGCGACACGGCGGGCGTCGTCCACCGCGTCGATCGAGCAGCAACCCCGATCGCGAACCGTCTCCCGGGTGCCCGGCCACATCGCGAGGGTGATGCCGAAGGCGCGGAGCCCGGTCGACGCCACGCGAGCGGCCACGACACTGGAGTCCACTCCACCCGACATCGCCACTGCGATCACCGCGGATCGCGGCAGGAGATCCAGCGGGCGGTCAGCGAGGACCGCCACCTCCGGCAACGGCGGGGACGATCGATACCTCGTCGCGCTCGGCGATGGGGGTGTCGAGACCCTGGGCGAAGCGGATGTCGGAGTCATTGACATAGATGTTGATGAACTGCCGCAGGCTCCCGGTGTCGTCGTAGAGGCGATCGTGGAAGCCAGGATAGGTCGCGTCGAGGTTGGTGAGCAGCGCGCCGACGGTGTCACCCGCGACGCTCACCTCGGCATTGCCGCCGGTCAGCCGGCGAAGGGGTCCCGGAACGCGAACCGTGGTAGCCATTGAGGGGCGAGTATACGGAGCGTCACCCCTTTGGCCGCTTCGCGGCGTCGAGCGCCGCCGTGACCGCTCGCTCGCCGGCCGGGCGCAGCCGGCCGGCTGCGCGGAGCTCCTCGACGCGTCGCAGGTTCGCGGCCGTCCAGTTGCTCCTCGGCCGGCGCGGGGTGAAGCGAGCCATGTAGGACGCCTCGTCGACGCGGCGGACGATGCTGTCGATCCAGCCGTGGCACAACGCCTCATCGACGGCATCCTGATACGAGATGCCCGGACGCTCGAAGCCCTTCTTCCAGAGCCCGACCCACAGCTCCGGAGCCGACGGATTGGCTTCGAACCACGACGAGAGCTCAGCGGTCGTCAGGAAGAACTCGGGTCGCGCGGGGATTGCCGAGGTCACGGCTCGGGGTCGAGGTTGACGACCAGCGGGCTTTTCTCGACCCGCGTCTGCGCACCGGCGACGAGATCGTCGAAGACGAGCTGAGACCAGGACTCCATGCTCAGGTAGTGGCGGCGCATCGCCTCCAGCGACAGCGACTCCCCCTCGAGCTTCTCGGTCTCGCGGATCTCGACGGTGCCGGCGGCGGGCTCGACGAGAAAGACGAGCCCGAGGTGGACGCGCGAGACCGGGCTCGAGTCGTCGTTGAGGAGGGCAACCAGGCTCGCCCGCGCCGGCGCCGCGCAGCGGATCTCCTCGGCCCATTCGCGGCGGAGGCCGCCGACCACGGGATCTTCACGCTCACCGTCCCCCGGGTTGACGTGCCCCCCGATCCCGAGCGAGTAGAGGTGGTGGAGGCGCTTCTCCGTCGAGCGCCGGAGCCGGCGCGTGATTAGGTACGAGTCGTCATGCGGGTGATGGACGACGCAGTAGGGAATGATCTGTTGCATCCCGGGGTCGTCCTCGATCTCCGCGCGCGGCCGGTACTCCGCGGTCGCGTGCACGGTCCGAAGCACCCGCTCCAGTCCGCGCGCGATCAGGCCGTGCCAGGCGCCGTCCGGAAAGATGGTTGAACGGGGCACGCAGAGGACGTCCTCCGCCTCGTGCGCACGGCTCCGCCGCGGCCCGACGGCAGGCGGACCAGCCACGCTTCTCGGCACCGGGCGCATTCTTTCACCCGCGATGCCTGAACTGCCCGAGGTCGAAGCCCTGTGCCGCTCCTTCGACGCGCGACTCCGCGGCCGCGTGGTGGCGCGGATGAGCGTGCGCTCGGTTGCCGCGCTCAAGACATTCGACCCTCCGGTGGCGGCCATCGAGGGCCTGGCCTTCGACGGGTGCGGCCGCCGGGGGAAGTTCCTCGATCTCGCGATCCCACCGCTCCACCTCGTGGTCCACCTCGCTCGCGGCGGCTGGATCCGGCTTCGCGACACACCCACCAACGCCCGGCCGTCGCTTCGAGGTCCGCTTGCTGTGATCGTGACGCTCCAGGACGGGGGCAGCCTCGAGATCACCGAGCACGGCACCGACAAGCGCCTCGCCGTGTCGGTGGTGCGGGAGCCCCGTGACGTTCCCGGGATTGCCCGCCTCGGCATGGACGCCCTCGACCCGGCGCTGTCGCCGTCGAAGCTCGGGGAGATCCTGGACGGCAGGCGCGGAACGCTCAAGAGTGTCCTCGCCGACCAGGCGGTGATCGCCGGTGTCGGCAACGCCTACTCGGACGAGATCCTCCATGCCGCGGGGCTCTCGCCGTTCCGGCACGCGGATGCGCTGACAGGCGAGGAGCTCGACCGGCTGGCCGCGTCGATTCGGGACGTGCTCAGCGCCGCGGTCGCCCTCGCCCTCGACTCCGACCCGGGATCGCTCAAGGAAGGGAAGAAGCAGTCGATGCGCGTGCACGGCCGCGCCGGACTCGCCTGCCCGATCTGCGGCGAGACGGTGCGCGAGGTGTCGCTGGCGTCTCGCTCGTTTCAGTACTGCCCGGGTTGTCAGACCGGCGGACGGGTCTTTGCGGACCGGCGCCTGAGCCGGCTGCTGCGGTGACTGAGGGCGTGCCGCACGGCGGTGATGCAACGGTGACGCCGCTCGCGCTGGAGCGGGCCCTCTGGGCGCTTCGCGCCTACGACACCATCGCCCTCGCCACGACCAGCCAGGCGGGCCCACACGTCGCCGGGGTCTTCTTCGCACCCGAACGCATCGAGGGCGGCCTCAGGCTCCTCATCGCCACCAGAGGCGGCTCACGGCTGCAGCGGGAGCTCGTCGCCGACCCGCGGGTGGCGTTCATGTGCTCGCCGGGCAACGCCTCGCGGTGGATCCAGGGTGGCGGGATCGCGAGCGTGGTCGATGACCCGGGGCAGCGGATCGACGTCATCCGCCGCCTCATCGATCACGCAGCCGGCGCCGAGGCGTACGTCGAGGGACCGGAGGTGCTCCCGGTCATGATCGCGGTCCGCTGGCTCAAGGTCGTCGAAGCGCGCGACGGCCCCCACCTGCTGCTGGGATTCGACGTCTGAGACCTCAGGACGCGAGCAGGGCCGCCAGGTCGGTGAAGAAGCCGGGGTAGGACACCCCCGCGGCGCCGGCGCCGTCGATGACCGACTCACCTCCGCCGTGCGGCACCAGCGCGGCTGCGATCGCCCAGGCCATCGCGAAGCGGTGATCGCCCGCGGCGTCGAGGCGTGCGGCTCGCAGCCCCGCAGGGCCGTGGATCGTCAGCGTGTCGGCGGTGCTTTCGCAGGGAACCCCGAGCAGCCGGAGCCCCTGTTCGAGCAGGGCGATCCGGTCGGTCTCCTTGTTGCGCAATTCGCCGGCGTCGCGGATCTCGGTGTCGCCATCGGCCTGACTGGCGAGCACCGCGATGATCGGAAGCTCGTCGATCGCGCGAACCGTGAGCGCCCCTGAGATCGTGATCCCGTGGAGGTGCGTGCCGCGGACCTCGACGTCGCCGGCGGGTTCGACCCCGCCCGCGGGATCGCCCTCCTCCACCTGGACGGTTGCGCCCATCGCCTCCAGCACGGCGAGGATGCCGGTGCGTCCCGGGTTCAGGCCGACACCGGGGCAACGAACGCGCCAGCCCGGGCGCGATGCGGCCAGGGCGAGGAAGAAGGCGGCGGAGCTGAGGTCACCGGGCACGCGCAACCCGAAGGGTTCGAGCGGTCCCGGACGGAGGGTCACCTCGACGCCGTTCGACACCACGTCGACGCCGCACATGCGGAGCATTCGCTCGGTGTGATCCCGGGTGGGGAGCGGCTCGATGACGGTGGTGGGGCGGTCCGCGGAGAGACCGGCGAGCAGGATGGCCGACTTCACCTGGGCGCTCGCCACCGGCGACCGCCAGGTCACGCCCTCGAGCGCGCGCCTCCCCCGGACGCGGAGTGGCGCGGTGCCCTGTGGCGATGCCTCAACCACCGCGCCCATGGCGCGGAGCGGCTCGGCCACGCGCTGCATGGGGCGCCGGCGGAGCGATGCGTCGCCGTCGAGGGTGGCCTCGCAGTCGCTGCCGGCGAGCGCGCCCGCCAGCAGCCGCATGGTCGTCCCGGAGTTGCCGCAGTCGAGGACCGAGTCGGGGGTTCGCAGGCTTGTCCCCACGCCCGCGCCGTCGAGGGCATACCGCGAGGGGGGGAAATCGCGTACCCAGACGCCACAGGCGCGCAGGCACTCGGCGCTTGCCAGCACGTCGGCCGCGGGCGACGCGTTGCCGATGTACGTCCGGCCCTTGGCCAGCGCACCGAGAATCAGCGCCCGGTGGCTGATGGACTTGTCGCCCGGGACGTGGACCTCGCCGTCGACCCGGAGCGCGGGTGACACCCGCTCGTGGGTCACTCCGCCCGCCATGCCTCGACGCCGATCATGGTGCGCAGGAATTGCCCGGCGGCGGTGACGGCGTGATCGGCATCCGCGCCGATGGCGTCGAGCAGGGCGGATCCGACGACGGCTGCCTCGGCGTGCCCACGCAGGGCGGTGAGGTGGTCATGCGTCGAGAGGCCGAAGCCGAGAGCGCGCGGTAGGGACGTGATCCGGCGCACCGAGTCGAGCAGCGCGATCGCCTCCTCGGCGATGGTGATTCGGGCGCCGGTGACGCCGGTGACCCCGACGCAGTAGACGAATCCCGCGCCCGCGGAACAGATGCGCTCCAGGCGATCCGCGGTGGTGGTCGGGGCGACCAGCGGGATCAGCGCGACGCCGGCGCCGTGCATCGCGTCGCGGACGCCGCCCGCCTCGTCGAGCGGAAGATCGGGAACGATCACGCCGTCGATCCCCGCAGCGGAGGCCGCGCGGGCGAACGCCTCGACGCCGAAGCTGAGCACCGGGTTGACATATGTCATGACCGCCAGTGGAATGCCCACGCCTCCGGCGCGTGCGGCGTGCACCTGGGCGAGCGCGGTCGTGAGCGTCATCCCGTTGCCGAGTGCGACCTGGCCGGTGCGCTGGATCGTCGGTCCGTCGGCGAGCGGGTCGCTGAACGGGATGCCGACCTCGGCCGCGAGGCAGCCGGCGCGCTCGGCGCACAGCAGCAACGCCGCAAGGCTGTCGTGATGCGGGTATCCAGCCGTGAAGTACGGGATCAGACCGGGAGGCGTGTCCTGCGCACGAGCGGCGAAGGCAGCGGCGAACCGCGTTCGCGGCGCGACCGTGCTCATGCCCCGTCGTACGCGCGCACGGTGTCGACATCCTTGTCGCCGCGGCCGCTGAGGCAGATGAGCACGACGTCACCGGCGGGTCGGTTGAGGGCGAGCGCGGCACCGACGTGCAGGGCGTGCGACGACTCGAGCGCCGGGATGATGCCCTCGAGCAGGCACAGTTCGTGGAACGCGGCGAGCGCGTCCGAGTCGGTTGCCGCGAGGTATTCGACACGACCGCTGTCGCGGAGCGCGCTGTGCTCGGGGCCGACCCCCGGATAGTCGAGGCCGGCGCTGATGGAATGGGTGGCGAGGACCTGCCCGCCGGCATCCTGCATCAGGTAGCTCAGCGATCCGTGGAGCACCCCCGGACGTCCCCGCGACAGCGGCGCCGCGTGCTCACCGCTGTCGAGTCCGCGGCCCGCCGCTTCGACTCCGACGAGGCGAACGTCGTCGTCGAGGAACGCGGCGAACATCCCGATGGCGTTGCTCCCCCCGCCGACGCAGGCAACCACCACGGACGGCAGACGCCGCAGCCGGGACAGCATCTGAGCGCGGGCCTCGTCGCCGATGACGCGCTGCAGCCGCCGGACCAGCGACGGGTATGGATGCGGCCCGACGGCGCTGCCGATCACGTAGTGGGTGCCGCGGACGTTCGCGACCCAGTCACGAATCGCCTCGTTGGTCGCGTCCTTGAGGGTTGCCGATCCGCTGTCGACGGGCACGACCTCGGCGCCGAGCAGGCCCATCTTGTAGACGTTGAGCGCCTGCCGGCGCATGTCCTCGCGGCCCATGTACACGACGCACTCGAGCCCGAGCGCGGCGCACGCCGTGGCGGTGGCTACTCCGTGCTGCCCGGCGCCGGTCTCGGCGATGATCCTGTGCTTGCCCATGCGCTGGGCGAGCAACACCTGGCCGAGGGCGTTGTTCAGCTTGTGCGCCCCGGTGTGGAGCAGATCCTCGCGCTTGAGCCAGATCTGCGCACCGGAGTAGGCGTCGCTGAGGCGGCGCGCGTGGGTGATCGGAGTCGGACGTCCGGCGAACTCCGCGAGCCAGCGATCCAACTCCGACGTGAAGGCGGTGTCGGCGAAGGCGCTCGTGATCTCGGCCTCGAGCTCCTCGAGTGCGGGGACGAGGGTTTCCGGCACGTACGCACCCCCATAGCCGCCGAAGCGGCCGCGAACCTCGGCGCTCACCGCGGGTCGATCCCGAGCCGCGCCGCGGCGGATCGGGCGGCGGCGACGAAGCGGTGGACGAGCTCGGGATCCTTCTCCCCGGGATGCCGCTCCAGGCGGCTCGACGCGTCGACCCCCGCGGGGCGCACGGTCGCGATCGCCTCGGCAACGTCTTCCGGTCCGAGACCGCCCGCGAGCATGATCTCGCGATGCCGGGCGACCACCGCCGCCCAGGCGAAGGGGACGTGACGGCCCGTCCCGCCGGGGAGCGCTCCCGGCTCGGGCATACCGTCAAGCATCACCAGCGTGTCCGGTGGCCAGTCGAGGGTGCTCGCATCCGCGCCATCGCGTACGTTGAAGACAGGGATGACAGGAACCGAGCACTCGGTCACCAGGCTCCGGTCGAAGGTGCCGTGCACCTGGACACCGGCGAGGTGGTACCGATTGGCTGCGTCGCCGCACTCGGCTGCGCTGGGTTCGACGAAGACCCCGATCAGATCGGCCCGGTCACCCACCGCCCGCACCACCTCCCGAGCGGCTTCGTCGTCGGCCCAGCGTGAGCTCTCCGGTACCAGCATCAGGCCGATCCAGTCCGCCCCCGCCTCGAGCGCGGCCTCGACGACCTCGGACGTGCGGACCCCGCACACCTTGACGATCATGATGACCCCGATCCGCCTGCCGCCGCAACCATTTCGGCGCATGCCGCTGCGGGCGTGGCGGCGCGCATCAGCGCCTCGCCGACGAGCACGGCATCGGCTCCCTCGCTGACCAACCGGGTCACGTCAGCAGAGGTGCGAACACCGGACTCGGCGACGTAGATGACGCCGTCGGGGAGAGCGTGACGCACCCTCGCGAAGGTCGCGAGGTCGGTGGTGAGCGTGCGCAGATTGCGATTGTTGATGCCGATGCATTCGGCGCCGGCGGCAAGCGCCAGACGCGCCTCATCGGCGTCGTGCACCTCGACGATGGCGTGCGCGCCGCTCCGCGTCACTCCTGCGAGGCAGTGGTCGAGCGCGTCCGGACCGAGCAGCGCGACGATCAGGAGCACCCAGTCCGCCCCCGCGACGCGGGCTTCGGCGACCTGCACGGGGTCGACGGTGAAATCCTTGCGCAGCAACGGAACATCGACCGCTGCGCGAACCGCGGCGAGGTCGTCGAGCGACCCGCCGAAAGCGGGTCCGTCGGTGAGGACCGAGATGGCCGCGACTCCGCATGCCGCATATTCCCTGCCCAGCACCGCGGCATCGAGCCCGGGACGGAGCACGCCACCGCTGGGCGATCGCCGCTTCATCTCCGCGATGATGGTGCCGCCGCGCAGGGCCGCTGCAAGGTCGCGCGCGGCGGGCAGCGACTCGGCTTTCGCCCAGAGTGCCGCCTCCGCACACCGGAGTTGCTCGACCTCGCCGCGTTTGCGCACGGCGATGGCGTCGAGGGCGCCAGCCTCGCTCACGCGCGCACTCCGGCGGCGGCGATCCCGGCCGTCTCGAGGAAGTTCCGCAGGAGGGCATGGCCCGAGGGCGTGCCGACTGACTCGGGATGGAATTGCACCCCCTCGACGGGAAAGGTGCGGTGGCGCATGGCCATGATCAGTCCGTCGTCGCTCCACGCCGTTGCCTCGAGCGCGTCGGGGAGCGCCTGCGCGGACACGACCAGTGAGTGGTAGCGCGTCGCCATGAAGGGATCGTCGAGGTCGCGAAGCACACCGGCACCATCATGGTGCACGGCGCCGACCTTGCCGTGGACGACGGCCGGCGCGCGCACCACCCGCGCGCCGTAGGCCACGCCGATCGCCTGGTGCCCGAGGCAGACGCCGAGGATCGGCACCGCACCGCCGAGTTCGCGGACCAGCTCGACGCAGATCCCCGCCTCCTCGGGAATCCGGGGGCCCGGGGACATCACGATCGCCGCGGGATCGGCGCGTGCGACCTCGGCGACGGAAAGGGCGTCATTGCGTTCGACGGTGACCGCGGCCCCGAGTTCGCGCAGGTACTGCACGAGGTTGAAGGTGAACGAGTCGTAGTTGTCGATGACGAGCACCTGACCCCTCAGCGTCGAGCCCACGCGTTCGCCTCCTGCACCGCCAGGATCTGCGCCGCGACCTTGTTGTCGATCTCCACGGTCTCCTCGTGGACCGAGGAATCGGCAACGATGCCGGCCGCAGCCTGAACGTATGCGACGCCGTTCCGGATGACGATGGTGCGCAGGGCGATCGCTGTGTCAAGGTCGCCGCCGTACCCAACGTAACCGATCGCGCCCGCATACGCTCCGCGAGTCTCGGGCTCGAGCTCGGCGATGATCTCCATCGCGCGTATCTTCGGCGCACCGGTCACGGTCCCCGCGGGGAAGCAGGAGCGGAGCGCGTCGAGCGAGTCGTGTCCGTCATCGAGCGTGCCCTCGATGCTGCTCACCAGGTGCATGACGTGCGAGTAGCGTTCCACCTCCATGTGCTGCGTGACGCGCACGCTGCCCGTGGCGCAGACGCGCCCGAGATCGTTGCGTCCGAGGTCGATGAGCATGAGGTGCTCCGCCGCCTCCTTGTCGCTAGCCCGGAGCTCACGCTCCATCCGCGCGTCGTCCTCCGGGGTCCGGCCGCGCCGGCGGGTCCCCGCAATGGGGTGGTACCGGACCTCCTGTCCGGTGACCTGGACGAGCATCTCCGGCGAGGCGCCCACCAGGGTGCACTCCGGGGTGGCGATGTAGATCATGTACGGGCTCGGGTTGATGGCTCGGAGCGCGACGTAGACGTCGAACGGATTCGCCTGCAGCGGCAGGGCGAATCGCCGGGACACCTGGACCTGGAAGACGTCCCCCGCGACGATGTACTCGAGCGCCCGGGCAACCCGATCCTGGAAACCCTCTCGCGAAAGGTTGGCCTCGTGGTCGTGGGCGCGGACGTCCACGGGGATCCCCGCAAGGGCCGCCGGCGCCTCAGGGGCGGCCGCGCAGATCGCCTCGCGCAACTCGTCGAGGCGCGCGATCGCTCGCGCGTACGCCGTCTCCAACCCCGCCGGGTCGCCGCGGTGCACGCAGCTCGACAGCAGCAACCGATGCTGGGAGTGGTCGAACACCGCGACCGTGTCGAAGATCGCGAACCATTGGCGCGGCAGTTGGAGCGGGTCGTGCGCCGGCAGCGGGAGGCGCTCGTAGCGGCCCGCGGCCTCGTAGGTGAGGAACCCGACCGCCCCGCCGAGCAGCGGTGCGCCGAGGCCCGGCGCGCAGGCTGCGCCGATCGAGGCGACGTCGCGGTCGAGCACGGCGAGGGGGTCGTCGCCTCCCCCCGCGTCGCTGATGACGCGTACCGGATGGTGCCCGAGCATCGACCAGCGTGCCACTGCCCCGCTGCCCTCCACCGACTCGAGGAGGAAGCACTCGGCCTCGGTGCCGAGGGCGCGCATGGCGGCGACGGGCGTGGCGTCGCCCACCGGCAATTCGAGGACGACGGCGACGACGTCGTGATCAGTCAGGCGGAGCCGCGTCTCCTCCAGGCCGGGAAGCGGCTGCTTCATCGGAGCCGCGCCATGGGGGTGTCATCCAGGGACCGCCACGCCGACGTACTGGGCGATCCGGCGCGCCGCCTCCTCCAGGTTGGCGATCGACGCTGCATAGCTGAGGCGGATGTGGCCGGCGCCCTCCGGCCCGAACGATTGACCCGGAAGCACCGCGACACCAACCTCGTCGAGGAGTGCCGCCGCCAGCTCGCGGTCGCCGAACCCGGTCCCGGTGATGTCCGGGAAGACGTAGAACGCACCCGCCGGCCGGTGGCATTTGAAGCCGGGGATCTCATTCAGGAGATCGACGATGCGGTCGCGGCGATGGCTGAACTCAGCGACCATGCGATCGACGGCGGCGTCGGACTCCGGCGAGTCGAATGCCTCGACCGCCGCCCACTGGGTGAAGGCCGCGGCGCACGACGAGCTGTTGATCATCAGCGTGTCCATCTTCCTGGCGATCTCCACCGGCATGGCGCCGAAGCCGAGACGCCAGCCGCACATCGCCCACGCCTTGGAGAGGCCGTCCATGTAGATGGTCCGCTCCGCCATGCCGTCGATGCCGTACAGCGACACATGGGTGCCGTCGTAGCTCAGACGGTTGTAGATCTCATCGCTGAGGACGATCAGGTCGTGCTCGATGGCGAGGCGTGCGATCGCCTCGCAGTCCTCCCGGGTCAGGATGCCGCCGGTCGGGTTCTGCGGCGAGTTGACGACGAGCATCCGCGTCCGCGGCGTGATGAGGCGGCCCAGCTCCTCGACGTCCGCCCGGAAGTCGTTCTCCTGGCGCAGCGGGAGCGAGATCGCCTTGGCGCCGATGAACTCGACGAGGGAGCGATAGATCGGGTAGCCGGGATCGGGGACGATGACCTCCTCGCCCTCCTCGACGAGGGACAGCAGCGCGAACAGCAGCAGGTTCTTGGACCCCGGGGTCAGCACGATGTTCTCGAACTGCGTGGGGACGCCAGTGTGCCGCGTCACGTACGCGGCGGTCTTCTCACGCACCTCGCGAATCCCGCTCGCCGCCGTGTAATGGGTCGCGCCGGACCGCATCGCTCGCACCGCGGCGTCGATGATGTTGTCAGGAGTGGCAAAATCCGGCTCGCCGATCTCGAGGTGGACGATATTCCGTCCCTCGGCCTCGAGGAGACGCGCATGGGCGAGGACCTCGAAGGCGCTCTCGGTGCCCAGCCGGGAGAGGCGGTCAGCGAATCGAATTGTCATATCGCCACCATCATGGCGGGAAGATTGCCGCTCGGGTCGGAGTATTCGACGTCGAGTCGATCCACCTTCGCGTGGCTGGGCCCCTCCCGCAACAGGTCCAGCATTCTCTCCACAACCGGGCGCGGTCCCTCCAGCACCGTCGCGACGGTGCCGTCCGGCTCGTTGCGCACCGTGCCGGACAGGCCGGCGTCGCCCGCGTGACGGATCACGAAGGCGCGAAACCCGACCATCTGCACTCTTCCGTGCGCCACTGCACGGACGCGCACCACCTCTGAGCCCATCGCCGCCCGATTATAGGTGCGGCGGGTTTCCCGGCTCAGGCAGCCGCGGGCGAGAGTTGCTTGCCGGCCGTCAGCTTGCGAACCAGGGGAGGGATCTCCCGAAGGTTCTTGATCTCGACACCACTCAGCTCGGACAGGAGCGCGAGGATCCGGCGCTGCACCGGAGCCTCGTGGTCGCGACCCGGGAGGTACCAGTTCAGCATCTTCGAGATGTACTCCGGATCCTCGAGCTTGCTCACCACCGACGGGTCCGTGATCGTCGTCGGGTGCTTGGGCGCGTCGTTGGTGCTGCGCATCATCCAGAGCGACATCTTCAGGATGTCGGGAAGGACCTCCGGCCTGTTGGCGACGGCGCGGCGCATGTACTTCGCGTAGCAGGCCGCGTGCCGCAGCTCGTCGGCGGCGAGGATCTTGAAGATTTTGCGGATCACGGGCTCCGGCCCCTGCTCGCTGAAGGCCGTGTACCAGTGCGCCAGGCGCTGCTCGCCGCAGAAGTGCATCGTGAGCGTCTCGATCGCGGGGCCTGGCGCGAACGTGAGCCGCAACTCCGGGAGGGCGGCCTCGTCGAACGTCTCGCCGCACCGCTCGAGATACTTGCGGAGCGTGAGGTGGTGCTTCATCTCCTCGTAGAACCAGATGGAGATGAAGCTGCAGAAGTCGATGTCCGTGTAGAAGTCACGGATGAACATCTCGGTGGCGTACAGCGCGGACAGCTCGGTCAGGCAGATGTTCCGAAGGTCGCTGATCCACTGGGGGCTGACGAGGCTGGGATCGATGTCGTCGAACGGGATGTCGGAGCTGAGCGTCCAGCGGGCGCGCTCGAGGCGGATGAACATGTCGTCGTAGAGCATTGCGAACCAGCATACTTTCTTCGCCGGGCACAAAGGGTGGGCAATGTCATCCGGCGTACATGCCAAGATTTTGTGCATGAGGGACAATATGGCCCAATTGACCAAGGCACCCGAGCTCAGGTTGTCCGTGGCGGCCACCCTGCCGCCCGAAGTCACCGACCGGCTCCTCTCGGAAGTCGACGTGATCGCGCGCCGGATGACCCGGCACATCGTGTCGGGCATCTCGCTGCCGGACAGCCGTTTCCGCACTCTTGGGTACTTCCGGACGGTCACCTCCGCCTGCAGGGACGCGCTTCGCACGTTCGTCCGCCTCCTCCGCGACGGGCGCGGGCTGCGGGCCGGGGACCTGGAGCGACTCGGGTCGATGGGCGCCCAGCAGGCCGAGTTGGAGGTGCCCCTCGAGCTGGTCTTCGGCGCATATCGCCTCGCCGCTCGCGTGCTCTGGGATGAGGTGATCGGCCAGCCCGCGATCCTCAACGACGTGCCGCCGAGCACGGTGATCGGGCTGACCAGCACGGTGCTCGAATACTTCGATGAGATCAGCGCGGCGGTGGGTGGCGCCTACCTCGAGACAAGAGAGCGTCTCCTGCGCCAGCGCGATCGTGATCGCGATCGCATCCTCCAGCGGCTGCTCGCCGGAGATGCGTCTCCCGAGCTCCGCCGTACGGCGGTGTCGGCCGAGCTCATGCTGCTCCCGCCCTACACCGTGGTGGCCTGCTCGGCGCCGACGCTGGAGGCGGAGCGCGAGCTCGAGGCGACGTGGCGCGCCGAGGGGGCGCATCTGATCGGAGAGGAGCCGGGGCTCTGGATCGCCCTGCTCCCCGAGGGCCGGGACCTTGCCAGGCTCTGCGCGGCGGCCGGCCCGGTCGTCTTCGGCGTGGGTCCCGTGGCCACCACGCTGGATGCGGTCGCCCCTTCGGCGCAGCAGGCCCGGCGGGCGCTGGAGGTGGGTCGCCGGCTCTACCCGGGGCGTTCCGTGCACACCGACGCCGAGGTCGGCGTCTTCGCCGCGCTCGCCGACGATCGCGACGCGATGCGCACCTTCATCGACAGAGTGCTCGGCCCGCTCGCCGCCGGGACACCCACCCGGAGGCTCGAGCTCGTCGCGACGCTCGAAGCCCTGCTCGACAGCCGCAGCATCGGCGAGGCGGCCGAACGCCTCGGAATCCATCGCCACACCGTGGTCTACCGGGTTGGCCGGCTCCGTCAACTTGGCATCGACGCCGACGACCCCGAGCAGCGACATCAGCTCTGGCTCGCGCTCCGCTGCGCCCGCCTGCTCGAGGGGTAACTCGCGCGGATCCCGGCGTCTGCGGGACAGTTGCAGGTGGCTCGCGGGTGGTTGAAGGATCCATCGTAGAAAGAGATCATTCCTATTGAATGACCCTCATTGACGCACCGATCCGGCCCTCCGCAGAATGGAGCGATCGCACCAGAGAGAGCAGGGGGAGGTGGCTGACGGAGCCGGTCGACGCGTCGCGCTTGAGGAGCACGGCAGCGTGTCTCAGGGAAGCGCGTCGGGGCAGGCGAATGATTCGATGAGGGGATCATTCCGTTCAAATCATGCTCATTGCTTAATGGCAGGTTTGAGGGGAGAGTCACCTCGACGAGATACCGCGACTCAACTGGGCGAGCGACAACTGTTCGAATGAACGAGGCCGATCGAGAGGGGGCCTCAGGAAGAGAAATCGGTAAAGGGGAGACAACAATCATGTTTGGGGAAGCACCTCTACGATCCGCGGCGAAGAGCCGCAGGACCACGCGTCGCGCCGCGACGTCGGTTGCGCTGCTGGCCACCGCCGCGATGGTCGGCGCATGCGGGGCCACCAGCGGCCCGGCGAGCTCCGGCACGCCACAGCCCGACCCGGCCACGGTCAACCTCGGGTACCTCGTCAACCTGACGCATGCGCCGGCGCTCATCGGCGTCTCGCAGGGCTTCTTCCAGGGGGCGATGCCGAAGGGCACGACGGTCAAGACGACCACGTTCAGCGCGGGCCCCGCAGAGAGTGAGGCACTGCTCGGCGGCGAGCTCGACGCCGCATTCGTAGGGCCTGGTCCGGCCATCAACGCCTTCATCAAGACCAAGGGCAAGGTCCTCATCGTCGCCGGCGTCGCGTCGGGCGGGGCGGGTCTCGTGGTCAGCAAGGCCGTCGCGGACGGCAACTTCCCAGCCGACCTCGCGGGCAAGACGCTCTCCTCGCCCCAGCTCGGCAACACCCAGGACATTGCGCTGCGCACCTGGCTCGCCACCAAGGGACTCGCCACAAACATCACCGGTGGCGGGCAGGTGAACATCGACTCGAGTTCGGGTAACGCGATCAGCCTGCAGAACTTCGAAGCCGGCAAGATCGCGGGTGGATGGGTTCCGGAGCCCTACGAGTCCGAGTTCATCCTCCAGGGCAAAGGTACTCTCGCGGTCGACGAGTCCTCGCTCTGGCCGAACGGCCAGTTCCCGACCACCGTGCTGGTTGTGACCCAGAACCTGCTCCAGAATCATCCCGACATCGTCAGCGACCTTCTCAAGGGGCTCGTCAAATCGGTCAACTGGATCAACTCGAACGAATCGACGGCGCCCGCGGCTGTCAATGCCGCGCTTGCGTCGAGCACCGGCGGCAAGCTGCTGAAGTCGAGCGTCATCGCGCTGGCGTGGACGCACCTCAGCTTCGGGCTCGATCCCTTCGCGGCGGACCTGCAGACAGACGCGAACAACGCTGAGAAGCTGACGTTCAACAAGACGGCCGACATCAAGGGCATCCTCGACCTAGCACCCTTGAACGCCGTGCTCAGCGCCGCTGGTGCCCCAACGGTCAGCTCCGGAGCGCTCGGCTGATGAACGTAGCGTTTGCTCCCCGCCCCGCGGTGCTGACTCTCGAGCCAGATGACAGCTTCGTGACCCTTGACGGGGTCACAAAGGTGTTCGGCAAGGCCAAGCACTCCGTGATTGCGCTGGAGAATGTCTCGCTCGAGGTGGGCAAGGGTGAGTTCGTGTGCATCCTTGGCGCCTCGGGGTGCGGCAAGTCCACGCTCCTGTCGCTCGTTGCCGGCCTCGACAAGATCACCTCTGGGACGATCGAAATCGCTGACGGTCGTCCGGCGGTCATGTTCCAGGAGCCGGCGCTCCTTCCCTGGCTCACGGTTCGCCGCAACGTCGAATTGCCGATGCGCCTCCACAAGGTGGACTCGGAGGAGCGGAACAAGACGGTCAACCGACTCCTTTCCATGGTCGGGCTCATCGATTTCGCGGACCATCGTCCGCACCAGCTTTCGGGCGGCATGCGCCAGCGTTGTGCGCTCGCTCGCGCGCTCGCGCAGGACTCCGAATTGCTGCTCATGGATGAGCCGTTTGCGGCTCTCGATGCGCTCACGCGTGACCAGCTCCACGACGATTTGAATCGCATCTGGCAGGAAACCGGCAAGACGATCATCTTCGTGACTCACAACGTGCGTGAGGCGGTGCGCCTGGGTGACCGGGTCGTGCTCATGACGCCGCGCCCCGGCCGGGTGGCGCGCGTGTGGGATGTCGAGATCGCTCGGCCTCGCGAACTCGACTCGTTCGAAGTGTCGGGACTCGCTCACGAGATCACGATGCAGCTGCGTGCGGGGGCGAACGCCAATGGAGCGCAGTAGGCTGCAGCGGATCTTTCGGGCCGCATGGCCGCGGCTGTTGGCGATCGCCCTCCTCGTCGGCATCTGGCAGCTGCTCGTGGTGGCCGGGGTGCAGTCCGGCGGCTCCACGGGAGCCGGGGAGCCGCTCCCCGGTCCCGGCGACGCGATCACGGAGATCGGCTATCTCGTTCACATCGGGGTCCTCGTTCCGGCGCTGGCCCAGACACTCGAACGTGCCGCGGTGGGTTATGCGCTAGCACTGGTCATGGGAACAGTGATCGGACTCGCGGTCGTACGTATTCCGGTCCTGCGCGCCGGCGTCGGATCCCTGCTTGCCGGGCTCCAGAGCCTGCCATCGGTGGTCTGGGTTCCCTTTGCAGTCCTCTTCCTGGGAGATTTCGCCGTGTACTTCGTCGTGATCATGGGCGCATTCCCATCGATCGCAATGGGGTTGATGTCCTCATACGACAATGTCCCGACGCTCACGTTCAGCCTCGCGCGCTCGATGGGAGCGCGCGGTCCCGGGTATTACCGGCACTTCATCTTCTCGGCGACATTGCCGGGCTACGTCGCCGGTATGAAGCAGGCGTGGGCGTTCTCGTGGCGCTCGCTGATGGCCGCCGAGTTGATCATCGGATCCACGGCGAGCACCGGGCTCGGGCAGATCCTGGACAACGGCCGTACGCTCGGCGACCTTCCGGAGATGTTTGCCGCCCTGCTGGCCATCCTGGTCGTCGGCATCGCCGTCAACGACCTGCTCTTCGCGCCGCTGGAGCGTGGGCTCCTCCGTCGCCGCGGGCTGGTTCCCGCGTAGGTGGGTTTCTAGCGACTGGCCTTCCCGTCAGCCTCGCGGCGGCGATGTCCGCCCGAGGCGACGGTGGCCCCCTGCTCCGCCTCGCGCGCGAGCACGAAGAGGAGGTCGGAGCATCGATTGAGGTAGCGGAGCACCTCGGGGTTCTCGACGCCCCCGGCGTGCTGCAGCGACACCGTACGCCGCTCCGCGCGGCGCACGAGGGTGCGGGCGAGGTCGATCGCAGCGCCCACGGGGGTACCTCCCGGGATGACGAAGCCGCCGGGGAGAGGCACTCGCGCCTCGAGATCGTGGACCTCGCGCTCCAGCGCATCGGTCATCTCGGCCGTCACGACGTTGAAGTGACGCTCGAGTTCCGCCCGATGTCCCGCCCCGGTGGCGAGCTCCGCCCCGACCACGAACAGCTCGCGCTGCAGCGCGAGGATGCGCGCCGCACGCTCGGGTGAGTCGGTCAGCGCCCGCGCCAGGCCGAGCGCGGAGATGGCCTCATCGAGCGAGCCGTAGGCCTCGGTGTGGAGGTCGTCCTTGGCCACTCGCCCGCCGTAGAGCAGGCCGGTCTCTCCCCCGTCGCCGTGACCGGTGGTGATGCTCACGCGTCTCGCTCAGACGGCGCCGTGCAGGGTCGCTTCGACAAGCTCAGGAGGGGTGTCATCACGGCCGCGCCGCCAGTCCTCGATCCACTTGCTCGCCGCGATGGTCGCGGTGGTGGCATCGCCGACCGCGGTGGTGATCTGACGGGTGAGCTGGCTGCGCACATCGCCGGCCGCGAAGATGCCCGGGATGTTGGTCATCATCGTCATCGGGTCGGTGACGTAATAGCCGGCTTTGTCATGATCGACATGGGCGTCGACGAGCTGGGTGTTGGGGATGAAGCCGATGAAGATGAAGATGCCTCCCACCTCGAGCTCGGAGCGGCGCTCCGTGTCCAGGTTGCGCAACGAAAGCCGGCGAACCCTCTCGTCGCCGTCGATACTCTCGATGATGGTGTCCACCAGGAACTCGATCTTCGGATGCTTGCGGGCTTCGTCGAGCAGGATGGGCTGAGCGCGAAACTCCTTTCGCCGGTGGATGATCGTCACCTTGCTCGCGTAGCGGGTGAGGAACAGGGCCTCCTCCACCGCCGCATCGCCACCGCCGGCGACCGCGAGGTGCACGTCCTTGAAGAACGCGCCGTCGCAGACCGCGCAGTAGGAGACGCCGCGACCCGCGAATTCCTCCTCACCGGAGACCCCGAGCTTGCGAGGATTGCCCCCCGCCGTGATGATCACGGCGGGGGCCCGATAGTCGCCGTCATACGTCTCGATGAGCTTCATGCCGTCGGGCTGCACCTTGATCGCCTTGACCTCGGTGCGGACCAGCGTGGTGCCGAAGTGGGCAGCCTGCTGCTCCATCACGGTGGCGAGCTCGCCTCCGAGGATGGAGATAAAGCCGGGGTAATCCTCGATAAGCTCGGTATTGAGGAGTTGGCCACCGGGCGCCTTGCCCTCCAGCAGGACGGCGCGTTCGCGGTTCCGGCCCGCGTAGAGCGCAGCCGTCAGCCCGGCGGGACCGCCGCCGATGATCGCGATGTCGAAGTCGTCTGTGGGCACGGTGGTTGCACTCCTCGGGGCACGTCTGTACGGCCCGTCAGGGATGACGATACCCAATGCCGGGCCGAATCATCCCAGCGTCACCCAGAGTCGAAGGTCGGCAAGCACCCGGCTGATCGGGATCGCATAGGCGTCCGGCGCACTCGGGCTTGCCAGCGTGACGATCCCGATCACCTCGCCCTGGGCGTCGAGCACAGGGCCGCCGCTGTTGCCCTCGTAGACCCTGGCTCCCTGGAGATGCAGCATGTCGTCGTACTCCTGAGGCGAGGACTGGCCGGCCTCGATCCCTGTGCCGGCGAGCGGGACGTCGGCATGGAGCTCGACCAGGGTCTCCTCGGTCATGTCGGCGTGGCTGGTGGCCCGGCTGGACGCCAGCGTGATGACCGCGAGCGGCACCTCGGTGAGCGCCCTCGCATCGATCGGCAGCGGTGTCCCCGCAAGCGTTCCGGTAACGCGGAGCAGCGCGAGGTCGACCGACGCGCTGCTCTGGACGAGGCGGGCGACATGGGTGTGATCGGCGCGGTCGGTTACCCGAAGCGAGTTATCGCCACTGACGACGTGGGCGTTGGTGACGACGTCCCCGAGGTTGTCGAAGATCCACCCGGTCCCGAGGGACTCCTCGGCACCGTTGTCGAGCTCGGCTTCGACGGTCACGACGCTGGCAAGGTCGTCACGGCCGAGGTCGGTGAGGATCGGCATGGATGGGGACGGGGAGATCGCTGCCGGGGGGGTGACCGGCGTGACGCGAACCGGATTGATCTGGGCGAGGTCGTTGGCCACGAGGAAGCCCACCAGTCCCGCAACCAGGAGAGCGATGATGGCCGCGGAAGCACGAGCGACTGCCCGTGGTCGGAACGTCGGCTCGGGCCCTCGATCCACGAGGAAACATTGTGGTAGTTCGGCGGCATGGGATCACCGTCGTGGGTGGCGGCGCCGGCGCGCTCGGAAGCGCGGTGGTCACCCGCCTCGTCGCGGCAGGACGGCACGTGGTCGTGCCGACACGGCGCCCGGGACGGGTTGCGCCGCTTGACGGTGTCACCGAGATCGAATGCAATCTCGACGACGTCGACTCCGTGGAGCGGCTGCGCATCGCCGTCGAGGCCTCCGGTCCCTGGGACGGCGTCGTGAGCGCGTCCGGTGGGTTCGCGGGAGGTCGCGCCCACGAGGTCGAGGACGCCGCCATCGAGGCGCAACTTGCCGCCAACCTCCTGGGCCCATGGCGCCTCGCCCGTGCCGCCGCCGCCTCGATGGTCGCCGGCGGCCAGGGCGGGCGGATCGTGATCGTTGCGTCGCGGGCCGCAATCGAGGTGGCGCGGGGGCAGGCCGCCTACCAGGTGAGCAAGGCGGCGGTGCTGAAGCTCTCCCAGGTGATGGCGGCGGAGTTGCGGGGACATGGCATCACGGTCAACGCGGTGCTCCCCGGCACCATGGACACGGCATCCAACCGTGCATCGATGCCGAAGGCGGACCGCGCATCGTGGGTGTCCACGGATTCCGTCGCCGCGGTCATCGAGTGGCTGCTCTCCGACGCCGCCGCGGCCGTGACGGGGGCCGCCATCCCCGCGGGCTGATGGTCACCGGAGCGAGGCCGGGTCGAATGCCCCCGACTCGCCGAGCCGGGCGATGGCGCGGGCTCGGTGCGACACCCGTGCCTTCTCCTCCTCCGGTGCTTCGGCGAACGTGATGCCGAGGTCCACGGAGAGGAACGCGGGGTCGTAGCCGAAACCGTTGTGGCCCCTCGGCGCGACGAGCGTGCCAAGGCACTCACCACGGGCGATCACGGGCTCGGCGCCGGGTCGGGCCAGCGCGGCGACGCAGACGTATCGGGCTCGACGGTCGTCCGGTGTCCGGCGCTCCACCTCGGCCAGCAGTCCGTGGAGACGGTCCTCGTCGGTTGCCGCGTCGCCCATCCAGCGGGCTGACATCGGTCCCGGCCACCCCTGAAGCGAGTCAACCTCGATCCCGCTGTCGTCTGCCAGGGACGGCAGCCCCGTGCCCGCGCACACCGTGGCCGCCTTGGCGATGGCTGATTCCGCATATCCCGGACCCGGCTCGTCGAGCGGGGCGTCAAACCCCACCTCGTCGAGGGAACGGAGCTCCAGGGGCCACGGACTGAGCAGGCTGCGCAGCTCCCGGAGCTTCCCCTGGTTGCGCGTGGCCAGCACCAGGACGACTCCGCTCACTTCGCGGCGCTCAACACCTCTGCCTGCAGCGCGAAGAGCTGGGTGAGCCCCGCGCCGGCCAGGCCCAGGAGCGAGTTCAGCTCCTCGCGCGAGAACGGCTCCTGCTCCGCGGATCCCTGCAGCTCGATGAACCGCCCGTCCAGCGAGCCGACGCAGTTCATGTCGGTCTCGGCGGCGGAGTCTTCGAGGTAGCAGAGGTCGAGCCGCGCCTCCCCGGCCACGATCCCGGCGCTCACCGCGGCGACCGGCCAGCGCAGGGGGTCGGACCGGACCACGCGTGCCTCGCGCAGCCGCGCGACGGCGAGCGCCAGCGCGACGTAGCCGCCGGTGATCGACGCCGTGCGCGTCCCGCCGTCGGCGACGATCACATCGCAGTCGATGAGGATGCTGCGTTCACCGAGGGCTTCGAAGTCGACGGCTGCCCGAAGACTCCGGCCGATGAGCCGCTGAATCTCCTGGACCCTCCCGTCGACGCGTCCCTTGCGCCCATCCCGTTCGGAGCGCGTCTGCGTGCTCCGTGGCAGCATCGCGTACTCGGCGGTGACCCAGCCACGCCCGCTGCCCTTGCGAAACGGCGGCACGCGCTCCTCCACCGTGGCGGCACAGAGGACGCGCGTGTCTCCCATGGTGATGAGTGCGCTGCCTTCGGCGTAGGGCAGCGTGTGCAATTCGATCGTGGTCGGTCGGAGCTCATCGGAGGCACGCTGGTCTGGGCGCATTTGCCCGAGTGTATCGGTCGACCCTGCAGTCAGCGCCGGAAGATCCGCTGGAGCACGATGATCGACACCTCGTAGAGCAGGAGCAGCGGGATCGCCAGCAGCGTCGGCGTGAACGGGTCCGCCCCCGGCGTGATCACCAGTGCTGCAAGAATGATGCCGACGTATGAGATCTTCCGCCAGCCCTTGAGCTTCTTCGACGAGACGAAGCCGAGCAGGCCGAGCAGGACGATCACCACGGGCATCTCGAAGGTGATCCCGAAGATGAACACGATGATCAGGAAGAACCCGATGTACGAGTTGATATCGGGGAAGTAGACGGCGTGTCCGTTGAGGAAATTGGTCAGGAAGCTGAGCCCGATGGGCATCACGAAATACGCGAACGCGGCCCCGACGGCGAAGAGCAGCAGCGCGCTCGCGATGAACGGGCCGACGAACTTGCGCTCCTTCGGACGCAATCCGGGTGACACGAAGCCCCACACCTGCCAGAGGACGACCGGCAGCGCGATCACGAGACCGACCACTGCCGAGACCTTCAGGGGCACGGTGAGCCCCTCGGTGGGGCTGGTGTAGATCGCCTCGTTGTTCGGGATGATGCTGTGCGAGTTCTTGAGCACGGTCGCCAGCGGATGCAGCAGCACGCCGATGAAGAACCCGTTGAAGACGAAGGCGGCCGCCGTGCCGACGATCCAGGCCGCCATCACCCAGATGAGGACGCGCCGCAACTCCTCCAGGTGCTGGACGATCGTCATCCGCCGTTCGTCGTCGCCAGCCACTCCCTGCACCTTACGTGCCTCCGGTCAGCACGCGCCTCTCGGGCGCGTCAGCCAGAAACTGAAGGCTGGTGTGTCGTCGCGTCTGCCGGGACCGTCACCGGCTGGGCCGGCTGGACGGGTGCGGGAGCAGGAGCCGCGACGGCCTGCACCACCGGGGCGGGCTGCGCCGGTGCCGCGGTCGTGCCCATCACGGCGTCATGAGTCTCGGACGAAGCCTTCCGAAACTCGCGGATGCCCTTGCCGATCCCCGCGCCGACGTCGGGCAGCTTTCCCGGTCCCCAGATGATCAGGATGACCACCAGGACGATGATGATTTCCGGCAGATGTCCGCCTATGAATCCCATGTCAGCCTCCAGTCTAGCATCATTGTTTTTGCCACCTCTGAGATCAGACTGAGACCGAGGACAGCGTGCGGGCGAACGACTCGACCGTCCTGTCCACGTCCTCATCCGAATGCGTTGTCGAGAGAAACGCCGTCTCGAACTGAGACGGCGGCCAGAGGACGCCGGACTCGAGCCACGCAGCATGCAGGCGCCCGAAGCGCTCGCGGTCGGCGTGCTTGACATCGTCGAAGGAGCGCGCCTCCTCGATGCCGAGGAACGGGGTGATCATGCTGCCGACGCGACCGACCGTGCAGGCCACGGCGGCCCGGCGGGCGGCGGTTTCGAATCCCTTCTGGAGGCGCTGTCCGAGCCGCTCCATGCGTGCATACAGGCTCGCATCGGCGCGAAGCACGTCGAGAACGGCGATGCCCGCGGCCATTGCCGGAGGGCTTCCGGAGAGCGTCCCGGCCTGGTAGACGGGACCGGAGGGCGCGATCTGCTCCATGAGGTCGCGACGCCCGCCATAGGCGCCGACGGGAAGCCCGCCGCCGATCACCTTGCCGAACAGGCTCAGATCGGGACGAACCCCGTAGAGCGATTGGGCGCCGCCGTACGCGACGCGGAATCCGGTCATCACTTCATCGAATACGAGCACAGCACCCCATTTGGATGTGATGTCGCGAAGTCCGTCGAGAAACCCGGCCTCGGGCGGCACGCATCCCATGTTCCCGGCGACCGGCTCGACGATCACGGCGGCGATCTGCTCGCCCTCGCGCTCGAAGACCGCCGCCACCGCGGCCGGCGCGTTGTAGGGCAGCACGATCGTGTCCTCGACGGCCGCGGCGGGAACGCCGGGCGACCCGGGGATGCCCAGGGTGGCGATGCCGCTGCCCGCTTCCGCGAGGAGCGCGTCGGCATGACCGTGATAGCCGCCGGCGAACTTGACGATCCGGTCCCTGCCCGTGGCGGCGCGGGCGAGCCGTATGGCGGACATGGCCGCCTCGGTGCCCGAGGTCACGAAGCGAACCATGTCCACGGACGCCACGGCATCGACGATCCGCTCGGCGAGCTCGACCTCCAGCTCGACGGTGTGCCCGTAGGCGATACCGCACTCGAGCTGGGCGCGCACCGCGGCGAGCACCTCTGGTGGTTGGTGGCCGAGGATGTGCGGCCCATAGGCGAGCACGAAGTCGATGAACTCGTTGCCGTCGGCGTCGACAACGTGAGCGCCCTCGCCGCGCACGATGTGCGGTGGGACCCCGGGAACGGCGCGGTAGGCGCGGACAGGGCTGTCGACCCCACCGGGAAGCACCCGCTCGGCGCGCTCGCGCAGCGCTCGGGCGTTGCCGTCGCGCATGACGCTACGTCTGCTCTCGCACGGTGATCGACTTCATGAGATCCCCCTGCGCGATTGCCAGCGCGACGGTCATCCCCGACTCGACCTTGCCGAAGAGGTTGTACGACGGCGTCAGCTGCGCCGAGTCATCCGCGATGCAGATGAAGAACTGCGAGCCGTTGCTGTTGGCCCCGCTGTTGGCCATTGCGAGGGCGCCCTCGACGTATTGCTGATGCACGGGCTCATCGTTGAACTGGAATCCGGGACCGCCGCCGCCACATGTTCCGGACGGAGTCGCGGGAGGCGCCGGGACGTTGCCGACGCATTGCGGGTCGCCACCCTGGATGACGAATTTCGCCACGACGCGATGGAACGGGATGCCGTCGTAGAAATGGTTGCGTGCCAGGGTGACGAACACGTTGACCGTGTTCGGAGCGAGATTCGGCTGCAGGCACAGGACGATGTTGCCTTTCGGTGTGAGGATCGTCGCCTGATACAGCTTGCCGGTGTTGATGGTCATCGCCGGCGCGGCGGCGTACGTGTGCACGCTCGCTGGCGGATTGATCGGTGCCAGCACCGGACCAAACGTCGTCGTCGCGCAGTCGGCGAAGGGGATCGTGGGCGCGGCCGTCGGCGTCGGGGTCGGTGAAGGAGTCGCGGTGGGCGTCGGCACCGGCGCGGTCGGGGTCGGGGTCGGGAGAGCGGGCAGTGGCGAGCTCGCGTTGTTGACTCCGATAGCGATCGCCACGATGGCGACGACCACGACGGCGCCGGATCCGAACACCAGTGGAAGGCGGCGGCGGCCGCCGGTCGGGTCACTCATCGATTCACTCCTTGGTCTCCGCGAGCCAGCTCGCGGCGGCACGCGCGTGGTACGTGATGATCATGTCGGCCCCGGCGCGACGAATGCCGCCGAGCGCTTCGAGCACGGCGGCACGCTCGTCGAACGCTCCCGCGGCGGCCGCGTGATGGAGCATCGCAAATTCGCCGCTCACACAGTAGGCGGCCAGGGGCAGGTCGGTCGCGTCGCGCACCCGGGCGACGACATCGAGGTAGGTGAGCGCCGGCTTGACCATGACCATGTCGGCGCCCTCTTCGACGTCGAGAATCGCCTCGCGCACTGCCTCGCGCTGATTGGCCGGGTTCATCTGGTAGGCGCGCCGGTCGCCCGTCCTGGGCGCGGACTCGGCGGCGTCACGGAAGGGACCGTAGAGCACGGTGGCGTACTTCGCGCTGTAGGCGAGAATCGCGGTGTCCGTATAGCCTGAGGTGTCCAGCGCCTCACGGATGGCGGCCACCTGGCCGTCCATCATCCCGCTCGGCGCGATGATGTCCGCCCCTGCCGCCGCCTGGCTCACCGCGGTTCGCGCGTAGAGCTCCAGGGTTGCGTCGTTGTCCACGTCGCCGTTTTCAAGCAGGAACCCGCAGTGCCCGTGGTCGGTGTACTCGCAGAGGCAGCAGTCGGCGATCACGACGCAGGAGTCCCCGAAGCGCTCGCGAAGCGCCCGGATCGCCTGCTGGACGACACCGTCGTCAGCGAAGGCGCCCGATCCCTGCGCGTCCTTCGTCGCCGGGAGACCGAAGAGCAGCACACCGCCCAGACCGAGGCGGATCGTCTCCTCCACCGTCGCGCAGAGGGACCCGATGCTCTCGTGATGCTGCCCCGGCATGGAGCCGATCGGCCGGGGCGAGTCGAGCCCCTCACGAATGAACGCCGGGTGGATCAACTGCCCGGCGCTCAGCCGCGACTCGCGGGCGAGACGGCGCAGCGCAGGCGTCCTGCGCAGGCGTCGTGGTCGCTCGAGCGGGAATCCCATGTCGTCGCTCAGGGTAGCGGCTGAGGTGCGAGGCACTCGGTCAGCGCCTCCACGAGCCCCTCGACGGAGGCCACGGCAGCCACCCCCTGCACGGTGAGCCCGGCCAGCCGCGCCTCGGTCGCCGTCTGCTCGCCGATGCAGACGACGGCCACGGAAGCCGGCAGCCCATCTGAGACGAGTGCCAGGACGAGGTTTCGGGCCGTGCTGCCGCTGGTCAGCGTGATCGCGTCGATTCCTCCCTCGAGTGCCGCGTGCAGGCGCTCGGGCGCCGACGGCGGCATGGAGCTTCTATAGATGTGCTGGACGCGCACCTCAGCACCGCCTTTGCGGAGTGCCTCCGCAAATCCCCGGCGCGCTCCCTCGGCGACCGGGAACCAGATGGTGGCAGCGGCCATTCCCCGTTCGAGCATCGCCGTGGCCAGCCCCGCCGCCTCATGGTCGGTCGCGACCAGGTCCGGCGCAACACCCAGAGCCTCGAGAGCGGCAGCAGTTGCCGGGCCGACTGCGGCGACGAGCATGCCGGACAGCGCCTCGGCTCCGGCCGCACCGATGACCAGCCGTACTGCCGTCGCGCTCGTGAAGGCGACCCAGCGCGGCGCGGCAGCGCGGCCGACCTCGGCGGCAACTCGCTTGATCGATTCCGGATCCGCGATGGGCACTGTGGCGATGAGCGGGACGACCGCCACGGAGGCGCCCGCCTCATGGAGACGGTCGACGAGCCCCTCGGCCTGTTCGCGGGTCCGGGTCACGAGCACTCGCCGCCCGGCGAGCGGTTGCGCCGGCTCGGTCACCGCAGCTGCGCCGCCACCATCTCGCCGAGGGAAACGGGCGCGTCCAGGTCGCCCGAGGCCTCGGTGCGACGGATCCGACCGTCCACGACGAAGGCCCCGACCAGCACCAGACGGCCGTCCTCGATCCGGGCCCAGGCGCCGAGCGGCAGGAGGCAGCCCCCGCCGAGGCCGGCCAGCACCGCTCGCTCGGCGGTCACGGCGATCCGGGTCGGCGGGTCGTCAACCGTGGCGCAGGCGCCCGCGACGGCGGTGCCGGCCACCGTCTCGAGCGCGATGGCCCCCTGCGCCGGCGCCGGGACGAACTCGCCCGGGTCGAGACGCTCGCAGCAGCGATCGCCGAGCCCGAGCCGGTCGAGCCCCGCGCATGCGAGGAGGAGCGCATCGACCTCGCCGGCCTCGAGCTTGCGGAGCCTGGTGTCGACGTTGCCGCGCATCGGGACGGCTCGCAGCGCCGGGTACAGGGCCGTCAGGAGACCGGCGCGCCTCGCGCTGCTCGTGCCCACGGTTGCTCCTGCGGGCAGCTCCCCGAGCGGACGGCCACTCCTCGACACGACCCCGTCCCGGGCATCGGCCCGAGGGAGGTAGGCTGCGATGCCGAGCCCGGGGGCGAGCGCCGAGGGGAGGTCCTTGGCGCTGTGCACCGCCACGTCGGCACGGGCGTCGAGCAGGCTGCGCTCGAGGTCGGCCGTGAACCATCCCTGGCCCTCGAGCTGATCGATGGGAGCAGTGAGCCGCCGGTCGCCCTCCGTCCTGACGACGACGGTCTCGACCCCGGCATGACCCACCGCCTGGAGGGCGTCAGCGGCGAGGCGAGCCTGCCTCAGCGCGAGTGCGCTCCCGCGCGTCGCCAGCCTGAGGGTCGAGATGTCCGCGGCCGGCATCAGCGATCGAGCCGGAACGCCTCGCGGATCGCGACCGTCGTCGCGGGGTCCCCCGCCTCGCGAAGTCGGGTCACGGGACCGTGCAGGAGTTTGCGGACCATGCTCCGGGTGAGCATGTCGACCCGCGCTCGCGTCTCATCGTCGATATCGTTCCTGGCGCCGAAGGTGCGGGCCACCTCCTGGGCACGCAGCGTCTCGGCCCACTCGACGAGTGCCGCGATGGTCGGCCCGGTCGTGTCCCGCTGGCCGATCACGGTCACCGTCCTTTCGAGCTCGCCGTCGATGATCTCCTCTGCGGCCGGGATGGTCTCGCGGCGCTCATCGAGCTTCGTGGCGACCCTCCGTCCGAGCTCGTCGATGTCGATGAGGGTCACTCCGGGCACAGCCGCCGCCGCGGCGTCGATGTCGCGCGGAACCGCCAGGTCGACGATGCAGAGCGGGCGGTGCGCGCGCCTGCGTTGGAGCGCCTCAACCCTGGTCGCATCGAGAACGACGGTCGCGCTGTCGGTGGAGGCGATGATCACGTCGACGTCGTCCGCAACTTCCTCGATCGCGGCCAGCGCCACCGGCTCAGCGCCGACGGCGCGCGCCAGGCGACGGCTCGATTCGCCACGCGAGGTGGTCATGAGGCGGGCGCCCTGGTCACTGAGCCGGTTCGCGGCGAGGCGGCTCATCTTTCCGGCGCCGATGAGCAGGACGCCCTTGCCTTCGAGGTTCCCGCACGAAGCCCGAGCGCACTCGACGGCGATCTCGCTCAGGCTCGCGGCACCCCTGCCGAGCGCCGTGCTGGTGCGCACTCGCTTCGCGGTCGAGATCGCCCGCCGCATGACGTAATCGAGCCGCGCATCGACCGTTCCCGCTTCGGTGGCGACGCGATGCGCCGCCTTGAACTGCCCGAGCACCTGCGCCTCACCGATGACCATGCTCTCGAGGCCGCTCGCAACCCGGAACATGTGCATCGCGGCGTCGCGATCCTCGAGCGTGACCATGTGTCGCTCGACCGCTCGAGAGCCTCCCGGGTCGAGGTATCGGGCCAGCCGCGGCGTCACCTCGGCGCTGAGATGGTCCGGGCACACGACATAGAAATCGGTGCGGTTGCAGGTCGAAAGCACCGCCGCGCCGTGGAGGCCCGCATGCCCTACCAGGTAGCGAAGGGTCGTCGCAGCGCGCGCCGCTGGGATGGCCGCAGCCTCCCGCACAGCCAGTGGAGCGGTGCGAAAGCTCAGCCCGGCGGCTACCAGTCGCATCACGAGCGAGTATAGGTTGGAGCTCTGCCCGCGCCGGTTCCCCTGTCCCGGAGTTCTAGGATGGGGGTGTATGGAAACTCGCCGGCGATACGGTCGCCGCCGAGGGAGGGTCCCCACGGGCGACAAATTCTTACCGCGCCTCGGTCCGGCGGGAGCCGAGCCTTTTGCCACGCTCGACGATTCCGTCGACTCGTGGTCGGCGGAACGACCAGCGCCGGACACGCCGATCGACGCGCTCCATTTCGTCGCCCTCGATTGCGAGACCACCGGCCAGTCCCCGCATCACCTCGTCGAGCTTGGCGCGGTTGCGTTCACGATGCGCGAGCACCTGATGAGCTTCGAAACGCTCGTGCACAGCAACGATCGGATCAATCCTTACGCGCGGCGCATTCACGGGATCGACGCTGCGACCCTCAACGGCGCGCCCCCGGTATCGCTCGTCGTCGAGCGTTTTCAGCGCTTCGCGAAGGGCGCCGTACTCGTGGAACACAGTGCGGATGCTTTCGACACGCGGCTGATCGGCCGCGCCATCGGCTCGAGCCTCGATGCCGACAATGTCGACACCACGCGCCTCGCGGCCAAGCTCTTCGATCTCAAGGACACGATCGGGCTCGAGCGGCTGTGCCGCGAACTCGGCGTGGCGCACCGGAGACCCCATCACGCGCTTGCCGACGCTGAGGCCACCGCGGCCTGCTTCGTCGAATTGGTCCGGCGCGGCAGCGAACGCTTCAACTGGCGCACCTTGGGTGATCTGCTCTTGGCTGGGAAGCCGCCTGCGTTCGCCGGCGATACGGGCGCTTCTGCCCCCGGCGCGGCGGCAAAAGGCCCCGATTCCGGTCCCCGAACGCGCCGTCGGCGTTGACAGCACGCGCAGCGCTGCATACCATCCACTCGAACCAACCCACTCATACCGGCTCGCGCGACGGCGATCCGGTGCTCCGTCCCGGTTCATCTCGAGGACACTGCGATGCCGAGCCACATCAACAGGGCCGAGGCGATCGGTGCCGCGTCAGCCGCACTCGGCGTTCTCGTGGCGTTCCTTCCCTGGTACGCATACGCCTCGGGCAACTCCCACGTCACGGTCAACGCTTTTCGCGCGTCAGTGTTCGGTGACCTGTTCTTCGTTGGTGTCGCCGCGGCCATCCTGCTGCTGCTCATCGGCCGCGGATTCGTGGATGACGTGGTCACCCCGTACGTTCCCGAGACCACGGCCCATGCTACCGCGGCCGCGGCGGCGATGGGCGGCGTGCTCATTCAGCTGATCCTCGCCAGAGCCGGCGGGCGGTCATTCGGGATCGGGATCTTCCTGGCGTTGGTTGCGGCCGCCGGCCTCTGCACCGCCGCGGTATTGCGCCGTCTGCATCCGGATCGGCGGCGGACTGTTCGCGAACGCCTATCCCACGAGGGTCTGATTACTCCATAATCCAGCGATCCGCGCTCGGGGGACGTGGCGCTCCCGGATTCAAGCCGATGCCACAGCTGCTCATTCACCCTGGGAGGAACCACCCGCAAACATGGCCAACATCCTGACCGACCCGCCCTTCGCAGCAGACCCGCCGGTCAAGCTGAACATCCCCGCCAAGACTTTGGGATTGGTCCTGCTGATCCTCGGCGCGATCGGCATCATCTTCGGCCTGCTCGGATTGTTCGCGACGTTTGGTGTGTGCAGCTTCGGAGACTGCGGCTTCCCGATCCTCTGGCTGCTCGGAGCGATCATCGGCCTGATCGGTGTCGTCATCGGCACGTTCGGCGCCTACCAGATGTACCAGGTCAACCGCGACGGCAAGCGCCTGGTCATCTACGGTCTCGCGATCGGATTCATCGGCGGCATCGTCAGCACGATCGGGAACATCATCTTCTACAGCAGCTACGCCATCCTCGGAGTCGGATACGGCGGCGCCATCTTCGGCCTGATCATCGACGTGATCGTCTACGCCTGCGTCTGGTACGTGGTGATCATCAGCCGCTTCCCAGGCGATGCGCCCCTTGTCGCGTCGGGCCCGACCGGCGGCTACGGCAGTCCTCCCGGTGGCTACGGCAGCCCGCCACCGCCTCCTCCGCCCAGCGCCTGATCAGACTTCTCCCGATCTCTTGACCAACCTTGTTTGGCAAGGGATTGCTTGACGTGCCACTGAACATCGCCGGCAAGCAGACGTCCAACGGCACCCTTGCCGTGGCGGGTGGACTGATCGTCGGACTCGTCAGCGCCTTCCTTCCCTGGCACAGCACGACCATCCCGACGGTGTTGGGCTCCACCACCAGTGGCAGCCACAACGCCTTCGGGTACTGGTCGGGCTGGCTCTTCGTCCTGGCGGTCCTGACCGGCATCGCTCTGTTCGCGGTGCGCAATTACGTCCCCGACATCAGCATCCCCGCATTGCCCTTCACCGACTCGATGATCTACCTGGGCATCGGCGTCGTCATGCTCCTGTGCGCACTTCTCTGGCTCGCGACCGGTGGCGGCTACGGGTCGGTGTACGCCTACGCGTCCGACTTTCCCGGCTACTCGTCAGGTCCGAGCTTCGGGGTGTTCATCGGCGTCCTCGCCGGCGTCGCGGTCGGGGCCGGCGGGTACCTGGTCCAGTCCGAGCCGCAACCGGCGACCAAGCCGCTCAGTGTCTACCAGACACGACCGTCCCCCTCGGACCCGCCGCCCGCCATGCCACCTCCCGCACCGCCGGCACCGAGTTCCTGATCCCCAGGGGTGGTCGGCGGGAGCGACGTCCCTGACCCGGGCAGCGCCGGTGCCATGCCGCCCGCGCCGGTCGATGGCGGTGGCGGCGCGACCGAGCCGGTGGCGTTCGGGCTCGATTCGCCGGACACCCTGCTCTACGTTCGCTCCCGCAACGGGATCGGGCTTGCCGCCGGTCTCTGCGGCGTCGCGGCACTGCTCCTCTCATGGATCCCGTTCGTCGACTACATGAGCCTCGTGCTCGGCGCGCTCGGGATCATTCTCGGCGGCGTCGGTGTCCACCGGGCCAATGTCGACCCCGGAAAGGGCAAGGGCATGTCCATCACGGGAATCGCGTGCGGCATTGCCGGGTTCGCCATCGCCGCGATCGTCCTGCTGCTCATCTACGCGCTCGTGGTCACCATCAACACAGGCACGCCATAGGCCGCCCTCAGACGCTGAACTCGGCGACCACCGGGTAGTGGTCCGATGCCACGGCGGCATCGGGGTCCGGCCAGGTCCTGCCGCCGACGACGTCCGCGCCCACAACGTGCGCTGCGAGGTCCCTGGTGGCGAAGACGTAGTCGACGCGCGCTGACAGCTGCCAGGTTGCGCACGTGAGCCCGCGCGCACGTGGATGGATGTGGCGGTAGCAGTCGACGTATCCCTCCTTGTGCAGCCGCTCGACCGTCCAGCGCTCGATCATGCGTCCCAGGAAGCGGTCCATCGCCCTCGAGACCGGCAGGCCGACGGTCAGCGGTGCGACGACCCGAGGGAGCGCCGGGATGCCGCCGAGCAGCCGCGGGTCGACGCCGGCTCGACGCCACCGGTCGGCGACATCGTCGCCCGAGGCGCTGTCATCGGGAGCGAGCGGCGCGAGGATGCCGCTGCGTCCCGCCACCAGCAATCCCGCACGCCGCAGATCGTTCATACGCCGGAAGAACGAGGTCGCGAGAATGTCGTCGCCGGGCGAGAGCGCGTTGAAGTCGCCGATCAGCATGTGCGGGAGCGCCGGTTCGCCGGCGATGTCGGTGAGCACCGCGCTGATCTCGCGAATGCGCCGTGCCTCGCCTTTGTTGCGATCGCCGAAGCGCGCGGCGAGGTGCAGGCAGTGCACGCCGATCACCGGGAGCTCATGGCCGCCGGTCTCGACTTCGCAATGCAGATGGGAGCGCAGCATCCGGCCGTGGTGGCGCCGGTTCCGCCATGCGCGAACCGGCAGGCGCGAGAGGATCGCGGTGTGCATCGGCGAATCCGGATCGCTCGGCTTCCCGAGGAACATCTCCATTCCGAGGTCCGCGGCGAGATCGCGGATGCGATCCACCTCGCGAACCTCCTGGAGTGCGACGACGTCGGCGTTGATGCGCCGGAGGACGTTGCGAACCAGGTCGCCGCGACGTTCGCCACCGAGCAGGATGTTGTACGTGGCGACGCGAATCCTCCGGGGCGACGTTTTTCTGGTTCGCGACATCGACCGAACTTACAATGCCACGGTGCAGCCACGGCGCGACGCACATCTCACCGAGCTCGTCTTCCTCGACCGCGGTCCGATCGCGCTGCGCTGTGTCGCAGTGGCGGTCGCCGCGGCCGCGTGCGGTGTGGCGGGCACGTTGCTGGTGCGCCTGCACCAGACGCTCGCCGGCCAGCTCGCCGCGCATGTGGCGCTCAATCCACTCCAGGCGGTCATCGCGAACGGGTCAAGCGTGCGCACCCTCTGGCCCGGGTGGGTCGCCGCCGTCTGCTTCCTCGCAGCGGTGCTTCGCCTCCGGCACGGTGCCACGGAACCGCCCCCGGGCCGGACCGCCGTCGAGCACCAGACGCTCGGCCAGCTCCGCGCCGGCCTGCGCCGCGAGTATCGGATCGTCCGCTGCGCGCTGGTGGTGGTATGCCTTCTCGCCGCCGTCGACGTGGCGCGGACGGTGGCGAGCGAGATCACGGCACAGGCCGGCGACAGGCAACTCTCGGCCGCGATGCCCGCGACCGTGGTCGAGGCCGTGGGTTATGTCGTGGCGGCGGTGGTGCTGGCGGCGTGGGCTCGCGCCTTCGGCGCCGAGGTGCGACGCCTCGGCGCCCTGTGATCCCCGCAACCGTCGAGCGAGGCGGACCAGGTCAGATCCTGCGCTCGACAACGTAGTCGCAGACGCGCTCGAGCGTGTCGCGAGCGCTCGACTGCGGAAATCCCTGCAACTCCGTGGCGGCTTCTCGGGCGAACTCCTGCGCGCTGCGCTCCGCCTCGGCGATCGCGTCGGAGCCGCGGACCAGGGTCACCACCGTGTCGAAGTCCTCGTCGTTGAGGTCATTCTTGGCCAGAATACGGCGGAGGCGGGTGCCGACCTCGCGGTCCTTGAGAGCCAGCATCAGCGGCAGCGTGACGGTCCCCTGGCGAAGATCGGCGCCCACCGGCTTGCCCACCTCGGCGCTGGTCGCGACGTAGTCGAGGACGTCGTCGGCGATCTGGAATGCCATGCCGAGACCGTGGCCGTAACGGCGCAGCCGCTCAACCGCATCGGTCTCGAGTCCTGCGATGAGGCCTCCCCCGTAGCAACTGGTGCTGACCAGGGTCGCCGTCTTGCGCCCGATCTTGCGGTGGTAGTCGGTGAGCGACTGGTCGTACTCGTTGCGGCTGGTCATCTGCAGCAGTTCCCCCATGCAGATGGTCATGACGGCGTGGCTGATGGCCGAGTCGATCGCGGGCATGCCGATCTCCGCAAGCAGGTAGGCGCCCTTCGCGAAGTAGTAGTCACCGATGATCACCGCGGGGTCCGGTCCGAGCGCCTCGTGGATGGTGGTGATCCCGCGGCGTGTCGGCGCCTTGTCGATCAGGTCATCGTGCACGAGCGTCGCGGTGTGGATGAATTCGATGCCCATGGCGAGGTTGAAGACGTTGTCGGCGTCGGCGGCGCCGAGGCGAGCGGCCAGGATCACGAGCGCCGGGCGCAGCCGCTTGCCACCGGCCTTGACGATGTGCGACATCGCGCTCGCCATCGGCCCGAGGTCGGAAGCGATCTCCGCGTCGAGGCGCCGCTCGAACTCGATGAGTTCGGCCGCGATCGGCTCCAGGAGCTCCTCCGCAACGATGCTCACGACCCTGCTGCCACCCGCAGTGCCTGGGGCACGGGCCGGACCAGGCGTGGCTCTGGGAACGGCTCATCGAAGAGGCCCGCCGCGCTCGCCTTGAACCGCGCCGGAGCCGCGGTGACGAGCAGCTCGATCGAAGGTGTCCCTGCGTCCGCCGCGGCGGGCGCGTCCGCGCCGATCCGGTTTACCGCGATGATCCGGCTGACGCGAGCCGCCGTGGTGTCGGCGCTGTCGACGACACGCAGCCGGCGCGAACCGATCAGGCGGCGCAGGGCCGGGCGGAGCAGCGGATAGTGCGTGCAGCCGAGGACGAGCGTGTCGGCGCGCCACTCGAAGATTCGCTCGAGCACGGGCTGGAGCGCCCCATCCGCGCGGGGCGAGTCGGCATCGCCGTCCTCGACGATCTCGACGAGGTCGGCCGCAACCTCGCTGAGGACGAGGATCCCGGGATTGGCCTCCTTGATGGCGTGAACGTACTCGCTGCTTGCGCGTGTCCCCTCGGTGCTGAGCACCGCAACCCGCCCGTTCCGTGTCGCCGCGGCGGCCGCCTGCGCTCCCGGCGCGATGACGCCGACCACGGGGATGTCGAATCGCTCCCGCGCGAGATGCAGCGCGGCGGCGGTCGCGGTGTTGCAGGCGATCACCACGAGCTTGGTGTCCATGCCCACCAGCATGGCGATGATGTCCAGGGCGAGGGCGCGCACCTGCCCCTGCGAGCGCGGTCCGTACGGGAAATGCTCGAGGTCGGCGACGTAGATGAGACCTTCCGCCGGCAGTTGATGACGGATCTCGCGGAGCACGGTCAGGCCGCCGACACCGGAGTCGAACACGCCGATCGGGCGCGAGTCGCTCATTCGTTCCGCAGGATAGCAGGGGTGCGCGTCAACTCACCCCCGGAGAGGGCGAGCCCCATGAGCAGCATGTCCCGGTCGCCACTGGGCATGCGAACCTCGCCTCGGGCCAGGCCCTCGTCCTCGAATCCCAGGGACCGGTAGAGACCGATGGCACGGTGGTTGTCCGGGAACACGCGCAGGCTGAGCTTGGCGAGACCGACGGCGCGTCCCCAGGCGATCGCCATCTCCATGAGGGAGCGCCCAAGCCCCGCGCCACGCTCCGTGTTCCTGACAAGGATGGCTATTTCGCCGACGTGCCCGTAGTGCCGTCCGGGACGGCGCTGCACCATCACGTGTCCCGCGGGAGCGCCGTCGACCTCGAGGGTCAGGGTCAGGCCGCCCTCGAGCACGATCGACACGAGGCGGACGCTCTGCTCGATGGTGTCGGGCTCGCCCGGCACGGCGGCGATCAGCTCGCCCTCCCCCGCCACCGCCTCGATGAGCGCCGCGAGCCCGGGTGCGTCGCCGTCCTGCGACGGCCGGATCAGGTACGGGCGGCCGCTCGGCGTGAGCCCCTCACGGCGAAGCACCGGCCGGGTCGCCGTCATACGGCGACGGGGAGCCCCGGCTCGTCGTGCGGCGCCGTGGCCCGATCGGCGATGCGCCGGGCGATCCCGCCGGCGCTCATCACGGTCATGTGCCCGTGCGGGTAGGTCCAGAGGTGTGTCTGCCACGCGTCGGCCAGCTCCGTGACGGGGTCCGGTCCCACCACCAGATCCTGCATCGCACGAACGAGCGTGATCCGGTCGCCCGGCGTGCGTGGTGGTGTCAGGTTGCGCGCGACCAGCGGCGCGAGTGTGCCCTCGAGGAAGCGACCCGCGCCGGCACGGTCGGGCCCCCAGGAGCCGCCGTACTCGCCGATCATCCCGAGATGGCGGAGCGATGGGGTCGGCGGCCGCTGCGAGAGCGTCGTTGCGGGGTCGCAGAAAGGGGCGACGGCGATCACGCCGTCGAGGTCGAGCTGTGCGGCGAGGAGGGTTGCGATGAGCCCGCCGAGGCTGACCCCGACGACGCTCACCACCGGGCTCACCTCGGCGCGAGCCCAGGCGATCACGGCGGCGGCGTCCTCGACCGACTGGCGGACCATGGCTCTGATGTGTGCCGGGTCCAGACTGAAGTAGCCGTCGCCGCTCCGCTGACCGGGCAGGGTCCGCCGCAGATGGAAGGGCAGGTCGAGCCGGGCGGAATGCGCTCCGCGCAGCCGCATCTGCTTGGCGAGCCAGCGGTCGTAGGTGGTCTGCGGGACGGCGTACCCGTGGAGCAGCAGGACGAACGGCGCGGGTCCGGGGTCGCGGCGCACGTGTGCGGTCGCGACGAGACGGCGGCTGCCCCAGTGCGCGCCCGGTCCCTCACTGTCGCCTTCGAGCTCCAGTTCGCGCCAGCGCGGCCCTCCGAGTGACTCCCACTCGCGGTTCACCCGGATCGCGTGTGGATCGTGGACACGGCTCGGCTTCCAGAACTGGACGGGATCCGCGGGCGCGCGATCGATCACGTCGGGGCGGGTGATGCCGACCGCGGTCAGGCGGACGTGCACCATCCGATCCAGGATCAGTGAAACCGTCCCGATGAGCCGGTCGTGCGAAGTGTCGGAACTCATGGCCAGAACCCTCTCCGACAATCATGCATCGATTGGCCGATTGCGTAACTCCGACGCGTAGAACATGATCGAACGTGGCTGTGCCCGAATCGTCTCCCCCGCTACGCGTGGTCGGGGCCCCAGAGCGTCCGAGTGACTGGGAGTCCGTCTACCAGGAGCATGTCGCTCCCCTCTATCGATATGTCTACTCGAGGACCGGCAACACCCCCGACGCCGAGGACGTCACCTCGACGACGTTTCTCCGCGCGCTCCCACGCCTCCGTTCGGACGTCTCCCCGGCCGAGATCGGGGCCTACCTGCGGACCACGGCGCGGAGCGTGCTCGCGGATGTCTGGCGCCAGCGTCATGGGACCGTCCTCATGGAGTTCGACGATCAGCGCGATGCCGCCCCACCCGCGGAGCAGGAGCGTGATGTCGATATCAGCCCGATCCTGGACGGGCTTCCCAGCAACTACCGCAATGTCCTCGAGTTCAGATTCCTGCGCGGCTACTCGATCCGCGAGACCGCGGCGGCGATGGGCGTGAGCGTCGCCAACGCCAAGGTCCTGCAGCTGCGCGCGCTCCGGCGCGCCGCGGCCAACGGAGTTCGTGATGTCGAAAGCTGATCGCCGCCTCGCGCGTTTCGTGCGTGCGCTCACCGCCAACCGGCGCCCGCCCCGGTCTCCCGCGGGTGACGACTCGGCTGCGATGCAGGTCGCCACACGCCTTCGGGCTGCCCATCCCGGCGGATCCACCCCGTCTCCGGCATTCGTCGACACGCTTGCCCGGAAGCTGCGCGAGGCGTCGGAGCACGAACCCGGATGGACGGAGGCCGGCATCCGCCGCCGCAGGTTCCTGGTCGGCGGCCTCGCGACCGTGGCGGCGTCGGTGGCGGCCGGCATCGGCGTGGAGCGCATCCACGAGGTGCTCACCGAGCCCGCCAGCGGCGCCGGTACCATCGAGCCGTACATCAGCACATGGGTCGCCGTCGCGACGCTGGCCGACGTGACGCCGGGAAAGATCAAGCAGTTCTCCGCGGGCGGCCTGCAGGGCGTGGTCTTCACGCTCGACGGCGAGATCCGCGGCCTCAGCGCGGTGTGCACGCATCAGGGATGCACGCTCGTTCCCGAGGCCGGGCAGGGCAAGCTGGTGTGCCCCTGCCATCCGATGAGCTTCAACCTCAGCGGGAACGCCAATCCCGGTGACTACAGACTGAATCCGCTGCCCGCGATCCAGACGCGCGTCAACGCCGACAGTGTCGAGGTGCTCGTCCCCGCCTGGACCTGAGCCCCGGGGCCGCTCCGGATGGGACCCGGCGTCGTGTTTCGACGCTGTGATCCGTCGCCTCGACCCGTCCGTACCAAGCGGTGACAGGGCGGAGACAAGACGGCCACCCGGATCGCCAACGACCGCCCCAGCGAGGTGCACACATGGCCAAGGTGACGCGGCGGACGTTTCTGTCCACGACCGTGGGGGCAGCGGGCGGAGTGGCGGCAATGGGGCTCATCGCGGGACCGAGCACCCTCGTGGAGGCGGCGCAGAACGTCGCCGACGCGAGTGACGGTCCCCTCTCGAGCGCGCCGATGACCGCGTACGTTCGCGATGCGGCGACCGGCGAGATCTCGGTGATGGTGGGACATCGCGAGGTCGTGACCAAGGACCCGCAACTCATCCGGCGCCTCCAGCGCGCAGCGCGCTGACGACCCGGGCTCAACAGCATCCACAACTCCACGAGGGGTACACATGTCTTCGCATCGTGAAGCGCCGGGCATCTCGAACGACCCGGTTGCAGACAGCACTGACCTTTACGCGTTCACCAGCCCGGATCGTCCGGATACGGTGACGCTGATCGCCAACTACATCCCGCTCGAGGGACCCGACGGCGGCCCGAACTTCTACAACTTCGGCGACGACGTGCTCTATGAGATCACGGTCACCAACGGCGGCAGCGTGGCCGACGCGATCACCTACCAGTTCCAGTTCACCACCGAGTACACCGACCCGAACACCTTCCTCTACAACACGGGCCCGATCACGAGCCTGACCAGCTCGAGCTGGAACGTGCGCCAGTTCTACTCGGTGACACGGATCAAGGGTGGCCATGCGGAAGTGCTCGCCAGCAAGCTGGCCTGCCCTCCGGTGAACGTCGGCGTCCGCTCCACCCCCAACTACGGCGCGCTCGCTCGGGCCGCGGTGCATCCTCTCGACGGCGGGTGGGTCTTCGCCGGCCAGCGTCGTGAAGGGTTCTACGTCGATCTTGGATCGATCTTCGATCTCGGCGTCCTGCGCCCATTCCAGAACCTCCACCTGATTCCGCTTCCCGCAGTCGGTGGCGTCGATTCGGCCAAGCACCTCAACGTCCACACGATCGCCATCCAGATCCCGAAGACGAGCCTCACGAAGAACGGCGAGATGCCGACCGATCCGGCGAGCGCCGACTCGGTGATCGGCGTCTACACAACGGCCGGCCGCCGTAAGTCGACCGTGCTCGAGCATGGCGGCCGGTCCATGGACGTCGGACCCTGGGTCCAGGTGTCGCGCCTCGGCATGCCGCTCATCAACGAGGTGGTCATCCCCATCGGCAAGAAGGACTTCTGGAACTCGACGGAGCCGCAGAACGACGCCCAATTCGTCGCCAACTACGCGCATCCCGAGCTGGCCGGCCTGCTGCCGGTGCTCTACCCGGGCGTCTTCCCGAACCTCGCCGCCTACTCGGCCACGCGGGTCGACCTCGAGGCAATCCTGCTGACCGGCATCCCGACCGGAATCATCCCGGGATTCCAGAACAACACCGGGTCGACACCGGCCGACCTCCTGCGCCTCAACATGGCGATTCCCCCGGCATCGTCCCCTAGCATCAACGGCATCCTCGGTGGTGACCTCGCCGGGTTCCCCAACGGACGCCGCGTGTTCGACGACGTGGCAACCATCGAGATCCGCGCCATCGCCGGCGCCACGATCCCGCTGGTCGACCACAGCTACACACCCGACGGCGCCGCCGGCGTGGTGAGCGACTTCTCGTCCGCCCAGTTCAGCGGGGGATCGGTGCCCGGCAACGGCCGGTACCTCGACCACTTTCCGTACCTGGGCACGCCGCTCAACGGTTTCGACAACCCGAGTTGACCGAGATCGAGTCCGCCGGTCCCGCCCCGAGCGGGCCGGCGGTCCTCGACATCGGTGGGGGGACCGGGGCGCTGCTGGTGATCGTGCCGGCAGCGCTCCTCCACACCGAGATCGAGGTCAGCCCCGACGGGCGGCCCGCCGCCCGGACCCACACGGGCGTTCACGAACGCTCGCTGGGTGGCGAGTCGCTCGCCGTCGCACTCTTTCCCTCCCTGGACGCCGGGCCCTGGACGCTGTGGAGCGCAGGCCCCTGTGCGACCCGTGGCATCGAGATCAGTGACGGTCAGGTGACCCAGGTGGACTGGCGCTGACGGTCGCTTGACGGTCCCCAGGGTTTGCGTCTAACGTAGCCTGATTCTACAGGCGTTCAGTAGAATTTCTTGCATCCGCATGCGCTGCTGGAGGACCTGGTTCATGGGGCTGAGCTTGGGTGACGTCGACTCGGATCGGGTCGCAACGCTGACCGCTCGCGAGGAGGCCGAATTCCGTTCTCGACGGACACGCTCGCGCGAACTGTGGAAGGAAGCAACCGAGTACATCCCGCGCGGAGTCCCGAGTTCTTTCCAGGACACGCCGCCGCAGCCGGTGTTCATCGAGTACGGCAAAGGCAGTCACGTCTGGGACGTGGACGGCAACGAGTACGTCGATTTTCACAACGGGTTCGGCGTGATGGTGGTCGGCCATGCCCACCCGGCAATCGTCGCGGCGGTCGAGTCACAGATGCACCGGGGCACGCATTTCGCCCAGCCGGTGGCGGAGAACATCGTCGTCGCCCGCGAGCTTGCGCGGCGATTCCAGCAGCCGCAGTGGCGTTTCACCAACAGCGGGACCGAGTCGACCCTGGACGCGATCCGCCTGGCACGTGGCTTCACCAACCGCGAGCGCATCATCAAGATCGAGGCGTCATATCACGGCCATCACGACGCGCTGCTGGTCTCGGTTGAACCCCCCGTCGGCCTGATGGGTGATTCGGACTTCCCGAACTCCGTCCCGATGACGGGTGGGATCCCGGCGTCGACCGTGGAGCTCACCAGCGTTGTCGGGTTCAACGATCTCGCCTCCCTGGAGCGCGCGTTCGCGTCTCACCCCGGCGAAGTGGCGGCCGTGATCGTCGAGCCGGCCATGATGAACATCGGCTTCGTGCTTCCCGACGACGGATACCTTGGCGGCGTCGTCGAGACGGCGCACCGGCATGGCGCCGTCGCCATCTTCGACGAGGTCAAGACCGGCGTGACCATCGCGCCGGGCGGAGCCACGGAGCGGTTCGGCGTCGTTCCCGACATCGTGTGCCTCGCCAAGGCGATCGGAGGCGGGCTTCCCTGCGGCGCTGTCGGCGGTCGCGCCGACATCATGGCGACGATCACCGACGGCAGGGTCGCGCAACTGGGCACCTTCAACGGGAATCCGCTCACCACCGCGGCATCGAGGGCGACGCTGCTCGAGATCCTCACCGGGCAGGCGTACTCGCATCTCGACGCGCTCACCGAGGAGTTGAGCGGCGGTCTCCGCGATGTGATGTCCGAGTACAAGCTCCCCTTCCACGTCGTGTCGATGGGCGCTCGCGGTTGCGTCACCTATCGCGAGGAGCCGGTCCGCAACTATCGGGACTACGCGGCCATGGACAAGTCGCTCGCCTACGTGTCCTGGCTTTACCAGACCAACCGCGGGGTCCTCATGGCGCCCGGCGCCGAGGAGAACTGGACGCTGTCGGTGCAGCACTCCTCAGAGGACGTCAAACGCTATGTCACCAACTTCCGCGAGCTGGCGCGGGATCTGAAGGCATGAGTGCGGTCGCGGTGCGCTCACTGCGCAACTTCGTCAACGGCGAGTATCGCGACGCAGGCACCGATGCCTTCACGCCACTGATCAACCCGGCCACCGGTGAGGAGTTCGCCCAGGCGCCGGTGTCGAGCGCCGCCGACGTCGATGCTGCGCTCCAGGCCGCGCAGCGAGCGTTCGGCGGCTGGCGGGACACCACACCGAGGGAGCGGAGCCTCGCGCTGCTGCGCATCGCCGACGCCTTCGAGCAGCGGGCCGAGGAATTCGTCGCCCTGGAGTGCGAGAACACCGGCAAACCGATCTCGCTGACGCGGAGCGAGGAAATTCCCCAGCTGATCGACCCGGTGCGGTTCTTCGCGGGCTGCGCGCGGATCCTCGAAGGGCAGAGCGCCGGCGAATACATGGCCGGCCACACCTCGATGATCCGCCGCGAGCCCGTCGGGGTCTGCGCCCAGGTCACGCCCTGGAACTACCCCATGCTGATGGCGATCTGGAAGTGGGCGCCCGCGATCGCCGCCGGCAACACGGTGGTGCTCAAGCCCTCGGACACCACACCGGTGACCACGCTGCTCATGGCCGAGATCATGGCCGAGCATCTGCCGCCGGGCGTCTTCAATGTCGTCTGCGGCGACCCGACCACCGGCGCCGCCCTGGTGACGCACCGGATTCCCGCCATGGCGTCAATCACCGGCAGCGTGCGTGCCGGCATGGAGGTTGCGCGGGCAGCTGCCGGCGACCTCAAGCGTGTCCATCTCGAGCTCGGCGGCAAGGCGCCGGTGATCGTGTTCGACGACTCGGACGTCGCCGGCACCGCTGAGGCGGTTGCGATGGCCGGGTATTTCAACGCTGGACAGGACTGCACCGCTGCGACCCGTGTGCTCGCCGCATCGTCGATTCACGACGAACTGGTCGCCGCCCTCGCCGAGCAGGCGGCGGCGAACAAGACCGGCGCTCCCGACGACGAGGATGTCGCGTTCGGTCCCCTCAACAATGCCAGGCAGCTCGACAGGGTTCGTGAGCTGGTCGGCGGCGCTCCGTCACATGCCGAGGTCGTCGCCGGAGGGCATCGCATCGGCGACCGCGGCTACTTCCACGAGGCGACCGTCATCGCCGGGCTCCGCCAGGATGACGACCTCATCCAGCGCGAGATCTTCGGGCCGGTGATCACCGTGCAGCGCTTCGATGACGAGGCCAAGGCCCTTGAATGGGCCAACGGCGTCGAGTATGGTCTGTCGGCCAGCGTCTGGACCCGGGATCACGGTCGCGCGATGCGCATGGCTCGGGCGCTCGACTTCGGCTGCGTCTGGATCAACACCCACATCCCACTGGTGTCGGAGATGCCACATGGGGGCTACAAGCACTCGGGGTACGGCAAGGATCTCTCGATGTACGGGTTCGAGGACTACACCCGCATCAAGCACGTGATGAGCAACATCGAAGCCTGACGCACCAGGCTCGAGTCAGGAGGACACGGTGAGGAGGAAGACATGGCGACCCTAGCGGAGCCGATCGTTCACGGGAAACAGGTGGTCTCGGAGCTGAAGACCAACACCCTGAATCTCTTCGACGCCACCATCATCGCGACGTCGAGCGTCGCACCCGCGTACAGCCTCGCAGCGACGATCGCGTTTCTCTTCGTCGTGGTGGGCGCCGCGTCGCCCGCGGCGATTCTCGTGAGCTTCTTCCCGGTGATGTTCATCGCGCTCGCGTACTACTACCTGAACCGCATGGATCCCAACTGCGGCGCTTCGTACTCATGGGTCAGCCGCACACTCAGTCCGTACATCGGATGGTTCGGGGGCTGGGTACAGCTGTGCGCCAACGTTCTGTTCTGTGCCGCCGCGCCGCTGATCGCCGGTCAGTACACGCTGCAACTGCTCAACAGTTTCGGATGGGTCAGCGCCGACGTGGCGGGGAGCCAGTTCTGGACCGCGGTTGCCGGTGTGCTCTGGCTCCTCTTCGTCACCTACATGGTGGCCAAGGGCATCCGCCTGACCGCCAACTTCCAGTGGATCCTGCTCGCCATCGAGTACTTCATCGTCGTCGGGTTCTGCATCGCCGCCTTCGTCAAGGTGATCGGGGGACACCCTGCGGCGCAGCCGGTGCAGGCGAACTGGTTCAACCCGGGGGCGCTGGGCTCGATCAACGGACTTGCCGCCGGGGCGGCACTGGGCGTGTTCTTCTTCTGGGGCTGGGATACCGCGGCCAATGTCAACGAGGAGAGCAAGGACGCCGAGACGACGCCTGGATACGCCGGGCTGCTGAGCATGGTCGTCCTCCTCGTGCTCTTCCTCTTCTCCGCCACGGCGATCGACATGGTCACTTCGCCGGCGGATCTCACCAATATCGGCAACAACGGCGGTGACATCCTCTACTTCTTCGCTCAGGGGCTGAGTGGGGCACCCATCACCTACCTCATGGTCCTGGCGGTCCTCTCCTCCACCGTCGCCACCGTGCAGACGACCCTCCTGCCGTCGAGCCGGCTCTCGTTCTCCATGGCCCGCGACGGTGTCTTCCCGAAGATGTTCGGGATCGTCCACAAGAGCTGGCAGACACCCTGGGTCGGGACGCTGGTGACCACCGGGCTGTCGATCCTCGTGATCGCGTCCACGTTCATCGGCAGCGTGAACGACGTCTTCGGCAAACTGATCCTCGAGATCGGCGTCCTGGTCGCCTTCTACTACGGCATCACCGGCATCTCCTGCGCGTGGGCCTTCCGAAAGGTGCTGTTCACGTCGGCGAGCCTCTTCTTCCTCGCAGGTCTGCTGCCCCTGTTCGGTGGCGTCTTCCTCTTCTGGATCGGCTACCAGGTGGTCTTCCCCTCCGGCCAGAGCTTCTCGGATTCCATCAACGCTGCGCTGCCGGTGCTCATCGCCTTTGGACTCGGGATCCCGCTGACGATCGTTGCCGCCATGGTCAACAGGAACGGCTTCTTCAAGGAGAAGACCGTCTCCTATGTCAAGCAGAACGGACGGCTCATGGCGGCCCTTGCGGGCGGCGGAACGATGGAGCTCGCGGGAGCAACCATCTCGACGCCAGGGGCCGAGGCAACCCCCGAGTCCGTGGCGGACGCAGCACCTCAGAGCCGATCGAGCAACGAGTAGTACACACCGACGAGTGGGAGGAACCAGGGGTGCCCCCGGTACAACGGCATCCGCGGAAAGCGGAGGTCGGAGAAGGCCGGTCGGGCACCTCTGGCGATCCACTCGGCGGCGAGCGTTCCCATCCAGCTGCCCAGCGCGACACCACTGCCGCAGTAGCCCATCGCGTACGTGACGCCCTCGGATCGCGTGAGATGGGGCAGCTGGTCGAACGTGAACCCGACGTTGCCCGTCCACGCATGACTGACGCGAACGCCGGCGAGTTGCGGATAGATGTCGATCATCGCCGCGTACAGGCGGTCGCGGGCGGTCTGCACGCTCATCGGCACGAAGCTCGCGCGTCCTCCGAAGACCAACCGTCCGTCCGGTGACAGGCGCCAGTAGTGGAGAAAGTTGCGCGTGTCGCTCATCATCCGGCCCTGCGGGCTGACGTCGGCCGCACGCGCGTCGCCGAGCGGCTCGGTGGCGATGATGTAGCTGCCGATGGGGATGATCCGGCCTCGCGCCCAGGGTGCCGCGGCATCCGTGTAGCCGTTGGTGGCGACGAGCACGTCGCCGGCGGCGATGTCGCCTCGCGACGTGTGGACGAGCGATCCGGTTCCGCGCGACTCGATGGCACTCACCGCCGTGTGGGGATGCAGGGCCGCGCCGTTGGCGAGCGAGAGCCGCGCGAGCCCCGCGAGGTAGCGGGCGGGGTGGATGCTCGCCCCGTTGTCGGTGAGGATCCCACCGAAGAAGCCGCGGCACGGGGCCTCGCTTACGAGCGCGGCCTCCTCGAGCATGACCGTGGACTCACCGAGCCGCTGGCGTCGCTCCGCCTCGTCCCTGCGCAGTCCTTTCATGCGCGACCTGCGATGCGCGAGATGCAGCCAGCCGGATTGCCGGTACATCGCATCCGGCGCCGCAGTGGCCGCGGTCTTCGCAACGAACGCATACGCCTCGACACTCGCGTCGTGCAGCGCGCGGCCGGCGTCGCCGTGTTTGCGCTCGAGGAACTCGGGCCCGCGGCGAACGCCCGCATGGATCATCCCCGCATTGCGACCGCTCGCGCCCTCCCCCAGCGCGCCGCGGTCGACGACGACGGCGTGCTTTCCCTCCGATGCGAGCCGCGCCGCCGCCGCGAGCCCGGTGAAACCCGCACCGATGACGACGACATCGCAGGTGGCCGGAAGCGTCGCTTCGTCGACGGTGGGAAACGTCGTGTCGTCCCACCAGACCGGCGTCTCGCGGTACTCCTCCGCCAGCGGCGCGGAGCGCTTGCCGGGCGGACCCGCGGGCGACCAGATGCTCATAATCTACTCAACAGTGACAAGTTCGACCGGGTCGGACAGCGTACCCGCTGCCTGCCTCGCGTCGTGTCGAGGAGTGTCCGCGTGGACGACATCCGCATCGGCGAGGTCGCCCGGCGAGTCGGCGTGAGCCCGTCGACGCTGAGGGCGTGGGAACGCAAAGGGCTGGTCCGTCCGGTGCGCGCTGGCGGGCACCATCGCCGCTACACCTCGGAGGACATCGCCCGTCTGCGCGATGTCCGGGCGCTGCTGACGCGCGGCTTCGCGCCACCGGCGGTGCATTCGCTCATCGCCGGTGAAGCCGTTCCCGAGGATCCGGTGGTCGGCAAGCGGCTCCGCGCGGCGCGAACCAAGCGGAGCCTCTCGCTGCGCAGCGCGGCCGGACGAGCGGGGATTTCGGCGTCGTATCTGAGCCTCGTCGAGCGCGGGCTTGCTGAACCGTCGGTGTCCCTTCTGCAGCGGGTTGCGTCGGCGTACGGCGGCACGCTGCTCGAGTTCTTCGGCGCGGGGTCGGGTGGCACCGCGGGCTCGAAGCTGGTACGCAGCGGCGAGCGGCGCCGGCTCCGTGGCTTCTACCGCGTCGAGATCGAGAACCTGGTCACCTTCCCGAACGCGGTCCTGGAGATCGACATCTTCAGCGTCGCACCGGGTGGTGGCAGCGGTGGCGCGTACGCGCACGACGGCGAGGAGGCCATCTACGTCCTCACCGGTGAGCTCGACGTCTGGCTCGACGAGGCCGAGCGCTATCACATCGAAGCCGGCGACACGCTGTATTTCCACAGTGCCCAGCAGCATCGCTGGATGAATCAATCCGGCATCACGACCCGGCTGTTCTGGGTCAACACACCGCCAACGTTCTAGGAGGAGCGCGCACCCATGGACACGGTCGAGAAGTACCGCCGCTACGTGAACACCAGCGCGTTCGCCGGGATGGAGCCGATCACCGTCGACCACGCGCGCGGCGCGACCGTCACCGCCACCGACGGCACCGAGTACACCGACCTCTACTCCGGGATCGGCGTTGTCAATGCTGGACACGTGCCGCCGAAGGTCGCCGAGGCCGCCAAGCGGCAGATGGACAAGATCGTGCACTCCTGCTCGTATGTCTATCACGTCCCGGTCGTCGCGGACCTTGCGGAGCGCCTGGCTCAGGTCACGCCGGGACGCCTGCAGAAGACGTTCTTCGGCAACAGCGGCGCGGAGGCCGTCGAGGGCGCGCTCCGCCTTGCCCGCGCCTACACCGGGCACCGCGAGATCATCGCGCTGCAGGGTTCGTTTCACGGGCGAACCGCGGGCGCGCTCGCGGTCACGGGCAACGCGTTGCGCAAGCATCGCGGCGGAGCACAGATCGCGGGCATCGCGTTTGCGCCGACCCCGAACCCGTACCGCTGCCGCATGTGCTCCGGCTCCTGCTCGCTCGCATGCGCCGACGCGGTCGAGGACGTCATCCGCTACGACACCAGCGACGATGTCGCGGCGTTCATCGTCGAGCCGATCATCGGCGAGGGCGGCATCATCCCGCTGCCCGCCGGCTATCTCCGTCGCGTCAAGGAGATTCTCGACGCGCGCGGGATCCTGCTCATCGTCGATGAGGTGCAGAGCGGTTTCGGGCGCAGCGGAAGGATGTTCGCGGTCGAGGCATACGATGTCGAGCCCGACATCATGACCATGGCCAAGGGAATTGCCAGCGGCTTCCCGCTGGGTGCGTTCATCGCCCGCGAGGAGGTCGCGGACGCCTTCGAACCCGGCGATCACATGAGCACGTTTGGGGGCAACCCGATCTCGTGCGCCGCGGGCGTCGCGACCATCGACATGCTTGTCGAGGAGCGCCTCCCCGAACGCGCGGCGCGCATCGGGACGATGGTGATGAGCCGCCTCGATGCCTTCGCAGTCGAATCGGAAATGGTCGGCGACGTGCGCGGCAGCGGCTTGATGATCGGCGTCGAACTGGTGCGCGACCGCGTGACCAAGGAGCCCGCCGCCGCGGCGGCGGCCGCGGTGAAGCGCCACTGCCGTGAGCGTGGCGTGCTCATCGGAGTCGGCGGCGCATTCGGCAACGTGGTGCGAGTGCAGCCGCCACTCGTGATCGGTGAGGAGGAGCTGGACCGCGCGATCGGGGTCATCGAGGAGGCGGTCACGACCCTGTCGGCGCAGCCCGTCGGGTAGCGAGCGGCGCGGCGGCCAAGCCGTCAGTCGACGACCATGACCGGGGTGCCGATCGACGCCCACGAGTATGCCCAGCGCATGACCGAGGTTGGGGCGTGGACGCACCCATGGCTCGCACTGCCGGTGTTCTGGCTGCCCGGACCGTATGCGTCGCCCGCTTCCCAGGGTGCGTCGTGGAGGAAGATGCCGGCACGCACGACGGTGAACTCGAGCGCGTAGTTCGCGCGTTCCGGCGGATACCAGTACGGGGAGCCGCGCGGCGCCCACGATGTGAACAGGACCGGCGATTCCTTGTGGAACACGTGAAACGTCCCGGTGGGCGTGCGCTCGTTGCGACGACCGCTCGTCACCGGAGTGGCCTGGAGCGCGCATCCGTTCTGATAGAAGACGACCTCCTGCAGAGCGAGGTTGATGACGATCGCCTTGCCGGACGGCACTCGGTGGCCGCAGGCGTCCTTCTGCAGAGCACCGCTGATCGTGCTGTCGAGGGACGCGACCTGCACACTCAGGGATGCCAGCGCTGCTGCGTTCGGCTTCGCCGCGACGGCGGCCGCCAGGTGCTGGTACGACGCGAGGAAGGACGTCGCCCCGGGGATGCTCTCCGCGCCGGCCTGGTCGGCGGCCAGGAGCAGATCGCGCAGATGCCCGGGGAGGCCCGCGACATCCGACCCCTCACTCACGAGCACGGCTTTGGCGGTGGTGGTGGTCTGGGAGGCGATCTGCGTGGAGAGCGTCTCGATCGATGCGGGAGTTGCGGCGCCGGCGAGGCGGGTAGCCCAGGTCGTCGACAACGCCGTGGTCGCGGGCGGCAGCACCGCGGCGTCGCGCTCGACCATCACGTCCCAGCCGAGCAGCGCGGACGTCGCGTGCGCCTGGGCTTGGGCCATCGCCTGGTCCCACATGGCCTGCGTCCCCGTCTGCAGGCCGTGGAGAAAGGATGTGCCCGGGTCGTTCCACCACACCGGGGACCACCAGGGTGCCTCGTACGACGACGTCCGCAGCGCGGTCTCGAGTGGTGCGAGCGATGTGGATGGCACGCCCGCGCTGCTCATCTCCGCCCAGGCCTGCTCGAGCGTCGTCGTCTGTGCCACGAAGTCCGTGTGCCGGCCGGCTCCGACCGCCGCGAGAGTGGATCCCGCAATCGCGACGATCACCGCGAGGTTGGCGACGGCGAACGGCGACGTGCGCATGGGCATTCGGGCGATGGTAGCGTCACGGGACGGCGGCGAGCCCACTCGCGGGGCGGAGGTGAACGCACCGGCAACAACTCCCTCCCCGACCTTCAGCGGCCCGGACGGGAACCGAAGATGGCTCAGGCGGTCGGCCGCGCGGCTGCCCCGAGGAGCGTCGCTTCGATCGCTCGGAGGTCACCGTCCTCGTCGGTGAGGGTCAGGACCTCGCCGTAGCCGAGGTCGACGAGGTCGTCGCGCAGGAGATCGGCCTGCTCACCGCCCAGCTCGAGCAGCAGAGCGCCCCCATTGCGGAGAAAGCGCGGGCTCTGCTCGAGCACCCGACGCAGGATCCCGGTTCCGTCGGCGCCGCCGTCATAGGCGAGCGGCGTTTCGAAGGTGAACGTGTCCCGCTGCAGCAGCGGAAGCGCGGGGGTCGGTACGTAGGGCACGACGGCGACGATGACGTCGACGCGATGCTCGAGCTCACGGGGCAGCGGCGCGAAGAGATCGCCGAGGTAGACCTCGACACCGTTCTCGGTGGCGCAGGCCGCGGCGCGGGCGTCCACCTCCGAGGCCACGACGCGAGCGCCCGGGCGGTGGGAGGCGATCACCTTCGCGATCGCGCCGGACCCCGTGCAGAGGTCGATCGCGATCCCGTCCTTCGGGAGCCGCTCGATCGCGCGCCGGGCAAGTGGCTCGCTGAGCCACCGGGGTACGTAGACGCCGGGATCGACGCGGACATCGATGCCGCAGAAGGAAACACGCCCCGTGATCCAGGCAAGCGGCTCACCGGTGAGCCGGCGGCGCACCGCCGACTCCAGCAGCGCGTCATCAGCCGCGGCGTACACGAGGAGTTCCTGAGCCTCCTCCGCAGCCGAGAGGAACCCCTCGCTCGCGAGCAGCGCCGTGAGCGACGCGGCGTCGCCGGATGGCGACACACAGTCAATCGGCATGGTGATCGCGTCAGGGCCGATCGCGGTCACTCCGCTCAGGGGAGCGTGAAGGGCGGGTCCTCGATGACGCCGAGCACGACGATCCGCAACCCCGGGAACATCTCGCTTCGTCGTTTCTCATTGATCGACGGTGGCGTGGATCAACAGCAACTGTTGGGCGGGCTCGCAATGGCCATGATCCCGCCGATCACCAGGAACGCAAGCACCAGCAGCAGCAGGCCGGCGATCACCCATTTCGTCTTCGTGTCCATACCTCGACGCATGATGCACAAAGCTCGAGGTGCCATGTGGCGCGGCGGTGCGATGTGGATCAAGCACCGCGGGGTCCATTAGCCCGACGGACCCACCTCACGGACCCTCGGATCCGGAGCGCAGGCGACGAGCATACGCCCGGAGTTCAACCTTTGTGGGGTCTTGGCCGATCCCTCGGAAGAGCCAGGAACGCCCCTTCTCGCGTGCGGGCCTCTCAGCCCTCGACGCCGTTCGCCTCGTCCAGCTTCTGCTGCGCTTCGGCGATCGCGGCATCGCGAGCTCGTCGCGTCGCCGCCTCCCGCTCGCTTTCGGCCGCGCGACTCTGCAGCGCTTCGCGATACACGCTGTTGGCGGCGTCCACCTTCTCGTGGATGCGGAGGTTGGCGTCGAGGTGGTCTTCAGGGCCGACCTTCCACTCGATGTCTCGATCGGCGATTGTCGGCTCTGCGCGGGACATGAGGTATTCCCGCGAGCCCCTCCTGTGCGTCGGTGCGTTCGCAAACGCGGCGATCCACCCGGGTTCGGGCGCCGTGCTCAGCGACCAACGCAGCGTCTCGAGGTCGACGATGGTTGCCCGCCAGACGATGACTGGATCCCACTCGATGGCGTTGCCGGTCTGTGTCACGTGTGGTTGAACCTCCCTGGACGGGGACTCTACAGCGAGGCGGCAGTGGATACCGGGCCCGGGAATTGAACCCGGACGAGGGTTTCCCCCCAGCGGTTTTTAAGACCGCCGCGTCTGCCATTTCGCCAGCCCGGCAGGCGGATTCTATGGTTCGGCGGGGCCCGGAGACGGGCCGCACCGTCCGGGTCTCCGAACCCGAGGCGGCCGTATACTCCCGGAGCAGATGTTCGGTCGACGCCCCGATGCCACCTACCGACGCAGCCAGAGTGCGAGCGGGCTCCCGGTGCAACCCAGCGCGGTCGCACGTGGCCTGGCACTGCGCATCATCGACTCGTCGGAGGACCCCGGTGAACGCAAGCGCCTTGGGCAACTCCTTCTTGATGAGCTCGACGCGCTCGCGGGGCTCCCCCACTGCGAACTGGTCGTCGCCGATCGCGCCCAGGTGCATTCACACAACGGGCAGCGTCTGCAGAGCAAGACGTACGGCTACTACCGATGCACCTTCGCTGACGGTGCAGTCAAGTCCGCCCGGATTCGCATCTATCACAAGACTGCCGTGCGCCAGCAGGTCATCACGACCAAGGTCTTCCTGAATACGCTGCTTCATGAATGGGAGCACCACCATGACTTCGCGGGTCTGCGGCTCGCGCGCTCGCCGCACACCGCCGGGTTCTACTCGCGACTGCGGGCACTCGCCGGCGCGCTCGAGGTGGCATTTGTCATGCCGCCTGAGCCGGGCGCAGACGGCGGAGCGCAGACCTCGGCAGCCTGACTCTCCTCGGCAGTGCTGTCGCGGGGTGCGCTGTCAGCACGCTGGCGGGCGACGGCCACACCGGTCAGACGCACGATCTCACCGGCTCGGAAGCAGTCACATCTGCCGAAGCAGCCGCGATGATGTCCAGCGTTTCCGGCAGGGCGATTCGATTGCGCTCCACCCGTCGCCCGGCGGCCCACCGCCCTCAGAGCGACAGCCCCTGAGAGACATTCGAGTAGAGGCTGCCGACCTGGTGACCGATGACCGCGACCACGAGCACGACGAGCGTGATCGTGATGATCGTGATGCCGTAGCCTGCGATTCCGCGACGGCGGCGACGGCGAACATCAGTCGACATCGTCGACATGGACAACCCCCCGGCTGAATGAGTCCCCTTCCGGCGCCCCCGCGCCACTCCTCACAGTATTGTCGATCGCGCCAAAAGGTGCAAGCAGGAGAATCGGATCCCGGCGATCGATAGGATGGGCTGAGGTCGCTCCGGTATTCTTCAGACGCTGGCGGTTCATCGATCCGGGGCGACGTAGCCAAGTGGTAAGGCAGAGGTCTGCAAAGTCTGGACCGCACCGTTGCAGCGTGTCGCAGTGTGTCTATTCTGAATACGATTACGGCTCTGCAACACCACCTTCAGTCGCAGCGTGTCGCAGTGTGTCCACCGACGAAGGTGTCAGGTTAGGTGTCATTTCGCAGTGTCGCGACGATCGCTGAAATCGCAGCGCGGTGCGAGTCCAACCTGAGACCGGCGCACCCGGGACAGATCTCGTGTACCTGCGAAGCTGCGGCCAACAGAGGGCGAGCGCGGTCGAGGTCGCCAACCCGGATCGCCGCTGCCGCTGCAGCCACAAGGCGCTCGGCGGTGTCGAGGTCCGGCACTGCCGGAAGCGCGCCGGCACCTTTCCAGTCCGCGACAAAGGTGGGCACGTTCTCCGACCATCGCGCCGTGAACCTGACCAGCTCGGCGTAGGACACCGTGAGACTGATGCGCACCTTCGGCTCGACGTGGACGTTCGCCTGATACGCAGCGTCCAGGTCCGGCAGCAGCTCGAGGAACTCGCCTAGCGACACGGCTCCGGCCGAAAGAATCTCTCTCGCTCCTGGCCCGCCGCGGCCCCGCGTCTGAGGCAGCATCCCCTGACCTTCGAGCCGCCCCCGAATCCTCGAGACGGTGTCCACCGCGACGCCGGCGAGGGTCGCCGTCTGACGATCAGAGCGAGTGGGCGCCTGAGTGAGTAGCCGCTCGATCTTCCGGCGCGTCGGCGGGGAAATGCGATGCCCAGGTCCACGTCGCAACGGGGCAAACCTCCAGCAAACCGACAGTTGAGAGTGCCGATTCTACTGCAACTCACGGCGACGCACTGCGACACAAGGAGAGACGAGATGGAGGCGCCCACGATCGACAAGGCCGAACCCGACCGCTTATACCGAACGTCCGAGGTCGCCATGCTGCTTGGCTGCAGCATTTCGTATGTCTGGAGGCTGATCGATCGGGGGGACCTCAGGTCCATCCACGTCGGCCGGCTGGCGCGGATCCCGGCGAGCAACGTTCGCGCGTACATCGCGGAGCGCGTCCAGGCGGAACACCCCGACCGCGGGTAGCGAAGGTGGCTGGCGGGCCATTTCCGGATCGCGCGGGGGCAACCGAAACGGTATTGGACCGTATAGCTCCAATGAACACCGCATTACCGGACCCCCCCCTTTTGGTGACCGTGGGGGAAGCTGCGCGGCTTCTGGGCATCAGCGAGAGCAAGGCGTGGGGACTGATACGGCGCCGGGACCTGGAGGCTGTCCGTGTCGGCACGCGGTCGACGCGGGTGATCGCCTCTGCACTCGATGAGTACGTTCGTGGCCTCCGAGCGGCCGCAATGTCGGGAGGCAGCGACACGACGTGAACCGTGCCGCCGCCAGCCGCGACGATCACCCGGATTCTACCGTGCCTGCGGGGTATGCCCTCGATCCGTGGGCTCCTCCGCCGGCTGACGTCGAATGGTTCAAGGATCCCGCGAAGAGAGCGAACTACGCGGCGGCGTTGGAACACCACAACGAGCTGCTCTTCCTCGATGCCGTGTCATGGAGTCACATGTGGCGCGGCGAGATAGCAGCCGACGCACGCGCCGGGGAAACGTCGGAGTGAGCTTCTACGATGAAGACCTCGACGTCGGTCGGGATCTTCGCGATTCGCAACTCAGGCGCGCAGACCGCGGCGATCCCCCGGCGGGCTCGGGGACGGGTTCGACAGCGAACGGTCCGCGACGGATGCTGGAATTCAAGACCGCACACCAACGCAACACCGAAAGACCGGCCTCTGTCGATTGGGTGATTCGGAACATAGCCGCCGTGGGCGTCATCACGGAGCTGGACGGCACGCAGAAGCTGTCAGGGAAGACGACGCTTATTGCGTTCGCTGTCCGAGCCAAGTTGGACGGGCTGCCGTTTCTCGGCCAACCAACCGCAGCCGGTCCCGTCGTGTGGCTCACCGAGGAATCGTGGGCAACGCTACAGGAGCCACTTCGCGAGGCCGGTCTGCTCGACCGGGACGATCTTCACATCCTCTGTCGTGAAGATGCCTTCGGTGTCACCTGGGAAGAGGTAGCTCGTCAGGCTCGGGAAAAGGTCCTGGATGTCGGCGCCAACCTCGTCATTGCGGACACCCTCAGCAGCCTGGCCGGGCTCAAGGGAGACGAGGAGAACAGTAGCGGCGGCGCAGCGGCTGCGATGAGGCCCGTCCACGAACTGGTCTCGGCCGGCGTGGCTGTATGGCTCACCCGACACGACCGACGGGCTGGAGGCGAGGTGGGCGAATCCGGGCGCGGTTCGACGGGCTTCGCGGGCGCAGCCGACATGATCTTCCGACTGGCGCGGCTGGGCGGAGATGGACGAGCGAGCCTGCGGAAGCTGGAGTACGTTGGTCGGGTTCGAGGCGTGCCTGACAGCCTGATCGTCGAGCTCACCGACACCGGCTATGCGGCGGTCGGCACTACCGCGGACATGAAACGTCAAGAGGCTCGCTCGCTGCTCCTCGAGCACCTTCCGGATAGCGAGGATCTCGCGGTCACGCTGCCGACGCTCTGGACGACCGAAGACAAAACGAAGGATCGTCCTGCCGGCCCGCTTGCCGGTTCGAAGATCGGGAAAACGACCTGGAGGGAGACCGCCGAGACGCTCCTGGCCGAAGGGCTGCTCGGGAGGCGACAAATCAACGCCCAGAAGCAGGTTTGGTGGTGTGTGTCCGGTGCCCGCGGGAGCGGTGGACACACACTGACGATGTCCGGAGGCGATCCGGGTGACGGGTGTGTGTCCGGTGGACCGAGTCCCTTAAGGGACGGACACACGGAGACCGACGCTGCTGCACCGGATGTCGACCCTGTCAGCCCGATGACTTTGGCCGCGCTGGACACCTTCCCCGGCTCGAGGATTACCGGGGGCGCGCATGTTTGATCGCGTTGGGCTCGCAGCGGTTGGCAGAGACAAACGGCTGGCGTCCCCTGTCGACCTGATCACGCGGTGCAATGACCGCGCGGTGATGCCGTCAGAGCACCGAGGCAGAGGTCTGACACACTCACGAAACTCGCGGGTGGCCGTATTCGCTAGGAGGCCGGATGGGGCACATGACACCCGCAACTGACACCTTCGCGCCCCTCGATGACCACGCCGTGACAGCGCCAGGAGCGTCCCGACCGCGGATTCCCGTGGACTCGCTGCCGCCGGCACCGCCGTGGTGGGCCGCATGGCTCGAAGAGGACGACCGAAGACGAGCTCAGACGATGGCGGCAGGCAAGGCACGCCTGGCACTACGTCACAACCGACCCACGGAGGCACACCCATGAGGCGCGGCCCCCTGTTCGAGAAGGCCGTCGTGGAGTACCTGCGTGCCGAAGGTTGGGAGAACGCCGAGCGGCGCGTGATGGGCGGCGCCAACGATCGCGGCGACGTGGCGGGCATCCCGAACGTGTGCCTGGAAGTGAAGAACACCGGGGTGATGGAGATGGGACGGGCCGTCGCCGAGGCTGAGAAGGAAGCGAAGAACGCCAACGCCCGGTGGTGGAGCGTGATCTTCAAGCGCCGGCGCGCGAACGTCTCAGCCGCCTACGTGGTGATCGACCTGGAGCAGTGGAGTCGCATCCTGCGGATCCTCGACGCTCACGGGTGGCTGAAGTGATCGACGCCACGCTCTACGGCGCCGGCGTGATGATCACTGCAGGCGTGGCAGCCGGCGCCGATTGCGCCGGGACAAAGAACGGGAGGTAGCTGGACGGGAATGGCGGGGGCATCGGTGATATGAGCGGCGGACCCGCTGTCGTCACGAGCAGCAGCACGGCGCCGGTCGCCAGCAGGGTGGCGATGCCGACTTCCCGCGCGAGCCTCTTCACTCGCCCAGTATGGCGTCCCACTCGCCGCCCCACGGACGTCGCAAACCCGCCCCTCGCCGATGATGTCGCCCGGCGGCGCTCCGAACGCGAGCTTCTTCACCAGGGCATGTAAGGAGCGCCGCCGCTCTGCATCGAGCACCTCCGAGGGGTTGCAAACCCGCCGTGGCGAGATGATTGTGGGGTTGATCGGAAGCGCGTCCCGCGTCGGGTCAAGACGGCGCCGGCGCGCCACGTTCATCGCTTGAAACTCCTGCGGCGGCGCTCCAGAACTCGGCCGCGTCACCCCGAATCGGTTGTTCCACCTGGGGCGTCGCCACCATTCTGCGCGGGACGCAAGCGTCGTGCAATGCGAGAGTGGATCACGAGGCGACCGCCTTCGGGGTTGCGTGGCTGTGGTCCCGTCGGCGTCGCCTCAATCCCGCCTCACCAACACCGGAGATTCGCCATGACGACACTCGCTGAACTCGCGACCTATGCGCGGCGGTCGCCACAACCGTCGCGCGAAGATCGCAGGGTCGCTGCTCGCGCGCTGACGTCGCGGACGCAGGCGTCGCATCCGATCGTCGTCACCACGCCCGCGGAGGTGACCGCCCGCGCCAAGGCGATTGCTGAGGCGATCCTGTCGAGCCCTGTGGCGCGACGGCGGCTGCTCAAGGCGGGCATCAAGCTGCCGCCCCTGAAGCCGGGAGCGCATCAGCAGGCCGCGTCGACAGTGCCGGCCGTGCTCCCGGCCGCACGACCGCGAGTGACCGGGCCGTCGACTCCTGTGCGGAGCTCGTTCACCCCGAAAGCGGCGGTGATCGCCCTCAACGAGCTGCGCGAGGACATCCGCCGCGAAGGCGGACACCCAACGCTGATGGAGGCGTTCGCGCTGGCCTGTGAGCGTCGTCCTGACCTGGCTGAGGCTGCCGGGCTCAGTGGCGCCGGCATGGCGTCGCTGAACACGTGGATGAGCGGCAGCGGGCGGACGCACGCCGAGGGCTGCGCCTGCGGTGGGAACGGCACGTGCGCCGGTTGGCAGCCAGCGCAATGAGCAACTCGCCGACGGCCAATCCGACCGGGACCGTCTTCCTCCGTCCGATCGCCGGCTCGGGGATCTGGCCGGATGGAACGCAGCAGTACGCCATCGTCCACCAGGACGTGCTCGCATGGAGCGCCACGACCGTCTACGCGCTCGGCGTCCAGGTCACCGGCTCCGACGGCAAGGTGTACCTGAGCAAGGCGAGCGGGCTCAAGAACGTGAACCCCACGACTGATGGCGCGGTGCATTGGCTCAACTTGTGGTGAACGCTGCCAAAAGGTTGCGCCTGCGACCAGTCGGCATCCCGGGATCGGACGGCGCTCAGGACTACCAGGTGATCGGGGTGGATGTCGTGGAATGGAGCTCCGGGGCCGTGTACTGTCGAGGCACCAACGTCCTGGCATCCGACGGTGCGGTCTACGCGGCGCAGGCGACCGTCCACCGGGGCGTGGATCCCGTCAGCGATGACGGCAAGAACTGGCACAGGATCTCCGCCTGATCCCATGACGTGCGGTCGCTGCGGTGCGGCACTCGAGCACAGCGAGGACTGCTGGTATTGCAGGACGGCGTTGTGTCCCGACTGCTGGAAGAGCACCGCGATGCCGTCAGCAGCACGTGCTCGCACGACGCACGGCGGTGCCGCGAGAGGGCGTCAGACGCTGGAGTACAAGAGCTGGGTCAGCATGCGCGAGAGGGTCCGCAATGCCCACCACGTCGCCTTTGCCAGCTACGGCGGGCGGGGCATCACCATCGACCCGCGCTGGGACCGGTTCGAGAACTTCCTGGCCGACATGGGCCCGCGCCCGTTCGGGCTCACCCTCGATCGCATCGACGTCAACGGGCCGTACAGCCCCGAGAACTGTAGATGGGCGGACGCCACCACCCAGGCGCGCAACCGACGGCGCCGGAACCACCGGGAGCAGTGCGGCGGGCGTGACGGGTCCCCTCGCTGCGGCTATTTCGCCGGCCACCGGGGGTTCTGTCAGACGCCGCCCTATGCCCTCGAGGCGACCGCGTGACCTGCGGATGCTGTGGCGTCTTCATCCCGTCGGGGCGCGACGAGCTCTGCTGGTACTGCGAGGGTCCGCTGTGCGCCGATTGCTGGGAGCTCGAGGGCCACTGCGGGCATCCGGAGGCTGACGCGCTGAACGAGGTCGCGGACGCCTTGTGGATCAACGCCGCGACCCTGAGCGAGGCGCTGGTGATCGCATGACCGGCGTGGGTTACCAAGAGTAGGCGACCTTCCCAACCACCTCCGGATCCACCATGGGACCGATCGAGTGAACCTTCCACCGGCCGTCCTCGCGCAGCAGCGTGTAGAAGTACGTGTACATCGGCGTTGGCTCTGTGAAGACCACCACATCGTCCTGGTCGGGGTGAAGGACCGGCGCCAGGACATACGCCATGTCGTCGGCCGGGTAACGAACAAGGCTCGAGACGTGCGCGAGGTCCGATCGCATTTGCTGAACCGTGCCCGCAGCCGCCTGTTCTCGCCAGTTTGGCCATGACGCCGCGGAGGTGAGCTCCTCGCCCGTCTCGAGAAACCCCGGCAGCCCGTCCATCCACCGCCAGAACGCAAAGACCGCCGCGAGTGGCTCGCCGCCTTCCTCAAACAGCCATCGGCTGGTGTCTGGATTCACCGCGGACCCTGGCGGCATAAGTGACCGAACATCAGTTTCACCCTATCCGAATGCAAGCCGCACCGCCTCGTAGACGCTGAGCAATCCCGGCTCGATTCCCACGGGGCCGTCGTCCCGGCGATAGTCGTCGAGGGCCGCTCGCAACAGCGTCGGCAACGTTCCAACCGGCAGGTCGAGCTCGTCAGCGAGAAACGCGGTGATCATGGCGAAGCATCGAACCATCGCCGTGCCCGTGTCGGCTGACAACTCCTCAGTGAGCCACCATGGCAAGGCGTCTCCCACCGGCCCAGGCCGCGTCGCGTCACCCCAAGTTGGCATCTCGCCGATCATCGCCGCGCACCGTCGCCACCCACGGCGACCTCAGTGAGGTAGTCGCCGAGACGCCGGTACGCCTCGCGCTTGCGGCGATCGGTGATCTCCGTGTAGATCCGCAGGGTTTCGAGGCTCGCGTGACCGAGCACCTCCTGCACCAGGCGGACGTCGCCATTGGTGGCCTCGAGCAGCGTCGTCGCGGCGGTGTGGCGAGCGACATGGGGGCTGTGTAACGCGCTCAGCAGCCGGAACGCCTCCGGATCCCCGCTCACCCGGGCGCGCAGCGCCGTCAGGGCCCTCCTGGCGCCGTCTGGGGTCAGCCGATTGTCGGGAAGCGTGCAACCGCCGGGTCGATCGGCGCGCGCCACGCTGATCCACAGCGCCGGCGCCTCATCAAGCCCGCGCCTGCGCAGGTAGTCGCGAACGGCCTTGAGCGCCGCCGCGGTGCAGTAGACGGTTCGGTGCCTGCCGCCCTTGCCGAGCACACGGAACCCCTCGAGCCGCACGTCGTCGCGGTTCAGGCCACACGCCTCCGCGATCCGGCAGCCTGTCGACAGCAGGAAATAGATCAGGGCACGGTCGCGGAGGTCGCGAAGGTTGCCGCGTGGGAGTGCCGCGAGCAGCCGTGGCACGTCCTCGGTGTGGATCGGATGCGGGTCGCCGAGGACGTAGCGCGGGATGGTGACCTGTCGGCTCAAGAGGGTCGGCGTCCACCCTTCGTCGAACGCGAAGTTGAGAAAGCTGCGCAGTGCCACCAGGGCGCGGGCTCGTGTCCGAGGGTGAGGCAGCACGCCGGCGAGCTCGAGTTGGTAGCGGCGCAGCACCGCGCGGTCGAGCCCCTCGAGCAGATCCGGACTGCGGATGTCCACCGTCGTGGACAGGAACGCCACGAACTTCGCGACATCCTGGCGGTAGGTCCGGACGGTCGTCCATGGCCGATTGCGCTCCACCGCCAACCACTGGAGCCACTGCTCGACCTGCGCCGGCAGCGGATCGCGGGGCCCAGGGATGAGGCGAGCCCACGCGGGCCCACCTCCATCCTCGGTGGTCACAGCTCTTGCGTTTGGCAGTAGGCGTCGAACTCGGACTCGCTCATCCGCCACACCATGGCGTCGGCTTCCGGCGAGTGCAGAAAGTCGATGACCTCGTCGAGGGTGGCTCCAGGCCAGGGCATGCCGCCGCCATAGGCGACCACCTCGGCTTCCCAGTCCACGAGCCCGAATCCGCCGTCTTCGCCACCGCCGTCTTCCTCGCTCCAACGGTGACGGGTTTCGATGAGCTGCAGCCCGCGACGTCTGGCGAGACGCTCCAGGCGTTGCCGAGTGAACTGATGTGAGGTAGTCACATCAGCGGTTAGCGCCGGCAATTCGATCGGCGCGGCGATACCACCAGCAGGTGATGTGACCGTGTCACAGGTTACGATGGCCATTGTCAGGTCCTCCAACACAGGGTCTGTCCATGGGGCCGGCTGTTAGCGCAGCGCGGCCCTTTCTCGTTGCAGTGTCTCATCTTTCCGCCCTGAGCGCAATGACGACGTCGTCGCAAGTGCGCCCGTCAGGCACGCTGAGGCCGCTGTGTCCTTGCAAGAATTCTTCGTCGACATAACCGGGTCGTCCGCGGGCCTGATCCGAGCGGCCGGCGAAGGCGAGGCGGCCGCGGGGTCGCTGGAGTCGCGTCTCGGCGGTGTCAGCAGCGGCATGGGTAGCATCGGCTCGGCGGCGTCGACGCACATCGGCGGCACCGCAGTAAAGAACGTGTCGCTGCTCGACCGGGCCTTCGGTGGCGTCATCAACTCCGTCAAGGGTGTCATCGGCTCGGTGGTGTCGATGGTCGGCCAGACCGCGGGGATCGGCGCGCTGTTCGGCGGTGCCGCCGGGTTGGGCTACGGCGTGAAACTCGCCCAGCAATACAACGAGCAAATGGCCCTGATCGCAGCGACCTATCGCAACGTCGGGGCTGCCGTGCCCACCGCTGCGATCTCCACGATGCAGGCGAAGATGACCGCGCTCGGGTTCACCGAGGACGCGAGCAACGCCGCGCTGCTGGGCCTGGCGCAGGCGCACATCCCGGTCAACCAGCAGATGGCGGTCATGTCCACCGCCGCCGACCTGGCGCGTGCCAAGAGCATCAGCCTGGCGAGCGCTGAGGATCTGCTCCTCAAGGCCGCTCAGGGCACGGGTCGCGGCCTCCAGGATCTGGGCATCAACCTGCCGATCGTGGTGCCCAAGGCGGCGGCGCTGGCGAGTGCTACGGCTGCTTTGCAGAAGGCACAGGACGCCTACAACCTCGCGCTCGACAAATATGGGGAGTTCAACGCCAAAACCGTCACGGCGCACGAGAAGCTCGCCGCCGCGACACAGAAGGTGTCGACCGACACCGCGGCCATGAACGACCACTTCTCGAACTTGGGGTCGACGCTCGCCGTGGTGAATACCCGCGTGGCAGGGAGCGCCCAGGCGTTCGCGAAGGCCGACCCGCTCGCCACCATGGGCGCGTCCCTCCAGGCCATCGCGCGCACCGCTGGTGAGGCGTTGCTCCCCTCGCTCGACAGCCTCGCCGGCTGGGTGCAGAAGAATGAACCCGCGATCGCATCCTTCGCGACCAACGCCCTGGACGTCATGGGCTCGGCTGCAAAGGCTGCCGGTGGATTCATCGCCAACGACCTCTACCCCCCGGTGCATGACGTGATCCAGTTCGTCATCGACCACAAGACAGTGTTCGAGACGTTCGCGGGCACGCTGACCGCCCTGTGGGCCGGGGCGAAGATCAAGACGGCCGCGGGCAGCGTGCTCGGCGACCTCAAGAGCCTGCTCAGTGGGAATGTCGCCAGCAACCTGCTCCATGCCATCACCGGCATCGGCGGCTCGTCCTCCGGTGGTGGCCTCGCCGGGACAGTGTCATCAGCGGCAGGCCAACGAGTGTTCGTCACCAACTGGGAGATGATGGCCGGCGGTGGCGCCGGAGGAACCGCCGCGACTGCCGCCGAGGGAGCAGCCGGCGGCGGCTTGCTCTCCGATCTCGGGTCGATGATCGCACCGGCCGCCATCGTTGCGACGGTCGCTGCGGCTGGGAGCTGGGTCGTCAATAAGATGGGCGGCGACTTCGGCAAGTCGACGAGCTTGTTTGACTTCCTTCCCATCATCGGCCCCGAGATGCTGAACCTGCAGCGGGCGACCAATGCACAGATCGACGCTGCGAAGGCCAACGCCGCGCAGACGACCAGCGCCACGAGCACCGCCGCTCAGGACATGCACGACCTCCACGCGGCGCAGACCGGGGCGATCCAGGCCGCGCAGAACATGGCCGCGAACGAGCGCACCGCGGCCGGCTTGATCGCGGGGATCGGCGCCGACGCCCGCGCGGTCGGCACCAGCCTCGCCCTCAATTCGATCGGCCAGATCACGAAGCAGGCCCGGATGGGATTCGCCGGGGGTGGCATCCTCATGGAGCATGTGGTCGGCGTCGGCACGCAGACAGGCACCACGTACGACTTCGCGGAGAGTGGACCGGAACGGTTCTCACCGCTCAGCGGCGCAGGCGCTTCGTACGGCGGACGCGGTAGCGCCGGCGGGGGTGTGAGTGTGGCCGGCGATGTCATCATCTACATCAGCGGCGCTATGGATCCCACGGCAACAGCGCTCGCGGTTCGCGACGAGCTGCTCACCCTCAAGCGCCGCGGGGCGATCGGCACGGTCTTCCCCTGATGACAGCGAATCGCATGACCGTGAGCCGCCCTGAGCAGCCCTGCTCGGCCGGCGTCGGCTTCCCTGACCGGCTGAGCGCGTATCGGGCCATCCACCTCTGGGGCGCGACCCTGAGTGGTCGGAGCGCACGGCTGATCCCCTTCCGTTGCTCGATCTGCGGGTTCTTTCACCTGTGCCCGAAGGCGGGCGAAGCACGACAGCACCCCGCCGAGCGGGTGGGCGCGAATGCCAGCGCTCCCTGAGATGACAGAGCAGCGCCGCATGACCGTGATCCCCGGCGACTTGGACACCAGTCCGGTGTCGACGGCTGCGCCACGGCGACCACGAACCACCGAGGAAATCGTCGCGACGTGGACGAACCTTGAAAACGGACTGCAGTTCACCCTTCCCGTGGACATCACTGCGCTGTGGAGCACCGCCGGCCTGGTCGCCCAATTCGAGCAGATGACCTTCTACTTGGACGAGGTCGACCCGGTGAGCAAGCGCCGCCGGGGCCCGCTCAACGGCCACGGCGTGCCCCGACCCTGCATGAAGATCTATGCCAGCACGTACACGGCTGCGATGAACGGGCTGCGCTCGCTCGGAGCAACCCCGGCCTCGATGGCCGCGATGATGTCGGGTGTCGCGGCCGGCATGGGGGTGGCGGGTCAGCTCGCCAACCATCGAAGGTCCAAGGACCGTCCGTGAATCTCACTGCTGAGCAGCTCGAGCGCTACTCGTCGAATCCTGTGGCGCTCATCGCGGAGCAGTTCGTCCTCCAGGTCGATGAGCCCTACGGCGTGGTCATGCAGCCGT